>ERZ1026946.25-NODE-25-length-97538-cov-9.372526_pt1 | contig 97538 bp, 127 predicted proteins | sample MGYA00519460_ERZ1026946 | MGnify/ENA primary metagenome ERZ1026946 (study PRJEB26926, sample SAMN06164620) | human gut metagenome | biome: ENVO:00009003; feature: ENVO:2100002; material: ENVO:00002003 | host: Homo sapiens | place: USA | collected 2012 ...
GAGACAGGGTATACGTGTGTGCAGAGTGTGGCGCGGAGATAGACCGCGACTACAATGCCGCTATCAATCTAAGTAGGTATGTAGCCTGAAATGCAGAGGGGCTACAACCTCAAGGCGTCGTTGCGCCTTCAAGCTGTGGAGCGTCAAACAAACCCAAGTAGTCACGACGAACGGGGACGCTATGAAGCAGTAAGTTACTTGTTAGTTCAACGTAACACAACGGGACAAAACTTTGAAAACTACCATTCAATTCAGACGTGATACCACCGCGAATTGGACGGCCAACAAAGACGTCGTGCCTGCCGCTGGCGAGCCTTGCTTCGACAAGGACACGGGCGTGCTGAAGATTGGTGACGGCGTTGCTACGTATGAGAACCTTCCGCGCGTCGGTGGCGTTGCTGCTGCGCACTACGAGGGTGTTAAGGGCGAGGGCGAGAGCGATACTGCCGTTATTGAGCGTGTGCTGACCGCCGCTGGCGCTGAGGCGAAAGTGGATGACATTTTTGTTGTCAAGACGCTGATTTCTGACGGCAAGTATTCTTACACCGCGTATGTCTACAATGGCACTGCGTGGGGTGCTATGGATGGCAACTATAATGCTGAGAACGTTTATTTCGCTGATGATCTCACCTATACTGCGGCCATCGGTGTTATGACGGTTCCGTCATCTGGCTCCGGAACGATTCATGCCGCTGGCAAGAACGTAAAGGACGTTCTGGCTTCCATCCTTGCCAAAGAGAAGAATCCTACGGCTACTCAGCCTGCGGTTGATGTGACCTGCGCACAGCTCGGTGCATACGAGGTCGGTACGTCTGTGACACCGTCTTATAAAGCTGCGCTGAGTGCTGGTAGATATACTTATGGCCCGGTTACTGGTATCACTGCAACCCAGTGGAGCGTGAGCAATGGCACTGACACGAAGGAGACGGCCGAAGGCACGTTTGATGCTATCATCGTTGCCGACAACACGAACTATGCGATCACTGCGACTGCGACGCACGGCGAAGGCACTGTCCCCGTTACGAACCTTGGCAATGCGTATCCTGCTGGCAAGATTGCGGCTGGCACGAAGTCCGGCACTGCTTACAAGAGTGCGTCTGCAAAGACCACTACGAAGATTACCGGCTACCGTAATTCGTTCTATGGCACCCTGACCGAGAAGGACGGCGAGATTAACTCCGCGCTTGTGCGTGGTCTTGCTGCCAAGTCTAATAAGGCTCTTGCAAATGGCAACTCGTTTAACCTTGTGATTCCGGTTGGTGCGAAGCGCGTTATGTTCGCGTATCCTGCGACTCTCCGCGATGTCAACTCTGTGCTTGACGTGAATGGTCTGAACGCTGAAATCAAGTCTGGTTTCACCAAGAGCGTTGTCTCTGTTGAGGGCGCTGCTGGTTATCAGGCGATTGACTATAAGGTGTATGTGCTGAATTACGCAAATGCGAACGATGCGGCGAACACTTATAAGGTCACTATCTGATTGGAAAGGGGGAAAGAATAATGGCTGACTTTGGTAAACTGAATTTTTCTGTTGCTTTCAATCCTACCACTGCGTTCCCTCTGGACGCACGTTACTATTTTGCGACGCTTGCTGAGGCGCAGGCTGCTGCCGCTGCCGCTGTCGAGGTCGGTAGTTCTGATGGCACTTATTTCTTTGGCGAAAGCGTTTGTGTCGTTGCTGATGGTGTTGCTTCTCTGTACATCATCCAGCCTGATAAGACGCTGAAGCCTGTTGGCACGGAAGTTCTTGGCGACGGCAAATCTATCGAGATTAAAGATGGCAAGGTCGCTGTCAAGGGTTCTGATGAGGCTACTGCTGGTCAGCAACCGCGTATCAATGCGGCTGGCAACGCCATCGAGTGGTATACGCCAGATACGAGCACCGTTTCTGGCCTTGCTGATACGGTTGCTGGGCATACGACTGACATTGGCAATCTTCAGAGTGGCAAGGCTGATAAGGCAACTACGCTTGAGGGTTATGGCATCACGGATGCTATGACCGCTACTGCTATCAGCGAAGCGATTCAGGCGGCTATTGCTGCGACTGGCCATGCTTCGTTCAAAAAGGTAGATGATATCCCCGCTGTCGAGGCCGCAGAGGATAACATTCTTTACCTTGTGATGAATGCTGGCACAGGTTACTACGACATCTATGCTAAGGTGGATAATGCTGTTGTTCGTCTTGATGACGTGTCTGTTAACCTTGATGCCTACTCCACTACTGAGCAGATGAATTCTGCCATTACTGAGGCTATCAAGAACAAGGTTGATGCTGAGGCTGGTAAGGGTCTGTCGAGCAATGACTACACGACTGCCGAGAAGGAAAAACTTGCCGGTATCGCTGCTGGTGCTGAGGCCAATGTGGTCAAGTCCGCGTCCGCTGAGTTCGCTATTTCCGATGCTGGTGAGCTGAGTCTTGCTGGCGTTGAGATGTCGAAGGTCACTGGCCTTCCGGATGCGCTCAAGGCTAAGGTCGATGCTGTTGAGGGTAAGGGGCTTTCGACGAACGACTTCACCGATGATCTGAAGGGCAAGTTGGAAGGCGTCGAGTCTGGCGCGAATGCGAACCTGATTGAGATTGTCAAGGCCAATGGCGTTGCCCTGAATATTGCCGAGAAGGCTGTTAATATTCCGCTTGCTGGCGAGACTGCTGGTCTGGTTGTCAGCTCCGATGCTGAAAACAAGGTCGCCGTTGGCGCGGACGGCACGATGGAAGTCAACTCCGTCAATATCAACAAGCTCGTGCAGACTGAGGGCGATACGCTCATCCTTGATGGCGGTACTGCCTCTGTCTAATCTTTAATCTGTGTTGCCGAGGTCGGAAAGGCTCCCGACACTCCTTGAAAGGAATCTGAGATGATGGATACGCCGCCCATCCAGCAACAAATTAAATACACAAATAGCCGGGCGCATTTTAGTGCTCGGCTTCTTAATATCTGAAAGGTGGTCTATTATGGCAGATAAGACTTTTAATACGAGAATTTCTCTGAAATATGATACTTACGCAAACTGGACAAGCAAAGACCCTGTTCTGCTTGCAGGTGAAGCGGCTGTTGTCGTTGTTCCGGCGAAGTCTGGCGCAGTCCAGCAGGAGCCTGCTGTTCTGTTTAAGATCGGTGATGGAACAAAAAAGTTCAGTGAGCTGTCGTTCGTCTCCGGTCTTGCCGCGAACGTCTACTCTTGGGCGCTTGCCGAGACGAAGCCGAGCTACTCTGCTACTGAGATTTCCGGCCTTGCCGATTACATCTCTGGTGAGATTCAGGACACTGATACGCAGTATAAGCTCGAAGTGGATGGCACGAATAATCGCAAGTTCCATCTGTATTCTAAGGCTAAGGGTGTTGCGGAGTGGACGCTTCAGGATACAATCACGATTCCTGATGAGACTGTCCACACGCTTGTGGAGGGCACTGCCAATGGCACTGTTAAGTTCGACGGTGCTGACGTTGCAGTCCATGGCCTTGGTTCTGCGGCTTATGTTGACACAACTGCGTTTGATGCTGCTGGTTCTAAGGACAAAGCAATTGCTGCCGCTAAGTCCGCTGGTGACAATGCGCAGACGGCTGTTGATGTACTTTCTGGCAAGGTCGGCACTGTCACTGAAGGCAAGACTGTTGTTGAGATGATTCAGGATGCTCAGGCCGCCGCTACTTACGATGACAAGGACATTAAGTCGCGTATGGCTACTGCCGAAGGCAAAATCACAACGCTTATTGGTAAGGACACATCAAAGTCTGCTCGTGCGATCGCGGCTGAAGAGGTTGCTAAAATCGTTGATGGGGCTGATAGCTCTTATGATACACTCAAGGAAATCGCTGCATGGATTTCCGGCCACAAGACAGATGCTGCGGCCATGAACAGCGCGATTATTGCGCTGGAGGGCATCGTTGATGGTATCGGTGGCGACGGCGAGAAAGCCACAGTCGTTGCTTATGTGACCGATGCGATTGCGGCACTGAAGATTGGCGATTATGCCAAAGCTGCCGACCTGACTGCTCTTGCCGGACGTGTTGATACGCTGGAGGGTACGGCTCATGAGCACGCGAACAAGGCTGTGCTTGACGGCATTACTGCTGAAAAAATCACCGCTTGGGATGGCAAGGCTGATGCAAATCACAAGCATGACATTGCGGACTTGAATCAGGCCGCTGGCTACATTGTCCTGAACTGCGGGTCTGCATCCGTGAATATCTGATATAACTTAGTGTAACCGCGCCGTGATAATTCACGGCGCGGTTTTTACATATTCTCATGCGCATATGGGCTTTTGTTTTTTCTAAATTTGTATATTACGGTTGTTGACACAACCTATAAAATAGATGGATTGCCGATCTTGGCATTGCAAGTTTGTAACAAAAATAAAGGGGGTATACAATTTGTCGTATAATACGCGAATCAAATTAAAAAGCGATACAGAATCAAATTGGCTTAGTCAAGATCCGGTTTTACTGGATGGGGAAGTCGCTATCGTCAAGTGCGATGGTGGGATTACAAGAAAAAAGATTGGCGATGGGTATAAGAAGTTTTCCGAACTCTCATACAACGAATCAAAATCACTTGGTCTTACCTCTGCGTCTGTAGGCCAGATACCGAAGGTAAAGGCGGTTGACAGTAATGGTGTACCCACGGAATGGGAGCCAGCTACGTTACCATCTGGTGGCGGAACTGGTACACCGGTTCAGAGCGATTGGAATCAGAATGATGAAACTGCAAGTGATTATATTAAGAATAGACCATTCTATAATAAAAAAGCTTTTGAAGATATTATATGGGATGGCGTAATCGGGAATAAAGAATCTCAGCATGTAGAAGAGATGGCAGGCTCTACAGACTATGTGTTGGTATCTAACGAGGTCATCTCAAGTAGTGCGCTTATTGGAGCAAAAATAGTTCTTAGCTCCGGTGATGAAGTGATTTGTACCAGCAGTAATATTAGCGAGAGTGAAGATGATATCTCAATTCAATTTGGAGATGCGTCTAATGATATATATATTCTTATCATTCGTAAGACGACCGATGAAAATGCACTTATATGTAAAAATAAAGGCATATATTTTACTCTCGTAAAAAGGTCTAACGCAACAACTTATACTTCTGAATTAGTATTTCCTGAAAATGTGGTTAAACTTGGCTCCAAATATCTTTCCACTGCCACTACAACTTCTGTTGGCGCAATCAAAGTCGGAAACGGCCTGTCTATTTCCGATGACGGCACTCTATCCGTCACAACTGCAACATATTACACTGGCATGGCTGATCCGGTTAACACTCTTGGAGCAGATGGTGACTTATATTTACAAACGGAGGGGTAACAAATGAGTGAAAATGCTAATCTAACTTATAATGAGCTTATTTTTCACCATCTTTCTACGGCACAAGTTGTTAACGGCATCCAAATTCTTGATAAGAGAACAACTATTGATGATATTATCGGATTTATTCTTAATGATGCACCGATGTGGTATTACGATGGGGCTGTGTATCATTTAGTCGTTGCATTTGAAGACGGGGTTAATAGCCTTACTATTTATTTTTCAAATTCAGACGGGAGTGTTTCTACTGTCACATATGGTGGTGAGTAATTAAATGCCAACTAAAGTAAAAAGAACACTGCTTGTAACTAACAAAGATACTGCTAAAACATACTTAGAAGCAGATGGTCTCAGCCTCGGCATTACTTCTTTCGGTAATTATATATTGGCTAGACTCTATATGAATGGTTCAAAAAATGGATACGCCATATTAAATGAAAAATCAAGATCCATTTTGTACCCAAATGACAAAGCACATCCAGTAGAGGCAGACGCAAATTTTTTCACATCTGTGTTGACAGATAATAAAAATTGCTATGTTAGTCTGTTGTTTGACGATTCACAAGTAGCTTCAGAAGTCCCGACTTCGAAAGGCGTCTACACAGATGTTAAAGGTCTCAAGGATGAAGCTATCTTGCAATCATCTAAAAATAGTGTTATTCGTTTCCACTTACATTCAAATAATACAGTAAATGCAGTAACACTTCAGAAGATTGATTTATCACTGTATTTTATTCAGTATGCTTGCGTTGCAAAATCTGTTAGTAGCAATGTAACTGCTACTGTTGATAAAGTTGAAGCCTATGATGGCGACATTGTAACTTTTACGGCTACAGTAGCAGATGGAGAAATATTTGAAGGATGGTATAGTGACGTCGCTTGCACGAATCTTGTAAGCACAGACCAAATTTATTCATTTAGTCCAATATCGGATTTAACATTATATGCTAAAGATACACATGATGTAAAATTATTTACATGTGCGGCAGTTGCTGGCACAAATATATCATCTGCTAGTACAAGCGACTCAACAATTCCCGCAAATAGCAGTTGTACTTTCTCTGCGGTAGTTAATACTGGATGCATTTTTGATGGATGGTATTCAGATGAGAGCTGTACACATCTGGTGAGTACAACGAATCCATATGTAGTTACTATTACTGCGAATACGACGCTATATGCAAAGGCTCATTTAAGCAAATTGAATATTAGCGTTGGACAAGCAGAACATGGAACGGCAAGTGTTAATGCCTCTGTTATTACTTATGGTGACAATGCTACATTTACATTTAACCCTGAGAGCGATGATTATAAATTGTATGGTTGGTATGCAGATGAAGGGTTAACACAGCTAGTTAGTGAAGATAATCCGTATACCTGTACACCAACAACGGATTATAAATTATACCCCAAATCAGGCGCTGTAATGTATACAATTAAATTAACACGTGGATTAAAAGGGGTTGCGGGACGATCAGGTACATGGACTTTGAAAATTGCCGCGTTATATTACGATCAATTAACTTATAATGAAAAGCAATATGTTAAAACTGGCGAATTTGATAAAATTGAATCATCTAAAGTGTTCGGGCAAGCAACAAAAACTGGAACTGACACGATAGCAGCGGTTAAAGCATCATTGCAAGTTCCAGCCAATACTACGTGTGCTATATGGTGTCAACTCTCAGATGCTCTAGTAACATGCTTTGCGGAAAGCGGAGATATTAGCCTTGGCGAAAGGAGTATGCTGACATATTGGCCATATTATATTTTTACTCCGACACAGGATAAAGAATATTTTTGTTATTATTCAGATAGCGCGTGCATTTGTACTGCTATTGCAAAAGATGGAATTGAATATGCCGATGCAACTACACCTATATTCGCTGGGAAGGACGCAATGTTTACGGCAATAGTTAAAGAAGGATATACATTCAAAGGTTGGTACTCTGACGAAGGGTGTACAACATTTATAAGCTCTAATAATCCATTGTCCATAACCACTCCTTCTGTTAATAAGGATTCTGCCGACCCACAGGACGGTGAGGCAACGACGTCGAAGTTGACTTTATATGCGCGAGCACGATCAACAACTGGGAAATCTGACATTCTGTATTTCAAGGTCAATGGGTCATATAAATCCGCGACAAGGGTCTATAAGAAAGTATCAGGTACTTGGGTTAAACAAGCAGACTTGCTACCTATATTTTCTGGCGAATCAAGCGGAACAGCTTCTAACTATGTATATGGTGGGAGTGTATAACACAAATGAACATCGAATCAGAACCGCGCCGTTACGAAACGGCGCGGTTTATTTATAAGGAGGGATTTGCTTGTCTGATTCATATAACACAAGGATCAAATTGAAACGAGATACAGAGGGAAACTGGACTAGTAAAAATCCGATTCTTTTAGACGGAGAAATGATTATTGTTAAAACCAATGATGGTAAGATAAGAAAAAAATAGGAGACGGTGTAAAAAAGTTCTCTGAGTTGCCGTATGATGAGATTGCAATTGATAGTGCAACTTCAACGACATCTACTAATCCGGTTCAAAACAAAGTTATTACGGAGTTGCTCAATGAAAAAATAGGATCAAACAAGCCGATTATTACGGAGCCGGAATTTTTAACGAAGGCAACTTTGAAATCTTCAAATATCACGGTATATGCTGACCCTGGTGAATACACAGGAGACAAGGGCGAGAACGTTCCAGGAATTACACTTCATGGCAGCAACGGCACATATGAATCTACTCAAGTTACTATCGGCGGCATATTTACGCCAGACTACAACTTGGATGGTAGAGACGATATGGCTGTTTCCATTTATTATTTAAATAAACGGTTGGACGACAAAGCTGACAATACCGTTGTCGATAAAGACAGAAACAAGGCCGGTCTTATGTCCGCATCTGACAAGATCAAACTTGACGGGATTGCTACGGGGGCGAATAAGACAACTGTCGACACTTCATTGTCAGACTCTTCTACAAATCCGGTGCAGAACAATGTTATCAAGTCGGCGCTGGATGGTAAAGCAGGTACGGCAGTGGCCACGCAGTCTGCTAACGGCTTGTTGTCTAGTGCGGACAAGAAAAAGCTTGATGGTATTGCTACAGGTGCGACAAAAATTACGGTAGATACTGCATTATCTACAACGTCGACCAACCCTGTGCAGAACAAGGCTATAAAAACAGAACTTGATAAAAAGGCGGACAAGACTGCTCTGGATGCAAAAGCTGATGTGACGGCGCTTAACAGCAAAGCCGATAAGACTGCGTTAAATAACAAGTTGGACAAGACGGGTGGCACGCTAACTGGCAACCTTAGTGGGCAATACATCGCAGGCACGTGGTTGCAAACTACGCAAGCAACTGACTTAGGTCGTGTACCGGGAAAAATTGCCATATTGGATGAGTCAGGATGGATATACTATCGCACGCCAGCAGAGATTAAATCAGATATAGGAGTTATCGATAGCGCAGATCATGTAGTGTCTGAAGGATCAAATAAATTTTGGAGATGGCGAAAATGGTCATCAGGCAATGCTGAGATGTGGGGTATTTTTGGCACCAATAGTTTAGCTGTGAATTTAGAGTGGCATGGCTTATACTACGGCACATGGATGAATCTTGATTACAACAAAAACGGTAGAAAATACCCGTTTGATTTTATCGAAGCGCCCATGGTGACAGTTACACCCGTCAGCCTAGCGTCCGCAGATTTTTGGTTGGTAACAGATCGCACAAACAATGTCGGCACAGAATTGACACACGCGCCTGCATATGCCTGCATGATGCCAGCTTCCGCTACGATCCAAAACCCACGGATACATTATTACGTCAGCGGAAAATACAAGTAATTATATTGGAAGGTGATAAATACATGAAGCAAACACCAAACATGCGACTAAATAAACCGGAGTATTCAGATGTCGTTGATGTTGAAAAGTTAAACGAAAACTTTGATAAAATAGACAATAAGATCACTGAGGTTTCTGGACAGATTGTTAGTACAGTTGCCACGACAAACAAGGCCGGTCTTATGTCCGCATCTGACAAAATTAAACTTGACGGGATTGCTACGGGGGCGAATAAGACAACTGTTGATTCTGTGTTGAGCGCGTCGAGTATGAACCCAGTGCAAAACAAGGTCATCAAGGTGGCATTGGATGGTAAGGCTGATACGAATGCAGCTACACAAACATCGAGTGGTTTGATGGCGGCTGCCGATAAGGTTAAGTTGGATGGTATCAGCGCAGGCGCAAACAAAACGATTGTTGACAGCGCCATGTCAGAAGCGTCTTCAAATCCAGTCCAGAATAAGGTTGTTAAACAGTACATCGATAGCAAGGCTTTTAATGGGGGCAGCGGGAGTGTCACTGTTGACACGAATATGAGCGATACGTCGACTAATCCGGTGCAGAACAAGGTCATTAAAGCATATGTGGATGGAAAGTCCAGTCGCACCACGTTTGATGTATGGTTGACGTCGACTGAACCGGAATATGCTGACGGCGCGTATGCGTTCCCTTGCGCGTCTGATGCCGACTATGCCGAACTGTTTAACTTGGCAAAAAACGGTGCGTTTATTGAAGGCGCTTTGTATAGTGGTAGCGACAAAGGCGACCGTCTTTCCACCCTAATTTTTAGCTCAGTGTCTGGTGAGGCTGGCTTCGGAAGCCTTAATTTTACCTGTGCAACCCCCATCGACCTGCAACTTGAAAACGGATTGCCGGGTTCCGTTATGCACATTACGTTTATGGATCTCGGCGGAACAGCTCCCACCATTTTATTGACGGGCGGAGCTGGATATGTGCCGTCGCCCAATTCGGACAATTCCGATGACGGGAAAAGTCTTGTCGTGAACGGACACAAGTGGGAAATGAAAAAAGTAGATGTCGTTACAGTGGATGCTGCGCTGGATGCAGCATCAGAAAACGCCGTACAGAATAAGGCCGTCAAGGCGGCACTGGACAGCAAGCTGTCAACACGAGGTGGTGAAATTTCGGCTTCTTTGAATGTTGGGCAGACAGTCAGCGCCGGGGGGTCTGTATCTGTTGGCAGGACGAGCACGGACACAGGCATCCATTTCGAGAAAGCAGCTTCTGACGCTGGGCGTATTTCACACGGCTCAGACCCCATGACTGGTGTGGCACCCATTGCCCGCCTGAAAGTGGCCGACCCAACCGAGGATGACGACGTGACGACCAAGAAGTACGTCGATGACCGGGCAGTTAGATACGACGAAATGCAGACATTAACATCCGATCAGAAGTTTCGCGCGTGTCAAAACATTGGGGCGGTCAGCCAAAAGCACCCGTTTATCGATGGCGCTGTAATGTTGCAGGCAATCGGGCATGATGACGGGGTAAGTGTTGTAAATATCACGCCAAGCGAAAAAAGCAATGACTACACGCTTGCACTTGACGCTGGCCCCGAAAATGTCCCAGTATGTGTGGCCGGGATCAAAACCCCGACTGATGCACAGACGGACTGCGCGGCGAACGTGGAATACGTGAAGAATAAAATCTCCGAGGTTGCCGCCAGCGGCGGCGTGGACGTAGATAATGCGCTGTCCGCCACGTCTACGAATCCTGTGCAAAACAAGGTAATCGTATCTGCCTTGGCCAGTAAGGCCAGCACGGCGACAGCTACGCAGTCCACCAACGGCTTGATGTCTAAGACGGATAAGGCTAAATTGGATAGTATCGCTACAGGCGCAACAAAAGTCACCGTTGATAGTGCTATGTCAGGGTCATCGAAAAATCCTGTGGAAAACAATGTCATTAAACAATACGTGGACGATGCTATCTCCGGTGTTGGCGGCGGCAATATTACGGTTGATGCGTCGCTTGACGCAAGCAGCGAAAACCCGATCCAAAACAAGGCCGTCAAGGCAGCGCTGGATAACAAAGCGGATAAGACGGCGTTAGATTCCAAGGCTGGAACGGCTACTGCTACGACAAGCGCAAATGGCTTGATGTCTTCTTCTGATAAAACCAAATTGGATAGTATCGATTATGGCGCAACCAAGATTGTTGTCGATTCGCAATTGTCTTCTGGAAGCAAAAACCCGGTCGAAAACTATGTAATTAAAGCCGCGATTGACAATTTGGAAAACTCTAAATTGTCTAAGTCTGGTGGTACTCTGACGGGCAACCTGAGCGGTAAGTACATTGCGGGTACGTGGTTACAAGCGACAGAGGCTAGTGATCTTGGCAAAAATGCTGGTAAGATTGCTGTGTTAGATGATTTAGGATGGGTATATTATCGCACCCCGTCCGAACTTTTTGCCGATCTTGGGATTACCAACGCAATCAAATCCTACGTTGATTCTGCAATTACGCAGACAATCAACAACGCATATTAAGGTGGTGAAACGATATGCCTACTAATGTGACACTTACAAATCAAGTGGCAAATAGCGGGAAAGGTTGGTTCCCGGCCACACGTGGCAACTGTACATGGCAGCTATCTAGCATTACGCCGGGCGACGGGGCGGCATCCAGTATCAAGATCATCCCTTCCGGTGCGGGCGAGGTAACACTGACGTCGGCGTCGCACAATCTGGTTGCATCACACAAATACTATATCAGCTTCAAGGTGCGGTTCGCGTCGGCCACACAGGGCACTTGCGATTGGTACTGGCCAGTCGCTGATCCTTGTGCAGCGCAAAACATGGCTTTTAATGTTGCGGCGGAAACGTGGGTACGCCTGTCAGCGGTGTTTGATCGCACAAGTTTTAGCGATGGCAGCTACCCTTGCCGCTTCGATTATAACAACACGGACGGAAAGAACACGACGTTTTGGTTCACGAGCTGTATGCTGGTCGATCTCACGGCGTCTTTTGGTGCTGGCAAAGAACCAAGTAAAGAGTGGATGGACAAGCATGTTACATCGTTTTCAGACTCTCAGGAAGTTCAGTATGTGGAAAACTTGAGCGAGTTATTTACAAATATCGCGAACGCGATTCGCGCAAAGAGCGGACAGTCAGGTAAGATCATGGCTTGTGATTTTGCTGATAGGATTCAAGCGCTCTGAATGGCAACGATGGTTGATGATTACCATCAGAAGCGCACAAAGTTTGTTGAGAGGGTAAAACAAGAATGAAAATTATTCAACAATTTGTAACTAATAATCAAATGTATATCCATCATACGAAAATCCCAATTCGTAAGTTGGTGCTGCATAGCGTTGGTTGCCCTCAGCCCAATGCGGCTGTGTTTGCAAGGCAGTGGCAATCTGCAAAATATTTTGCGCACGCCGTGTTGCAAGCGGACGGCACTGTGTATCAAGTTATGCCGTGGGATTACCTTTGCTATCACGTCGGTGCAGCCAATGCTTATAGCATTGGCGTCGAAATGACGGAACCTGATTGTATCCGGTATACGGGCGGCGCAACGTTTGTTTGTTCCAACTGGGATCGAGCCGCCGAACAAATCAGCGGGACGTACAACACGGCAGTCGAGTTGTTTGCTGAATTATGCAAGCAGTTTGGACTAAACCCGTATAGCGATATTATATCACATAATGAAGCAAGTAAGATGGGTATCGGAACGGATCATGTTGATCCTGAGCATCTGTGGAAACAACTTGATCTTGGGTATACGATGGATGGATTTCGAGCAGATGTAGCGGCGGCTATATCTACTGATAGTTCAAACAATGAGGAGGAAGATGACGTGATTAAATATAAAAATATTGATGAAATCCCGACGTGGTATCGTAGTGAAATTCAGCAGTTAATTGATGCTGGCGCTTTGCAAGGTGATTCTAATGGCAACCTGAATATTTCTGAGGATGTTGTGCGTGGTGCAATCATTGGCATGCGTTACACAGACGCTAGGAATCCTCATTATCATTCTGTTGATGAAATGCCGAAATATTATCGTGAGGAAGCTCAGGAACTTATTGATAGGGGGGCACTCCTTGGAGTCGGTAATGGTGACTTAAATATCAGCGAAGATTCACTGCGATCCATGATTATTTGTCAGCGTATGATTAACGAAGTCAAAGAGTGGGGAGAACTTAACGGGAAAAAGAAGCAGGACTAACGTCCTGCTTTAATTATTTATTAGAAGGGGGAAATGAAGATGAAAATCAACTGGACTGTACGACTAAAGAATCCTATTTGGTGGGTGCAAATTGTGCTTGCAATGTTCACACCGATTCTGGCCTACGCTGGAATCACCGCTGCTGACGTCACCACGTGGAAAGCTCTCGGCGATTTGTTGCTTGGCGCTATCAGCAATCCGTATGTTTTGAGCCTTGTCGTTGTTGCAGCTTGGAATGCAATTAACGATCCGACTACTGCTGGCAGCTCGGACAGCAGCCAGGCGTTATCATATAAGACGCCAAAGGAGGGATGACATATGGACGTCATCGCTTCTCAAAGTGATGAGTATTGTACCCCCGTGAATACGGAGGTGCTTTTTTGATGGCAACAGAGATTATTTGTGCTTTGATTGCAGGTGTATGCTCAATCATTTCCGCTATTATTGGCCTAGAAGTGAAACGAGCAAATGAGTTGGCAAAAAAGCACGCTGATTTACGGCAGAAAGAAAGCCTGTTATCATTGCGGATGATGGACGCTACGCTGCAACTTGCGGTTGTGACGTCTAATGCAGTTACAGGGCATCAGAATAATGGGAACGTTGAGCACGCTCGTGTTGCAGCTCAGGATGTAGCACAAGAATACGCTGATTTCATGAAGGAAACACTTGCACATGAAGTAAGTGCTTAATGTCCCAAATATTATATATTTATCGTGACAAACATTTTTAGAGGGTTTACGCCAAACGGCGTAAACCCTCTTTTTTTTACAATTTCAAAATGTCATATGTAATATGCGCTTCGTCCTGCCTAAATACTTTGAAATTATTTCGATATGGAATACATACACCAACCTCGGTTGGTGTACCAACTACATATTGAAAATGTACGTCAACCATTCGCGGCGATAGGGAAATCTTTTTCTGGCAATTCCGTAATCTCACCGATGAATTTATAAAAGATTCGAATTTCCTGACTGTATGGCGGATAACGCATTGACTCACAACCTTTTTGTACTTTGCGCTCTCCAACCTCAATACGATCAATAAACGTCAAGACCGTATCTCTATCAAGCACATCAATGTGTGTATACGCCTTGGCTAGATCAAAGAACTTTTTGTAATCGTCTGTGCTAGGCTCTTGATGCAACTGGCCTTCCAACTCTGCAATTGTAGCCTTTAAGCCGTCCGATTCTTTCTCAAAGTTCTTGACCATGCTGTACATCCGGTCATCATCGATCTTACCTTCGGCATTATCTACATACAACTTTGCAATAATTTTATCTATTGTTTTAATTCTTGCTTTTGCTTTTTCACATTGAATCTTTATCGACTGTGAATTATCTGCCTTGGCATTTTTGTTCATAACATCTTGCACCATATCATGAATCTCGTCATCGCTCAAGTCAATCAAGCTGTTAAGGTCTTGCCTAATAGCTTCCGTGAAATCACCGTATCGGATTCTAACGCCCGTGCATGGATTCTGAATATCCTTTCTCTTGTGCGTGCAAGTAAGATACCAGTATTTCAGACGTTCGCCTTTATACACAGTCCCGCTGGAACAAAGAGCGTGTCCACAATTCGCGCAAAAAACAACGCCAGCGAAAATGTTATTACGGACGCGGCCATAATCCATAAACTTTTTTGTTCTTTTACCTAAGTCTGCCTGAGCCAAATCAAATAATTTTTCAGAGACTATTGGTTCGTGTGTATTTTTAGTTATTGCCCAATCTTCTTTTGGCACAGTTGTTTTCTTCGTTGATTTGATGCTGGCCTTTTTCGTCTTACCAAGAATAGTATGACCAAGATAGACTGGGTTTTTCAATATTCTCCGCACAGTCCGTCCGTTCCACGCATCAGACGCTTTAGCAGCTCCTGCGTCGCTGAAATCGTCTCTGTATAGTACGCGATATTTCAATGGTGGAATAATCCCGTCGTTCGTGAGATCAATAGCAATTGTGTTGCATGAGTCTCCGTTCGCAGCAGCTTCGAAAATTCGCTTTACGATCGGCGCTGTCATCTCATCCGGTACTAGAACGCCCTTTTTGTTCTGAGCTTTCTTGTACCCATATGGTGGGCAGCAGCAGTATTCACCATGCTCACGCTTGCTTTTGAGCGCATCTCGTACTTTACGAGATCCATCACGCAAATACACTTCATTCATTGCAAACTGAAACGGAGCCATTACGTTGTCTGTGTCAGTATCAAAGTTATCTGCGATAGCTACATATCTGATACCATGCTCAGGGAAGAACTGCTCTGCGTAATAACTAGATTCGCGCATATCTCTTCCTAAACGAGATAAGTCTTTTGTGACAACCATATTGACAGCGCCGATTTCAAGTTCACGCATCATGGCTTGGAATCCCGGCCTATCAAAGTTGCCACCAGACCAACCGTCGTCTGAGAACACTTTTACAAGCGTAATGTCGTTCTGTTTGCAATAATTCGTTACGATGACTCTCTGCGTTGCGATACTTGTAGACTCGCTAGATTTTGATTCTTCACGAGACAGTCTAAGGTAAGCAAAAGCAGTTGCTCTGTTATAACTCATGAAACCTCCTTCGGCAGGACAGAGCACATTTCATTTATTATACTATTCGCATTCTGTTCTGTCAAAGATGACTTGATATTTTTTGTGGAGAGCAATCTGCTCTCCACAAGTTCCGATACGGTGTTATTACCAGAAAACACTCTGTGAATCTGGAAAGTAGCATTATTCAAAACAATATTATTCGTATTTGTCAAACAATCACCCCTTTAAGATTATTATTGCTTTTTGCATTCATTATCATTCAGCCAGTCGGCGTATTTCTGTGCTGTCGCTTTGTCGCGGAAGTAAACGTTATAATAATTGTCGATCGACGCAAAATCCCGACCGTCATACATTTTGTCAGCAACATACTCTCCGCTGCTATGGTAATATTCTTCTGTATTCGACAAATCGCGTCGAGAATACCAACCGCATATTTTATCACCCATCAGCTTGAACTCTGAGCAGTCGGATTGTCTAACCTCGAAATGCGGCAACCTTTTTGCGCATTGACATTTTTCTGTGTATCGTTGACCAGATGGAGAGAAAAATTCTATCATCCTATTTGCATCACACTTATCGCATTTCGGTTGCTCAACACCAATATTTAAGACTTGATATAACATAGTCTGAAAATCTTCCAGAAGTTTAGATAAGCGTTCTCGTCTGACCTCGCTTCTGATCTTATCTCTGAGATTTCGCTCATCAAACTTGAATTTTTCTTTTGCCGCCTCAAGTTCTCTGACCTTTGCATCGTAATTATCCACGATGTCTTTCATATGCTCGTTTTCCTTTTGAAGCGTTTCGAGCTTTTCCTTCAGTTCTTTAGTTACGCTATCACGGAGATAGTCTTTTAACTCTTCGCATTTTTCATCGAACTCTGACGGCTCGTAGTAGCCGGTATCATATTCCCAGTAGCCCATTAACCAGCCTCGCTTTCACGTCCAAAAACATCTTTATATTTCATGAACAAATTATTTATTGCTTCTGCCATAATTCTCTGTTCCGAATGACAGTCCTCCTGATAATATAGGTTGCGATACCAGTTGAGAATTTCCAAAGGATTCGTCATGTGATATTTCTCAACACCTTCAACAAAGTGATTGCATTTCGCAATAGGTTTATGACTGCTTTGCTTATACGTCCTGTTTTTAAACTCATCATACGACATGAACACAGGGCAGCCGTCGACTCCTTTGCACTCCACCATATATGGATCCATTTCACATATAAAGGTGCGCGGCTTTGAAAACGGAACACAAGTTGCATACGGGCAGTCATCAATCTTTTCAGGCATAGAATCAACCAAGATTTTCATAATTCAACCCCCATTTATCCGGATTTATGATTTCAAATTTCACAAAGGTATATTGACAGCCGCGAGTGTATATTCCGCCATTTAATAATGCATACTCTAATGTAACAAATGGCAATTCAGTATAATTCGTTACTCCGTCTCCAACTTTGTATTTCAATCTATTCTCGCAGATAGATACGACAAACTCTTTTAGCTTCAATACCGGATTATGTTTTACCCATGCACTTTCTGTATCGCTTCTTGGGCGTATCGTAAGAGGATAAGTTTCATACATAATTCAAGTTACCTCAATCTTAGGAACCAGCATGAAAAACTCACTGTGACTTCCAAAGTCAAACATCGTTGCGTCTTCGTTATTCCACATTCTCACGTAGTAGACCGGCTCGTTTTGTTCTTTGCAATACTTGTTGATTGCCGCAAACGCAACATGACGCGCTTCCTCGTCAGACATATTGGTATCAAGCGTCTGAACGATGCTCACGCATTCGCCGTATTTGAAAAAAAGTTTACGTTCCATTAAATCCCTCTCATCTAAACACAACGACCATACTTGGGAATGGCGCACTTTCTGCCGCTCCAACAAAGCGCAATCGTCCTTTTATGAACCTAATTTCAACATTTGGTTTATTGTAGATATATTCGTGAAAATATTTCGTGTCCGCCCTAGCTGGAATCAGCATAACAACAGTAGTGTTTTCTTGCTTCGACTCTTGCGAACATTTCTGAACCCAATTGCCGATCTCACGACCATACGGCGGGTTACACCAGACTGTCTGCCCCCCCCAATTTTGTTTCAGTCCATCATCTGATTCAGAAAAGTATTTATCGCATTTATGATTCGTTTCATTCGCGCACGCATCTAATGTAAAATGGAACTCATTGTCAATTTCATCAAAGAAATCTTGTGGCGTCTCCCAATCCATTTTCTTTGATGAAAACAAAGCGTCAAGTGCTATATCTCGTCATCCTTTCCCATAGCAGCCACGCATTGGCCGGATTTTCGCACGCTGGCGTCCTTTGATTGCAAACGGGGCAACAGACCACCACACATGGCTTGTCCCGTCCACGCTCAAAAATTTCAAAGTCCTGCGGTGTACCGCCACACTTGCACATCAGCATTTTCCTGTGCTGCCGATCCCGCCACGGCTCTCGTTATTAAGGTTGTCCACCTCGCGGAACTCGATTTGCGGCTGATGCTTCATGATCCTGAATTGGCAGATACGATCGTTTGCGAGGATGGTCGTTTTTCTCAAGGCAATAGCGGGGAAGTACCACTGGTCGTTGTCACCACAATAGCTCTCGTCAATCAGTCCCATGCTGTTTGCCTGAATGATCCCAAAGTTTTTGAAGGTAGAACTGCGAGGAATCACATGGGCTTCATAACCGGCCGGGAGCTGCATTGCGATACCTAGCGGAATGAGCTTAAATTCCATCGGCTCCATGTCTACGGTTTCTGCTGCACGCAAGTCAATCCAATCGGATTTGCCGTCGATGTACGTCAACTTGTCAATGCTATCTGTAAGATACTTAATGTTGATTGTCTCTTTCATTATGTCCCTCTCTTTATGTGCATTTTGGATAATTCATTCTATTGCTTCGTCGCAAAACTCCTTGGCAGCGCATTGTGCGCATTCATTTACCGAGCGTGCGTCCCAATCGCAAGTGAACCCGCAGTCTTTGACCATTGCAATTCTATCTTCTGGATTATCCCAGTCTAGTTCTGACTTGCCCGGTCTGTAATACTTGTCCGCTTCTTTCATCCTAAGACATTCGATTTTCATGAAATCTACACCGTCGCAAACATCTGTCCATTGCGCAGCAACCTTTGCTTGGCCTCTTGTTTCTGCAAAGACGATTGTTGCGATAAATTCGTTTTTCTCTCTGACAAGCCATGCCTTCAAGATTTACAACTCTCTTTCTCATGAAACTTTGTATATTGGTTTTTCTCGCCAGTAATACATCTCAAAGCTGACTTGCTTGACAAGTTACACACACGATGCCAACCGTTTTCGGACAGGATGGCGCGTGCGTTAATACACGTATCACACTTCATCGCTGGCATCTCCCTTTTGCCTGCCGTAACTGCAAAAATGCTGCGGCCATACAGGCAGCCACCCGTCTTCGCTCACCTCGAAGCTCGTGCAGATTAAGATCTCGTCTCGAAGATAGGTGCTTTCGTAGTCATTCTTCTTTCGGGCGTAGATGCAATCTTCGCACCGCACCACGGCCTCTGCGTCTACGGTGGGCATTTGCCATATCACTCGGTCAGCTTCTGCGAAACCTTCTGCCAAATTATCCAAATGCGTTTCCCCTGCCAAAATTAACTTCCGTGTCTCCTTAAATTCTGCGTCAAACAAATTTCTTACATTATCTGCATCAATCAGCCGCATTACTATCACCGTCCATTCGTGTCTCCTTCCTCGTACCATTCGCGCAGAAGAAGTCCTCGCGGAGGATGCATCCTGAACATGTCCCGTATTTGCACACCAATCTCCCGTACAGCTTGCGTGTGTAGATGCAATCCTTGCACCGCACCACCGGCTCAACGTCGGCGGCGGGTGTTCGGCGCACAATGCTCCGAACGAGTTTTTTAGCCGTTGCAATTGTAACGGCGGCTTTTTCATCCTCTGGCGCATCCGGTCGCACTAACGCAAGTGCCGCTGTCCGCTCAATATACTCAGCCATAATTATTCTCCTTTCGGTGGCTGTCAATTTGCTCCATGTGGCGAGAAAAGAACAAATACATTACTTGGCTCTCATATTTGTCCAATGCCATTTGAGCTGAAACCAAAGAAAATCCTTCTTCTCCATAGAAATTCAATGTGTTTTGCAGTGCTTCTGTTGCGTAATTGCTCACAGTAACACAAACATTTTCAACCATATTTAATCATTCTCCTTCCGCTCGCGCTTCGCCGCCTCACGCTCGATGTATTCAGCCATCACATTTCTCACCATCCTTAATCGTCACTCTCAGCTCAACGATCCGCCCATCTTTAAGTGGCCACTCATAGCCACTTGACGTTGCTTTCTTGCAATCTAGACCACCAAGAAGTTCCTGCACAAGATAGTCGCGGACAGCACAAATTGCTTCGTCTGTACACTCAGTTTTGTTTTGCCACATATTTTTGTTGCGGCTATTTAACGTCCCGGCATAGATGCCAAACGCGCCACAGCCAACATGATATTCAGCCATGCTTTATCACCTCCAATTCTTTCTTCGCCTCTTCGCGGGTGAGAAATACAGTCTTTCCGAACTCATCAAACCAGATGAGCGCGAACTTAATAGGCACAGCGTCAACAATAAAACGCCCCAGTGATTCCTCGACGTATTGCAGCCGATACACCGTATCGCCCACCTTGCACGGCAGCACCACCACCCGACCGTCTTTATCGGCCTGCATCAATTCCACCATGCGCGCGATAGAATAATCATGCTCAGACAGCCCGTCCTCAATCTTTTTCGCTTCTTCACAGGCAATAGGGGACAAGCCGCTATCCTCGTACTTCTTCAGCCGTTCCCACACCTGTCGTTGTGTGCAGTTGTTGTTATACGGACACGGCAGCTCCCGGCACTGAGCAATGTCGCAAAAATTGCCATCAAACGTCAGTTTCTCCATAATCTCGCCTCTATAATTAACTACACGCCAGAATCTTCAACACGTCAAAAATATCCTCAGAAAGCTCCTTGTTCTCTGTCGCTTTAGCATATGCCGCCATTGCAATCCGCGCTGCTCGATCTTTCATCGGCCGCAACACAAAGCAATTTTCTACTGGCGCATTATTTTCTGCCTTATATACTCTGTATTTCAGTTTTAGTCCACCATGAGCAATATCAGTATCCGTGGTATCTGTGATTATCACTCGTCCGTCTCTATCTGCTTCGGCCAATTCACGCAAGCGGGTATACCCGCCGCCAATGCTGTTCAGCACTGACATCATGACATCCCATTCAGCATATAGGCTTTTAATTTCTGCTGGCGTAAGGCCGGAATCCTCATATGCTGCAAGGGTACTCCACGCAACTTCTTCCCATTTGCATCCGGCGGAGCAGTTGCCAGAAACCTCATGACATTCAGGGCTAAGAAAATGTGTACAACAAACGCCGTTCTCGTGCATGGTGCAGTTATTCCGTTCAGTAAGCCGTTCCATCATGTTCGCCTCCTAACAGCCATTCCCGATTCAGTAATATTAGTATCGCGGCTCATGTTTGCTCTCAATTTTGCGAACTCATCGTCCGTCAATGTGTAATTGCTTGCGTAGGTTGAAGCAATCCATCACTCCACCTCCTGCATCCAGAACTCGTGGCGGCAATCGGAACATTTATCCGCGGTGATACATTCCCCATCTTCGCTGCGATGCCACGGCGAAATTCCATTCGGGCATATACGCAAGCACCCGTCTTCATCGACCCAAGCTTCCGGATACTGTTCCAAAAACACGTCCTGCCGCGTCTTGCGCGGATGCTCCCGAGACCACTGCTCAACGGCGTCGATGTATTCTGCCGCCACCAATTTGACGGAGCTGCACGCCATTTGAAACGCCGGGCACTCCGCACACCCGGAGAGCGCATCGCCGCCCCTGTAGTAATCACACATCCGGTTTCGTTCTTCGATAAATTTCAGCGCGTCCATATTAGCCTCCTTCGGATATCTCTTTTTAAACAGTGAAGAATGGTGCTAACAACCACCACCAAAGCAATTTCGGGCGGTTGAAATAAACAGCAACAGCGGCAACACACAAAATAAATACAGCCTGAACTATAAAATTCACAATTGTGATAAATTTAAAGTTATTCATTCTGCAACCTCATCGAAATGATTCCAATCTTATTCACCAATCGTGCGCTCTTTAATTTCCCTACACAACATATCTGCAAGATCATTCACGCCAGCGACACTTGCCAGAACATTCCCTTCCAACTTTTCATCCCCAATGGCTTCCCACAGATCGTATTCTTTGATGAGCTGATGTTCCAGTTTAAGAACGTCGTATTCAGAGATGGTATGATTTAATTTGCGAGTAAGGTCTGCTATTTCGGCGCGGAACATCTCATTCTCCTGACGGAGATATTCAGTCTCAGTTGTCATAGTTGTGTTATTGTTATCCATTTTTTATCAACCTTTCAGGTATCCAGTCACGCTAGGCGATTTCGAATTAAAATCGCAATGACCATTTACAGAAATACTGCTTTCTTTATCAGTCATAGTTTTTTCTCCTGTCTGCTGATTTCGTTTTTCAGTAGACTCGATGTGAACAGAAATATCAGGATCAACAATTCTACAAAAATATCTACCGTTAATGTACAGTTCCACAGTATTGATGTTAGGATCAAACATTTTCTTCACCCCACAATGTAATTTCTTGATTCTCAATCGTCTTTTTCACGTCAATCAGGCGTTGATTGCTGCTTCCCCTGAATTTCAGAGAGATGTCACGCAGATCGTCCACATACGCGCCGTCAACAACAACGTCGCAGTCACGCAATACCTGACAAATGTCTTCTAAGGATAGTTTCAAGCCCGTGTATAGCCAAATGTCTTTGTCCGGCAAGCGTGTCTTACATTCTTTAATAAGTGAAAGCACGCATTCAATGTTTTCTTTCTCCAAAGGATGCCCACCGGACAGCGTAAGCCCTTGAATCCACGGATGGTCGAGCGCTTCAAAGAGTTCTTGCTTTGCAGTGTCATCAAACGGCTTACCGGCATTAAAATCCCATGTCTGAGGATTCTGGCACTCTTTGCAATGGAGCGTACAGCCAGAGCACCAGAGTACAACTCTGATGCCCTCGCCGTTAGCGATGTCGTGCTTTGTGATTTTCATGTAGTTCATTCGTCGTTATCTCCGAGATGGAGCACACGCTCTTTGATTTCCTGTACACGACCCTGATTCCAGTCGTTCGTGCCAAGATAGCCACAAGTGCGTCGCACGATGTTCATTTTTGATTTGTCTGCGTTCCCGCAGTTCGGGCACTTCCAAATCAACTTACCATTTTCATCCTCGACAATATCAATCTCGCCATCCCAGCCGCAGACCTGACAATAGTCGGATTTCGTATTCAGCTCAGCATACATAATGTTGTCGTAGATGAATTTCATTACGGACAGCACAGCGTTAATGTTGCCAGTTAGATTCGGGACTTCTACATACGAAATTGCGCCGCCAGGACTCAACTGCTGGAACTCAGATTCAAATCCGAGTTTCCCGAAAGCATCAACCTTTTCCGTCACAGGAATGTGATAGCTATTCGTGATGTAATTCTTATCTGTGATGCCCGGAATAACGCCAAAACGCTTTTTCAAGCATTTAGCGAACTTGTAGGTGGTGGTTTCGATAGGAGATCCATAGAGGGAGTAGGCGATATTCTCTGCCGCTTTCCACTCTGCGCACTTATCGTTCATGTGCTGCATGATAGACAGTGCAAATTCCTTTGCTTCCGGGTCGGTATGCGACTTGCCGGTCATCGCCTTCACACATTCATACAGGCCAGCATAGCCAAGAGAGATAGTCGAATAGCCACCATGCAACAGCTTGTCAATCGTCTCTCCCTTTTTGAGGCGAGCAAGCGCGCCGTACTGCCAGTGGATAGGCGACGTGTCAGAAACCGTTCCCTCAAGTCGCTCATGGCGCAGTTTCAGTGCTCTATGGCACAGCTCAAGGCGCTCGTCGAAAATCTTCCAGAATCGATCGTAATCTTTGTTTGCGCTAAGACCAACGTCAACGAGATTGATAGTCACAACGCCCTGATTGAAGCGGCCATAATACTTCGGTCTGCCATTTTCATCAATGTATGGTGTCAAGAAACTGCGACATCCCATGCAAGTATAGCAGTGGCCGTCTCCGTTTTCGTCTACTTTCAGCTCTTTCATCTTCTTCTCAGAGATGTAGTCCGGCACCATGCGCTTGGCAGTGCATTTTGCTGCCAACTTCGTCAGATACCAATACTTGCTGTCATCGTGAATGTTATCTTCCTCAAGAACGTAAATGATTTTCGGGAAGGCGGGAGTAATCCAGACGCCCTTTTCATTTTTTACGCCCTCGATACGCTGATTCAGAACTTCCTCAATGAGCATTGCGAAATCGTCTCTTGCACGACCTTCAGGCACTTCATCAAGGTACATAAAGATAGTCACAAACGGCGTCTGACCATTCGTAGTCATCAACGTATTGATCTGATACTGAATTGTCTGGACGCCGCGTCTGATTTCTTCTTTCAGCCGGTCTTCTGTGATTCTTTCAATCGTGTCAGACCCACATTCGACGTCCTGAAGCTCATCCTCAACGTTCTTACGGATTCTCTGACGGCTGATGTCAATGAACGGGACAAGATGTGCAAGACTCTCTGACTGACCGCCATACTGGTTTGACGCCACCTGCGCCATAATCTGTGTTGCAATGTTGCAGGCCGTAGCGAAGCTATGCGGCTTTTCAACCAGCGTTCCGTTAATCACAGTGCCGTTCTGCAACATATCATCAAGGTTCACGAGGCAACAGTTCATAATGTGCTCAAGGAAATAATCTTGGTCATGGAAATGAATGATGCCATGTTCGTGTGCGTCTTTAATATTTTTCGGAAGCAGAAGCCGGTTCGTAATGTCGCGGTTTACTTCGCCAGCGATATAATCGCGCTGTGTCGCAGCAATCTTTGGATTCTTGTTGCTATTTTCCTGAATTACGGTTTCGTTACTACCATCTACGATAGCAAGGATTTTACCGTCCGTTGTATTGCCATTCCGGTAGAGCTGACGTTCATATCTGTATCGGATATAGATTTTGGCAACGTCGTAATAGCCCTTTTGCATCAAGGCCATTTCGATTGCGTCCTGAATGTCCTCCACAGCGATTGCGTGCCCATCAACCTTAAATTTGGCATACAGTTCACTTGCGATAGCAGAAATCATAATTGGAGAGAGATGATCCAACCCAGATGATTTTGCCTCGTCATTTGCCTTACTGATCGCGTCAACGATTTTCTCTTTACAAAACGGTACTTCACGTCCGTCTCGCTTTGTTACAAGCATCGACACTCCTCCTTGTTAGATTTATTTATCCTTCGGAATGAAAGAAAAGAGGATTTTTTCAACCTCGTCCTTCATCACGAACGATTTGATGATTGAATACACGGCATCCCACGAATTTGCCCGGTAGATGTCATGTGCAGCGGCGTTGAAATCACGATTGTGTGGTGCTGACATGAGGATTTTTCGATATCTCCCTCCAATGAGGTTGTGCGGGGCATCATCAATCAGGATGTCTCCACGGATCATCTGTTTGTTGTTGCAAATGATAATGTGGTCTTGCGACAGGAACGGGAAAATCTCAAGCAACCTGTCAATCTTCGCACGACAAGTCCTGTAGTCCGTAGCTGTGACCATGTACAGCTCATGACCGTCTGCAATCAACCGCTGAAGATACTCAATACAGCCGGGGAGGGGAGTGACCTGTTTCCAGAAATCGTCCTCATATAAAGGAGAGAATACTTCTTCTGGACTCAATGTCGGGAAAGCCAACGTCATATCCCACTCTGTAATCTCGTCTTTGTTCACAGACGTCCCGTGCCGTCGATTGAGCGTGTTGACCCAACATTCAAGCAGATTCTCAGCAGTATCGTCAGCATCAAACAGGATCGTCAATGCCAGACACCTCGCAGCATATCAAATGCCAGACTGATTGCTTCTGCACGGAGGTCTTCAATCGTCCCGTCGTTCTTAATGACCCAGTCCCACGGATAATCATCAAGCGCAGTCTCCGATGGATGCTCCTGCTGAAAATCTGTAAGGCAGCTCATATAGGCAGGTCGATTTACACGAACGAGATTTACGTCAAACCCGTAAAATGCAAGCACCTCAAACTCATTCGGGAACCGACAGTCAGGAATCAGGACATAGTCCCATTCGTCATCAAACATCTCAAGCATATTTGCGATGAAATCCACCCAAAAATCAGGTGATTTTGAGCGAATCTTATTCGTTCCAACATATTGGAGCAAAGTCCTTCCGGCCTCGTCCTTTTTACCGTCCCAGTCGAAAAACTTCTCGCAGATAAACTTCAATAGGTCTGCGAAATGCACGATTAGCACGTTCTCGCCATAGCCCTCAAATGTCTCTTTCATCGCCTGAGCGACTTCATCTTTGCCACTACCGGCCTTGCCGGAGATACATACGACTCTCATTTGGATTCCCTCTTTTCTTTACGGCCACACGATTTTTTCTCGTTGCAGTAGCCGAGATATTCACACTTTGGCTCAAAATAATGATCCACGATGTACGCCCATTGTTCTGAGTATTCCGAAAGTGCTGTTGCTACATCATGAAACAAATCTCGGAACTCATGATATGCCCTGGTACACATTCTCTGGTGAGACATATCAATTAGGTTGCGCAGATTTCGCTTGTCAACGATCGTCGTGAGCATACCAAGCGGCAAACCATTTGCGGCATCTTCTTTCGGCACGCCAAGGTCTACGAGCCACGCAAGATGCCTTGCAATGGAGTCCATCATCTCTTTGTATACTGTGATCGCAGCAGTTGTTTTCTTCACGCTATCAGGGATGTAATAGTCGAATCCGTGCTCGTAGTCAATGTACCGTGTGCTGCTCTGAAGACGAGTCGGCAAGCAACCAATGTGTGTGTACCACTCACGAATGACTCGTGCAGAGTAGCCGTCTAGAATCATGTACACATCAGGGAACTCAAACGTTCGTCCATGTCCGCTTTCAAGGCAATCGATGCCTCGCTTATAATTTCTCTCTGGATCACTGGTATCAGCTCCATAGCAAACACCAGCTTCCATTCCAATCATTTCGATCGGATTTTTACAAGTAAACTCTTGAATAATTACTCTACCCATAAACCCTCCTTAACTATATGTGCGGAAAACATGACCGCCGATTGTACAGAAGTAGCTTCCATACCGCAAACAACCGGTAGAAAAGTAAACCACCTCTGTGCTATTTTGGTTTGACTGCGAGTAGACAGACAATGCATCATACCCAGACAGGGCATCCCACACTGCTTGCAACTGCTTCTCCGTGTATGTGTGCCCAACAGCGAACTGATTTCTCGCGCAACAAATGTCCGTAATTGAGTTGCCGTAGTCTTTCAGATAACGGTTCAAAATGACCTGTGCAATCGCCACCTGACCGTCATAGGATTCTCCGCGAGCCTCAGCCCAAACGACTCTTGCCATCAGAGTCGCCTCGTGCTCTGTAAGCGCGATGTCTGCATACGGACTCTCAAACGTTGTAAGTGCGTATTCCATCCCGACCTGATCCGTCTTTTCGATTGGACTTTCGACCGTATTGCTTGCTGCGGCTTCGGTCTGAATTTCATTCTGCTGTTTGGCCGATTTATCTTTAATTTTTATTGCGCATGATGCAAAGCACATCGCCACGATCAGAACCGTGATGACTGCCTGCCAGATTGTCTCTTTTCGCATGTCCGTCTATTCCCTCCAAATATTTCTTAGAATTTTGGCTAGTTGTTGCTTTTAAAAAATAGGCTGTCCAAAAGAATGGACAGCCCGTCCAATGAAAACATCACCTGACTGTTTTAGAACTTCGGCTGATTGTGATATTATATTACACCATACAGCCAGCCATGTCAAGCATTACTTTGAGAATTTTAGCTGATTCATACGACGTAACTGAAGGCGTTTAGATACCAATACCCTTTATAATTCTTTGAAACGTCAGTTGCAAGAATCACATCATGCTTTGCTACAGGCTGTTGGTCATAGACTCTTGCGCTCAATGTCAAACGAGCTATCTTTCCGCTGCCAATTGACCGAGTCCGAACCACATACCCCCATGGTAACTTGTCCACTTTGCTGATAAGGGGGTAGATGTCCATAATCATAAGTTTGCGACGATCCTCCGGCTTGTTGGTGGTAAGGTCGATATACCCCATGTTTTCAAGCTGATTTTGCATTTTCGACTTGTAATCGAAGTCGTGAATATGCAGGTCGCGGATCCTACGTTCAAATTCGTTCAGCAGCCCATGCATATCAAGGATGGTATAAGACTTCGCAGGCGCGCCTGATTTAGATACGTCAGTAGAATACTTCCTCACGATTTTTTCAAATTGAACGGCCAATTTCTCTTTGGAGATTTTCTTCATTGTACCGTTTTTGAAAAACGTAAAGACTTCTACCATGCGGAGCAGTTCCTTAGCATTCCCATAGTCAGAAAAATAATCTATCTTGATGAGAATGTCACGCTGACGTGAGTTCAAAGATGTTTCATTTTCGATGCGCAGAAGCAAATCCATGAACGTCTTAGGGCGATCATCATGCGCAAGTGCATAAAGTTCATTACCAATCGCAGCGCTCATAAACTTGACGCTTGCGATGCCTTTTGCAATGACGTTTGTCTCTTTATCGTACTGGTACTTATCCTTTGAGATACCGAATTTCGGAGGAACAATACTAATATGATAGAGATGTGCCAACTCACTGCCGCCTTTGACATCATCGTCCGTCTTTGCATTGTTTAGAAACGCCGTAATAAATTCGGCGGGATGATAGAAACGAAGGTAAGCGCAAAGGTAGCCGATCATGCAGTACCCGATACTATGATTGTCGTTTGATTCTGTTGTTTCCAACAGCACAGACTATATCTTCAGCATTACACTGTTCTTGCACTTCCGCCAGTAGTTCATCCTCTGGCGTACTCCCTTTATGGGATAGTCGTTACACTTTTTGATAGTTTTTCCCAAACGAAACCACCAGCAGATTTCGCATCTGGTTACAAACTATCAACTTAGCACGGTATTACCTGCTATCTGCGTCACAGACCGTAGGCTCTCTTAGTCAGTGGCTTCGTCCTTTTATTGCCGCATATCTTCCTGTAGGACTTCATACGGCGGTCTTATTCAACTGATACCGTTAGCACCGCTTGTGCGGTACACCCATGAACAATCTGGTTCACAAGAAATGAGCAAATCAATTACCCAAACATATAGCTCGATGCATCTTCGATGATCTGAATAAACTCTTTGGCTTCCTTTTCTGCGATTTCACGAGGTTGCGGAGACTTAGAGCAATATCCATCAAGGACTTTAGGCAACGCTGCTTTCAGCGCATCTTCGTCCTTTCTGGCGATACACCGTCTAAGCTCATCGGCTTCTGATCCGGTGAAACCGCAGATTTCCTGAAGAAATTTAATGATGTCTTCCTGATAAACGAGAACTGAAAATCAGATGTCGGTCGCTACACCATTTGCCTTTCAGCAAATAATAGACTATATCATCATCCTTTTATGGATGCCCACCGCTGGATGTGCCAATCGCTTGCACACCACTTAGTCGTTGAACCTTCCGTTTCCGGTTTGGCTGCTGATTCTCCATTGTCAAAGCACTTAGGATTTGACCATATGCCATCTCATATATTCTTTTTGCTTTCACGGCTTTCACGCCTGGCACTATACGCACCTACGTTGTAGCTATATGAGCTTTAGGATTTTCCAGCAATTCAATGGGTTTGCTACACACATTGCTGTGTGTAGGGGCTTCTCGTTAACCCGTTGTTCTCCTTCAGGAGTTCGTCAATAATCGGCGAGGGATTGTGATGTGTCTTGTGTTCCATCAAGTCGTTACGGTACGACGCACCAGACGGCCTAATAGCTGCCGTCACAAGACTCATATCAAAAATGGATTGTGGTTTATACTTACACAGCATTTGAAAAGCGTAGTCTCCGGTGAACTCGAAGATTCCAACAGGGGAGCGGAGCATATCTTTCCAGACCGCTTTATCGTCCCAGTCGATTTCATGAGCTTTCGGAAACGGCTGACCAAGAAGCCGGTAAGCATCACGAATGATTTCAATGTTACTCAACCCTAGTATGTCATATTTCACGAGTGAAACTTCGTGAACACAATCCATGTCAATCTGAAGCACTTCCTTACCATCAGAAATGAACGTACCGTAGTTGTCACGCAGCGTAATAGGGCTTGCTACGATACCTGCCGGATGCATGGACTGTGAAACGGCAGTGCCTACAAGGCCATCAAAGTAATAGAAGACTTCAGGATATTTGCTTTTTGCCTCATCCGGATTTGAATCGTACAAATTCTTGATAGAGGCGGCGAGTTTCAGAGTCCAAGGATTATCTGCTTTGATTGCCTCGTTTCTGGCCTTCATTGCTGATATCTGCTTCGTTAGGACGATGATTTCATCCTTGTTGCGCTTCAGGTTTTCTCCGCCGCCACGCAACTCGGCGATTCTTGCTTTTAACGGACGCTCATCCTCGCAATTTTCTTGCTCCCATTTAATGCTGAGAGCACGGCATACGTCATCAACGACGCCTTTGTCTTTTGTCGTGCCAATGGCAAGAATGTATGCTGTTTTCTCTTGCCCGAATCGGTTGATAATGTACTCATATACTTTATCACGATCGGACGGGGATACGTCAATGTCGATCTCTGATACCGCCACTTTCATGGTACTTTAACACTCTGAAATGAGTCGGGATAGACTATATCTTCACCCTCATATCGAGGGGCGCAGCACTTCGATGCACGGAATTTCACCGTGCATCTACTCCCACAATGGGATAGTCGTTTGAGCCTGTTAAGCCACAGGATTACCATATCATTTGACTTAGGCGTTCCCTGTTAGCATGGCCTCAAGCCGCCATTTCCTGCGGCGCTGTTGTTCTCCATAGGCCACACACCCGGCATTTACCGGTTCACTGCGTTTTTATTCAATACATTACTGTAAGGGGAAACCGAAAACCAATCTCCAATTTCTTTTCGTGCTTCTGAAGCAAATCGTGAAAAAACGGTATGCCACTTTTCAGGATTCAAGTCTGTAATGTTCGTGATATAAGCGACTCGGCTACCGCCGCACGAACCTCTGTTGAATCCAATCGGGATATCATGCGTTTTGCACCATGTAACCAGCTCACTCATGAACAAAATGAACCCTGACATATCAATTTTATCAAAAACTCTCAGTTCTTCTGAAATCGCGTTTTTGAACGGTTCAATTTGCTCCGAAGTAATTGCTCCGTCCGCGATTTTTGCTTCAAAGTTTTTCTTGATTGTCTCTCTGAGCACATCTCCATCCCGTTCGCCATATAGAATCGGATATTTGAACGAAAAATCCAATTCAAACGGCTCTACGGATTCTGCCATACGGTTCGTATTCTCGATTGCTTCAAGATACAATTTTTCGGGAAGCGCATCTTGCTTTCGGAACATTTCGACCAGTTCATCATATGATTTGTATGTCAGGTCGAATGCGTCCTCGTCCGCGAACATAATCCGCTTGCTTAGTTGTCGGATACTACGGCATTCAGCCTTGTATTGGTTCAAGCTATGCGTATCCGTTCCAGCAATAAGCGGGATTCCATATTCAGCAGACATTTCGGCAAGATGCCGGTTGAAATCTACCTGCTCCTGATAATCATGCGGCTGGATCTCAAGATAATTGTAATGCTTCAAAATCTCAAAATACCTTGGATGCATGATCGACAATTTGTTCAGGGGAGAGGCAAGACAAGCACTGATACGGATAACATTATCTGACGTACCGAGAAATTCATCAAACGTGATTCTTGGCTTGTAGTAGAAATGATCCGCGTCAGACGAGCGGCTGATTAGCGTGTTGATTTCTTGCAGACCAGCATAGTTTTTCGCAAGCAAAATAGTGTGATAGTTGTCTCTTACTTTACTTTGCTCACCGGTGCATGGGTCTGTGACTGCCAACTTTTCCGTGAGATATACTTCGCACCCGTGGATGTATTTTAGACCTGCTTTGTCGCAAGCGATTTTCTTTTCCACCCATTGATATACGTTGCCATGCTCTGTAAAAGCAATCGCTGTTTGTCCCAGTTCAACCGCCCTATTGATGTAGTCTTGAAAATTTGTTACGCTATCAAGCAATGACAATTCCGTGTGCAGATGGTATGTGCAGTAGTTCTTGCTTGAGATAGGCATCACCGCCTTTCGTTACGATATTTTTACACATCCTCTTGATTTAGAATGCCGCGTTCAATGTATTCATCTACTGCATCCATGAAACACTGTTTTGCCTCTTCAAGCGTATCGCCGCCAAAAAGCAACATGTGATAAGTCCCTTCAATACGACCGGAGTAATACCCATCATCTTCTGGTGATGGTCGCACTTCTGCTTGCCATCCTCTATAGTTGAATAATTTTACCATTGCACTCTCTCTGCCTCATGAGTTTTTAGTTCTACAGTGCAGATAGTGTCGTTGTGCCATCCGCCATGAGGAACTAAAAGGACTCGCTGTTTCTCAAACCCATATTTGTACCCAATTCCACCACTATTCCATCCGAAAGTAATTACCTTGCCACCGATTTTAACGATCCTAGAAATCTCTTTTTTATGATTGCTCCAAAATGACGCTTTCGTAGAATCTTGCGTAATATTATACCCAACATGGTTATAGCATTCGCTTACTTGACGCGGTGAATATGGCGGATCATATAGGACACCATCTACAGTATCATCATCAAACAACTGTAAGAAATCTAAAGCATCCAAATGGTAGTCGGTATCATAATCATGGTTTAAATCGTTCGTGATTGACGCAAATTTGTTTCTGTTTGCAAATGGGTCAATCCACAATCCATCTGTCATTTCAGAAGTGATTAAATCATGAATAGGCTTGATTTCAAAAGTGTTCTTATTGGGCATAGCCCAGATTCTATCAATAACGATATTATCTATTAAATCACCAGCTTCTTTCACGCAATTTCTTGAGATTTAGCTTGCATTGCTTCAGCAATCCGGTTCGAAGCGATTGAGAAATATTCTTCATCAAGTTCAATACCAATGAACTTACGGTTCGTGTTCACACAAGCAACGCCGGTTGAGCCACTGCCCATACAATTGTCAAGGACAGTCATTCCTTCATCGGTATATGTCTTAATTAGATATTCCAACAGAGCAACGGGCTTTTGCGTAGGATGAAATTTATCCTTATCCAAAGTAAACTTCTGAATAGAACGAGGATAGCGAGTTCCAGTGTTTTTAATCACGACCTGTTTAATTGGTGTACGAACAGAACTATTCCCGTAATCATTCCTCTGCTTCCCCGAAAGCCCTTCATACGGCTTGCCAGAACCCATTTGCGGGTTGTAAATCATATTGATTCCGCTTTTAACATACGACGTCGGTGCCATACCAAAAACCATGATGTCTTCATGAACTTTTGCTGGCTGGTACTTAAAATTCAAAAAATTTGCCCCTGAAGGTTTTTCCCATTTCCAGTCATACTTGTACATATCAAGATTGCTCATTCGTAATGCGCTACTGAACGGTTCAGAACCGAATAGAACAATCGCTCCACGATATTTAATAATACGTTTATACTGTTCCCAAAGAGGTTCGAATGGAATAACGGAATCCCACTTGCAGGCAGATGTTCCATACGGCAAGTCGCAAAGAATCATATCTACAGACGCATCAGGGAACGCCCTCATATAATCCACGCACTCACCATAAAACAAATTCACATTTTTAATCTCTATCTATCGTCACCATCCGTTTCCACCGTTCCAAAGACTTCGTCCTCTTCATTCTCAGCCTCAAGCTGTTGGGGCAATGGTAGCGGTTCTGTATAGTTTTTTGTATCCCACGAGAATTGGCGTCCATATTCCTCTGCATCCGTAAAGAACCGTCGTGATTCAGGATCGTAGTAGATACCCTTATCAATATTCGACCGCCCAAACATTCGGTCTTTGATAACCGTGGCAATAACGTCATATTTCATGAGTTCTTTCTTGCGCGGAGACAGTCTTTCTTTGCCATCCCTCTCATCCTGCGTCACGCGCCGAAGACCAATCGTTCTATGGGCAAGATTGACGATGTTGCTAGAACCGGCAATGTCGTAGATGCCTACATTTGCCGTGCTGTCCATCTTGCGAGGATGACAAACAAGAATAACCGCCGCCTGATATTTCTTTGCGAACTCGATGAGGCGCTTTACAGTTGCCGTCTGTGCTCGAAGTTCCTCTGCCTCCATATCCGTATCAATGCACATGAAGTTATCAAGGATCAAGCATCTGACTCCATACTTGCGAACAACGTCGGTCATGGAAGAAATCAGTGCATCAAGGTCATTATCGTGATCGTCACGGTAGATGTACCATTTATTCTTGTATGTGATGTTCATCTGGACACGAGCTGCGGTTGGAATCTTCCAATACTCATTGCCTCGACGAGACACAGCCTTCTCAAGATTGCGCTTTCCAGCGAAGATGTAATTAAGCCACGACTTTTCAACGCCATTCGGGAGCTCACCGGAAAACAGCCACGTCGGAATATCGTTGTCTACGGCATTGCAAATTAACTGAGCAAGCAGACTGCTCTTGCCGCTGCCCGGCTGACCACTGATAATCGTCAGTGTACCGAAAAACAGGCGCATGAGTTCATCATCAAGAGCTTTCAGGCCGAATGTGATGCCGTCCACGTCTTCATACTCGGTTGGCTCAACGTCAGACAAGTCAACGACAGAAGGGACAGGCGTATCCTCAGCAGACAAAATCTGCTCCAAAACAGCATCCTTACCACAACGATATAGATATTCGTTTAGGTCTTTTACAGGATAGCTCTCGCCGTCGATCTCAACGTGCTCCGGCAGATTGATAACCTTACACCGCCACGCTCCAAGCATTGGAGACACCGTTTTCAGGAATTTCATGCCGGATTCATCGTTGTCGTGGCAAATGATAATGGATGAAAACTGTTCCAACCAGTCATAGCAGACCTTGCACCACTCGACATTTCCATCACCGAGCGGGATGCTCACCGCGTTTGACCATCCGGCTTCGATTGCCGCAGCACAATCAAGTTCGCCCGAGCAAATTAAGAGCGGCTGCTCTGGATTGATACGGTTCATGTTAAAGAGTAGGGGAGTCGTATCTGCTCCGGGCTGACACCAGTTCTTTGCCTCGCCGTGTCTGATTTTTCTGGCCGGGCGATACTTCACCATCGTCAGCACATCGTTCTCGTCATAGTAGTTAAAAACAAGATTGCCGCGATCATCCTGCCGGATGTCTAGATAGTCCGCCGTTCGCTCACTGATGTGTCTTTGTGCGAGGTACTTATATACGGCGGACTTATCCGCGCTTTCGACCTCTTTCGGATACTTGTAATACCGCTTTGTTTTGACGTGTTGCTCTCCCAACGGATACGGCATATCAGCCAACTCGAATAGCTTCTTGCAAGCATCCACATAGGTTGCCCCTTTGTACATCAGCACATCAAGAAGATCATAGCTGCGACCACAAGCGCCAAAACACCTGAAGTTATATGCCTTTTTGTTGTAGATAAACGATGGATGGTCTTCCTGATGAAAAGGACAGCAGCAACGCATATTCTTTTCATCGAAGTCCGTAATGCCAAGCTCATCCACAATCAGATAAGCATTTTTGTCTCCGAGTTTTTCTTTGGCCTGCATAATTGCCGACCGGTCAATCTGCATTTACTCACCCCACCCTCAAAACATTTCAAAATACTCACATTCTCCACACACGTCACACAGGTTGTTGCAGAAAAAGAAATCTCCGTTTGCATACCAATTATCTGTGCTTGTGATTTTTTCGATCAGTTCGCTTGCCCATTTTTCAGTTTCGATGTACTTTTTACGGTCAAAAGGCTCTGTAATCCATGCGCCAGTACGGAAACAGTTAAATTCCAGATAATCCGGATATCTTCCGCACAAATTGTATACTGCTTTTGAGTACACATAGAGTTGCCGCAGATATTTATCCAATTCTTTGTCAGAAGCGGTCGCTTTCTTGCGTTTTGAGCGCGGTTTCAAGTCTCTGGACTTATGGTCAGTGATGTACAACTTTCCATCGGCATCCTCAGAAAGCCAGTCAATAAATCCGATAAACGGATGCCCGGCATACTGGAATCGCACACGCTTTTCAACGCCAATCGTCTTTCGTTCCGGCAAATTCAACTCCGACAAATACTTCTTGCCTTGCTCGAAGTAATTTGCGTAAATTTTCTTTGAAGGGGCTTGCGAATGGATGTTTTTCAGATATCCAGAGATGAAATCATACGGCAAATCCTCTTTCTTTGTCTTTCCAGTCAGATATTTTTGGAGTAGGGAGTGTATGAGGCTCCCGTACTCCGCAAAAAACTTGCTTTGACCTTTGATCTTGAAAATGTACTTCATCAACCACTGATACGGGCAACTTTCATAGGCGGTCAGCCGCGAATAGCTCCACAGCATCTCGTCAATTTGAAGATCGTACCGCATTTAGTGATTAAAACGGCAGGTCTTCATCATCGTCCGACTCAGGCTCATCATCCGTCGCGGCCTTGCTTGGCTTGCTTGCCTTGGCGGGCTTCTTCGTTTCGCTGGACTCGCCAGAACTGCTCTTGCTACCACAGAACTCGACGTTATTGACCTGAACATCCCATGAAGTACGCTGAGAGCCATCCTTTGCAGTATAGGTGTTCGAAATCATTGCGCCGTCGATAAGGATTTCCTGTCCCTTGCTGAAATACTTCTCGATGAACTCAGCCGTTCCGCGCCATGCATTGCAACGGAAGAAATCGGTTTCCTTGTTCTTGCTATACGGTCGATCCACAGCAACAGAAAATGTGCAAACTTTATTGCCATTCTGCGTGGTCTTAATTTCCGGTGTGGCCGAAATGCGGCCTTTGATTACAATGTGATTCATTTGATATCTCCTTTTATTAAAGGCAACGGAATGCTGCGATAAGCGACCATTTCCATTTGCCGTTTTTTAAGATATAGCCATTTACATAGACTTTTTTATTATCCGTTGCTACTGACACTCCGCGCTCTGAATGAGGCACGGGTGGAAGTTGCTTGCCGTCTAAAAAGACGGTATTCCCGATAGTAACAAGTTTCATGACTTGTCTTCCTTCTTTTCAACCTTTTTCTCTTTCTGTTCATCTTCCTCATCGGACTTCTTTTCGGACTGAGCAGAAAAATCGGTGCGCAGCTCTTCAAGGAGTTTCTGAGCATCATCCGGCTTCTCGATATTGAAATAGTCCGCACTCGGCTTGCCATTGCTGTTACGGGCATACTTTTTCACAATTCCGGCAACGCGCGTGCGTTCGGCCTTAGACTCTTCTGTGCCCGTAAACTGGTCAAAGTGATTACTAACGAGCTTGTTAATTTCCTCAACAATCGACTTGGCAATTTTGATATCCTCTTCGTTCTCTGCGGCTTCCTTAGCAGATTTCCAGTTGTCAGGATCGTCTTTCGGCGTAGCGACCTGGAAGAACTTCAGCAGAAAATAGCGGTTGCAATAGGTGAGTCCGCTACCGACTGCCTGAGACGCATCCGATTTCTGCCCAATCATCGACCAATGCACGGACAGTGTGTCTTCTGGGTTGTCTACATTGACCCAAGTGTAAAGGAGTTCGCCTTGCACAAGAAATTCATTGACGATTTCTTCAAACGTACCGCCGCCTTTGAGCGATTTGACCTTCGTGTAGGAATACGGCGTGAGCGTCATCGTTCCGGGCACGATCTCCGAGTAGAGGTTGACGCCGTACCTGTCCATACCAGCAATGACTTTCGCAAGGATAGTTTCCTCGCCAGCGTACTTGTAATTGTGGCCTTCCTTGTTCTTCTGAACGACCTCAACGATTTTGCGAATACCGGCAAGTTTTTCGTGGAGGCTCATGTCTTTGATTTCCGTTTTTTCTGGCAAATAAATTTCCCCTTTCAATGCTTGAGAATTCTGGCTAATTCTATGCAAAAAAATTAAGCGTTGAACCTGTTATTAAATTATTCCCTCTTGTTGTTTTCCGGTTCATATTTTCACTACTTTTAAATATCTTTCTACAGCGTTATTCCACGCTGTATTTACTGGTATCTTTTTGTATGTCCAATCACCTTCGAAATCACAAAAATTACATCGACGTTGCATGCCTTTCGTAGAATACCATGTGCTTGTATTTTTCCTTCCGCATATCGGACATGGCTTGATCGGCATATATGATTTCTTCTTCACGAGGCCATAGCCGAGCTTATCGGCTTCAATTCTCAGTTCGTCAATTGTCATACACTTGTTCACGGATGAAACGATTTGACTCGTGCAACACATTTCGCAATTTTTTTCGTAGCCTCAACAATTTCACTTCGCGTAGTGTCAAATCCCATAGAAATACGAATTGTGCAAGCAGCAAGAGCGTCTGATAGTCCAATTGCAGTCAGCACATGAGACGGAGACCCAGACCCGGCGCTACAAGCTGCGCCAGCAGAAACATACACATCCTCTTGGTCAAGCAGTAGTAAAAGCGACTCGCTCTGTACGCCGGGGAAGGTGAGGCTCATAATATTGGAGAACTCGTCACCGCCATTAACATCGAACTGTCCCGGCAAAAGCTCGCTCAGTCCCTCCAGCATAAGCTCACGATACGTTTTCCACATATCTCGATGATCCTCCAGAGTCCGCATCGCATACTCAGCAGCAACGCCCATACCAACGATTCCAGCCACGTTTTCCGTTCCAGCTCTCAGACCGCGTTCCTGTCCACCACCGATAATCAGCGGCATACTCGTCCTGATTTTGCTATTGATATAAAGCGCTCCAATACCAAGTGGCGCTCCAAACTTATGACCTGACATGGATAGTGCATCAATGCAATTCGTTTGCACGTCAATCGGGACATGCCCAGCAGCTTGCACCGCATCCGTATGAAATAGCACGCTATTCTCTTGGCATAGTTCTCCAATCTTTTGAATTGGTTCTACGGTTCCAAGTTCATTGTTCACCCACATGATAGAGACGCACGTTGGCGTTTGTTTTGGAAGCTTCAACCATTCTTTCATGTGGTTGAGATCAACGATTCCATTCTTGTCCACTTTTACCTTAGTCGGGATAACGAAATCGCTTTCAGCTAACGGCTCAAGAATGGATTTGTGCTCAATTCTTGAGGTATAGACCTGACACAGATCGTCACCACGCATTAGAAGTCGAAACCACGTGTTGTTTGATTCCGTGCCGCAAGATGTAAAATAAATCTCATCAGGATTTGCGTTAATGAGCGCAGCGACTTGTTCTCGTGCGTTTTCTATTGCCTTTCTTGCTCTCACACCGTTTGTGTGTAGGCTCCCTGGGTTTCCTACATTCCGCTTTTGATACCATTCATCCATTGCTTCGTAAACACCCGGAGCAAGTGGGGAAGTGGCAGCATTGTCAAGATAAATGATATTGCATCGCCCTTTCTTTTTTTGTTAATCTTTATGCACCGGCCTTGATTTTTCCATTAGCGACACTCACCACCGTCCATGCACAACCGGCGCAACGTCGGCGGCCGGAATTGCTTCAAAGTCACAAACTACCGCCGAGCAGGTTTCATCTGCATTGTAGTGCAGCAATTCAATCGCCGCCCCACGTTCGATATACTCAGGCATTTTATTATCCTCCATACCTTCTAGCAAGAATTTTGCCGTACAATCCGCATTCTTCCAATGGGACTTCCCGAATCACTTTACAAGACGGTGCACGAACTTTTCCAGAGCTATACTTCGGGACAACAACAGTGCTCATGTCAACTTCGACTTCTAGAATTGCGAGATCATGCCAATAACTCCCGTATTCCAAGCACCAACTGAGATAGGCCATGTGGATGCCGTTCCCACAATCTTCGTTTGGGTCAGTGCAAAAGCCGTCTGCCACGGCTGATTTTCCGATTGTATACACAAAATCTGAATCCCAGCCAGAACGGTATAACCCGTCACGTTTCCTAACCGCCTTAAACAGTTTCGCTTTTCCGTTGCTGTTTTCAATGCCATAGAAATTAACATACTCGTCAATGGAACACGGATCGCACACAATACGTGCATTGCCGGATACCTTAATTTTTGATACAATACTCTTTTGGTTGATTTGACTGTTCCCACATGCCTCGACTGAGCTGTTTCCCCATGTCTCGACGGAGCTGTTTTCCCGCGCCTCGACGGCGCTGTTTCCATGCGCCACGACTGAGCTGTTCCCAAACGCCTCGACGGCGCTGTTTTCCCGCGCCACGACTGAGCTGTTCCCAAACGCCTCGACGTAGCTGTTACCCCGCGCCTCGACGGCGCTGTTTCCATGCGCCACGACGGAGCTGTTCCCAAACGCCACGACGGAGCTGTTCCCAAACGCCTCGACGGAGCTGTTCCCAAACGCCTCGACGGAGCTGTTCCCCCATGCCTCGACTGAGCTGTTTTCCCACGCCTCGACGGAGCTGTTTTCCCGCGCCACGACGGATGCGAAATCATATCTCCATCTTACGATAGCCCTATCATACGGCGTGCCGAACTTGATGTAGATTCTTCCGTGGTAGTCACGTGGAAGATTGTCAAACTGTTGTTGCGTCGTTACTGTGATCTCGCTCATGTTGTTTCCTCCTTTATATCATGTTTTGGTTAAATTGGTATCGGCGACGGGACTTGAACCCGCATGGTTTCCCGATGGATTTTAAGTCCATTGTGTCTTCCATTCCACCACGCCGACATGTTGTTATTATAAGAATTTCAGATAATTGCTAGGCTTTGTTATGGGGCTGGCCAAACCAGCCCCAAGAACATGATTACTGCTTTTCGATTTGCGCCTTGAATGCACCAAATGAAGCCCGCCACAGATAGCGAGATTCAATTTTCCCATTGATGTTGATTCCAAAAATATCAATCAATTGCTCAATTGGCGCTTTTAGAATATCGATTTCCCCATTCTGTTTTTCGTACTCATATGCTCTACGCAACGCTCCTGATATATAGACCTTCTTGAAACTCAATCCATACTTGCGTTGATTCAGGGCGTTGAAAAATACAATCATATTCTTAATGTCTCTGCTATCAAGTTTTGCTTTTCTCACAGTACGAAATAGGTATTCGGACTCGGCCTTTTTATATGCATGCGTAGCCCCATACCCAATACTATCAGCATATGCCTCAACAGCACTCATTGCAGATCTATTAAGTTTGATTTTCTTGCCGTCCACAACGATGGAAAGGAAGGATTCATCAGACTTCTTGATTTCACACATCTGCTCAAGTGTGACTCCGCTCCATGCAAGATAAATGGCTACAACAGCCGGAAGATATACATCTCTATCAGTACCGCAAGATGAGAGATATGTTTCCTCGACTGCGGCTTTCAACGTTTCAAAATCCGTAAAGTAGGTTTCGTTATCACCATCCGGAACGGGGACTTGTTCATACTTTAGGTTTGCCAACAAATTCAGTTGCGTTTCGGTCATTTCTCCACGCCAGATTGCAAACTCAATGTATTTCAGCAATATGTTTTTATAGCTGCGAAAAACTTTCCTATTTCTTGAATAGAAAGACTGACACACTTTAATGCAATCTTCTTCCGTTTGCATAGACTCGAAATTCTCGTCCAACTTTTCCATCAAAATCTTGACACGGCTCGTTGAAAGGGGAATCCGGAATTCTTCATTTTCAACGCATTGAACGAACGCATCACGCAACGCATTTCCACTCATGAAGCTTGTCCTCCTTTGCATTTTTGGATGTCATTATAATATCATTATCCAAAATGCCTGTCAAGAGAAATTATCCAAAGTTCTGACACCCCCATGACTAAAGTCAGTGGATTCTCGTTTCAACGATCTCTGCCTATCACTAGGACTTACATGATCTCCACGAGCTTAAATTCGGGCGTGTCCCGCCCTACTATATGGTTACGCCAGCAGGCGCAATCCTTCATTCAAAATATTTCTCGCAGCGTTTACGTCTCTATCGTGACGTGTGCCGCAGATTTGTTATCTATAGCTTATATCCCCATAGCTAAAGCTAGAGGTTTTACGCTATATTCAATGAATGCGCAATTTCTTTATTCATTTCAAACGCCGCCTCATTCATTCCGGCCTGTTCATACGTCTGATTAAAAAACTCAGACACGAAATGCCTCATTTCAGCATCCGCCAAAAGCAACACGCATGAGAAGTTGTCACTATATCCATACGAAGCCAACTCGTAAAAGACCATAAGACCGGCGTGGTACGTTGTGTACCCTCCCGTCGCCTCATCAACATCGGAGAAAAGCCGCATATGTTTCATGTCCATAACAATAGAGATTTCTGCGCTATTACGTACACGACGCTTGATTTCCGTCAGCTCATCATCTGCGAGGTCGTTTCCAATATCACTTGCAATCTCTTCGCAAATAAACGACAGAAGCTCATCCCATACTCCGCCGTTATATTTCACGATAGGGGAGGTGCTATTCGTAGACCGCAGCTCATACTTCTCAAATGGCACATCCACGACACCAGTTTTTGTGACGTATTCATTTTTTTTAGCGAACATTTTTCTAATTTTCATCAAAAATTTGTTGCGGATACCCCTTGCTTTCGCTATGGGGATGAGCAACTTCTCCCTTCCTTTTTTTATTACGCCACCAAATAACTTTGGCTACGCTCTAGCAATTTTAAATGTTTATAGCTTACTCCGTCCTTAACTTTTTCCCCATTGATCTTTTTTAACAGAAAATAGCCATTACTTCGTCTCCCGAAAACAAAGCATTCCACGCCCTGATAAAGCACCTTATCAAAGAGGCGATAGCCAAAGACATACTTTTCTGCTTGATTTGACTTTCTACCCCCTCCTTTAAGAATAGTTGCTTTGTGAAGCTGCCGATTGTGGTGTCTTACAGGCCGAACCGTATAAATCTTATCGACTTGCTTGATTCCCGGAAGGTATCCAACCTTGAATCCATGTTTGCCCTGTGCGATTGCCAACGCATCATTCGTATGGCTTTTAGGCAAGATAAGCAACTTCTCGCGTGTCGCTTTTGTGATGTATCCTCTCGTCTCAACAACTGGAATCGCTAGTTCTGCACGAAGCCGCTGCATCAGCGTAGGCCGCATAAGCCCCATGAAAGTTGCATCTCTGGTTGATCTACGTTTGCGCTTCTTGAGATTCTTATCTGTTAGTAACCCTTTATGGAACCGCTTATGACAACTTTCGCAAAGCGTAATTTGATTGCTCGGAGCATCGCCGCCAGTTTTTCGGCTCTCTAAATGATGGACGTGAAGCCGCACTTCTTTTTTGTTGGTCGAATGTGCCCCGCAACATTGACAAGTGTAGCCGTCTCTCCAAAGCACATATTGACGCACATTGTAGTGCCCATACATTTCGCCTCTCTGGTAATCCTCTCCCTGTGGGATTGGATTTCCTTGCTCGATAGCTTTCAACAGTTGCAGGTCAAACTCGGCGGTTTCAACAACCACTTTACTGACGGGGAGAATATTACAGACCCTCTTGATGGCAGTAATGTGCTCTTGGATTTTGACCTCTACAGACGGCGCTAACCATCCTTTGTGTTTGCTCCCTACACGGTTATTAAACCGTGGTTGGCGATACCGCGTCGTTCGGTTTCTTCTGCTTCTGCGAAACTCACGGCGTGTAGATAGCAGATCTACCACATCATTACGCGGAATCACATTGGCTGCAAACAGCTCCTCCTTATTTGTGGAGGCTGACATACCAATCGTTTTGCTTCCAGCATCCACTCCAAGAATAACCTCTTGTGTGTAGCCGCTGCTCCCATAAACTAACTGGATAGTAAACGGAGTCCGTTTCTTTACTTTTGCCTTTCCATCATCCAAAAGATGACGAGCTTTTGCCGGAGAACAAGGCATCAACGGACGCCCGTGCTTGTTGATTACATACACTTTACTTGATATGATGCCTTCCTCCTTTTTGAATTGTGGCTAATCAAAAGCCACTCGGCCTTGCGGCCGTCAGGTATCCGTACCCAATGTTATCTCAAGGTTTCCGTGTGCAACACCGCTCCGTACCCCTCAGAGCTTTTAATCACACACCGCAGTGCGGCAGGTTCGGATTCACGCCCACCGGTGCCTATTTATTCTTAAGTAACGTAGCATTCGTAATGCTTAGGGTAATCAATCAGGGCTTACGACTTCTCGCAAACCCCGGCTTTAGCCGTGGGGTGATTGACTGTCCAAATCCCCTCCATATTGAAATATGTATTGACAATCGCCATTCTTAGCGGTATATTTACGGCAGATAAGAAAATTTTCTAATTCGACCTATTGCGTACTCTACAAAATAGTAAGTGAACAGCAGACAAAAACCTCGTTTTTACATTGTGTACTCCAATATGTGACATGAAAATTTTCTTTTCTGACTAAAGAATACAACATTAAAGCTGTTATGTCAACAGTTATTTATGAAAATTTTCTTTTTGGTGCAAAAAATGAATAACTCGATTTACGACAAGATCAAATACCTTTGTAAAAGGGATAATATTTCGGTAACAGAGCTTGAAAGAAAACTTGGCTTAGGAGTGAGCGCAATCGGCAAATGGCGCAAATCATCTCCTACGGCGGAAAAGGTCGCTGCCGTCGCGTCCTACTTTGATGTGTCTACGGACTACCTGCTCGGCCTTACGGACGTGGAGAAGAACGTTTTTAAGGACAATATGCTGCTGTCACTCGAAAAAGCCATGTCTCGCATGACTGACGAGGACAAAGACAGAATGATGCGCATCCTAAAGGCCGGATTCGACGAAGCGTTCCAAGATAAAGATGACGCATCTGAAGAATAATCCGCAATTGCTTTCTTCAATTTAATACTATCATTTTCAAAATAAAAAATCAAGCAGAAATTATGCGCAAACATAATCCGCTTAATTTGGCGACCATTTTTGCGTAATCTTGAACTCAGTAATAATACGTATATTTTTAGCTCTGTATCGGCTTGCAAAATTGGTGGTATAAGTTGACCAGCGAGCACTCAAAAGCCGAAATTGACGCAAAATGCTCTATATAAATATAGAGCTTCTGACAAATAACGCTTGACCTTCTCGTTCGTGCGCCTCCGGAACAAGCATCCGTCGTTTTAGATAAGCAGGCATCATAGTCGCATTCATGTTTTTAAAGCCCTACACATTTCGTGTGGGGATTTTTTCTACGTATTTTTGCTTACTTCACGGCAACCATACAAATGGAATCCTTCCAAATGAAGAAAAATGTCATCATAGTGACATCCTATTTACTGGAACATGAAAAGAGGGTATCATTTGTATAACAGAGTAAAAGAAGCCCGTGAAGATAAACAAATGAAGCAGGAGGTGCTTGCCTATGAGGCCGGTATAGCTAGATCAACACTCAGCATGATTGAGACTGGCGCACATATTCCAAAGATTGATACGGCAATCAGAATCGCTAGAGCGTTGAAAATGACGGTGGAGGATTTGTGGATCATTTAGTAGGGGAGAAGCATGGGAAATTTGACATACGACCAAGTGACGCGACTAGCGGAACTTGTAGAGGAAGAAAAGGGGATAGCGGACGTGATATATTCCCTAGATTTATCCGGAAAGAGTTGCGGTATTGACATCAGATGCTTATCACATATAGCAACGTGGATTTATCGCCATCAAAAAGACCTCGCAGATATTTCAGAACAACTTGAACAGTGCTCATGAGTAGCAGAAACGCCGTGGATCATCCCACGGCGTTTTTATTTCACATAATGTGCTCTGCAACCGATTCTTCCATTTCAGCGATCACGGCCTGATAGTCCTCGCCATTCACGATTTTTACAACAGCGTCGCGTCCGGCTTGCGCTTTCATCCGATTCGCCGACCGCTCATATTCTCTCGATTTCAGATAGGCAAACGCTCTCGGATATTTCACCTGCATTGATTGCAAATCGTACTCAGGAGGTGTTTTGTCCCTCCTTATATACGACCATGTAGCCATATCTTCTAGCGCTGATTCGACCTCTTTCAAGCCTGGAATAGCATCAATTTTGTTCTGGAATTCCGAAGCAGATGCCTGTTCAGCTTTTTGACGTGCTTTGAGTGCATTCATGATTTCCTTTTTATATTCTTCAATCAAGAGTATATCTTTTGCGGAGACGCCTGTCTCTATGGCAAGCGTATTTTCGTCCAAAAGCTGAATACTGTATTTTTTAATCAATCTTACTGGAATTTTTCCATTGCAATTATTCATTTTTGGCATTTACATACAGCGGAGACATTCTCATATATGGATTTTGACAACCGATCCGCGTTAATCAAACGCATTACCATCACCGTCCATCCGCGCGCCGCAGTGGCAATACGGATATTCTCTTTTGTAGACCGTGCGCTCATCCAGATAGCAAATTCGCCCATCCTCGCTACGCAGGCACACACATTCTGCGCTCTTCACGTGCAGGCTTCCGAGCCGATCAAGCGTGTCGTTGATACGGTTAGCGCGACCCAACTGCGGACAACGCATCCAAGCAACCGCATGAAAAAGGCTATCACCGTAGCACCGTCTGGTGATATAGTGGCTATCATCTTCAGCTTCCACATCAAATCCGAATGTCACACGCAGCGGCTGTCCATCATCGCCCTTAACAAAAAGCCCAAAGAAATTCCCGTTGGAATTGTTCTGGCGAGTGTATACGGATCGTCCAAAAAACTCAATGCCCTCATACAGGCCAGTCCATGTTCCTTTAGGAGAAACAGCAGGGAAGGCAGGCATATCGTCCTCGCTGGTTTCATCCGCCCAGCCCCATCCATCTTCCGCATACCATTCATCCGGACAGTACAGTGCGTATTCAGAAATATGATTATAGTCATCGTCAGTATAGTGCTTCGCATATACAAAGCACGGCGCGATAGCATCCTTGCCCGTGTTTGCGATATCGTCCAGTTCTGCGATCGGGAAATTCAATTTAATATCAAGATGAAGGATTTTATTTGTATCTGCAATGTGTGAAAAGATCATCCCATATTTTTTCTGCAAGGCTTTTGCTTCCTGAAGTGTCATTGTTCTATTCTCCTTTTATTCATACATCCACACATATATAATAATGTATATCCTTAATTTTTACAAGCCAGAAATTATCGCGCGATCGGCAACACGACTGCGCGCGCGCCGACGTTTCCCCACATATTTTCTTCCGAAGCCACATACAGGTAATAGAATTTGTTTGACCATTTATCTGATTTCACAAGCCAACAACGCGCGTTCTTCCCGACTGCCTCTACGGCGTCCCTTACGAATTTTGAATTGAACAATCCGCTGACGCTTCCAAACTCTCCGTTATATGCCTTCAGCTCAATGACCGGAACGGTATCAGATGGACTTCGATAATAGCAATGTTCTCGAATCCATCCGGGAATAGCTGTCGTCAGCTCCGGCATATCGGAGACAAGGTATCCGCTGACAGAATCAGAAGCAATGCCCATTTCCTGAATCAAATCAAATCCGGCCTCAAACGTGACGTTGCTGTTCTGGATTTCTTCGCCATCCACAATGGACGTATCATACTGGACAACAACAACACAAGCGTCCGTGACAAGGAACGCCGTGTTTCCATACGTATCTGTTCTCGAATACTCAACCGCGCCTCTTGCACTTCGTTTTGCGATCCGCTTGAGCGCGGCCATCTGTTTTTTAGTCATTTCCTGTTCATCCTTTCTTCCAATCAGCACACACTGTTGAGCTTCGCTGTCTGTCTACGCAACGACTCGAAAAATCCGACATCCAAAAACATCGCCGCGCCTGTAGCAATCATGTTCCCGGCCGTGATCCGCGCCATGTCATCCGCCGACAGGGTAGAGATATATGAGCCGATATTATCCTTCGGTACTGTCTCCGGGCTGTTGCAAATCACGACACTGTCCTGACTCAGGCCGGACGCCCTCGCTTTGATTGGTACGTTCGTCGGCAGGTATCTGTTCTTGATTTTCGTCGTGACCGGCAAGGCAATAATCGTTGATCCGTAATTGTTGCCCTTGTTGTTTGAGAAAATCACTCCGGGACGCAGGCCGCGTTGCGCGCTGCCCTCGCCGTCAAATTTAATCCAATAAATTTCACCGATTTTTGGATTGTCCACGTTTATATACCTCCTGTTCTGTTCTGTTTTGTTACCACAGCCCGTCCGGCTTGTATGTTCCGTTCCGTTTGCTTTCCGCCACCCAACGACACTTGTCGCAATAATATTCCGCCGCCACAAACTCCAAATAACTTTCACGCAGAAGGGCAACGACAACATAAATGATATAGAGAAAAATTGCCATCCAATAAATCACCCCTTTATGTATTTACTTTTCGTTCTGCCAAACAAATTTCCTCTGGATAAGCAGCAATTGTATCTCCGTTTTCAAACTGAATATTCCACATAGGCAAACATTCAAGGTCTGCTCCATCTTTATCTTCTGTAATTTCTTTTACTCTACCAAGTACAGTAAACTTCATTCCAACATACTTTCTTTCTCCATCATATGGAGTCCCAAAAGTATCAGCGAAACCAATGTGTTCGTATGTGTCAAAGCAATCTTTCACAAAAGACTTTTCTTCTTCATAGCTAAGATTGTCTCTTGTTTTATTGCAATTTTCAAATCCGTATGCCTTGTGCAAATCTTTAAAATTTGTATACACAATCAAGTCCTCCTATATTTTTGTATTATTTGTCGATTCCTTTCGCGTTCCCTGCGCTGTTCATCCTATAGGCGCTCAATCAAAGCATTGAGCGCCGCAACTTCGTTCTTTTCTCTGTACATGGCAGGCAGTCATGAATCCGATTTAATTCTCATGGTTTGTGTCATCCGCTTCATTGACGCGTCTAACAAGATCGTTCATGCAATCGAAAAATTTCTGCGAGACAGCAGCGTTCTTGTATCTTCTATATGACAGACTATCACACCGCTTGTTCACAATGGTAACAGACACAAGCTTTTCATTGATCCATCCTTGCGTCCGAACCGGAACGTTGACACCATAACGACGCATGAGCATGAGCACAATGGACGTTTCCGCGCAGTCTCCGTTCGGCTTATAGAACGTAACTGCATCGTTTGACAGCTTTCCGCCGTTTTTAATAATCTGGATTGCTTGATGCATGGCCTGTTCTGCTTTCTGGTTTGTCTCTTCACGCATCCGGCGCTCTTCTGCTTCCTGTTCTGCTCTCATCGCAGCGCGCTTTTCTTCCTGAGTCCGCTTATAGATCCCGGACAGACGCACGCACTCATCCAATTCATCCATGACACAAGCGCCGCGAAAATCCGGGAAACACTGTCCGTTCGTGCTCTTGCTTTTCAGATAACAATCAGTGTGCACATCCAAAATCTTCTGAATGCGATCAGCCCATCGCGCTGGCTCGTGACCAATACGCTCCACCATTTCGTCCTCGCGCGCGATTGCACGATCAACAGCGCTGTTCGCAGCTTCTCCATAAATGCCTCCGTTCTCGCTATTGTCTGCTCGCAGGCCGTCAAAATACTTGCTACGGCCTGCCATTCCGCCATATAGTTTATCCATCGCCGCATTGAATCCGCAATCACTTGTCATTTGATACTCCGTGCATTGCAGCGAAAGCAGATAACCGTTCTGTTCCACATACAGCAGGTATTTATCCGTTTCCGTTCGCGGATATTCAACGTCTGGTTTTCCGTCTTTCCGATAGAGACGGAAAGTTTCTTCGCCGTTCGATACTTCTCGGTCAAAGACAGCGCGCATTCTGCGTCCGTCACGGTTAAACATTCCATTATAGAAAAGGGGCTTCATCAGCGTGCAGCAATCCATATTAACTTCGTTCATTATGTATGTCCTCCTTAAATTTTATCGAAAGTATTTTCACGCCAATCCAAATATTTAATAATATTTTTGGCCTTTTTCAAATCTCTTGATAGCAATAATAATATCGTCCGTATTACTGAATGATGTTTCGACATGGACATTTTTATGCTCATCGTTCCAAATAACGATTTTCCTATTCGGATTTGTTTTCTGAACCTGATATAAAGTAGGCAGGCCGTTTTCAAACGACACAGACTTTCCGTCTCTTGACATTGCCATAGCCTTTTCATTGATAAAATACATATGTATATCCTCCTTAATCTCTTGCGGCGCGCAGCATAAAGCGCTTGATAGTGGCAACAATTTCCTCATCCGACGCAGGTGTTTCCCATTCAATATTCTGGTCAAAAAATCCTCTATCGCTGATCGTGTCCATCGCAACTTCAAGTTCATTCGTATCGCTGTTCAAGAATACGGAAATATAATATTTGTAAATTACGATACTGTAACAACTGGTTACATCAATATAAAATCCAGGAAGCATATGTTTATCAATAAAAGCTTGCAGTTTCGGATTGGTCATTTTTGTTTATCCTCCTGTTCATTATTCCTGTTCGGAAGTGGAAGCCTCCGAAACACTCCGCAAGGCTTCCTCTCCATTTTCGTCTCTTACAACACAGGTTATCCCATGCCGTTCCAGCAGCACTGCGATTTCATCCAAATTCAGGCCGTTCATGATTTGCCCTTTCTTCCCAATACGGCATATACTGAAATGCAATGCTGTACATTGGCCTTCCTGTGATATTGTCTTTGAATGTCTCAAGAAGCACTTCTTTGCTAATGCCTTCAGCAACACACCAATCATTGATAACGCGCGTCGTAACCGGCGTAACGAATACATACAGATCAGAATTATGGTTGAACATCTGTTCGCGCGGATAACCTGCCTTTTCAAGCGCTTCCATTAGTGTAATACCCATCGTTTATTCCTCCGCCGCTGTTTCATCCTGTTCATTGTCGTTATACCATTCACGAATATAGGCCGAATCTGAACAATCTACTTCCCACGATTCATCAAGAAATGTTCCATTGTCAGGAATAGGAATAACACCTGCATCATCCTTTGCAATTTCGATTGCTTCATCAAGTGTGTTAGCGTCCACATTTACCGTTCCCATCATTGTCCAGCACACAGGGATCGTCCAAGTTTTCATTTTATATGCACCTCCGTTTATTTATTTATCTTTACCAGCCCATTTTTCCGCCATTTCAAGCACTTTCTCGCGCGCAATTTCAAGAAAATAAATTGTGTCCGTGTATCCGTTGCGCGTGTCTTTATCAGAAAAAATTTTCCCTGAATCATAATCGGATTGCACAAAATCTCGCGCCTGTTCAAGAATATCTGCCATCTTACAATATTTATAAATTGATTCAATGTAATTCATTGCACACACTCCGTTCATCTGTCCGGCGCGCTGAAAGCGCGCCGGTTATATCCGTTACAAACTAATCTGTTTACGCGTCAGCAGCAAATACAAGCCGATACCGGCAAGAATAAGCGCGCCGCCGCCGTCGCGTTCTTGCATGGTTTCGCCGTCTGCCACCAACACAAAACAGGCAATCGCCGCCGCGATCAACAGCAGGCCGAAAACCTTTTGCGCGATCCATGCAAGCGCGTTTTTTCTTTCAGTGTTCATCTATTTGTTCCTCTTTCCATCCTTTTCCGTGTCCGGCAGGCGCGCAGCGCCTGCCGGTTATATCCGTTATACTTGCGTAACAGTAACGACAGCGCCGTCTAGCATGGACACATACCAGATAGCGCCGTCACAGTCAATCAGACGGACGCGGACGGAATGCCCGTCCGCGTCGAAGGTTTCATCTGTGATATAGTGGCCGTAGCGCAACAGGCCGCGAACGACTTCATTTATTTTCGCCATTTTCGCCTCCGTGCGCCGCGTCGAATTCGTCCTCCATATCTTCAAGCGCTTCCGAAATGCAACTTGAAAGAAGATAGCAGCGGATCGTCACATCGCACGCCTCCGCGCCGTTTTCGGCGAGATAAGACGGTTCACAACCGAACGCGTCGAGCGCCTCGCCCAACAAATCGAGATTATGACAAACGTTTTCCTCCGCCTGCCACGCGTTAAACGTGTAGCTTCCGGAGGCGTTTCCTGTCACGCTATCGCAGATCCATAACTCATCGTTAAGATGATCGGCGAGATCTTCGACCGTGTCATAGTCTGCAAAATTAACGTTTTCACGGATATAATTAACAACATCATTGTAAACTGCTTCGTGATAATCGTATCTTTCCATTATGTAACATCCTTCCCGGCCTTCGGCCTGTCGTGTGTATGTGTCCGGCAGGCGTTAACGCCTGCCGGTTATATACGGTCAATGTCTCGCGTTTAACACGTCGTTGTAGCTATCGCCAAACACAAAGCAACGAATAATGCGATCAATTTCGCGCACGTCCTGCGCGACAAAATCCGCAACACTATAGCCAAATTCAAACGCGGCCGCTTCAATCAAATCGCCGTTTCCGCGCAGATTGTCCGCCGCTGTTTTTGCGTCCTCCGTGCGCCATCCGCAGCCGGTGCCGGTGACAGCCCGGAAAATATCGTCCTCTGTCATATGGCGCTTGCTATCAAGACAAGCGCGAATATCACTACAAATGGATTCACGATAATTGTATTTTTTCATTATGTAATATCCTTCCGGCCGTAGCCTATGGTATTTATGTGTGTATGTCCAGCAGGCGCGCCGCCGCCGTCACGTTCTTGCAATGTTTCGCCGTCTGCTACCAATACAAAACAGGCAACAGCGGCCGCAATTAACAGCGCAGACGGTCGTTAGACCGTTTCGGCTTAAAAAGCAAGCAGACGCTCAAACTGCGCTTTGCTCCAATGCACCATAACAGTTGACAGGTGATGCCCATTAAGCTTTTCCAAAACGTATTCATTCCCCATCAAGTAACGATGAACGGAAAGCGTGTACTGCTCGCCGCGTTCAGCGAAATTAACAGCACCGTTCCTTTCGCAGCGCTCCCACAACTTATCAAATCGCGTCTTCGTCATGTCACATTCTCCTTTTCCATGTTTTCACGTCCTAAAAATTCTATTTGCGTCCTGTGGTACTCTCTTCACCTTGACGCGCTCGCTTTGCTTCATCGCGCGTTTCCCTGGCTAGGATTTCCCACAGGCACAACATTCACTTGACAAGGTACAGCGCGGGCGCTATACTAATAGCGCTATGTACTATGCCTGCATTTCTGCAAGCGCTTCACGCGCTTCGGCTTCCGTCGCGTATTCGATCCCATTCAGAACGAAACCATAATCGGAATACATAAGCGCCACCTCCCTTCTTTCCGTCGCGCGTCGCGTGCGCGTCGGATTGATTGGAGCCTGCAAGCAATTAGATACAAGACTGTGTAAGTGGGCTTGTTATCTCTTGCTTACATTAGGGATTATAGACTAAAACAAGACTATATGCAATTCGCAATGTGAACAAAATTTAGACTATATTGTTGTGCAGTCTGTAGACTTGAACTAGTCTACATTTTATAGTATGATATTTGACTACACTAAAAGGTTGATTTAATGCTTGTCTATAAGATCGATATTTTGCAAGCCCTGAAGAATGCAGGGTATAACACGTATAAGATCAAAACGGAAGGCTTGCTTGCGCAAGGTACATTGCAAAAATTCAGGCGCGGCGAAGGTATATCGTGGTCAAACCTTGATACACTTTGCAGCTTGTTACAATGTCAGCCCGGCGATATCATCGCATATATACCAGACGATCAGCAGCAGCAGGACACAAAGCTATAACGATAACGAATTCACGACAGGCACGGCCAAACAGGCCGTGCTTTTTTTTTATGCCATTCATGCGGCATAAAAAAGATTAACACTGCGTGAGAATTCCGGCTAAACTGTACGATCATATTACACCATTTCCAGCAGCACGTCAAGCCGACAGAAACACAATCGGCGATTTTCACAGCAGTTAGCCTAAATTCTAAATTTAACGCGATCGGCACAAGCACAAGCCGAAGCAGCTACAACGGATAGCGCAATCAAATACAAGCGTTATTTAACGCTTAAATCGTTTTTGTATGCTGACCATCAAACTATACCGGCAAGACCGCAAAACCGCTTACAGATTAAAATTTTCTGTTTCTACGTCTATAAACCGAATGCACAAACCATACAAGTACAAGCACAACAACAGCTTGCGCACCGTCCCGGCCTGACCATCTGCACACGACAGACGCAGGACAGCAGCACACACTATATAGCCACACTATTACAAGCAATATACAAGGCTCTAAGCGTTTGCAATGCCTATAGCTATAGTTACACTACTACACGCGCAAAACAGCATAGAGGACAAATAAACACGGTTAAACAAAAAGAAGCGGAACAAGCAACGGAGCAGGAAGCACCAACGGAAACGAAGATACCATAAAGCAAAAAAAGAAACGGCCTAAATCCGTACATACTCAAAGCCCTTCATGCTTCCGGCCTGCCGTAGTCTATCCGGCTTCCGCGATCCAGCCGGGCTTCCTAGCTTCCTATATCTTAAAATGAGAACGATTACTATTATATAAGCCGAAAACGAAGCGAAAAAGGCAAAATGAGAATGATTATTAAAATTCTTTTTAAGACTTAAAGAAAAATCATCTCTAAAAGTCATTAAAAAATGGGAACACAAAATCTCTTGATTTTTCAAAGCCTCATAGAGACTATAAAGATCATTTCTGTAGCAAGATATACCCCTATTTTAATTCTGCTTTTTCATGGATTGCAGTATTAACACCTGATTTTTATGTGCTATCCGGCTAATGGGGGGATACCTGACATTTCTAGCTTCAAGGCGATTTTGTGACAAATGTCTAGTACATTCATCCACACCTCTCGTTTTCTCATTCCAACCTTAGACAAACCACTCACTCTCTTGGCCTGATAGTATCATTCCAATTGGCTGAATATGAGACTCAATCTCAATTTCGTTCCAACCCATGAGTAGGCTGGTGATTTTGAAGACCCCATAAGGCAGTAGAAAGCAAAAATGACCGTAAAACCAATTTGTCGTAGTGAGGCGACTTCTACCTCCGCAGCTAACATCACGGAGCTAGGAAGGATATGGGGAATAGAAGAGAATATATATACATTAACCGGGAGATTAAGTCTGTAGTTGGATGGTTGCTGCTGACTATGGATTAGTGTGTACGGTTACAAAAGAATCAGCCAAAATTCCAAAAAACAATTTGACTTCTCAGCTTATTTTTGGTATAATAAAAGCATGAAATAGATAGTTTTTGTTGTACGGTATTAAGGGAGGTTATAGAATTTTGGACGATTCCAGATACCAATATTCCATCTTCGACACTGATTTTGAGGTACTATCTACGGGTACGATTGGTGCTTCGAGATCAATTACTCAGGAGCATGAATGTAAAATTATAGACCTTACACAAATGTTTCCGAATCCCATATCGAAAGCTGGGAACAACAACGTAGATAAGGAGCAAACCGTATACCCTGTAAAGGATAAAGACCAACTTCAAGCGATAGCACTATGGCTAAAAGCAAACAAGGATCCCAAATACTACTTAGCATTTGCTATTGGAGTAAATACTGGCCTTAGAGCAAATGAATTGCTGAAACTAAGATGGTCTGATGTTTTATGGTCAGACAAAACCGTAAGATACATTGATGACATTGAAGACACGACAGACAGCATCACCGTATATCAAAGCAAGACGAAAAAGAAAAGAAAAATATTTTTAAATTCAGGATGCCTGTCTGCACTCAAGTGGTATGTACGGAAGACTGGCAGGCAACCCAGCATGGAATGTTTTTTATTCCCTTCGAGAGAGGGCGGAGCTATTAAGGTAGACACGCTTCGTAAGGTTCTGAAAGAAGCTGCACTAGCTTGTGGTGTACGGCAAAACATCGGTACGCATTCATTGAGAAAGACATGGGGATGGAGTGAGTACACATCCAACCCGTCACTTCAGACAAACCGAGACATTGGGCAACTCCAAATGCTATTCGGACATTCCAGTCCTCAGACCACCTTACGGTATCTTGGTATTATGGACGAAGAGAAGAAAGCTCTGTATCACGACATGTCTCTCTGCTTTGAAAACTAACTTTCCGATCCAGATACCTCATTAGTAAATAACTAACTTATCAAGTAATTACAGGCGTCCACGCCTGCATTCAATAGCGTTAAATCCAACTTACGGTTTCATTTATCTTAAACTTCGCTTATGACAGCATTTCATCGCAATGAAATGCGACAGAAGCGCCGCAGGCAAAGATGGCGCACGAGCGCAAGCGAGTAATCTTATAGAATTGCTCCCTGTTTATTAAACAAATGGCATTGTAGTGATTTTTTTTGCTACTTAAAAAACCTAGAGTTATCAATGTTTTTTTCGCCATCATGGCTTTTGTTTTTGAAGAAAAATGTGTAGTCCGGTTACACTTCTTGCGCACTTTCTTGAAATAAGGCCGATCACTTTGTGACTTCTCCATTTTCTCCATGCTTTTCGCCGTTTTTCAGATTTTGCACGTTTTTCTACTTGTACGGCTCAATTTCTTCACGTTTTTCTTGTTTTCGTTGCATTTTCGTTGAGATTTCTCTGACTTTTCTGAGGATTTCACAGTTTGTTCACAGAATCAGGTGATTTTCGTGCGATTTTTTTGCTGTTTCAGGTAACTGTGCAGCGGGGCAGTAGTCACATCTTCCAGCAGGCTGCATTGACTTTCCCTGCCGGAAGCTTTATAGCTTTTGGCAATTAACCGAAGTTCTATAAATAATGCTTGACAAGCATGAGAATAAGTGGTACATTAAAGATGAAATTAACCGAAATTCCAATGGCAGGCATCTCGTCTGGGGTGTCTCTTCTTTAAAAGCAACAACTAGCCGAAATTCTAAAAACTAATAGAGACAGGAGTGTATGTGGATGACGTTCAGAGAGTGGCTTCAAATCGAGCATCCGGACAAGGTTGACGAAAAGTGGGCTGGCGGGTGCTGCGGGTGTCCATGTGATTATGGGTACGAGTCAGGTGTCGCAAAAGATGGGCTTTGCCGTCCTACTCATGATTGGAGGAATAATTGTAGACGTTGCTGGGATAGAGAGTCTGGCCTCGATATTACTGCTTCGTATGATGAAGATGATAAAGAGTCGGTTGCGGGATCGGACGATCTGGACGAGCTGGATGTTGGCAGTGAGGTGGCGTGCAACTATTGTAACCACTACAAGGACACGCCGTGGTGTGTAGACTGCGAGGACAAATGCCACGTGTGTGTGCACGAGGCAGTGTGCAAGTTTAAGGGCGAATTTTTCGGTGAGCGCAAAATCTGCCGAAATTTTTTTAAGACAACTACTAGCCGAAATTCTTAAAAGTGAAAGGGTGTATGTATGAAGTACAAGTTGAAGGATGGAGAAAAATATGGCCTGCCGAAGCAGGTTGAGGCGTTTCAGTACAACGGAGTGCTTTACGGTGAGCCGTGGGTGACGAAAGCGTTCAATGATGGGGTGCTGTTTTGGGACTCAGACGAGTTGGGCGGGTATCCGCGCAATCCGTTCCTAAGAGTTGAAGATGATGATTATAGCGTGGATTGCGGGGATTATCTAATTCTCTGTGGCAACGGTGAGATCGAGATGTGCTCTAAGGATGTTTTTGAGTCCGTGTATACGAAAGGGGTCTGATGGATGGAGAGCCTTGAAGAATACATGAAAGCCAATGGCTACACATTGGGCGAGGATGCAAGGCTATGGAGCGCGATTGGGTATGCAATGATTGCGTTACATGACCTGAGTGTCATTACGGATGAGGAATGGCCGGTTCTTGTAAAGCGGTTTGCTGAGAAAGCTTCGGAGTCTATGACCGAGGTAGGCGATGAGTAAGAAACTGCTGGTGGCCTGTGAAGAAAGCCAGACAGTGTGTGCGGCGTTCCGCGCGGTTGGTTGGGAGGCGTACTCGTGCGACCTTCAGTGGTGCTCCGGCGCACATCCTGAATGGCATATTATTCAGGATGTGCGCCGGGTGATGAATGGTAATTGTAAATTCGTAACGTGTGATGGCGTTGAGCACGAAATAGTTGGACGATGGGATATGATAATTGCTCATCCGCCTTGCACGTACATGAGTGTAGCTGGTGCTTGCCGGATGTATCCGCACAAAGGTCAGATTGACCATGCGCGACTCGAAAAGGCGATGGCTGCGAAAGAGTTCTTCATGGAGTTGTATAACGCTGACTGCGATCGAGTGTGCATCGAGAACCCGACGCCGTTAAAGGTCGTTGGTCTGCCACAAGCGACGCAGGTCATTCAGCCGTACCAGTTCGGGGAACCATGGAGTAAGCGCACGTTGCTGTGGTTGCGCGGTTTGGATACGCTTGAGTCTACAGAAATTGTGGCGGACTATAATCCGTTTGTTCCGAGTGGGACAGGGCGTAAACTTGGCGGCAAAACATACGGCGCGTCAATACCGCATGAAGGAAAGGCAAGAAGTGTAACGTTTAAAGGCATCGCAAAAGCGATGGCAAATCAATGGGGTGATTTAGATAAACAAATGTGCAAGTTGGCATGAGGCCATCAAGGATAGGAGCGTGTATCCGGCAGATAGATGCTGGGGAACGAGAGAATGCGACCCGTGCAGTTGCGGAGGCGATGAGACGAAGTGTGATTTCTATCCTGAGAAACGTGAGACGGCTTCGATGAAAGAGAAAAAACATACTCAGCAAACCAATATCGTTTGGCATAAGGGAAACAAGTTGCCGAAAAAGGATGGCGAGTATCTGTGTTGCGAAGCTCCGTATTTCTTGTATCGAGTGCTCGATTTTGCAACTGATTTGTCTAAAGTGGACGATGAATTCGCTGGTATTCGCCGTCCTGGGTTTTACGATGTTGATAGTGAATGGGGTTATGTCGAGGTAGACGATGTTGCGTGGTGGGCGGAAATCACGCCGGATTGTCCGGGAAAGCGGAATTAGCATGATTGATATTGGATTTGAGCCGCCGCTTGAGCCGCGTGCATATCGTGTGCCGGTTTGTCCCGTGTGCGGATCTGAGACGGACACGATTTTGCGAGATATGGATAACGTTATCGTTGGGTGTCCAGAGTGTGTGGAAGCGGTTGATGCATGGGCATTAGAAAGAGAGGTTGTTGATGAAATTTAAGTTGGGCGACAAGGTGCGCGTGAAAGACAGTTCGAAAGTATTACATTCTCAGCACAGAGGAAGAGTCGGCAAAATTACTTCTGTTGTTTTTTTTGATGTTTATGAGTACGGATATGAGGTCGATTTTGCTCCGGGATATTATTTCTTTGCTGATAGTCTTGAGCATTATGACGCAGAGCGAGATGCCGATATGGAATATAAAGTCGGTGATCGTGTTATTGCGGTTGATAATATCGGTTCGCATCCGAATGGTTCACGTGGAATTATTACTGCTATTTATAAGAACCCGCCACACAACGATGATTTTGATTATCGTGTCAAATATGATGATGATAAGTGCAGCAACCTGTGGAGCAAAATCGTATCTCTTGAATCGGACAGTATTTCTGCGGCCACATCTGAAACGCCTGTCGTTGCACCGCCCGTGCATGGCAAGGAGTCAGTACTGGAAAGCAAAATGGAATATCCGTCGATCGTAATTACTTGTAAAGGCAGAAAAACAAAAGCGGTTCTCAAACGCAACAATGAAGTTTTGAGATGCGCGACGGCAAGTTGCCATCTAGAAGATGATTTTGACCAGTACGTTGGTGCGAGTATTGCGCTTGGTAGACTGTTTGACCGACCGGTTGATATGGATGCTTATGAGCGTACTGAGCACTCCGATATGTCTAAGCCGTTCGAAGGCAAGGCTGTGTGCGTGGAGAAAAATGAGTCATGCCCCATTTCTAAGCGTTTTACCATTGGCAAGGTATATGAGTTTAGCAACGAGTACGTTGTTGGCGACAACGGGGTTTGGTATGCTGCGGCGTCAACGATGGATGAAAACTGGTTTGTCTTGGGTGCAAAATTTATTCCGTTTACTGACGTGAGTCCTACTGCGACACGGTACGAGGGCACGATCGTTTGCGTAGATTCTGATGCCAAAAGGTTTACGCCCGGCAAAGCCTATAAAGTCAATGATGGTTGCGTCTACAATGATGATGGAGTCCTGACGATTAAGGTTGATAGCGATAATATTGATGGCCTTAACGATGAGTTCGATGTCATCGGTGTGCGGTTTGTGGAGTTGGTGCAATCATGAATATCTGTGATGCAATCGAGCTGGCTGAAGCGCGCCTGTATAATGTAACGCATTCTGAAAACGAAGTTCCGGCAGAAGCGGAATTTTACTCGTTGTGCGTCAAGGCTCTGGAGGAATACCGTTGGAGTTACGAGTAAGGAAGCCTTGGACGGCGTGGATAACGGGCTAATCCGGTAAAGAAATTTGGAGCGCCGTCCCGTTTGAGGACGGCGCTCCAAGAAAAGGCTATGCCAGTTGGTTCGATGATGGCTGGTATGGGTGTGGATTTCCGGGCTGTTCTACCGTTTGGAGACTATCGTCAACTTTCGCGTTTCGATTTGATGATATTGGCAAGACGGTATTCTTGAGCGACCCGGATGAAATGGGGGTGATTTAAGTGGGCGATTATATTGACCTGTGTTCGTTGTGTGTCTATGGTTCTCCAAGCAGCTTGAATGGTGGTTGTTGCATTTGCCCGGCTGTTGGACGTGATGTGGTGAATGAATATGACAAAATCCGGTCTATGAGCGACGGAGAAATGAAGGACTGGATCCGTTCACTATGGGACGTTGCGTCGCACATGGGTATGCTCAGAGATAATGAAATTCAGGAAGCCACGCAGAAGGTTGTTGGTAAAACGATGAAGCAGCGAGAAGAGTACATGAGTAAGACGGCTAAGTTATTTCTGGATGATGAAATGGAGGAATGGATGGGTGGATGAGAGAAATCTTGTTGCGGTAAGCATTAAGCATACGATTTCTGGTTGGAAATTTGGGATGCCGTGTTGGCTGTGGGGACGTCGGACAGAGAACGATGAAAAACGGTCGTTCAGTGGCTACACGCAGTATCCTAACGTTGCTGAAGTATATTCGCTTAAAGAATGGCAAGAAAGTGGATACGGCGCAGGCGATGTGTGTAAAGTGGACGAGCCTGTGCAGATGTGCATTGGCTTCTGCAAGAAATGGAAGAAATATGATACCGTGCTTGTCCCGTTAGACCAGTACATCAAATATTGTGAGTGTGCTTGTCTGCCGCTTGATAAGCCGAAGGAGAGTTGACGATGAGTGGGTATGTTTCAAAGGATCAAGTGATTGAATGGTTTCGACCGTATGGTCATGTGAATGAAGGTATTCCATACTACGAGCTTGTTACGGATATTCGTGATATGCCAGATGCAGATGTTGTCCCTACTGCGAAATGGACATTTGTTAGTGAAGGATTGCCGCCGGAGGGTAAGTTGGTTCTTTGTTGGTATGCGTATTTCCGTTCTCGTGCTTCTAGATTGATTCAAACGTTTGTTATTGGATACCAGTATGGTGGGCGCTGGATTGGAGAGAAAACCGATAGGCGTGAAGGCGTGATAATCGCGTGGATGCCTCTACCTGAGCCGCTTGTGAAGGGAGAGAAAAATGACTAAAGAGAAAGCTATCGAGACTTTGATTGCCTCGGCGATTTGTTACAGCCCGATTTTATCATGCGATGAGTGCCCGGCCTATAAGAGAGAACTGTGCGATTGCGATTTGCCGACAAATGAAAAAGTTGAACAGGCTATTCGAGTGCTGCGCGATGGAGGTGTGGACTGATGGTTTACAGGGTATTTGTTGCAGATGAGCGGAACTTGGAGGTTAGTCATGAGGCTGATTAACGCATACGATCTGAAACAACTTCTGCTTGAGGAACGTGCTCAAGTGCCTGATGGCAAGTTTGGCGATTTAGTGCGTTGTGGTATCAGGAAGGCTTTAAGATGCATGGAGCAGTGTGTTCCGGTTGAGATTGTCTATTGCAAGGATTGCAAATACTGTTCATTTGGTAATTGTGAGCATCCTCGACATCATGGAGTCTTGCCTTCGGCCTATCCTTTCGATTTTTGTAATTACGGGGTAAATAAACATGGAAATTGACGTTTGTCCTGTGTGTGGCGCGAATCTCTTTCACACGACGATTCATGCGTCTGTGCTGATTGATTGCCATTTTTGTGTGGAGTGTGGCTATCGTAGAGAGAAGATCCGTAAGACGCCAGGTTTGAAATCCGGTCGGTGTGTGACTGGCAAGTATAGAGAGGTGCGCTATGGAATTCGATAGGAATTTCGAACCGAATGTTGACGATGCGAGAGCCGTTATCGCTGATCTGAAATATTTGCTTCGCAACAACCGGAATCATATACATCTTTCTCCGTCTGCGAGTGCTGCTGTTTCGCAAGCTGTGCAGGTAATTGAGGATATGATTGAGTCGCGGCAGGCAGACTACAAGATTTTTCGTGCTTACATGGATGGCGTGAGGCAGGCAGATGTAGAAATTAAACGGTACATTGAGCAGTACCAAGAAAAATTGTCGAAATATGAAGGCGAGGATGTTGTATGAGAAGAATTGAATATTATCGGGCGATGAGTCCAGATTTGCTGGCGTATGCAATGAGCCAAAAATGTATTCGTAGTATTTGCGATATTGTCTGTGACGGAGATTGCGCGGCAATCCCGAATCTCCAATATTCGTCGAATGAGGTTTGCCGCAGGATCATCCGGGATTGGCTAAATGAAGAGATCTGAAGGGACGATAGCTAATAAAAATTAAAGTTTGTGACTCGATCATGGGCAGTGGCAAGACCGAGAGCGCCATTACTCAGATGAACGAGGACTTAGACAGTCGGTACATTTTTGTGACGCCGTATCTTAGTGAGGTCGAGCGTATCAAGAATGGTTGTCCGGAGCGCAATTTTGTAGACCCACAAGATTGTGGTGAAGGAAAATACTCTGATTTTGTGCGTCTCTTGAAAGAAAGGCGGTGTATTGCTACAACACACGCGCTATTCAAAAGATGTGATCCAGAGATGACGCAACTTATTCGTGATGGTCATTATAAACTCATTTTCGATGAGTCGTTTGAGGCTATTAAAGAGGTTGCGATCAATGCGAGTGATTTCAATATGCTTAAATCATTGAATCTTATTAGCGTTGATCCAGATGGATACATCGAATGGATATCAACAGATGACAACAACACGCTTTCGAAGAGATATAAGGACATATTCTCTTTTGGCTATATGAGACGATTCAATAACACAGTTTTCGTTTGGACGTTTCCAGTTGACGTGTTTAAGTCTTTTGAAGAAGTTATTATCTTGACGTATCTGTTTAATTCTCAGGCGTGTAAGTATTATTTTGATATATATGATGTCGCATTCGAGAAAATTGGTACGGTATTTGAAAATGGGCATTACCGGTTCAGTACAGACATAAGGATTCCTGACTATGCGCGGTTGCTGAAATATAAAATTTATATTCTGGACAATAAAAAGATAAATTCGATTGGCGATAAATCAACGGCATTATCGGTTGCGTGGTACAAAAAGAATCTAAGTGGTGATGATAAGGCGTCAGTTCGGCAACTCAGCAAAAATTTGGCGAACGTTTTTGGCCATATTTATAACGCGAACAGCAAAACGGCTTTGTGGACAACCTACAAACGCTACATGGATGATGTTGCAAATGGACGATGGAAAAAGAGTTACCTGCAATGCGCAGCACGAGCCACCAATGAGTATAGAGACAGATGCCATCTGGCCTATTGTATCAACCCGTACATGAATCCGTTCATGAAACGCTATTTTTATAGCTATGGCGTCGAGGTAAAAGAGGATGAGTATGCTCTGAGTGAGATGATTCAGTGGGTATGGCGAAGCGCGATTCGAGACGGAAATGAGATTTGGATTTACATTCCGAGTTCCAGAATGAGACGGCTGTTTTCTAATTGGCTGGACGAGCTGGCAAAAGGTTAACGAAGGGAGTGCGTGAATGAGCGATATTAAAGAAACTGTCATTGAGCATATCTACGGAGATACTTGGTGTGGAATTTCTACGAGCGAATGGACTTGGCGTAATAAGATCCTGAAACTCAAAGATAAATTTCCTGACAGTGTACAGATTGTTGCGGACAATGAGGATGGCAGTCTATACGCCAAGATTCCGTTTAAGTTGGTAAAGATTTCGAAGCCCAGACAGGTTCAGATGACAGACGAGCAACGAGCTGCGTCTGTTGAGCGGCTTAAAAAAGCAAGAGAGATGAGGGGAACAAAAACGTAATGGCAAATAGACGAGGCACGTGCCTGTGGTGCGAACAATGTGAGGCGTGCAGTACCAGATGCGGTCACTACACACCGGAAGATGATTTTAATATGAGCGAGTCATTTTACATGAGAATCCTTTGTGAAAATGCAAGGACATATAACAACATTACTAAGGATTTTAGTCACGGTGGTGATATTTTATAAGTAACACTAAAGCGGTCTATATCATTTCAGCGGATGCCAAGGATTTATTTCTCTCTAACTATTCCAATGACTTCTGTAGTGGGTATGGAATTAGATATCGGACGGGGGATAATCGTGGTGCGATCAATACGAGGAAGTTTATAAACACCTTAGATTACAGTAAAGACCTTATTAAACTTCCTGAAATCTATGAGAAAGTCTACAGGCGAATGGACTTTTCATTCAATATCCGAGGCAAGGAGTATTGCAGAAGAGTTATTAACGTCACGTTTAAGTATAGCGTAAAGGAGTATAACCGCTTTGGGAGCGGTCTCTATATCAAATTTGGCTATACCCAGTCCGACGTGACTATGAAAGATGGAGTGTGTCTAATTGATGGTGAGTTGGCCGCAATTCAGCTTGGACAGCCAGTAGACAACCCAATTTCAGATGAATTGCTCGGCGATTACTTCTGTTTCGAGGATGGCGCGTACCAACTTACAGGCAAGGCAATGAAAGTCCTGTACTCGGTGGCGCAACTCCGTGAAAAGTTGTACAAGGATGGATTTGTTTGTGATGGCATTCGATTCTGCCGGTTTAAGCGGAGCAGCGGCAGTAGCCGTGTAGGTAAATGCTTGTTCATAGACGAAAAACTGTACAGTCGTATTCACAAGTGGGAAATGTGTGGACTCAAGATCAAGGAAGGGCAGCAGGTCGACTTGGCAGCTCTCGAAGCGTATATTGCGCTGTCGTTGAGCAGCATTATCGGACTGATTAGCATCCGGCCTGAGAATTTCTTAGTCATTGACGATTACAATAGCGTATTCAAAGACAAGGTTATTGCTGTCAAGGCGGACAGCGATGGTTGGCTCACATCTGCGCCGGAGGAAGTTGAGGTCAGCAACAGCATTTGGGACGGTCAGTCTCTTGTTGATAAGAGTTTGCTTGGAGAGTACGAGGACAAGGGCATGGTTCTCTTGCGAAACCGTTTCTTCAAGTCAGCGTGCTTCAACTGTAACCTTCAGCAATTCTTTGCAGATCACGGAATCACGGATGTCAGTCAACTCAATGGCCGGACAATTGCCAATGATATTAGTGATGTTAAGATCGTTACGACGCCGAGCAGTATCAAATACCTGAAATTTGGTACGCTTGAAAAATGGTTGCAGTTGCTTGATGAGGACGGAGACTTCGGTGTAGTGAAATACGAGAAACCGACGCATTTCTTTGACGGCGACATGGTTCAGACGCACTACCAACTCTTGAACACCTTGCAGATGTCTCAGGACGATGTGTCAGCACTTGTACAACCGTCTCTTGACTATCTGAGTCTTATTCAGAGTGACCCGACCATCTTGAGATTTCATATCAAGCACGGTGGAGCTGATGAGAAAATCTCGTCTGCTGCAACGACAAATGATGTTGTGTATCAGATGCTTGGGCTTACTGATAAGTTTTCTGGAACAAAACTGTATCATGAGTTTGTGCAGGATGTCTCGCGTGCATTCAAAAAGAACTTGCGGCGAGGGCATTTGTTGGTACATGGCAACTACTCGACGTTGCTTGGCAACCCGATTGAGATGCTGTATTCAGCAATCGGCCAATTTGATGGGTCGAGTCAGATTGGTGTCGGAAATGTGTACAACAAGAGTTTTGCCTTCGGACAAACTCTGCTTGGTAGTCGTAGTCCTCATGTGACAGTGGGGAATGTATGGATAACCCAAAATAAAGATAACGCGGAAATTTCGCGGTATATCAACGCGACAAATAATATTGTGTGCATCAATAGTATTGGAGAGAACGTACTGATGCGTTTGTCAGGTGCGGATTAACCTCAAAAGTCCGCCATGAGCAGGAATGTTCATGTAAAAAGGTTGGTGAACCTCTAAATAGAGGGTGTCTCAAACGAGGCTAACGGTAGAAATCTAAACATAACACAGAAGTAAATTATTGATTTCATTAAAAGGAGGTGGCAAATGGAAGAATATAGACCGGTGAAGGGATATGAGGGGTATTATGAAATAAGCAACTTTGGCAATTTGCGTTCCGTTGACAGAATCGTTGTGCGCAACGATAATGTTAAACATCATTACCGTAGGCGGTATATGACAAAGAGGTTTAATCGGGATGGCTATCCGACTTATAAGTTGTCAAAGGATGGCGTCGGTAAAATCAAATTTGCGCATAGGCTTGTCGCAGAAGCGTTTTTAGACAATCCAAATCAATATAGCGATGTGAATCACATTGATTCTAATAGGGCGAATTGCAATCTTGATAATTTAGAATGGCTGGATCACAAAAGTAATGTCAGTCAATCTATTTCCGAGGGAAGGCATTTTTGCACGCGAGATATTAAATGGGCGAATAATCCTAACTACGGGAATACGACGTTACATGAGTTTTATCAACAACATCCAGAGGTTGCGAAAACATTATTGTCTCGTAAGGGAACACATAATGGGCGTTCGAAACCCGTAGTTTTGATAGACAATGATAATGGTACGTCTATTCCTTTCGGCTACATTGGTGAATGTGTTGACTATTTGATTAAATCATTTAACTTAGATGTTAACGTGGATTATGTAAGACAACGAATTTCCACGGCTGCTAATAATGGGAAGCAATATCTAGGTTTAAATTTCAAATTTATTTAATGTGTTATTGCATGATGTTACCGTGCCAAGGCTTTTGCGAAAGTGAAAGTAAGGTGTAACGATCACCGGAAATAAGCTAAACAGCAATGCACGCTTAGACCGGGTACACTGCGGTGAAACTCCGTAGCTTGGAAGCGCCAGCCCACCTATGAAGGTGAATGAGATGATCTACTCCCGTACTAAAATATCGGGAAACCGAGGGTATAAAGGTTTGACAGCGATGTGGTTATGCTAACAGACAATCCAATCCTAATTGGTGCAGCACAAAAGAACTATGATAAGTTTCTTGTGCCGACGAGTCTTGTTGATGCCAAAAAGGTCGTGCGCCATTACACGAAAGAAGAGCAGGCTGATTTGGATATCAAGACATCTGTAAACAAGATCGGCGAGATCGTGAATCTATCGCAGGAACTCAATACAAAACTTTGGGACTTACTCAACGGCGGTTGTAGTTTTGAAGATGTAGAGGAACTGTATTGCGACATTGCAAAATTGGATATTCTTTCCGGAATTGAGATCGATAAGGCGAAGAAAGAATTTGCAGTTGATAGTGTCGCAGAAATCAAAAAACTGAAAAAGAAATATTGTGAGCACGATGAGCGTGGACGGCAAATCAAGCCGAATTTCTTCGGAAAGATTGCTCGAATGAAAGGGTATTACGACAGCGAGAAGAAGAACTATCGGTTCCATGATACGTCGATGGATTACCTTCAGCATTGTTTGAATGGCAACAGAAATCCAAATTACAAGTCTGAGACGATTCCGTTTTCTGACCTGCTCAAGCCGAATGAGTCTCGGCAGAGTGTGTGGTATCCGCAGGTCAATCGGATTCTTGGCCTCGTGCGAAACATGAGAGATCAAGTTAAAGCAGTCTGGAATAGTACGGACGATGGGCTTGACAATGAGATGAAGGCTATTATGACGGCTGAAATCAAAGACGAGTGCCAGCAGTACATCAAGGCAATCCATCTGAATCCGAACACGGCGTATCGTCTGTTGCTGGCGATTGAAGATCCGGCAAACAAGGATATTTCGCGCAGCTTGTTCTCCATGTTGTTCTCAATCCCGAATGACAATTTTGTCAGTTTGCTTGAAGAACGGCGAGAACCGTTGCAAGGAATCGTTCAAACGGACGCCGGAACCATTGAAATCTACGGTCGCAGGTATCGTAAAGTCCCTCTGTTATCAACAAAAACAGCGTGAATTTTCGTTAAAAATGCACAAAAATTTGCGATTTCGCAAGATTTAGAATTTTGGCTAATTGCAGAAACCGTTGAAAACACTAGGTTTTTTAGATTGGTCAATTTGTGGTCATATAGGATGGGGAAGAAATTCTCCATCCTATTTTTGTTGTTAAAGGATGATTGATTTTTGGTTCCTATCACTAAGGATGAGAAAATGGCGCTGATGAAGCAGTTCCCGCACAAGACGTATCCGCGCACGATGAAACAGGACTCGAAGCGCGGCCACTATTATTGCGTCGAAGAACCTAGACTTATGCGAGCGCTGAGAGAGTATCGACAGTCGAGGGTAATTGAGACGCATACCGCAAAGCGGCGTTGATGGGTGGTGCGTGTGTGAACCCGAAATATGCAAAGCATGAAAATGAAAGCGATTATGAGTATGGTCTAAGGCTGATTTCCATCAAGGTCGAGGAATCGCCCGATGATCTCGACTGGCAAGACATCGTTGAGGCGCTTGACCTCAATATTCACAGAGACAGTCTGCGCAAGGCTGCGTCCACGACTCCGTATTCCGGTTACGCTGTCATGCAGTATTTCAAAAAGAAATACGCCTGTGAGCAGGTTGCAGATGGCGGCAATTACGCTGATGAGATTGATGTGAAAATCGGTCAGATGCGCAAAGAGGCAAAGAAGCTCTTTGACCAGCGCCGTGAGTTTAATAAGCTCGTGGATAAGCTCGGTAGGGAAGAACATCTTGAAGACCAACTTGTAGATGCAGCGAATCGTTTGAATGAGCTGCAACCTCTTGTCGAGCAGAAAGAATTTATTCATTATGGTGATAACGAAGCTATTGTTGTGTTTGCTGATTGGCATTACGGTCTTGTAGCGGACAACATTTGGAATCACTATGACACAGATGTTTGCCGTGAGCGAGTTGAAAAGTTCGTATCTAAGGTAATGAATCGTTTGCTCCTGCACGAATGCAAACGGTTGCACGTCGTGCTCCTTGGCGACGCAGCTCATGGAGCGATTCATACATCTTGCCGCGTTGCGTCCGAGGAACTTGTGTGCGATCAGGTCATGCAGGTATCTGAGATTATGGCACAGGCGATTTCTAGTCTTGCGGATTGTGTCGATGAGACGGTTGTTCATGCGACATATGGTAATCACCTCCGCACGGTACAGGATAAGAAAGATAGTATCCATGCTGACAACATGGAACGGCTGATTCCGTGGTGGCTTCAGCAGCGCCTTAAAGACAGAATGGACATTGTATTCCCGTCTGCGGAGTATTATGAGTTTCTATACTTTGACGTCTGTGGCTACAAGGTTTGCGCGACGCATGGCGACCTTGATTCTGTGCGTGATGCAGGCCGTAAACTCAATACGCTGTTTATGAAGAAGTATGGCAGCGGGATTGACTACGTACTCCTTGCAGATAAACATCACATCGAAGAATTTGAGGAACTTGGCATTGACTCAATGATTGTGCCTAGTCTTTGCGGCGTTGATGAATACGCCAACAATAAACGTCTGTATTCTGCTCCGGGACAGTTGATGCTCGTGTTTAATGAACGCGATGGCAAGGATGCGACGTATCAAATTAGACTTGATTAAAGGACTGAATAATAATAGAGAACAAGCACACGAAAGAAGACCTAAAAGAGATGCAGTCGTGGCCGCTTGAGCGAAAGATTCAAGTGACGCAGACACGCATCATCGAATGGTATCAGAAATTTAATGGACAGGTTTACGTCTCATTCTCAGGTGGAAAAGATAGCACGGTATTACTTGACATTGCACGTCGTATTTATCCGGACATTGAAGCTGTGTTTATCAACACGGGATTGGAATATCCAGAGGTGCGGCAGTTCGCTTTATCAAAGGAGAATGTGACAGCGTTAAGACCGGAGATGGATTTTCGGACGGTTATTAAGGCGTATGGCTATCCTATTATAAGCAAAGAGGTAGCAAGATATATTGATGTTGCGCGTCGCAATCCGAATGGAAGGGTCGCTCAAAAATTTATTGTCGGAAATGAACATGACGTCAAATATGGCGGCAGATTTTCGGTTATTAAGTGGTCTACATTAAAAGATTCAGATATTCCTATTTCTCATATGTGCTGTCAAATCATGAAAAAGAATCCCTCAAAGCGTTTTGAGAAGCGTACTGGTAAAGTGCCGATTCTTGCGACGATGGCTTCCGAAAGCAGATTAAGGGAAAATGCTTGGGTGAAGAATGGATGCAACGCATTCGATGTTGCTCGTCCTACCTCTCAGCCTATGTCTTTTTGGACAGAGCAAGACGTGTTGAGATACATTAAAGAGTATAATGTGCCTTACGCTTCCGTGTATGGTGAGATTGTTGAAGACAAGGACGGAAAATTACAAACGACCGGCTGTCATCGTACAGGTTGCGTGTTTTGTGGTTTCGGTTGCCATCTTGAGAAAGAGCCGAATCGTTTCCAACGCCTCAAGATTACACATCCAAAGTTGTGGAATTATTGTATGAAGCCATGGGGTGAAGGCGGATTGGGTATGAAGGAAGTCCTTGAGTTCATTAACGTGAAAATTGAATAATATAGCAAGTCAAGTTAGAAAGGTTGAACTAAAATAAAGAAGATTGATATTGTAAATAAGCTCTATGATTTGGGATATCGAAAATCTCAGAGTCGATATGTTATCGACGATATTTTTGAGATTATTTCTGATGCCATTATCAAGAGAGAGCGTGTTGTCATTAGGGGCTTTGGAGCATTTGATGTGAAAATGCATAAGGGTCGTATGGGTACTGACCCGAAAACGCTTCTGCCTATGCCGTATGACGATTATCCGGTCATCACGTTTACACCTGGTGATCTGTTGAAGGAATCTGTGAAGACTGGCAAGAAGGTCGAGCATATGTATTGTAAAGAGCCTGAGCCGGAGTCGGAAAAGTAAGTAAAATATGCCCTCGGAAGTTTGCGGACTGGCCGTGAAAGCTCGACGTTTGCGGACACATGAGAAAGGCCTTGGATTGAAGATTTGTTGCTGAAAGGCACTGTAGTATCGTGAAGGATATTTTTTTGAGAATCATCTGAAATTCTCAAAAAAGTTGTTGACAAGTTGAGAGCCATATGATATATTGAACTTACAATCAACCGAAATTCTTCACGGCGTTGGGACGTGGTGTAATGGTAACACATCAGACTTTGACTCTGATATCGTGGGTTCGAATCCCGCCGTCCCAGCCATGCGGGTTTTTAGCTCAGATGGTTAGAGCGGCTGACTCATAATCAGATGGTCGGGGGTTCGAATCCCTCAAAGCCCACCATACAGTAGGGCTGGACAAGTCCGAACTTAACGCTCGTGGAGATCATGCAAGACCCGCCTATTTGGTGGGCTACGGTCAGCGAAGCGAGAATCTCTTGTCTTTAGTCATGGGGAGTGTCAACTGCTTCTATAGCTCAGTTGGTAGAGCGGCTGATTTGTAATCAGCAGGTCGGGGGTTCGAGTCCGTCTGGAAGCTCCAATGGCCGTTTGTGCCAACCCAATAAGCCTCTGCTAAAGCAAGCGTATCATGTTGGGTCGTGTGTAAAAGTGGCGAAATCGTGCTGCTTTTGGGGAGACTCATTGCTGAGATGAGCACAGTGACGACTCTTGTTTTCAATCGCGTATGGAGAGGCGGTTAGTTGCGTAGGCTCAATGCGCTGCTAATCGCCGAATTTGTCGGTGTGATGGAATTGGTAGACGTGCTTGACTCAAAATCAAGTGCCGCAAGGCGTGCCGGTTCGAGTCCGGCCACCGGCACCACAATAAAGGAAGTGCTAGATATATGACTCGTGGCGAGAAGGTTTACTATGCTATACTTTCTTTTTTCGTGTTACTTCTAATTTTCTTTGGTCTGGATATTTTGACTGATAACGGGTTTAGCGATGGCAAACGCGGGTCGTATACGCCTTACACATACGAAGTACTGTCTGTAAATCAATATGTGTACACGAAAACAGATAATTTCGGAAGATCAAGAGGTGCAGAGTTGCGCTATGCTTTCACATATGTTGATGGCGACGGCGCGTTGCATACGGTCGATGATTTCGAGAATCTTGAGTATGGAAATATGAAGGTCTGTGTCGCCGATTCAAATTTGTATGTCCATGATTACGTGCGCGGCATCAGATATCTGTATCTTACGCGCGACACATTGGCGAATTTTAATTAAGGCTCACATATGGAGAGTTACCGAAGTGGTCATAACGGGGCGGTCTTGAAAACCGTTAGGCGGCAACGCCACGTGGGTTCGAATCCCTCACTCTCCGCCATTCCAAATATTTTGCAAAGGGGATTATAATTTTTGCAGTCGAGAGTCTTTGATATTATTGAAAAAGAAAAGCACCGTCAGGAAATCACTTGTGAGCTGATTGCAAGTGAGAATTTTGTGTCTGAAGACGTTATGAGGGCTGTTGGTTCATGCCTCACGAATAAGTATTCTGAGGGCTATCCGGCCGTAAGAGCGTCTGGCAATAAAGGTCGCTATTACGGTGGCTGTCGGTATGTCGATGAGCTGGAAGAGTATTGCTGTGATAAGTGGCGTGAGGCGTTTAACACTGACTATCATGTCAATGTGCAACCGCACTCTGGATCTCAGGCCAACATGGCCGCTTATTTTAGCGTGCTAAAACCGGGCGACACGATTCTTGCTATGAGTCTTGATAACGGCGGACATCTCACGCACGGCTCTGGCGTGAATTTCAGTGGCAAGTTGTTTAACACCGTGTTTTACAACGTGGATGCAAATGGTTTTATCGACTACGACGATATTGACCGCAAAATCAAAGAGAGTAATCCGGCTCTCGTTCTCGCTGGTGCATCTGCTTATAGTCGCATCATTGATTTCGAGCGCATCTATAATATTATTAAGGCAAACTCGACTGACGAGTATAAGCCGTATTTCATGGTGGATATGGCACATATTGCCGGACTCATTGTTGCTGGCGATCATCCGTCCCCGTTTGGTCTTGCTGATATTATCACGACCACGACGCATAAAACGTTGCGTGGCCCGCGCGGTGGCATGATTTTCTGCCGTCCTGAGCTTGCAAAAAAAGTGGACAGTGCTGTATTCCCGTGCTGTCAGGGAGGCGCGCTTCAGCACGTCATTGCCGGTAAGGCTGTTGCAGCCGAAGAGGCGTGCACTGATGAGTACAAAGAATATATTCATCGTGTGGTTCGTAACTGCAAGGCGATGTGCGATGAGTTTATTCGCCTCGGATACAAAGTTGTGACTGGTGGAACTGATAACCATCTGTTTTTGCTTAATCTGACTGATACCGGCTTGACCGGTAAAGAGGTTCAGGACGAACTTGACCTGCATGGTATTACGCTAAACAAGAATTGCATCCCGAACGAGACGCGTTCCCCGATGCAGACGTCTGGCGTAAGAATCGGAACTGCGGCCATGACCACGAAGGGATACGACGAGGACGATTTCGTGAAAGTGGCACAAGAGATTGACGTGGTCATCAAAGATATGATGCGGAGAAAGGAGATGCAGTCATGAAGGACGAAGAATGGGGTATTGTAATGTCCCAAGAGGACGATTGGGCGTAATGCCATGAAATAAGAGAGTTTGACCCAGCCGGTTATCGGCTGGGTCTTTTGTATTTTCCGAAACGAAAGGTGGTGTGGGCGTGGCATACAAAAATTTGAAAGCTCCCGCCAAAAGGCCGAAAAAGGCAACGACGGCGAAAAAGAAGGTCGTAAAGAGTGCAAAGCCGGTTGAGATTGAACCGATTGTGGAAAGCGACGATGTATACCGGTGTACTTGCTGCGGCCACAAATACAAGAAGCAAGAGACGAACTTTTCTGCGTCAAAGTCTCCTATTTATAAGGGGAACAACGGGTATCTGTCTATTTGTAGAAACTGTATTGCGGAATTGTATGAGCAATATGTCAAGTTTTATGATGGAGATGAGGATGCTGCGGCGGAACGGATCTGTCAGATAACAGATATGTACTTTGACAAAGACATTTGGGCGATGTCGCGCAAAATCAGCAATCGCTCAGAGGGTAAGCCGCGAAATCGAGTCAGTGTGTATGTGTCTCGCTTGAATTTGCGTGCGGCGAGTGGTGCAACAACATATTCAGACACACTTGTGCGTCAGTGGGAAGCTAACGTTGAGAATGCTGAAACCGTAGAAGAGGTAGAGCAGAACGAAGATATTGAAGTCCCTGTTGAGACTGTAAAGCGGTTTGGTACTGGCTTTAAAGAGGGTGAGTATCAGGCTTTGCAGGACGAGTACGACAGTTGGGTCACGAAATATGGTGAGCCTGAAGATAAACGTCAAGAGGAACTTTATGTGACGATCTGCTATATGAAGTTGAACCTGCAAAAAGCAACGCGCTCTGACGCCGGTGGTGTTGGTGCTCTTGCAAACTCGTACAAGCAGTTGATCGAGGCTGCGACTACGGAGATTGAAGATCGCAAGCGCAAGGTTGAGGCTGAAATGGAACTGAAACCGCTTGGTGTCCTATATCGAGACATTGAGCAGTTTACTCCGGCTGAGTTTTATAAGGATAAGAAACTCTATAAAGACTTCGATTACTTGAAAGAGTATGTTGAACGTTTTATAAAGCGTCCGTTGAAGAATCTGCTGACCGGCTCTAAGGAGCTGGATAAGGAGTTCAACTTGTCTGAGACTGAGGGGTGATTTTGTGGCGACAAAGCAAAAACCTCTCGATTATGACAAACTTATGGATGACCGCCAAAAACATTTGCATGAAAATTTCTCGCAGAACAGCTATCTTGGCGACCCAAACCATGTAAAGAAAGTGCTTCTGTGGATGACGTTTTGGCGGCGAAATCCCGGCAGATTTGTTGAATATTATTTTGGGATTACGTTGCATCTCTATCAGCACATTATTCTGATGCTGATGGATTACTATCCGAGCATCTGTATTGTAGCTGCCAGATCTGCGGCGAAGTCATTTTTGATTGCAGTGTGGGCGTGCAAGGAAGCTATTTTGCGACCGGGTACAAAGGTAGTTGTGGCGTCAGGCACAAAAGGACAGGCAAGACTAATTGTCTCTGAAAAAATCAGAAAAGAGATTTTGCCAAATTCGCCATTACTACAAGAAGAGATAGACGTGATTAAAGACAGCCAGAATGACATTGAAGTCACGTTCAAAAATGGGTCTTCTGTGTCGGTTGTCACAGCGAATGATAATGCTCGTGGCCGTCGTGCTACGGTCAATATTTACGAAGAGTTCCGTGTCATTGATAAGGAAGTCATCGACCGTGTTCTTTCTCCGTTTCTTGTCATTCGTCAAGTTCCGTTTATCCAGAAGCACAGCGATTATGCTTCGCTCGTGGAAGAGCCAAAGGAAATCTATATCAGCTCTGCATGGTATCGAAGCCATTGGATGTGGGGGTTAATCAAACTCTTTACAAAGAGTATGATTACAAATGATGATGCCATTGTAGTTGCTATGGACTACTCGATTGCTTTAAAACACACAATTAAAACGCGAAACTTCTTAATCAGAGAACGGAAGAAGCTAGATACGGTTTCGTGGCAAATCGAGTATGAAAACTACATGATTGCAGAGAACACGAATGCGTATTTCACATATGAGATGCTGAATAAGAATCGCGTCTTGAAACGACCGTTTTATCCGCGTCGGAATGTGGATGTAGCAAGCAGAGTCAAAAACAAATATATTCTCCCGAAGCAAGAGGGAGAGGTCAGAGTTGTTTCGTGCGATATTGCCCCAGAGGGCGGTAGTGGCAACGACAACTCTATTTTTACGTGCATCAGGCTTTTGCCTGAGAGCAAAGAGTATAAATCGTCTGACGTAAGCGGCGACCATGTTGCTGTCAAGCAAGGGTATCGCCGTCAAGTCGTTTATCTTGAAGCACAGACAGAGTTTGAAACGAGCAAGCAGGCAATCAGAATCAAACAGTTGTTTACGGACTTTGATGCAGATTACTGCGTGCTTGATACCAGAAATGCGGGTATACTTATGCCCCTTCACACGGAAACGTGTGTTGACAAAGCGCGAAAGAAAGCGGGGAAGCTGAGAGGCCAATCCGAGTGGAAGGCTATGGGTAACGCCATAGTCACACGCAACGCATACAGACTGAACCCGATTTGTCGGAATATAACGTCTGCACGAGTTCGCGCTGCCTAAAACTCATCTTGAGTCATGGCAAAAAGGTATGCTGATCTATCGGGAAGTCAACTGGTAGAGCTGTGGGATAAAAAACCCATAGGGTAACAAATGGTAAGTATATACGACTCTCTTGCCAAGGTGCTTTATGACGAAGAACGCAATGTTGAGTATCCGCCGTGGACGTGCATGAACGACAAGGACTTGGCTGCACGTTGTGTCATTGCCGGACAGCGGCCTGTGCTTTTCTCAATCAAGGCGAGTTTGAAGATGAACAGCGAAATTGCTGTTTGTATGAGAACAACATTGCAGAATAAGATGTGTGAGCTGCTTATTAACCAGCAGGAGGGCATTGAAGAAATCCAGAGATATGTGCCTGAATATGCGACTGCGGATGTGGATACGCAGCTTTTTTATGAGCGTCCTTATCTTGAAACCAGTGCTCTTATCAATGAGATGATTGCGCTTGAGTATACGCTGATGGGTCAGACGAATGCCATCAAAATTGAGGAACGCTCTGGTATGTGCAAGGATAGATATACGTCCTTGTCGTATGGTAATTACTTTGCTGAGTTGTTGGAAAAGGATCTGTTCGCAGACAACTCGGATTATGAATTTTTGACACTTGTTAACTAAAGAATGGGGGTGAAATGCTTTTGGCAAACAGTTTTTGGGCAAGGCTTTTTGGCCTTGACTCTGAACCGGAAAAGGCTGTGCAGGACGTAAGCGAACAGCAGAGCATTCAGTTACCGGCTGACGGCAACAACTGGAATACAGAAATCGGCTCCGCCTATCTGATGATGGTTGGATACAACCGGCGTAAATCAGCACCGTATTCTACGGACGAGGTTCTGCGCATGGCGAAAAACCCGCAACATAACATCAAGGAACTTCGCCAGTGGTCGCAGTGGGCGTACTACTCAAATGGCACGGTCACAACGGCGATTGACAGCCTAGCAAGCCTCCATTCACTTGATTATGTCGTGGTTGCGAGGCCGAAAAAGCATGGTGCAAAAAGAAACGGGTATAAAGCGCAGGCGGATAAGATGAATAGCGTTTTGCGTTCGTTGCGATACAAAGAAGTAATTCGTGATGCGATTTTTCGTGATGCGAAAGACGGTATGTATGTCGCGTACATGGAGACAAAGACTGCGAATCCCGTGCAAAGTTCTATGCTGAGTGATGTTGATGTGAGCAACATCACAGAAATCAATGCAACTGGTGTAAATGCAACGGTAATTCCTTTACCGATTGAATATACGCGAATCGTTGGTCGCCGCAATAATTGTTATGAGTTAGCGTTTGATCTCCGGTATTTTGATGAAATAACCGACGAGGACACCCGTAAGCGAAAACTGCAAGCCTTCCCGAAACAGATTCGTGATGCGTATCAAAAGTATACTGCTCATGAATTTACTAATGGTGCGTGTTGGGTGCGTCTTGACTGGCGCAAGACGATCGCAACCAAAATCAAGAGTGAGCAGAGCGACCCGTATGGTGTCCCGTTTGCAGTGGCTGCACTTGATGATATAGATTACGCTAAATATTTTGTTGATACCAAACGTCGCGTGCTCGACACTGTGAACAATCAGATTTACTATGAGACGTTCCCTGAAGGCAAGGATAAGGGCACATCTGCTCTAACGCAGGCGCAACAGCAGGCGCAGCACGACACGGTAAAACAGGCGCTCACGCAACGTGCAAACGGCACTGGCGTTTCGTTCTTCTCGCTGGCATCTGGCACAAAAATGGACAGACTCCCTGTCGATATTTCTCTGCTGGATGAAGAGAATGAGAATGCAATTAAAGAAGACGTGAATGAGGACATTGGCTTCTCTGCGGCGGCTCTGAATGGCAGCTCTAGCGGCAACTATGCGACGGCAACATTGAATATGGAGATTGTCGCAACGAATGTGTACACATGGATTGAGGCTATCGTTGAGGAACTGAACAAGTGCATTAACTACAATATCATTCAGGACAAGACGTATAACATTGAGTTTCGCGTATTGCCCGTTACTTTTATTAACCGTGACAAGATGGTAAAGAATCTTGCTGATCTGTATTCGAGAGGCAAGGGTAGCTTGCAAGCGTGGATTGCGTCCATCGGTATGAACGCGGACGATTATCTGTCGCTTATGGACTTTGAGCTTGCGGAAGACTTTGAAAACAAGTACCCGGTTCATAAGACATCGTTTACGGTCACGGGGAAAGACGCGCCCAATCATGATGTGGACGGCTCTGATAGAGAACCGGCTACGAATCCGAGCAGTGCGTCTACACAAGCCAACAACGGGAATGCAAGCCCGTCACCATCAAGCTAAGTGAGGGGGTGAGGGAATTTGCAGGATGTGTTGGAAAGGATGACGCCCATTTATGAGGTTGCCAATCAGCAGACGATTAGTGGGCGCAGACCGATTAAAGTTGTGCTTCATGAGATTCACCCGGATGCCTCGCATTATCAGCATAATGGCATCTCGTGGAATGAAGAATACGTCAAGGATAACATGGAGTCTATCAATGGTATGTCTATTGTGGCAGAGTTTTTGACAGAGGATAGGGACGCACCGTATGGGCACGGCCTGACTGACATCAAAGATAATTTGCCGCTTTTTGAAGACGCCACGATGGTAGGACACTTTGACAGCTCTTACATTGATGATATTGAAATTGACGGCGAAACGAAGCGCGTTTTAATTGCAGAGGGTACGCTGGATGAGATGCGTTATCCGAAATTCGTTGAATGGCTTAGAAACAGCATGAAGGAATCTGTCGTAAAGGGTTCTGTCGAAATTGTTGGTAAGCCTGAAAATGATAATCACATTATTTACTCCGATGGTTGGAAAGAGAAAGGGCGTGTGCCGCAGTTTTACGATTATAGCGGATACGCCATCCTTGGTATTAAACCGGCTGATGATTCGGCAATCATCATGGAGTTAAATAGCAAACAAACAAGCAAGGAGGGAGAACGAGAACAAATGGATGAGAACATGAAGAGTGAACTGACCGAGATCATCAATTCTGCCGTTGTCGAGTCCAACTCTAAGTGGGACGAGTATATTGCAAAGGTTCAGGAGAAACAGGCTGAAATCGACCAATTGAGAGCCGACATTGCAGAGAAGGACGCGGAGATTGAGCGTCTGCACGCTGACTTCACTACTGCTGAGGCAGCTCGTGCGGCTCAGGAGGCTGGTCTTGCGGAGGCCAACGCAAAAATCGATGCGATGGAGAAGGAGAAGGCGCTGAATGAGCTGAACTCCGCTCTTGAGCCGTATACCGATGAGCAGCGTGAGATTGCTAAGGCCGAAATTGAGGCTTATCAGGCTGACCCGGCCAGCATCGAGATTAACAGCATCATCGGCAAGATTTGCACGGAGATGGTTCGCAAGTCTCGTGAGCAGAAAGTGAATGAAATCAATTCTCAGATCGACGTTTTTTCTATCGTCGAAGATTCTAATGGCTCTGACGAGTCCGAAGACGATTCTGTCTTTTAATTAAAACTGGAGGAATTTACTATGAAATACAAGACTATTGGCGCTTTCAAGGGCGTGCAGAACGTCCCGTATTGCAAGGCCGATGCTGACATGGCTGTCGGCATGGGCGTTATTCTTGACCGCGTTGCTAAGACCGCGAAACTCCCGGCGAGTGCCGAGGATGCGAAGGGTTGCTTCCGCATCGTTTCCAACATCAATGATCGTCCCGAAGTACACAGCTTTGAGGATTCTGTTGCCGTGCGCAAGGATGAGTATGTCCGTGCTGATGACCTGACCTCGGTTGCCAACCTTGAGATTGAGTTTGCGGCTCCTGAGATTGCGACTGAGTATTCCGATCTGTCCGTGGCTGATAAGCTCGTGTTCGGTGTCGGCGGCAAGCTGGAAAAGGCTACTTCTGTTGATGGCTACAAGATCTATTTTGAGATCATTGGCCTGACTGCGTATCGTGGCGCTGGCGTCCTCGCAGTCATCCGCGTTGCTTGAGCGGAACAAAATTGATTGGGGGATAAGATTATGAACAGTGTTTTTGAAATCAATACTGTGAACAACGTGACTGACGTTGCCACTGACCGTGTGAAAAAGACCTCTCCTATCGTTGAGGTTTTCTCTGCTCTTGCCGCTGGCAAGACTCCCTCTGTTGACGGAAAACTCGTTGACAAGGCTGTGAATGAGATTAAGGAAATCAGCTCTCGTGCGATGGCTAACGATCCCGTGGCCGTCTCTGAGATGAACGCGATTATTCGTTTCGCTATCGAGCCGAAGCTGCTTGAGCGTATTCGTCTGTTCGACTTCATGGGTTCGTTTAAGCGCATCGGCTTCAACGAGGCTCCGTATATGAAGACCTATAACTACGAGAGCGTTGATAGCCGCTTCCAGGCTTCTAGCGGCGATGTGCCGTTCGCGGCTCTGAACTACCGAGAGTACCCGATTGCCACCCAGTGCATCTCTGGTGGCTTTGCGGTTGACTATCGTGAGCTTCAGTCCGGCAACTTTGACGGTTCTGTTGCCGAGGGTATGGCTCAGGTGCAGACTGATATGATGAACAAGGCTACTTACTATGTCATCGCCAAGCTGTATGGCGCGCTGAAAAATGCCAAGGGCGTGAAGCACTTTGCTGAGTCTAGCGGTATTGCTAAGACTGCTGTTGACGATATGCTGAAGGTCATGCGTCGTTATGGCAAGGTTGCTATCTGCGGCGACTACTCTGTCGTGTCGCAGCTCAACGGCTTTGCTGGCTTCCAGACAGTTGATGCAAAGACTGCGCGTTTCGGCTCTGAGGCTCTGACTGATGAGATTAACAAGACCGGACTCATCTCCATGTACAATGGCGCTGCTGTTGTTGAGACGCCTAACGCTCTTAACTGGACGAAGATGAATGCGGACAAGAGTTCTTACGAGCTGTATATGCCGGAGGGTCTTATGTTCTTTATCCCGAAGGGAAATGTGTCCCCGCTTCAGATTTTCCAGCGTGGCGGCATGACCACGATGACCGGTGAGGACATCGTGACTCGTCAGCATCTTACCCGTTTCGATATCGAGATCGGTGCTGGCGTTGCTGAGGGTATGGAAGACCAGATTGGCCTCCTGTCCGATACTAACTTCGCGGTTCCGACCCTCTAATCTTTTGGCCGTTTAACGGCCGTTCATTCAATGCGCGGGGCAAATAGTCCCCGCGCAAATTTAATATTAAGGTGGATATTTCTTAATGGCAAAAAACAATGTGCGCGTGAATAATCTTTGCGATTGGCCGCTGTATTTTTCGAGAATTGATGGCGTTGGCTCTGTTATGATTCCTCGCAAGGCAAAGAATTTTGCTCTGCTGTCTTTTGATGAGGTTCAGTCCCAGATTCAGGTGGACAATAAAATGTTCACTGGCGAGGATGGTCTTGGCAGCCATGCAAGAATCCAGATTGTCGATGAGGCACAACGTCGTGAGCTTTTTGGCCTTGACGAAAGTGCGCCGCCGGATCCGGTTCAACTGGACGCCGAGGCGGTTAAGGGTCTGCTTGCTATCAATACAAAGGCAAAATTTCAGGCGCGGCTTAACGAACTTGTGAAGACAAACGCCGAGAAAAAGACACTGCTTGCATTGGCGGAAGAAGTTGGTTCTGATAGCGTGGCAGCGTGGAAGGTTGATGCTCTGCGAGAACTGGCATCGACCGCATCGCTGTAAGATTTCCGCTTAGAAAGGCGTGGTGTTGATGGTGAAATTTGAAGATGTGGAAGTCCAGTTCCATTCAATGCCGCAGACAAAATTCGATATTCCGGAAGGGCTGGAAAGGGAGTGGCTTTTGACGGCTGTGACCGACTATGAACTCAACGTCGGCATTGACCTTGGCTACGACCCTGACACTGGCGAGTTCTCCGGTAATGTCGACAAACTGGTCGTGAGAACGCTCGCCCAGATGATGTATGTCTCGTACCTGCAACGCGAACTCAGCCGAGTCATGGCGCTCAATGGTATCTACGGCAAGGATGTCACGCTTACTGGACAGGATGCGACAAAGCGTGTGACCAAACAGGAATTGGACGATCAGATTTCTCGTGTCGAGTCACTTCTGCACCGTCAGAAAACACCTGCCTATCATTGAGGTGGCCTATGTCTGAAGAATCAAAGAGCTGGTACAAGATGATCCGACCACTTTTTAATAGCGGATATGAGGACGATGAATTCTGGGCATATGGTCAAGACGGTTTCAATGAAGTGCTCGACTCCTTTGTCGGGAGTGACGTTGAGATATACGATAAGAGTGTTGCGAAGACGCCCAAAGCTGTTCGCGCTATCATTCAGAACGTAACAGGTGATGCGCAGAGCAGTACGCTTGTCCGACAGATTCTTTGCAACATTGGTGTACTGCATTGCGGCCAGTACATCAAGGCAAATGGTGCATGGTGGATGGTGAACTCGCTTCCTGACAACAACCGCATTTACGAGAAGGCGGTTCTCTGGAAGTGTAAATACACGATTCATTTTGTATCGCCTCTGACCGGCAAGATTGTGGATTATCCGGTGTACTGTTTGAACTCCACGCAGTACGGCACGGGCGAACGTCCAAAGACCAATATGACGGTTGGCGACGCGCAGCATCTTGTGTATGTACCCATGAACGAGGAAACGGTTTTGTGCGATACGTCACTGAGAATTATCATGGACAGAAATCGCGCAAATCCGACCGTGTTCCGCGTGACGCAGGTAGACGCGACCTCTTATGCTGTCGGCGATGAATATGCGGATGACGGTATCCTTCAGTGGTCTGTCATCGAGACGCAATTCAACGAGGCAACGGACAGCAAAGAGAATATGGTCGCCGACTTCGTGAAAGCGGAGCAGAGCGACGGTTCGTCAGGCGACGCCGATGCTTATACGCTTCGGCTGGTTGATTGTGACGGAGATAACTTACTTGCTGTTGGTGAGAGCAAAAATATTGAAATCGTATTTAAAAATGCAGTCGGAGTTGATGCAGATATCTCCGTGCTGAATGTCGAGCTTGTGTCCGGTACGGATGCCATAGAGTCTTTCGACGTGCTCGGCAGAATAATCATTCTTGATGCCAAGCCTGACAAGGCGAATGTGGGGGAGACTGTCGTTGTGCGTGTGTCAAATGAGGCACAGGGTATCAAGGCAGAAATCAAGATTGATATTGTGAATATGTAAGGAGGTGCGTGCGATGCCGCATTTTGATGCAATGATCCAGCAGAAGCAGAAATTGCGTGAGGCGATTTTGAAAAATCAAAAGGTGTGTGACCTGCTTGTCAATACTGGCAATAACGTGGCAAATTTCGACCATGTTAAGCTGGGCAGTAAGAGTCCTGCGGCAAAGCTCGTAAAGACGCACTTCTATATCCCAGACACGACAACTGTGGATGGGAATTATATCACGATGCGCAGTCGCGTGGTTTATGCCGATACGGACGTCGTAAAAGAAGTGGCGATTATCGTTTATGTAATTTGCAACCAAGACCAGATTGATTTACTTCAAGGGTCACGGGCGGATTTGCTTGCGGACGAAATCGACCAGATTCTTAATAACGGCGATATGCCGCTGTTTGGGTACGGTGGCATTAAAATCGGAGTGGCAGAAGAGGTGCAGTTCAACAATGGCTATTACGGCTGGGAGATCCCGTTTACCACTCATGAGATAAACCGGAGGGCAGAACTTCTGTGACGGACGATCTTAAAATCTTTCGTGGCGGCGACTACGAAATCAACTCAAAGATAACGCTTCATCAACCGACGCTTGGTGAAATCAGCGACTATGGCGAAAAAGAATATTTCGGTCTAGTTCGGTCGATTTGCTCCACACCTGCTGACCACAAAGTAGATATTTATGAGAATCTGGGCATCTATTGGGATGCTGTTGATGAGTTTGAGTTATTCGTACAGTTATCGCTTGCGTTTCGTGAATCAGATATGAGCATTTTGTTTGGGGATCTGGACTGGACGTCATTTGTACCAGCCATCAATCCGAATACAAAAGAAATTGTGTTGCGGAACAAAGATGGCGTGGTGATTGATCGGGCGATTCACTTTTTAATTACAGATGCTCTGCGAAAAATGCACTGCTTTGAAAAGAACGTTGATGTCGGATACGACGAGTTTACAAAAGACGCAATGATAGAAGATGAAAAGGATGAGCGAGAACTGGCGGCTAGAAAGCCGTACAGTTCTTTTTTATTGCCTTTAATTTCATCGCTGACGAATTGTGATGAGTTCAAGTATCGGCATGATGATGTCTGGACGTTACCAATCGGGGCGTTTATGGACTCTGTGCGACGGATTCAAAAGCGTGTTAACTACGACAATCTTATGCATGGCGTTTATAGCGGCTGTGTAGAAGTGAAAAAGATAAAAAAAGAAGAATTTAACTGGATGGGAGAACTGAAATAGTTCTCCTTAATTTTGTGTTTGAAAGGATGAGATATTATGTTTTCTGCGAACACTTTTGTTATTGATAAAGTGCGTCGTGTGACTCAGGTCAATCTTGAGACTGGCATTGTTGACTGGACGCTTACCAGCATTGAGAGCCCGTCTATCGAGTTCACTGGTGAGTCAACCGACAAGACAGATGCTCAGGGCGTGCTTATCGCTCGTTTTGGTACCTCTAAGGGTGTGAACTTCTCTGGCGAGGGTTCTCTGCTGTCGATGCCTCTGATGGCTGCGCAGCTCGGCACTGAGGTGCAGGCTGGCTCTAGCACCGCTAAGGTCACTGGTAAGACCTTTGAGATTCTGAAGGTTGAGGGCGGCAAGGCAACCATGACGCATAAGCCGAAGGTCGCTCCGACTGTCGTTTACAAGATCACTTCGGACAAGAACATTGAGTCCACCATCGAGGTCGGCTCTGGCGCGGACAAGGCTTCTATTGCCGATACTGTTATCACTCTGCCTACTGGTTTTGCTGGCACTCAGATCGGTGTGCTCTATGAGTACGAGGCCGAAGATGCGATCAAGGTCACGGATGGTTCGGAGAATCATGCTGAGGCCGCTGAGTACATTGTCGACATTCTTGCTTGCGATGTCTGCAACGCTTCTGTCAAGCGTGCCGGTTCCATCGTGTTCCCGAAGGCCAAGATTGACAACAACTTCTCTATCGACCTGACTACTGAGGGTACGCACCCGTTCTCCTTCAGCGCTCTGAAGGATTACTGTTCCGACGACGAGGAACTGTGCTACGTCCTCTTCAATAAGTAATCGGAGAACAATTATGCAGAGACGTTGCAAGGTCTGCGGCGCTGTGTACGAGACGTGTTACTCGTGCGAGAAGCAGCGTAGCTGGCGCGTCCATACTGACACCGCAGACCACTACTACATTTTTACTACGCTGATGACATACGAGTATGATCGTGATGCCAAGAAAGCGTACCGTGCTTTGCGCAAGCGCGGCGTAGATTTTCAGCACACGAGTGTGTATGAGCCGACTGTGGAAATTCTGCTGGACGAAATCTACGAGAAAAATAACGCTGATAAGGCGAAGAAAATGCGCACCACCGTTGAGCTTGGTGTCATTGATGATAAATCGGCTCAGGATGTTGAGGCAAAGACGGATTAAGTTAAGGAAGGGAGGACGAATGTCCTCCCTTTTTCTGAACTTTCAGATTGGTGGTGAATACGATAAAGATTTTGGCGGTAGACCAAGCGCGTCATGGGGCATGGGCGATGTTTAATTACGAGTCAAAAGAACTGATTGGGCATGGCACATGGTCGTTTGACAACAAGAAATATACATTTCCGCAGGCGGTTAGAAATATCGAGGTACTGATAGAAAATATCATGAACACGCAAGGAATTGATGCGGTTTTCTACGAGGACATTCAGTTGCGTGTAAACGCACAAGGCTTTAAGAGACTCGCACAGTTGCAGGGTGTACTCATCAATCTCGCAGAGAAAAATGAATACCTTTATGATTTGGTTCAACCGTCGCAGTGGCAGAACTACTGCATGGCACGTGGCAGAAGTGAGAAAGAGATCAAAGCCAAAGTCAAGCAATTGGAAAGTGCTACGCACAAGAAGCAGTCTAAAGTCCTTTCCATACAGGCTGTAAACGACTTGTTTGGCATTGAGACTGAGAACGACAATCTGGCCGACGCGTGTTGCATCGGCTGGTATGTAGTAAACAACATTCCTATTAAAATCAAGGAGAAAACTTTATGAAAAAATCCGCTGATTTCATCGACCTGTTGGGTCTTGACGATGTAGAGGATATTCTCGGAGAACAGCTCCCAGACCCCGGACTACTTGAATATTATCGTCGCCTCAAAGACCGTGAAATTCTTTGGAATGACGATGTTGACGAAAGTATGATTGAGGTGTCGATGTGTATTCGTAAGTGGAACATCGAGGACAAAGGCAAGTCGGTTGATGAACGCAAGCCCATTAAGATTTTCATTAACTCAGATGGCGGCGATCTCAACACCATCATGAACGTTGTTGACATGATTGAGCTGTCTAAGACACCCGTTATTACGATTGCGCTTGGCAAGGCGTATAGTGCCGGTGGTCTGCTCCTGATGGCAGGTGATACGCGGTATATTTTCAAGAATACGAGTTGCCTGATTCACGATGGCTCGTCTGGCATTTACGGTACGACGGGCAAGATGCTGGACAACCTTGAGTTCACGAAAGGGCTTGAGAAGCGTATTCGAGATTATATCATTACGCACACGAGTATTCCGGGCGATCTGTACGACAGTAATTATCGTCGTGATTGGTTCTTGTTCTCGGATGAGATGATTCGCTACAACGTCGCGGATGAAATCATTGAAGACATCGACCTGATTTGAGGTAGATATGGCGAAGAAGAATACGACTATGAATATCGGCGATGCTCCGATTACGCTTGATGAGCATCCTTTTTACGGGCTGAAGCTGGATAAAGATCAGGAAGCGTTCCGCAATGCTATCTGGGATGAAAGTAAGCGTATTGTGTTTTGCAATGCGAAAAGCGGTTCTGGTAAGACACTGATTGCTACGGCTACGGCGAACCTGCTTTGCGCGCATGGATTGTACAGCGGAATTGTGTACGTTGCCGCGCCTACGCAAGAGCAGAAACAGGGCTATCTCAAGGGCACTATCGAAGAAAAGTCCGAACCGTACTTTGAGCCTTTTTATCAAGCTCTTGACAAGATTGGTGTCAACCTGAATACAGCATTCATGGATGGTGGGCAGAACGAGAAATGTGGCATGGCCTATATTGAGTGTGTGACGCACACATTTCTGCGCGGTGTGAATTTTGAAAACAAGGTGATTATTATCGACGAGTCGCAGAACTTCTACTACGATGAGCTGAAAAAGGTTCTGACTAGAATCAATGATAACTGCAAGACTATTGTCATTGGTCATGACGGACAAATCGACCTATACTCCAATCCTGAACGTAGCGGTTTTGTGGGCTACATGAATTGGTTCGATGGCGACTCTCGCGTGGCTGTCTGCAAGCTCACGAAGAACTATCGTGGATGGGTGAGCCAGAGAGCCGATGATTTTGACTTTGCGGCGATGTATGCCAAAACTAAAGACTAAACTAATATCGAGGTAATTTGAATAAATGAGAAAACTTTCCGTAGATACTATGAAGAAATACATGAAAACAAAAGAAGCTCCGAAGTATGTCAAAGTGCATTATGAATTTGATAGCACGGAGTTTGATGTCGAAGTGCGCACGAACTTATCATGCGCGGAGCAGTCGGCTTTTATCAGTCGCGTTCTTGCCGGATGCTTTGATGACAGTGGCAATTTCCGGCCTGAGTATTTCGACCCGATGTTCCACGCGACTGTGCTTCAGATGATGACCAACGTTCCGCCGATTCCGATTCGTGGTGCTGCCAACGATGATGGCGAGAAACTGCTTGATATTGACGCGATGGACGAGCTGTATGACGCGCTGGCTCTTGAAAACGATGAGGCAACTGATTATTTTTGCGGCTTCATTGGGTATCTGTATGGCCTTTGTGACAATGCTGCGGAATATCGTCGTGCTCGTAATCTTGCCAACTCCGGTGTGACCGGAGACTTGTCTGCGATTGTCAGCGGCGTTCGCCGCTTCGTAGAGTCGCTTGTTGACAAGGTGGAGAGCGTGAACACGGAAGAACTGCTTACGTATGCCGGGCAGTTGGCAGAACTGACTCGTGGCATGAATGCTGAAGGCGTTGCGGATGCTATGCTTCGGCTCTATAAATCCGAAGAGAACGAGTAACAACTGCCGCCTGTCGCCAGCGGCGTAAAAGAGTGCGACTGGCTTACGATCGCCGCCTGTCTGAGTGCGGCGAATAAATTCAGACTTGCAACGGGAGCACCTTATGGTGCTCCCGTATTTTTAATTTGATTGGTGGTGGGTGCTACGAATATCAAAGAGGCGCTTGCTCATGCGAACAAGCAATTAAAACCCAAAATCGACTCCGCGCTTTCCAGAGAGGTATATCAGGTTGTCGTAGATGTAGAAGCATTCTCCATCAATGAAAAGGTCTACGATACATATAGACCTATCATGTACGAGCGACGTGGCGACATGGGCGGTCTTGCTGATAAAGGGAACATCATAATGAAAGGCGGAAAGGCCACGAATGGTGTGTTACGCGTTATCAATATAACTGATCCCAATCCGGGAGGCACGCTTAATCGAGATCGGGTTACGGTTGGTAAAAGTCTTCCGGAACTAATTGAGTACGGCAATAACAACCGTTGGGGCTATAAATATGATTTTCAGTCTAAAGGCGCATATATGAACCCAAGGCCATTTACTGAGGCTACGATTCGGCATCTTCGATACGTTGGCTCTCATGTTTTGGCTCTGCAAAATGGTCTAAAGCGTCAAGGTGTCAAGTCGAGAATAACTGGCAACTCTGATGAAAAATTGGACGATTTATTTTTCTAATAAGGTGGTGATTCGATGAGCGATGAATTGGAAGTTGTCGTAACAAGTGTACTTGAGGCAGATGAAGAAGCGTCATCAAGACGGATAGCAGCACAACTGCCAAGCATCTCCGACAAAGTAAATCAGTCAAGCAAAATCAAAGTCGGAATCGCGCTTGACGATAGTGCAGTTAGTGCGCAGGCAGGTGCATTTGTACAAAAAATAAATCAAAAGGTCGCCGCCAATAAAGTCGGCGTCAAGTTGGGGATAGACCAAGAGTCGATTGCAAAATTGCAAACGGAACTTGGTAGCCTGCACGTCGATTCGTCAATTACGAATAGCATGGTCGAGCAAATCGACAAGATGGGCATTCGTATTGATAGAGTTAGTGGTAGTTGGAAACAGGTAGCTGATAGTGAACGCCAACTTTTAGCGTTAACAATTCAGGGGACAGATGAGACTGGTAAGGCTGTTTCTTATTTGCAGACGTATGATGCGGAAACACAAGAAATCAGCACAACGATGACAAACGTTACGCTCAATTTGGAGCAACAACGTAAGTCTGCTGCGGCATTAGCCAAGCAGGTCGAAAAAGACAACCAGTCTCGCTTGAATTTTCTCTCAAAACAGCAAATTGAGATAAATAAAATCAATGCTTCTTACACTGGCCAGAGTTCGCAGAAACCGATTGTTGATCCGACGAGACTTGAATCGTTTGGTGCTAAGGTTACAGAAATCAATAACAAAATTACTGCACTTAAAGCTGCAAGCGGTGCACTGAGTGGAGAGCAACAGAGAGAGATCGTCGAACTCATTGCCAATGCAAAAGCGCTTGGTGAAGCGTATCGTACATTAGAGCGCGCTCCGACAAAGTTACGCACGAAAGATGTTGTGACGATTCGAGATGAGGAATTGTCCAAGTTAGATGCCTATAAAACAAAACTCGCAAATGTGGGCAATTTGACGCAAGATTTTGCATCCAGAATTGATAGGCTTCATAACGAGCTGAGTGGGGCTTCGGATGGAGCCGCATTGACAAAATATCTTAATCAATTTAGTACTCTGAGTGCTGAGGTCAAGAGTTTTGATGCTCAGGTTGCTGGCGTTATTCAGAAATACAATTCCTTGCTTTCAGCTCGTGGCAGAGCTACGCAAATAAGCAAGAAGATGGCCAGAACGAGTCATGGGACTGAAGAGTATCAGATTATGGCGACAGAGCTGGCTCGTGTTAAAGCAGAGCAAGCAAAAATTACGCAAGAAATCATGACTCAAGCTCATCTTGCGCCAGAAGTCGTTGCTGCTGCAAAAGCACGATCACAGCATGACGAAAAGATTGTCCAGCAAAACTATGAACTCGCTGTTGCAGAAGGCAGAGTAAAAGATGCTGTTACGGCTATCAATAACGAAATGGCGTCAATGCCTCAAAAAGTTGCAGAACTTCAGGCGCGGTTTTCAGCTCTTGCAAATCCGACTACGAGTCTCGCTACTAATATAGAAAAGTTTAAAGAACAAATCGCTTCTGTAAATGGTAACGATGGACAAGATAAAGTCGCTGCTTATGAAAAGCTTCTTCAAATTTTAGAGGACTGCACGTCCGAGGTAACACATCTTGAAAAATTGTCGAGGCTTGATGTTGCCGATTCTCGTTTTGAGTCTGGGCTTGCAAAAGCAAAGCAAGACCTAATCACAATTGAAACAAAGTGGAGCGCGCTTAAAAACGACCCCGGTCTTAACGAACAGCTCAACCAGTTAAAAGTCAGCCTTGGCCGTGTAAACAGTCAGGCTGATTTCTCAAAATGGAAAGCTCAACTCAGTACATTCCGCGCTGAGGTAAAAGCTGCTGGTAAAGATACGCTGTCACTTGGTGATGTTTTCAAGAACAACCTCACTAAGGTTTCTCAGTGGATTGGCGCAACGACGATTATCTTTAAGACGTGGCAAACGCTCAGAGATGGTTTCGATGTTGTTAAAGACCTCGATAATGCGCTTATTGACCTGAAGAAAACGACTGATGCGACGGAAGAGCAGTATCGCAGTTTCTATTATACGGCGAACCAGACTGCTAAGGAACTCGGTGCGTCTACAAAGGACATCATTCAGCAGACAGCAGACTGGGCACGTCTGGGGTACTCGCTTGACGAGGCGTCTACGTTGTCACGGAACTCTGCTATTTTCTCTGCGGTGTCTGAAGATCTTGATTTGACCGAGGCAACTGATGGTCTTGTCAGTATGCTGAAGGCGTTCAAGGAGTTGGACGTTAACGATTCTCTTGACGGAATTATTTCTAAGATAAACGAAGTCGGCAACAATTTTGCTGTATCGAATGCTGATATTGTTGATTCACTTACTAGATCGTCATCCGCAATGGCTGCGGCCAATAACACGTTTGAGCAGACTGTCGCGTTGGCTACTGCGGCTACGGAGATTACGAGAGATTCTTCGCAGGTCGGCAATGCCTTGAAGACGATTTCTATGCGCCTGAGAGGTTACGACGAGGAAACTGAAACATATTCTGATGACCTCAAGGAAATCACAGGCGATATTGCTAACTTGACGAAAGTAGCAAGCAATAATAATCAGGGAATCAGCTTGTTTGAGGCCGACGATCCAAACACTTATCGTTCTACTTATGATATTCTGAAAGATATTGCAGATATCTGGAATGAAATCAGCGATAAAAATCAAGCGCAGTTGCTCGAAAAGCTATTCGGCAAGCAACGCGCCCAGGTCGGTGCGGCACTTATCTCAAACTTTAAGCAGGCAGAGAATGCTATGGACGCTATGGCCGGTTCTGCTGGCAGCGCGTCAAAAGAGTTGGAGCGTGCCCAAGACTCCATCGTATTCAAGTTGAATGCGCTGAAAGAAACTTGGGTTGGTGTCGCTCAGAATCTTTATGATACGCGAACGATTAAGAATGTAATTGACCTCTTGACGGATATGTCTGGCGTTATCCAGACAATCACGAAGAGCCTTGGAACGCTTGGCACGGTATCTGCTGGTGTCCTTGGTGTTCAATTTATTCGTTCTGTGGGTAGACCCAAAATGACGGGTTCTCATGATGTGCCCACATATGCTCTGGTGGTGACACGGAACGAGCTTGCAGCGTGAGTTGCAAGTGAGGGAGCATTGGCAAAACAGCCGAAATTGGCCGAAAGGCGGGTGGTTTTGTAATTCCACTCCGGGAACCGAAAGGAATCCGCAGCGAAGCTCATGTTCGCATGAGAACGTTCAGAGAGTATAATGGCTGCGCGGCTCAATGAGTCGTGAAGGGGTATTCCAAATCAGCGCGAAAGCGTAAAAATTACAGACGGGTCACGCCGTCGACCAAAATAGTGACACACATACTATAGTGAGCCTCTGAAGCAGTGCTTCACAAACGCACGAGCCGTCTGTTCCAGCAGACGGCTCACAAATTGGCAGAGAGACGTTGCTGGGAACAACATTTCTCTGAATGCCTGATGAGCCATCTGTTGCCGCAGGTGGCTCATCTAAATAAAGGATAGGTGTAACTGGTGGTATTGAACGATGCGTATGATGCAAGCGTGTTTGACAAAAGCGTTTGTGACGGGTATGAATCTGCATGGGCAGAATTTGAGAAGTTGGTTGAGATCGGCGTTGCATCTAAACGCGGATGCCAAATAGCATCCGTGCAAAAGAACGCGATTTGTGGCAATGTTTAGGTGTTGTATGATAGAAAATGAATATAAGTGGTTCTTGACTAATTATTCCGATTTATTTAAAGAGTATGGTGATTCTTTCCTTGCAATAAAAGATGAAGCTGTGTTGGGGACATATAGTTCCTATGCTGATGGTGTAATGGAAACGTCTAAAAACGAGAAATTGGGAACTTTTATTGTCCAGAAATGCAATGGTGACGAATCTGCCTATACAAATTATGTCGCTAATGACATATGCTTATAGCATGGGTTTTGTGTTAATTGAAGTGGTTGACCAATCAAACATAATAATGGTATAATGAATACACAAGACGGTATGTAATAACAAAAATCTCGAAAAATCCCACTTTTGTATTGACAATTTATAAAAAAGTTGTAGGTTATGGTTGTAATACTTAAACAAGGGGGATCCGCGATGATTTTGGTCGATGCCTGCGCTAGCAAAGTTGTTGACAAAATGAATGCCAGTATTCTACCCGAGATGAGACTCACGCGATGTGAACATAAATTCAAAATGTACTCTAATCTTGTTGTTGCATTTATGTTTGTTGCTCCCGTTACTTTATCTTTGTTGTGTTCGCTGTTGAGCTTGAACAATAATACTGCTCAATCATGGGTAGAAGGGGTCATTACTGTTCTTGTTATTCTTGTTGGTATTTTTCTTTTGTTTTGGCAATCTGTATACGACGAGGCAAGGACGGAGTTGCAAGGAGCCGAAAAACATCTACAAGATGCATATGATTTTTTTGTGTCAACAGCGATTACGATGTTTAAGAAAGTAAAAGACGGAGACGCCTCTTTTGAATCTCTGGCAAATGCGTGCGCAAGCGGCATTGTAAAAAGCTGCCAGCACCGTTCCGGTTCTAACGGGTTCGCCGTGTACATTTATGAATATGATAAAAACAATAGAACTGTAGAGATGGTCGCTGCTAGTCAAGATGAAATGGTCGATACGTTAATGGATAATCCTCTGTTTCTATACGGATTATTTAAGCCTGTGTTTATCGATGACCCTCTTATTAAAGACTACTATTTCACTTATTGTCTGCGAGATAGCAAAAAGAAATATATCCTAAGCACATGGGAAGATATGCTTATAAATTATTATTGGGCAGGGTGGAACGAGTTAGATAAAAATGAGTATATCGAAAATTTAGACAAAGAGGCTTGTCGGCACGCAGATTTCTTTTATAATCAGTATATGGCGATTCCGATTATCAATCATAAATCAGGCGCTAATGGGTTGATCGAAATTATTGCTTATTATGATGCTGTTATAGACTCCCCACAAAAAATTAAAAAAGAATTTTCACAGTTGTCAGAAGCGTATAGAAAAATGATGCGTGTTGTATACGAAATTGCATATATTAAAGAGGAGGTGTATCAATGAAAAGACGGACACGATCAATGCCTAATGGGAGCAGTAAAAGTCGTTCTGTGAAAGTCGTTTCTCCGGTCGGACAAACTCGTAGTGGGTATAAGATTTTTGTTAATATGGACGTCACTGATGAACAACTCCGAGCTGTTAGGGAACGGCAAGCAGAATCTGCTAGGACATTGGCAGATATCCAAAGAAACTACGATAGACTGTCAGGCAATGCTCAAAACGTGAAGATGAAAGCCTATGGAAGTTCCGATTAACATTTAGAAACACAAACAAAAGGCGAGGCCAAACGGCCTCGCCTTTGTCATATCAAAACTTACTGCCACAATTATTGCATTTCCACGTCTTCCCACAATCTCCAAGTCCATAAATTCCCACCAGCGCTATTTTTGCAGCCTTCTTCATCGTGGTCAGTCGCGTGAGATTTTCAGAGCCGCAGATGGGGCATTTGGGAACGTGCTTGGGACGTGTCGCAACATTGCCTGTGTTCTGAGGAAAGTAGAAGTTTTCGATGCCGCCAACGCTTCTAAAATACTCTATACTTTCTTCCGATTCTGGGAACATATTGGCGTAGTTGGACTTGTATTTAGACAGGCTGGTGTCTAATTGCGACTTGTCAAAATAGTTTTCAAAAGCATATCGCGCGGCAACAAAGTCTGATAATGTACAGGCAGACGCTTTCCATTTCGCTGGCCACCATGTTTCTACTTTGAGATTGTCCCATTTTATTTTGTCATATTCTTCGTTCGTCATATTTAATTCCGCATAACAGACGTTGCATTCACAGCTTTCTGCCGAATCTACCGCCTCTGGGTTTGTCAATAATTTTCTTTTTTCAGAGATTGAAATGCATGCTTTTATTGTTGCACATTTGGGGCAAGCAACAATTTTCGGCGAATATTTGCAGTTTGGACAACTTGGCGCACTTTTCCAAGGAATGCCGCAATTTGGGCAGACATTTCCCTGAAGCCGTTTCTTCATATTGCGAATTGTATCTTCGAATGCCATCGATTCACCTTCTTTATTTTAGTTATTTAGATTACCATATTTTCTTGTATATGTCAACTCGCACATTAGTTTGAATCAATATAATGTTTGGTCGGCATTATGTTTGTATGATTTGGCATCGTTCAAAGTCCTGCGACAAGCAAAGCAAGAAATTGAAGCGTTAAATAACGAATATGAGAAGCAACAGGCGGCAAGCGCAAACACTCTAGGAGGCAACGAAGATAATATCGTCCAGTTTCCAGGTGCGTCGGAACCAGAATTGGACGATGGCAAGATTAATGCATATACGGCTGCTTTAGCGGGATTATCCGAAAAGCAAAGAGATGTTTTGCTTGGGCAATCGGCACTTACTAATGAAGAAAAGGTTGCTGTCAGTCAAAGACTAAAAGCAACTCAGACGATTACCGAAGAAGGCATTGCTCTTGCCGCTCAAAAACTTAATACGGATGCGGACACGTTAGCGTCAAAGTTAAATTTGGATGCTAAGAAGAAATATACTCAGGCTGAAATAGAGGCTGCTATTCGAACATCTGAGTTTGGGCGCGCGTTAACTGAGGAAGAAATTCGCCAACGCGCCGCAGAAATCACTACAAGAAGTCACGCCGCCTCTCTTAAAGAATGGGCTGGCAGCATGGCGCTTGCTGTTAAGGCTGCTGCAAAGAACTTCATCAGCAGTCCTATAGCAATCATTTCCGCCATCACGACGATAGCCTCTGTGGGCATCAATGCGATTCGCAATGCTCAAGAAAAAGCAAAACAGGCTGCTGAGGAAAACGAGCAAAAGGTCAATGACGTTGCTAGTGCCGCGAACGATCAGCGCGAACAACTGAACGACCTCATTGCGCAGTACAGCAAACTTGCTTCTGCCGGTGATTTTGATTCGTCTTCTCGTGAGCAAGCCCGAAGCATCCAAGACCAGATTACAGAGTTGGTTGGCTCTCAGGCAAACAACCTTGACCTTGTGAATGGCAAGTTAGATGACGAGGTTTCCAAGCTCAAAAACATCTCTGCTGAACAGGCGAAACAGAATGCAAATGCGCTTCAGACGAAGGTGGAAAGTGCCACAAACAAGTACAAGCAAGGTGCTCTTACTGAGGGCGCTGGCACTAAAACGATTGATAACCCGTATTCTATGGGAGCGGATATCGAGCTTGCAAATAGCAAGGCTCTGAACAAGGCACTTAAAGAAGCTAGTTATTCTGGTAGCGCTCTACTGGATGTCAACAACAAGATTGACGTTAGCTGGGCGGCAATGAACAAAGATGCGGCCGGTATGGTCGATATCTATAAAGAAATTCAAGATACGCTTTTAAGTTCGGATGAATGGCGTAGCTCGGATGAGAACGAGAACTCTCAGCTCTTGAATGACATCCAGAGTAAAATTGATCTCTATCAAAGTATCGTTGATGAGTATAATTCTGCGGTTGCAAATCAGATGAAAAATGATGCTGTCATTGAAATATCTGATATGCTCAAGGAGACGACGGTCAATTCGCAAGAAACGTTTGATTCCTTCATTGCGTCTATCAATAACATGGAGGGCGCGTCAGATCAGTATAAGCAATATCTGGCCGAAGTTGCTAACCAAACCTTCCCGCAGTATGCTCAAGCGGCACAAGACGCCACGAACGCGACTGACTCTTTCAGCGCGGCTATGTCCAACGTCAAGAATATGATGAGCGAGGCATCGTCCACATCCGTTGACGCTGCGAACAAGGCCGAAGCTGATTCCATTAGGGAAGAAACTGCTGCGCTTGAGGCGTCTAATGAAGAACTACAAAAGCACATTGACAATCTGCAAGATGCTAACGATAAACGCAACGCTCATGCGATTTCGGACTACACAGCCGAAATCGAAAAGAACAACGCGGCGATTGCTGAGAATAACCGTTTGCTTAATAGTATCCCGAACCCGTGGTCTGACATTCTGAATACGTTTGACACATGCTCTGGCGTGCTTGAGCAAATCGCGTCAATTCAGAATGAGGTCGCAGATGGCTTCACGATCTCGGCTGACAAGGCTCGTGAGTTTGCTGAGGCGTACCCTGAGATTCTTGCAAATGCCACGGTGTCTGCTGATGGTCAGGTGACGTTGAATCAAGGCATCGTTGATGCATTTATCAGTGGCAAACAAGAACAGGTTAATGCGGCTATTGATGCGGAGATTGCAGATCTTCAGGCTAAGAAAGCATCTCTTGAAGGCCAAATGGCGTTTGCTCAGGCAGAACTTGAAATTGCACAAAATGTTGGCGACGGCGAGGGGCAAATTTCCAAGGAAGTCGCTGAGTATCGTATCAATACTGGAAACATAGTGGCTTGTAAATGCAGGTCACGTTCATAGGAATATGTTCGAAAAATAGAAACCCATTGAAATGCTGGGACACCCTAAAGGCAACCGCGCCACAAC
>ERZ1026946.28-NODE-28-length-93483-cov-32.826315_pt1 | contig 93483 bp, 59 predicted proteins | sample MGYA00519460_ERZ1026946 | MGnify/ENA primary metagenome ERZ1026946 (study PRJEB26926, sample SAMN06164620) | human gut metagenome | biome: ENVO:00009003; feature: ENVO:2100002; material: ENVO:00002003 | host: Homo sapiens | place: USA | collected 2012 ...
CGAGATGTAGCTCCGTCTCGTGGGCTCGGAGATGTGTATAAGAGACAGCTCCGAGTCCGTCGCAAGCCCCCTCGCGGCCGTCGTCGTCTCCGTCGACGTCAAGGCCGGGCAGCAGGTGAACGAGGGCGACAAGCTCGTCACGCTCGAAGCCATGAAGATGAACACCTTCGTATTCGCCCCGAAAGCCGGCACGGTCGGCCAGATTCTCGTCAACGCCGGCCAGAGCGTGGCAGAAGGCGACCCGCTCGTCACGCTGGCGTAGTCCGTTTCCGCGAGCCGCTGCGGCGCACGCGCCGCATATGCGGCATGCGGAGCACCTCCACCCCCGCCCGGAAACACCGGGCGGCAAATCAAGGCGAAAATGTTTAACGACTTATTGAATCTCATTTGGGAGTCCGGCATCTTTTACATAGACTGGAAGATGGTGGTAATGTGGGCCGTGGTGGGAGTTCTCTTCTACCTGGCCGTGCGCCACCAGTTCGAGCCTCTGCTTCTGATTCCCATCGCGTTCGGCGCCCTGCTTGCCAACCTGCCGACCTTCGGCGTGGTGAACAAGCCCGCCGGCGACATCAACTCCCCCGTGACGGGGCACGTCCAGTACGTGTTCCTTCAAAAGGGGACCACGGTTACGCTTCCAAGAATAGTCAAGGACCAGCCCGACGCGCTTTGGCGCCTCGTTGGCGACAAGTCCGGCGGCGAAGGCTTCCAGAAGAAGGCCCAGGAATTTTTCAACTATGTTGAAAAGTACACGGCCTACGAGACCAAGCCCTCAACCCTTCCCGAATTCCAGAGCGCGCCTGCGCCGAAGACCGCGATAGAAATCGCGGAAGACCGCGGCCAGGGCGTCCCGACCCTCGTTGCAATAGTCCGCAAGAACGTCGAGCAGACCGGCGACAGGGCCTGGATGGAAAAGAAGGCGAAGGTAACGTTCTACGGCAGGGAGCTTGAAGTTGCCCCCAAGGACAGCCTTGTATGGCTTCCGGCCAACGGCTTTGTCGCAGAGCTGAACGTCAAGGACGGCGATCCCATCATGCAGGACACGCCCATAGCTCGCCTGGCAAGCTCCCACTCCGGCGGCCTCTACTACTACATACAAAAGGGCGTTCTCCTTGAGATATTCCCGCCGATAATCTTCCTGGGCGTCGGCGCGCTGACCGACTTCGGCCCGCTGATTGCAAACCCGCGCACCCTCCTCCTCGGGGCGGCGGCGCAGTTTGGCGTGTTCTTCACGTTCTTCGGCGCGATAGCCATAGGCTTCTCGGCCCCCGAGGCCGCCTCCATCGGCATCATCGGCGGCGCGGACGGCCCGACTTCCATATTCCTTGCAAACAAGATGGCCCCCAACCTGCTCGCTCCCATCGCGGTTGCGGCGTACAGCTACATGGCCCTCGTCCCCGTCATACAGCCGCCGGTAATGAGGCTGCTTACGACGGAAAAGGAGCGCAAGATACGCATGAAGAGCCTCCGCAAGGTCGGCCGCCTCGAAAAGCTGATTTTCGCGGTGTTTGTGACCCTGTTTTGCATCATGATAGTGCCCGACGCATCGGCGCTTATAGGCATGCTCATGTTCGGCAACTTCATCCGCGAGTCCGGCGTCTGCGAGCGCCTCAACAAGTGCGCGCAAAACGAGCTTATAAATATCGTAACGATATTCCTCGGCTCCTCCGTGGGCATAACGATGACGGCCGACAGGTTCCTCAACAGGCAGACCCTCTTCATCCTCGCCCTCGGCGTTGTGGCGTTCCTCGTCTCGACGGCGGCCGGCATAATCATGGCGAAGGTGATGAACCTCTTCACAAAGGAGAAGATAAACCCGCTAATCGGCTCCGCCGGCGTCTCGGCGGTTCCGATGGCCGCGCGCGTATCGCACGTCGAAGGGCAGAAGGCCGACCCGTCGAACTTCCTGCTCATGCACGCAATGGGCCCGAACGTGGCCGGCGTCATAGGCACGGCGATGGTCGCCGGGTTCTTCATCTCGACCCTCTCCGCCCTCAAATAAAAACGGGCCGGGGAAACAGTACATTTCAGGGGAGGCCCGTGCGGGGCCTCCCCTGTTTTTTTTGAAAATCTGAAAATCGCGCCCTTTTTTGCCGCCGCAATCGTTTTTTAATTGAGCGCGGGCGGGCGCTGGGTTTATAAATCAGGCAATTTTACTTCAAAACGTCACTCTAGAGATGAATTACAAGACTATGACAGCGGAAGAGGCGGCAAGCCTCATAAATAACGGCGACACAATCGCATTCAGCGGCTTCACCCCTGCGGGCGCCGCCAAGGCGGTTCCAACCGCAATCGCCGAACGCGCCAAGGCGGAGCACGCTGCGGGCAGACCCTACCGCATCAATGCGGTCACGGGAGCCTCGGGCGGCCCCTCCCTCGACGGGGTGCTGGCCTCTGCGGACGCCCTGGACTTCCGCGCCCCCTACCAGTCAAACGCCGACATGCGCTCCAAGATAAATTCCGGAGCCATCAATTTTGTGGACATGCACCTTTCCATGACCCCGCAGTACATGAACTACGGCTTCATGGGCAAGTTCGACTGGGCGGTGGTCGAGGCCGCCGACGTATCCCCCGACGGCGAAATCCTGCTCACCACTTCCGTCGGCATAGCCCCCACCGGCCTCAAGCTCGCAGACAAAGTGATAATCGAGCTTAACCGCCACCACTCCTCCGGCCTGCGCGGGATGCACGACATCTACGAGACTGCAAACCCGCCCCGCCGCCGCGAAATCCCGATTTATTCGTGCGGCGACAGGATAGGCACAGAAACCGTCAAAATCGACCCCAGGAAAATCGTGGGCATAGTCGAGACCGACCGCCCGGACGAGGTGGGCGGCTTCAAGGCGGCTGACGAGATAACCACCAAGGTCGGCGAAAACGTCGCAAACTTCCTCGCCGGCGAAGTCAGGGCCGGGCGCATCCCTGCGGAATTCCTCCCGATACAAAGCGGCGTGGGCAACATCGCAAACGCCGTCCTCGGCGCGATGGGCTCCAACCCCGACATCCCGCAGTTTTCCATGTTCAGCGAGGTTCTCCAGGACTCCGTAATCGACATGCTCGAAAACGGCAACATGAAGTTCGCAAGCGCGACCTCCCTCACGGTAACCTCGCCCAAGCTCAAGGAAATCTACGACAACATAAAGTTCTTCCACGACAAAATCGTCTTGCGCCCGCAGGAGATTTCCAACAACCCCGAGCTCGTCAGGCGCCTCGGAATCATTTCGATAAACACCGCCATAGAAGTCGACATCTGGGGCAACGTCAACTCCTCGCACATCATGGGCAAGAACATCATGAACGGCATCGGAGGCTCCGGCGACTTCACAAGGAGCGCCTATATATCGATTTTCACCACGCCCGCCGTCGCGAAGAAGGGCGCGATATCCGCGTTCGTGCCGCTGGTTTCGCATGTGGACCACACAGAGCACAGCGTGAACGTTGTAATATCCGAATACGGCGTGGCCGACCTGCGCTGCAAGTCGCCCATGCAGAGGGCCGAGCTCATCATCAATAACTGCGCCGCCCCCGAATACCGCGACCTCCTGCGCTCATACCTCGCAGTCGCGGCAAAGGGGCACACCGCCCAGACGCTCTCCAAGGCTTTCGCCATGCACGAGGCGTTCGTGAGCGAAGGCGACATGCACAAGGCCGTGTTCTAATGGTCCCGGGCGCATACAGGCTTTTCGCAGCGCTATTTGCGGCCTTCGCCGCGGCCGCAGCCGCGCGCGCGGAAAGCCTTGCGCTCGTTTTCGACGACATTTCAAGCCCGGCACAGAATGCGGTGGCAAGCGGCGCGAGGGACGCCCTAAAGGAGCTTTCCGTGCGCTACGGCAGGAATTTCTCGCTGGAGAATCTCACGGGCTCCATGGCATCTTCCACCCCCGCCGAGCAGGCGAAGGCGCTTGAGAAGGCCGCCGCCTCCGGCGCAATCGGGGTGATTTTGGCGCCTGCAAAAGGCGGAGACAGGGAAATTGCGGCCGCAGTTTCAGCTCTTGCCGCAAAGAAGTTTCCGACTGCGATGGTAGTCCGCGACATTCCGGATTCCGGGCGCCTGTGCTTCACACGCTCCGACGCCTCCTCCGAGGCGGAGGCGGTGGCAGACCAGGCTTCGCGCCGCGGGGCCTCGCGGCCGAATTTCAAGCTGCTCTGCGTGGTTGCGGCAAAAGAAGACAGGTTTGCGGACAAAGAGGAGGCGAAGGCCGCGCTCACCGGCGCAATATCCGGAGAAGTCTTTGAGCGGATTGCGTCGGCCTACGACTGCAAGTTCGCCCTTTCAGAACTCTTCTCCCAGTTCTCAAAGAAGCACGCGGACGACATTTCGCTTTTGGACAATTACGGAATCGTGTTTTTCGGAAGCGCCCCCCTGATGGACCTCACCCCCCTGCCCGCAGACGGGGACAGGGCGTTTGCAATGAGCCTCGAAGCCCTCCCGCACGTCGGCCGCTACCTCCACCCGAAGCAGATTGCATACGCATCCGGCCAGGACTATTACGGCCTGGGCTACATATCGGCAATAAGGCTCGTGGAAAACGCCATGGACGGCAGGGTGCCAAGAAAGCCGGAACAGGCGATACAGCCAAAAAAGTACGGACCGGAAGACGTTGAAAAGTTCAACGCCGAGTGGCTCGAATTTATGAGATAGCCTCCCCCGTTTTGCCGGAGGCCGGGCGGCATTTCAGCCTGCGGCATAATCCGGCGTTTTTCCGGCGGGATGAATTCTGCAAAATGGCGGAGCTTTCTGGCATTGCCGCCGCTTTCAATCAGGATGCGCGGCGGATTTCCCCTGCTTTATGCCGGCACACGTCAGCAAAATACGGGCGCATATTCCGCCTCATGCCGCGCCCGGCTGACGCGCAGACAGAACGCGGCCCCGCCCCACCCCCGCTCGGGGCGTCCGGACATGCGCCATTCTGCGCACAAGTTTGGCATACATGCCGCTTTAAGGCAAAAATGGACGCCGGGATTTCCCCTATAAACATTTGAATTTTTCCGCCTCAACTTCCGTATGGTTAAGTTCCGAGAATTGTGGATGATGCCATGCGGCAGAAATTCCCGCCCCGCCCGACAGGCGCACTTTGCGGGAGGCTGTCCGCCGCCACGGGCGGGATATGGCGGAAATTCGCCCCCTGCCGTCCTAATTTGAGCCGCGCCCGGCAGGCCCGAAAGATGCGAAAAAGCCCCCCTGCGCGGCGCAATCCCTCCAGCATTACGCCTCCCCAGCCCCGCGCCCGTCAGGCGAATAAACACGGAGTTCCGAAACAAAAACCGGCCCGACTTTTACAGGCATAAGCCATAATTAAGCGGGAGACCGCCCGGACTTCAAAGCTCAATTCCCCGGAACTGGAAAACTGGCATGATTCCGGGATTTTTCCGCTTCAGGATAAAAAAAGCAGGCCCGCGCTAAAAACTTTTCCGCAAAAAATCCCGGGAACGCAACGCCCCGCAGGCGCATCCGCAAAGGGACCTGGCCGAACGGGGCGGCAGGATGGGGCGGCCCGCAAAACAAAAAAAACGCGCGGAAAAAATCCGCGCGCCAACAAAAAGGCCTGAATCTTACTTCTTGATTTCCCTGTGGAGGGTGCGGCGCTTCAGCGCGGGGTTGTACTTCATCTTTTCAACCTTTTCGAGCTGCTTGCGCGGGTTGCGCGAAGTGAGATAGCGCGACGGAGACTTGCCCTCTTTGCGGGCTTCCGTGCATTCGAGTATTACTGTTTCCCTTGGCATGATATTCTGGTATTAAATTGTTAAAAATGGAGAGAATGGACGCCCCTGCGGAAATTTCAACCTTTTTTTTGCCCGCAGGAGACGGCGCCTATTTCAGCGCCCTTTTGGCGGCTTCGGGCGAATCGCAGACGGCGACTACCGAGTCTATGTTGGCGGTTTTCAAAACGCCCAAAACGAGGCTCTGGGGGTTTGCTATTGCGAGCTTTTTTCCGCAGGCAGAAGCGCCCTTTGCCATCTGGAGAATCCTGCGGATTCCGAGGGAGGCCATGTATTCCACGCGGCACATGTCCAAAATGACGTTTCGGCCGTCCAGCGAAAGCCCGGGCAGGGCCGCGTCGATTTCGGCGACGCCGTCTATATCCATGCGCCCGTCGAGCGCGACAACCGCAAAGTCTGCGTTTTCCTCTGTTATTGCAATCTTCATAAAGTTCCTTTCTGTTTTTTTAATCGCCCTTTGGGGGCGGGGGTAAAACGCGCTCCGCGCCGGGCGGAAGGCGGGGAGCGGCCTCAAATGCCCAGGCCGGGCTGCTCCGGGGGGGGCTCGGAGGCGGCGGGCCGGGAGTACGGCTCGCCGTCTTTGCGGAGATGCTTTGGCGTGCGGCCGATGCGGCTTGCCAGGGCGCTCTCGTAGTCCGATACGATTCGGTCGCAAATCTTTTTAACGTGCATTTTAAGCCACGTATGGGTCGCGGTCCCGCGCGTGTACAGGGCGGGCCCGTAAGAGTCTATCCTGCCGCTTTGAAGCAGCATGTCGTTTTGCTCGAATTCCGCCTCGTTCTCGGGCGAATAGACCGCGAAAGCCTTGCCTCCGCCCTTGCGCACCACGGAAAACACCGGAACGTCGCTCGGGCCGTCCGCCACGTATATCATGTTTTCGATGGGGATGCGGCGGTCGGACGGGGCCATGCGTGCGTTGACGTCGATTCCGGAATTCTTGTTGGCGCCCTTGTTGATTTCAAATATGAAGCGCGTCTTTATCGTGTTGTCCACAATCGCGCCTATCTGGTTTATCTGCGTGGAGAGGGAGTCGAGGTCGAACTCGGGCTGGAGCGAAAAGTACGGGGGAAACGGCTCCTCTATGAATTCGCAGGCGAATATGCCGTCGACTTTGGAGGCGATTGCGCTGCCTTTTATCATCTCGGCGAGGCCGGTGCTTATGATGTAGTGCTCCAGCTTTATGTCGAGCTTCCTGTACCTGTCGTCGGACTCCGGGATGGAGCGCAGCTCGTCGAAAAAGTCCAAAACGCCCTCGCAAAAGCCTATCCCGCCCCCCAGGGCGCGCAGCTTCTCGTTGCCGAGGCCGCGCATTTTCCCGCTTTTTACAAAGCTTAGAAGGTGGTTCAAATAGACGGTCTCCGGCGCCACGCGCACGCCCTTTTTCGCATAGAGGGCGGGGAGCATGTTGACCTCGCGCCAGAACAGGTCTTCGTCTATCCCGTACTCTTCGAATATCGGGGTCTGCATGTATCCGGGGATAAGTGTCTTGTCAAAATCCCAGACGCACGCCACAATCTGCTTGTTGCGCAGGGTTGAAACGGTTTCGCTCATTTTTTTATAAATTAAACGCCCCCATTTTCAAAGTTGCAAAGACAAATGCAATTCTTATATTTGCCGCAAAATCGCAAAAGGCCCGCGCGCCGCGCCAGAAAACCGGGCGCAGGCCGCCCGCTTGCGAGGGATTTTTCACAGCACCAAGCAGGACACACATGGAAGGAATACCTCCTATCGCCCCATTTCTAAAAAGGCTCGAGGCGCTCTCGGAAAAGATGGCGGCCCCGGACTTTTACAACGACCAGCGCGCCGCCTCGGCAGTCTCGCGCGAGCACCAGCAGCTCTCAAGCCTGAAGGAAAAATACGAGGCCCTCGCCGCCCTGCACGAGCAGGTTGCGGAAAACCGCCAGATAATCGACGACCCTTCGTCCGACGCCGAATTCAGGGAGCTTGCAAAGGAGGACCTCGCCGCCCTGGAAGCCTCCGAGGAGCCCCTCAGAAAGGAGATACTGCGCTTCATGATTCCGCCCGAGGAGACGGATTCGAGAAACACCGTCGTCGAAATCCGCGCGGGCACCGGCGGGGACGAGGCTTCGCTGTTTGCCGCAGACCTGTACAGGATGTATTCAAGGTACGCGGACCGCAAGGGCTGGAAGGTGGAGCAGCTCTCCTCCAGCGAATCCCCTGCGGGGGGCTTCAAGGAAGTGTGCTTTCTTTTGAGCGGAACCGACGTGTACAGGTCGATGAAATTTGAAAGCGGCACCCACCGCGTCCAGCGCGTGCCGGTGACGGAGGCCAGCGGCCGCATCCATACGTCCGCCGCGACCGTCGCGGTCCTTCCGGAGGCGGAGGAGGTCGACATACAGATAGACCCGAACGACATAGAAATATCCATAGCCCGCGCGAGCGGCCCCGGCGGCCAGGGCGTCAACACCACGGACTCCGCCGTTCAGATACTCCACAAGCCGACCGGCATGATAGTGAAATGCGCCGACGAGCGCTCGCAGCTCAAAAACAAGCAGAAGGCCATGAAGGTCCTGCGCTCCCGCCTCCTCGAGCACAGGCAAAACGAGGAGCGCGAAAAGTACGCCCAAAACAGGCGCGAGCAGATAGGCACGGGCGACCGCTCCGAGCGCATACGCACCTACAATTTCCCGCAGAGCCGCCTGACCGACCACCGCATAGGCCTCACCGTCCACTCGCTAACGCAGGTTATGGACGGCGAGATAGAGGAAATCGTACGGGCCCTTGAGGAGGCCTACTACAACCGCCGCATAGAATCCCTCATAAACGAGTCCAGGGACGCCTAGCGATGCAGAGCGTCCTCGAGCTTCTCTCAAAATGCGAAGCCTTCTTCGCCTCAAAGGGCGTGCCCAACCCGCGGCTCGACGCCCAGACGCTCCTTGCAAAGGCCATGAAGTGCCGGCGGCTGGACCTCTTTCTGCGCTTTGACGACCCCGTTGTCGGCGCCCAGCTCGACGAGTTCCGCGAATATGTGCGCAGGCGCGCAAGGCGCGAACCGCTCCAGCACATATCAGGCTCCGTGGATTTTTTCGGGCTTGAGCTGAAGTGCGACGGGCGCGCGCTCGTCCCCCGCCACGAGACGGAGGAGCTGTGCGAAAAGGCGGCGGACATGCTCGCGGGAAATCCCCCAGCCAGGATTCTCGACCTCGGCACGGGCGGCGGGGCGATAATACTTGCGATGAAAAGCGCCTTTGGGGGCGCGGAATGCGTGGCTGTGGACGCGGACGCAGCAGCCCTCGCCCTGGCGCGTGAAAATGCGGAAAAATGCGCGCTTGAAGCGGAATTTCTCCACGGGGAGTGGTTCGGGCCGGTATCGGGGAAATTCGGCCTAATCATTTCAAACCCGCCATACCTCACGGAATCCGAAGTCGAGTCCGCAGAGCCCGAAGTCAGGCGATTCGACCCGCCAGCGGCCCTATCCAGCCCCGACGGCGGCCTGCGCGATCTCCGGAAAATCATAGCGGAAGCCCCGGCATACATGGAGCCGGGCGCGCTCCTTGCCCTCGAATGCGGCCTCGGCCAGCCAGAAACCCTGAAGGGCGAAAACGCCTCAAACCGGCTTTACAGCTCAATCGAAACGGCGCGGGACCTTTCGGGGCGGGAGAGGTTTCTTTTCATGCGGAGGGCCTGAGGCGGCCGCCAGCGGCACGACGCGGCGCGCTACGAGCTTAAAAACGCGCGGTACCGAGCCGCAGCCGAATCCAAACTCCCCCTTTCGGGAACGCGCTCGCCACAGAAAAATTCAAACTCCACGCCGCCGCCCCGACGCTTCCGGGGCGCCCACCTCCCCACGACGCGCCCGCCGCACACCACCACCGGGCGGAAGGTTCCGCAGGAGTTGTGCGCAGCATGCGCATGCACGGGAGAAAGAACATCCGAACGGTCTCGATATGCTATGAGGTACTCGTCGTAGGCGGGAATTAGAAAAACCCCGCGCCCGCGCTGCGCCCCGGCGGAAGAGGAGTGGAAAAACATTTCCCTCCCGCCGAATTTTCCGCGGCAAACCCTCCCGCCCGCATCGGCTACCGCCGACCGCGCCTCGGAAATCGGAATGCCCGCCCACCACGAAAAATCCTCCAATGCGGCGGGAGAGCGGGCACGGAAATACCTTTCAGCAAGAATCGCCAGAGCGTCCCGCCGGCCGGGTGCGGCGCCCGGGGGGACGGTTTCCTCAAAGAGCGCGTAAACATGCCCTCCGCAGGCGTCCGAAAGCCCGCAAAGCACGCCCTCTGCCTCGGCGTGTATCAGATACCTGGCAAGCGCAGGGGCGTCCGAGCGCATTCCAAGCGCGGCAAGCCCGGCCCCAAGCTCCGCCTTTGACGCCCTCCGCCCCCCGCATAAAATCTTCTCGAAGGCAGAGCAGGCGCGCGAAAATTCCCTCGGTTCAATTCCAAGCCCGAGTGTGCGCGCATAAGATGCGTTCGCCGAAACCAGACGCTTCCGGGATACCGAAACCATGAGCCGGGCGTCCCGGCTTGCCACGAAGTGCCACGTCGGCCTCAGGACATGCATTCGCAACACCTCACCCGCGCACAATGCGGCTCTCACGGCCGAAAGCGACGGGACCAAAAGGCGCATTCCGACGGCCCACTCGGCCATGCGCGGGCTCTGGGCCTGAATGGCCCCCATCCACTCCACAAGCCCCGCAGGGCTTTCGGCGCGCGGGGCACAAAGCTTATGCGAGGCCGCGCGCAGGCATCCGATGCGGCATTTGGAATCCATACGCCGGAAGAATCCGCACATCTTAAAAAAAAAATCAAGCCGCAAATCCCTCCCATCTCCGGAGCGCGGCAAGACCCCTATTCCATTCGGCAAGATTTTCGCCGCCAGCCGGGGCGCATACGAGAAAAGGCCCGCCCCTTTCGGAGCGGACCCAGTTCACAGTTTAGCTTTCAAAAAATTGTCAGGTATTCGCGCCAGGGTCCTTGACGCCGGACTCGCGGCTCCTGTCGATGGCCTGGAGGGCGAGATAGTTGTCGCCAAAAGTCTTCATGTTGTCCATTTCGGTGTCGAAAATGTCATAGTGCTCCTCTTCAACGACAATCAGGCTTTCAAACAGGGTCTTTGAGGCGCTGTCCTCGTGCTTGGAACATTCGTTGGCCCACTTGTTGTATTCCTTGATGCTCTCGGATTCAAGCTCCATGGCGCACTTCAGCATGCCCTCTACGTCCCGGATGTGCTTCACGGGGCCGGACTGCTTCATTTCAACGTCGCCTTTCAAAAAGAGTATCCTCTCTGCGAGCTTTTCCACATGGGTCATCTCGACAATCGCAACCCTCTTGAAAATCGCGGCGAGCGGGGCGTAACCCCTGTCGTCGCACAAGAAGTGAAAATACATATACTGGTCGACGGACAGCAGTTCGTCGCCCACGGCCTTGTTCAAAAGTTCAATACTTTTTTCACGGTTCATCATACTTAAGTCCTATTCTAGAGATGGGGGCCGCCGCAATTGACAGGTCCGCCGCGGCTGCCTCGCCGCATTGTTTAATATCGCAACAAAGCGCAGGATTTTAACCAAAAACGGGCGGCGCGGGAAAAAATCTTTTGAACGCGCCGAAGGCGGCCGGCCGCCCCGGAACTGCTGGAAGCGGAAGGCCCATTTCAGGCCTATCCCCTAAAAAAGGCGAAACGCCGCACCTGCGGTATACTCAGTAAGACAACCGCCTTTCCCCCGAAAGAGACACATGTCGCACATACCGCAAAAGGCGGCAATACCGTACAAGAGACGGAAACCCCATGCGGCAAATAACGCCGTACCTCCAAAAAAAACATCAATTCGCTTGACAAAAGCGCATATTGCGGTTGTCTTTATTTCTTTCTTTTCATGGTGGATGTAGCTCAGTTGGTTAGAGCATCGGATTGTGGTTCCGAGGGTCACGGGTTCGAGTCCCGTTATCCACCCCAAACTTTAAAAGGCGCGGAATTGGTCTAAAATTTAGACAACAATTCGGCGTTTTTTTTGCGCCCGAATACTTTTCAGACTGGCCTCTGTATCCGCCGTTAAACAAAGAAGCGCGCAACGCTTGCACCGAGACTTCCGTTCCTAAAAAATTCTCAAGTTAGCGACTATTTTATAACGCCTACCCCATATCTGAAAGCTTTGTATAAGCAGGAGCATACTGAAAACATCTAGCAATGTAATAAAACACACCCGCGATTTTTTTACTCTCTGGCGATGCAAGACAGTATTGATAATAACGTCCTAACTTATAAGCCGATTCAGGAGAACCTTCAAAAGCTTCAGTTTCCAATAACATAATTTTGTTTGATGGTATATTGAATTTTGATTCCCTATAAATCTGTAGCGTTTCGTTGCATTCAAGAGCAGACGATATTAGTGCCATAAAGAATAACGAAAATAAGAATATAATATAAATCTTCATCTACCTACTCATATTTTATGTACTTTTCATTTGGGTCTTTTAGGGTGTAAAATCCGTTTGAATTAACAATAATCTCGCAATTTGGCGCCTTAACAGGCTTCTTTAATGCTTCAGCTAATTTTTTAGCGAATGAATCATCTCCACCTTTTCCCGTATTGCACACAATTAAATCAATTGCATCAAAATTATTATAACCTGGAGTATTTTTTATAATATAAAAAAAGAGCATTAATATAATTCCCGGCTCTAGTGCTGGAAATTCCATATTGGTCGCCATGTGCGATTACCTAAGAGTCTGTATTATCACCGACTAAAACATTTTCTCCAGAATAAATTCCTTTTTCGGACGGAGCTGCATTTGCACCAGGTTTCACCACCAAATTTACGCCTGCCGCCCCTGATAAATTCATAGGACATATAATACTATTCTTGCAATATGCGAAATTATTCCAGCCATTAGGGTAGCCAATTACATCTTCATGAAAAATCACGCCATTACTGATTGAGCATTATTTCATTAACTCCTGTTTTTGTCCCTCCGTTAATTTATTAGTTTAGCGATTTCGATAAACGTTCACGTCATATAACTATAATATTACATGATTACTTTTTTTGATTTCATTCGCTCAATAAAAATATGCTCTACTGTTTTATTTAAAATTTTTCCAGTATCACCGTCAATATCCAGGAGGGAAATAAAAGAATCTTCTCCAATAAAAGACTCCATTATATTAATTCTACAATCATATCCCAAGCGAATGAATGCATATTTGGGCGTATTATCCTGTTTTATAGGTATAAAAACACCGTGTAACCAATGCCAATATCGTTTTTTGGCGGTAAATTTTGTTATGGGGAAAAAGTTTTCTGTATTTACATCCAAAATAAAATTTTTCTTTTGAATTTTCATAAGCTCACCGACAGCTGAAATATTAGAGTTAGGTGATATATTATAAAAATTTCGCATCTTTTCTTCGTATAGATTTACTTCATTTAATACATCTTTTGAAGTAAAGAGCGACGAAAAGGTAGAAAAATCAAAAGGGCCATCGTCTCTTAGTTTGTCTTGCCACTTAGTTATTACATTAAATGCCTCTACATTTACGGTTTCCTCCGTCCTAGTTGCCCTATAAGAGGGAAACAAAACAGCGAATAAGATTATTCCCATGCATAAAATAATGATGTAAAGAATTTTTTTCATATTATTCCGATAAAGTTTTCCAGGTTCCCGTAAAAAATTCTCTAGGGTTGCGAAATACTGTTTCCCACGAAAGAGGACCTATTGGTATCAATTCTCCTGTGAATCCAGTAATATTTGCAACCACGTCTACTCCGGAGAGATATTCACTCAAATAATTGCCTTGATAACATGCATTTAGGGTTATATTTACACCTTCGGCAAGATTTGAAGAGAGGTTTCCAAAATCACGAGCGGCTATATAATATCCCGATTGGGAATTTACAATAAGCCCCGCTCCATCTGAAGCGCCATGTCCTGTATAAGTAAAATCCGTTATTTTATTTGAACTACTCGCATTATTTAATATATTACTCATGTCTTGCATGTTCGATACATATCCTTCTTTTATTGTACCATTTTGTAGTTTAATGCTGACATATGCGCTGTTTGCCAAGTCATATGCACCATACAAATCAATCGTACATGTTGATTGATTATTGCAATACGCAAAATTATTCCAGCCATCAGGGTAGCCGATTAGGTCTTCTGATAAGCATTTGCCGATGTCGGCACGATAATTACGAAACAAGAATGCGTAACCTAAATCTTCAACATGCGGTTTTCCTGTAAAGAACGAATTTGCATTGTCGCTATCGACTCCGAATGATGTTTTTGTAATCTGCGAATAATTATTACCATTTGCAACTCCCAAGCTTGTTCCAAGCATATCGGTAAATATTGCTTCGGTATTATCGCCAATTGCCAGAACTGGGGTGCCGCCGCCGGCGTGGGGTTAGTTGATGTATTTTGTGCCGTTACGCTCTATGAGCGTCAAACCGTCCCATTCAAAGTTTTCTATACTGTTTTCGCGAATTGCTTTGGCGATTTGTCCGTTATTGTGATATTCAAAATTGGCAAGAGCCTTGCCGTTTTCGCATGTATGCAACTCAATATACTGTATAGTTTTTAGACAAAGGACTATCAAAATAATATTTCCAGTAATCATTCGCTGGAACCAATTTTTTTAACTTTATCGCTTTCTCCATTTCGTCAAATTTGTTAGCATATTCAACATTTACCTTATCGTCCTCTTGCTTAAACACCGTATCGGTTCTTAAATCTACAATAAAGTTATATACCACGCCTTTTACATTATATTTACCATATATAAATGGATAATCATCATTCAAATATATTTCAGCTTCATCGATTAAAATATCTCCATGCTTATTCAAAATTTTTGACAATGAACTATCTTCTATAAGAATGTCGTAATATTTAAGCTTGATCAGCTTGTCATCAGACAATAGGCGCTCCCAAACACCTAAAAACTTAAAAAGTTCTCCACTATATCCATTCTCACAGTTGTATTGCAATATGTATGCATTCTTGCGTAAATCATTCAAATATTTATTAAGCAAAACAGGATCATTTTTTATGATCTCTATTTGATCAAAAAATGCATGAATAACCCTTGATTGTTCGGTACTGCTTTCGAATGTCTTTGTCGAAACATGGAAGTAGCTTATAAAAATAGACAGAAGTATCAATGAAATAGTTATTTTAAAGCATCTTTTTGCGCTTTTTGCAAATAAGGATACCAATACAAACAATATTAGTAGTATTACCTGTATATATATTATCGTCATAAATATTCCTATTCTCCACAATTCTTTTCTATCGATATATACCAAGTTATTTTAGTATTAAAAATTGACGCATAACCTGCATCTGCCAGTTGATTCATCCAAGTGTGGTATACAACACTTGTTCCTCCCCAAAAAGAATCAAGACCCGGAAGAGTTACAGAAGCATTAGCATCATGAAAGTCATATGGGTCATTAATATAAACTTTGTAAATATATGCATTTTCTGTTTCCACTTGCTTTTTATAGTACACAGAGACACGTCCTAATGAATTATTCAAATCAGTATCATCCCAATTTGTTATCGATAACGGTTTTTCCGTAAAATCTCCTGCGTTTATTCTTCTTTTGATTTCAGTATTTGTATTTGTATAAGCTTGCGTGTCTGATATAAAAGAAGAACTCAATGTTTGGTCTCCCCTTTTAAATAAATATCGTCCAAGAAAAGCATATGCATCGTTGTATTGAGGGAGAAATGATGCCGTGCCTCCAACGCTATTGTACCAACTTTTAATTGCCATATCAAATTCGGACAATTCTGCAACAGTTAAACCAGACTGACTATATGATGCCCCACAAAAATCATAAGTATCATTCACCATATTTCCACAATACACAAAGTTATTCCAGCCGTCGGGATATCCGATCAAGTCTCTAACTTGCCATTTGCCAATGTTAGATTTATAATTTCTAAACAAGAATGCGTAACCTAAATCTTCAACATAAGGTTTTCCTGTAAAGAACGAATTTGCATTGTCGCCATCGACTCCGAATGATGTTTTTGTAATCTTCGAATAATTATTACCATTTGCAACTCCCAAGCTTGTTCCAAGCATATCGGTGAAGATTGCCTCGGTATTATCGTCAATTGCCAGAACTGGGTTGCCACCGCCGGCGTGGAGTTCATTGATGTATTTTGTGCCGTTACGCTCTATGAGCGCCAAACCGTCCCATTCAAAGTTTTCTATACCGTTTTCGCGGATGGCTTTGGCGATTTGTCCGTTATTGTGATATTCAAAATTGGCAAGTGTCTTACCGTTTTCGGCAACTTTCATAACCTTGTCAAGCCAGCCGTATTCGTAGGTTTTGTCGCCTTCCTGAATCATTCTCCCTGCGGCGTCGTAGGCGTATTTTGTTTCTTTGCCGTCGGGGGCAATGCTGCGTACAAGTTGGTTTGCGGCATCGTAAGTATATGTGGTGGTTTCGCCAGCAATTGTCTTTTGAAGGATATTGCCGCTCGGGTCGTATACGTATTCCTCAACCGGCAGTTTACTTTCCATATCAATTACGCCAAGCAGCTGGTTCCTGGCGTCGTACTTATAACCCTGCAATTTGCCGTTTGCGAGGCGGCTCATTATCTTGCCGTTTTTAGAATAAAAATATTTCAGCTCCGAAAGCGGTTTGCCGTCCTTGTCAAGCAGGGTCTTACCTGCGAGTTGCCCCAATTTTGTATATTCAAAAACTACCCTGTTGCCGTCTATGATTTGCTCCGCAAGTTGGTTCTTCTTGTTATAGACGTATTCGACTGCTTTACCGTTTGATTCTGTCTTAACAAGGCGTCCGAACTTGTCGTAGGTATTGTATTCGTCCAATACTTCTTTGCCTTTTATGAGTACGCGGCTGATGCGTTTGCCGTAATTGTCGTAGGCGTATTTTGTGATTGCACCGCCTTCGGATTTTTCAATGAGTCTGCCGAAGTGGTCGTACTTAAACTTGGAAACAAGACCGTTCTTCGACTTCTCAATTAATTTGCCCCAAGAGTCGTATTTAAAAGTTTCGTTTTCCGACGCGCCGTAGGAGATGTTTACAAGCCTGTCCAAGTCGTCGTATTCATATAAGAAGGAGCGATCGGTTGCGCCGTCTTTAAATTTGGAATCAACTTCGACAAGCCTGCCGTACTCGTCGTAATAATTCTGCGTAATTTGCCCTATCGCAGTCGTTCGGGAATCAAGACCGTGTTTATTCCACGCAAATTTTATTTCGTTTCCGCTCTGGTCTATGACGTTTTCAAGTTTGCCGAGTTCGTCGTAGGCGTATTGCACCTGCGTGCTATCGGGGAAAATCTCCTTTGCCACACGCCCGAAAGCGTCGCGCTCGTATTGTTTTTCCCATCCGTCTTGGTCTTTATAGCAAACAGGAGCGCCGTTTTTATCGTACGACATTTCAACGGAAGAAAGAAGTTCGTCGCCGAATTTTGAATAGTTTTTTACCGGGAATCCGTTTTTATCGTAATCCGTATGAAGCTTTATGCCGTCGCTTTCCCTCGTTATTTGGCGGTTGTATTGGTCGTAAACAAAGTTTGTCTCCTGCCCGTATGAATTTACAATCTTTGAAGGATAGCCGTAAAAGTTGTAGGCAAGCTTTAAAGTATTGCGCCCGTCGTCCATATGCACAGGACGAAATTCCGCGTCGTATTGGATTGATGTTGTTTTTACCGTTTCGCCGCGTTCGTTTAGCTCGTTAATTTTTGCGGGCTTCAAATTGCCCTTGTTGTAGGCGAAACTACGTACAGGCGTTGCTTCGGCATCTTCCGCGGCGCGCTTGGAAATTTGAATTAAATTGCCCCTTGCATCATAACGAAAGTTTATGTCGTTTTTGGCTTTGTCACGAAATCTGGTAATTTTACCCGTATTTTTATCATAGCGATAGCTTGCCACAACGCGCTTTTTATCGTCAACAATTTGCCGCACTTTGCCGTTGTAAGCGACATCGTAGCGCATAAAATAGTATGTGGTAAATGTTTTGCCTGAGAAGTCTGTGTTCACTGCTATTCCGCGCTGTGCATCAAACTTATAAACCGCCTGCCGACCAAGTTTGTCTTCTATGACAACATTGCCCGTTTTGTTTGCAGGGTATGAATAGACGTATTGCGAATCCGAAAGCACCCTGCCCGCCGTCGCTTCTTTTGCGATGCTTGAAGTGCTTTTCTTGGCTTTCTGCGCCGCCGCAACTTTCTTCAGGTATGCCTCGCGTTGGGCTGCGCTTTCATGCTCGACGGAAATATTGTCTATGCATTCGCCGCGCTTTATTTGCGAAAGATATCCAAATTTGTCGTAGGCAAATTCAAGCGGATTCAATCCGTCCTGTCCTGCTTTTGCCAAAAGCTTAGATTCAATTAACTGTTCCTTGCCTGCAAGCGTCTCCGGCAATATCTGCACTTTGCCGTCTATAAAAGCGAACTTGTTGGAGACTCCGTTTACTGAAATTTCGGAAATAGTTTTATCTTCATTATATTTTAGAGCGACAAATGTCTTGCCGCGTTGTTCGAGCGACACCAACCTTCCGCCGGAATAGACAAAATCAATAAATTGCCCAGAAGGAGCCTCTATTTTGCGAAGCTTAGCGTCAACATACACAAACTTCCAACCGAGCATATCCTTGCGCCCGTAGATTATCCACGATCCACTGTCGGGACGTCCGTTTGCCGTCCAGTCCGCAAACGGCGAAAAATAGGCATTTTCACGCTCATTTTCGTTGAAGAGGTTTAAAACGTCCTTCGATGTATTCTTGCGCGAGTAAAAAGAAACTTTTTCGCCCCACGGAGTTGTCCATATGGCGCCGTTTTCGTTTGGAATAGCCGAACTTTCAAGTTGCGGAATTTTCCACCCCAAGCCGATGAGACCTTCGTCTTTTATTGAAGAATCGTAGAAAATCTGGATAGGCAATCTAAGTTCCGGGGAGAAGTTCGCCGTCCCAAGCGTAAAGTTTGAGTAATACGCATCCGATGTCAGCGACGCCTTTCCAGCCGAATTCCTACTCTGAAAGAAGTTAATTTGCTGCGCATGCGCGCAAAGCAAAGCACCTCCAATGGTCATTATAAGTATAATATACCGCACCAATCCCATAACAATTTTAAATTGATTTAATATAATTATATATGTCAAGAATTTTTCAATTTCCCAAAGGAAATTAAAAAAGTGGTCGCATTGACTCCGAAATGCGAATAAGGCAAGTGCGGTTCAATTAAGGTTCACGTAAATCCAAAGGAACCAAAACAGCAAAGAATATAATAATTCCCGAAGAGATTGTGCGCACACGCGTGATGCGGATACATTCAAACAGGCTTCGAGAGTCGATGAAGCGCGGCTTTTTCAACAAAAAAGCCAAAGCGCAAAAAAGGCTTTTCTGAAAGAGATCGCAGAAGAAGGGAGGCGCAAATGAATAGCTCCTCCAAATTTCGCACGGCGACAAAAAACGCCGTATTTCTGAAACTCGCGATTACCGGACCGAGCGCTTCGGGCAAGACTACCGCCGCTCTGCGGCATGCGCGTGGGTTAATCGGAACAAACGGAAAAATCGCAGTAATCGATACGGAAAATTTCTCTTCCTTATTATACGCAACAAGTACGATTTCGACGCCCGCGCACTCAAGTCACCCTACAACGAAGAGAAGTTTATCGGTGATATAGCCGACGCGATTTCCGCAAAATACGACTGCGTCATAATAGACTCATTCTCGCATGTCTGGCAGGCGATTCTTGACTACAAGCCGAAACTTGATATGCGCGGAGGCAATTCCCAGACGAATTGGGCCAACGCCGGCGCAAAGTTCGACAGCGTTTTACAGGCGATACCCAGGTCGCGACTACACATAATAGACTCCTTGGGCAATCGAATAAATACGCAGACATTTTCTTTGCCTAAAAACATAGAGGGGTTGCCGTCGAATAATTCCGCATTGACGGACGATGTTATTGCGACGTGGAAGTCCGAAGAATCAAAGCGCAAAGCGGTGCAAAAATTGGAGGGAGAATGATGGAAGCAATATCAGTAGTTTGGGATTCTGGGGTCCTTGGAGGAATGGCGACTATGGTTGTCAACCTATTTTGGGCAGTTGTCGGCAATGAATACGCAGAAGTTCACAAGCGTTTTAGAGAGGCTACAGAAACAACAGATCGCAAGCTTTGCCGTTCACGATGCCGCTATTCAAACGTTCTGGCGACGGCGGAGCATGGACTCTAAGAATTGCTTGTCGGAGCATTTGTGATGTTGGGCGTTTGTCCGTTTATTTTTGCCTTTTTCAGGATATTTCTGTTGGCGTCGAAACTTTGGAACCGTCGGGCGATTGGCCCTGGGGAGTCATTCCCGATAAAGAGTCTTTTGATGTCGCCTATGTTAAGGGATTTTACCCCGCAGATGTCTGGACAGAATTGATGGCGAATCTTATAAGCGTTTATATTGGAGTAGGAATAACTCGAAAAGTGTTTCAGGCAGGGAAATAGACTATGCCGGAAATTATCGAAAAGGAAATCGAACATCTGTCAAAACGTCTCGAAAACGTAGAACATACCGTTTACGGCAATGGGCAAAGAGGTCTTAAAGCCGAACTTATCGAACTTAAGCCGAAATTGAGACGTTCAAGAAAATTGCAGTATGGCAGATGAGAATCCCTATTGCCATACTTTGCGCGGCACTTAAAATTATATTTTTACACAACACAACGAAATATTACATGTCATACTTTTTATTTGCGATAAGTATATTATAAAAATCCATTTTGATATTTATAAAAAATACGTGATTTAACACGAAATGTTTTAATTAGAAATCCCGGATTCGATAATATTCCCAACAACCTCTTTGAACATATTATCCGTAATTATAGGCGATGAATAATACAACTTTATAAATCCAATATTATGTGCATTACAATAGCGTTCCCATTTGGGGTTTTGATTGAATTGGTCAAGCGAAGGCAGATATATTCGGCAAGGCTTAATTGCGCTGGAAATCCTATCGGGAGTTCCCAACGGATTTACAATGACAATTTTTTTGCCGTTTAGTCTTTTGCAATCCAAAAGTAAAACCGATTTACCTATAAAGATGCAGCAATCATAATCAACCGGAATGTTGTTGTTTGGCATGATGTCGCAATAAATGTCAATTTGTACTGCTTGCGAAAAATTGCCGAATGTCGCGCGAATTGTTTTTCCACAGTATTTTCCAAGTGTAACATCGTCGGTAAAAATAGCGATTCGTTTTGTCGCGTATGCTGTATTACGGGGACGTATCCGCATAAAATCAGAATGTTTTTCAATGAGGGAATCATTCAGGCAAAAACCGGCTGCATATATAATCATACACAAACCAAACCCTGTCATAGCCGATAATCCCGCAAGTTTAAGAATAGGCTTTGCCTTATTTTTTATGAATAGAACGCAAATAAATACTACGGCAAATAATAACACGCATTGAAGCGATTTAGCAATCCACAAAGTACTGAACAAATTGGATACCATATAGGAAAAAATCGCCAATGCGCCGCACAATGCAAAAGTCGATTTTTTAAAAAAGAAATAAATACCGCTAAATGTAAATAGTCCAAGTATCGATAAAATCGCGAACAAAACAGGCAAGCCTCGTTCGACCGCAATATGAAGATAGCTGTTTACCATGCCGGCGTATTCGCGGTTGTCGTCCAATGGTTGATACCAGTTGATGTATTCCTCTCCCGACTTGTCAACGCCCCACCCGGCGATTGGCGACGCCGAAACCATTTTCAGACCTCCCCTCCATAACGCAGTGCGCGCGGAAACTGAACCGTCGTCTTTTAGATATTCGGGCGATATTCTTGCAAAAAAACCGGTTGCGAAAATCATTGCCAAAATCGCAAAAATTTTTACGGAGAAAACTATAAACAAATTCCGCCCGGGGAATCCCCGAGCAACAAGCAGTACATTGCAAAGTAGCAAGCAAAGCGTTGCCGATACAAGCGCGCCGCGCGAACATGTTTTCGCCAAAGCGAACCACAGTAAAAGCTCCGCAATAAATACCAGAGCAAAACATATTCGGCGGCGTTTCTCTTTCGGAAAAAATGTTGTAAACGGCGACAAAAACGCAATCAGCATTGCGACAAATGCGCCGGCTATATTCGGATTTGCAAACCACAAATTCCAGCGTAAATGCTCTCCGAAGAAATACACTCCCTCCATCAACGTATGCCTATTTGAAGTTCGTAAATATTTCTGTCGGCAAAGAGCATTTGCAAATAGACAATTCTGTCTTCGCCCGTAAGAGAGTATCCCGCCTCCTCGGACATGCGGCGCAGCCTATTGAGCGCCGCCGCGGGATCTTCGTTTTCCGAAACAAAATATGCACTAAAGCATTTGAAAGGCGCCCGCCCCTGAACTTCAAACGGAGGCTTTACATTCACTTTAAGCACCGCATTTATGGCAACCCCAAACTCATATTCTTCGGGCTTTTTGGCGTCTATAAAACGTATTGGGCGCGGCGTGGCGGGTTGGTTCAAATCGAAGTGCTGGAATTTATAGATTGCGGTAAGCGCGTCGTATAAAATCGCGTCGTGAGTTGAACCGTATCTGAATGTGTGTTCGTTTAGAATGTTTGAATACTTGCCGCCTTTGGAAGTCGGATCAAAAGCAAGAATGAGATAGTTTTGCATTTTGACGTTTTTTACCTGCGGTGCGGTTAGCGTATCCGTTGTTTGAAAACTGTCCAAAACTTTTGACGAATTGTCCGAATTGTTTTTACGGTTGAGCTTGCCCATCCACTCTTCAAGACCTTTTACGCCGTATGCCTTGCTCCATGCGTCGTGTCCTTTTTCACCCGCAAATATCGTATATTTGAAATTCGGATTGCTTTTCATGTTGGCGATTGCAAGCTCCTGAATCCAAACCTTGTCATATTCGTTGTTGAATATCCAAATCGGCATATCCTTGAGCTGTTTGATTTCCTCAAGCGGAGAAACCGCACATACCGGAATTATCCCCGCAAATATTTCAGGGTTTGCCAACGCCCAGCGCCATACTCCCGTTCCGCCGGAACTTAATCCCGTACCTATGATTTTATCTTCATCGACTTTGAAACGCCTTTGGGCATCGTCCAAAATTTCGTTGAAATAAGGCGGACGCGAAACCCTGTCATTGTCTTGCGGAGATATTACAATGAACGGATAATCGCGGCGGGTTTCCAGCATTTTGGGCAGGTCGTTTGTAAGTACCGCATCAAGGCTTGTCCCGAATTCTCCGATTCCGCAAAGGAAGAATACAAGCGGCAACGGCTCTTTGTCGTAGTTTTGAGGCAGATATACCCAATAGTGATACGGCTGATTGTCGTGAACGTAATTTTTCGGTTTGAATTTTACCGGAAATTGGCGGCCAAGGCGGGTTTTGAAATAATTTTTGCCGCTGTATGTTTCCGAGAAGAATTCGTAGAAATCTTTTATGTGCCGCAAGGTATCTTTAAGCTTCGGCGGGCGACTTTCGCCGGACTTTAGCATTTCGCCCTGATTTGAAAGTTCGTCGAGCCAAGTAGTAGCGAAATATACCATGCCGGAATGCACGCGCGTCCAATAGTCGTCGGAATCCTCGTACTCGCCTTCGGGCTTGAATTTCTCCGCTACCGGGCGAACAAGCTCTTTGAGGTATATGCCGATATCGTTTAAATACGGAATATGCTCTTTTAGAAGAAACACATCCTTTGTAGTTTTTGAGGCCTCGCTTTGCAAATGGCGCACGGCAGATTCATATTTCGGCTTGAAGATTGAAAGAATTGCCGTACGCCTATCGTCCTGCTTTAATTCGGAAAGTGGAAGCTCAAAAAGATTCTTTCGCCCGAAGATTTTGTACTTCGCCGTCACGCCGTCACATTCAATAATAGTACCAGTAAACGACTTTCCCTCATTGTTCGTCCATTGTCGCGGCTGCTGGGCACAAAGACTTCCTGTGAATACAAGTAAAACAGCATATAAAATCAAAAATGGTCTTATTATTTGCATTGTTGAATTATAGCTCACCGCTTATTACCTCTTCTACCTTTGGTATGTCACAACGCTTGACGTAATTGAGGATTGTATCCAGTACAAAGATTGAATTAAAGTTCTCTGATTGCGAATCCTGAATATTTTTAAGATTTTGTTCTTTTAGCAATTCAGCGCCGATAAATGTAAAACATCCTCTGGAGGTACGAATTATAGTATAACGAATCGGCGATGCAGATGGTCTATTGAAAATTTTATATAGGTTAATAAATTTGACATTTCTTTCACATAGAAACGACATCAGCTCTTTTAAAAGTTGAAACTGACGTTCAGATACGCATAATGCACTTATTCTATTGCTATTAAAATCATTTTCAATGTTAAAGCTTGATATCAATAAAGTTTGATATGAAACCATATTGTCTGTTAAAGATTCGACAATAAGAATATCATGACAAACTTTAGACAGAAAATTCCTAAGCGAATTTTCCATTTTTAAATATTCTTTTGGCGGATTACGGCGTAATAAATTAAAAAACTCAATGTTTTTCGGCAATGCCAAAGAGTAGTAAGATTCGGCACCGTTTAAAGGTTCGCAAGTATTAGTTGCCTTCAACTGGGCAAATATCATTGTAGGAAACAACAATATCATCAATAAAAAATAGCTGGAACATTTTTTCATAATTTTACCTTTCATGATTTTGTAGATAATCCTCATACCACCTATACCATAATCTTTTAGCCTCGCCTACAGAATCTCTGTACTTATTAGCTTCATTTATTGCATTTGTATCGGTATTTTTTATATCTCCATATTGTCCGTTGGAAGTTGCGTCAAGATCAACGCCGTTCTGCTTATCCAAAGCATGTTGGGATTCGTGTACTAACATTGATTCGATGCTCGTTTTCCCCTCTTTTGCGCCTCCATTACCATCGTCAATAACGTATCCGCTATTATTCGCAGCATCGTCAGTTGAAATATAAATTGTATTAGTTGAAGGATCATATTGATTGGAAGAATTTGTATAAGGACCGTTTCTTACTTTTACATTTACGTTGTTATTGGGGTCATTATAAATTTTATTAACTGTAGAATTCGGATCTTTACCATATGAAGAATTTATCACTTTGTTTATAGCATTATTTGCTATGGTCTGATTAGCTGCACTCATCGAAGTATCTACAACATAACGCAATCCAAGAGGATCCATACCTAAAGTCGGAATAGCCGCATAGAAGTGTTGGTTTATACCGTCAGGGTAGCCGGCGGGGTCGGAGGTGCGCCAACGGGCAATGGACGCATCGTAATTGCGAAAGGGGAAGACGTAGGCTTGGAGATCTTCGTCGTAGGGTTTGCCGGTAAAGCGGGCACTTCTATCATGTTGGATTGAGCCCTCGCCGAAGATTGTTGTGTCTTGGTAATCTTTTTCGACTTTGCCCTTAGTATCCATAGACCATAGGGTTGTCCCCAAGAAGTCGTGTTCATGATAGCGGACACCTTCTTTTGTTTTTGAGACAATCGGAAGTCCGCCGGATATATGCGGCTCGTTAACGTAAATATCGTCGCTGCGGCGTATGAGCGCCAAGCCGTCCCAAACCCAGTTTTCAACTGTACCGTCGCTTAATGTTTTTGTTGCAAGCATTCCGAATTCATTCTTCATTTTATATCAGCTATGGACCATCTCTTCTCCGAGATGTTTCTTGGGAGATAACATGATTATTTTTAAAAAAGAGTATGTGTGAAAATATCTTGCCATTCTTTTTATATGAATCTATTTCCCATTTAAATGCGGACATAAGCTCAGTACAAGATTCCATATCCTTAATAGTATCAAATTTTCTATAATTTGAACTAAAATATATTTCAACTGGAGAACTTCTTTCGAACAAAACTCTTATAACTTCTGAACGCGTCTTCCCTAAATAGTTATATTTTTGAGGATGAGTTATTGGGAAGTAATAGAAACAAGAAAATAATCCCAATATAATGATTAAAACTACGGATATATATTTAATTTTCATTGTTACATACTACCTCTCGATTGCCTTAAAATATTTGCCATCAACATCATGTCCAAATCCTGTTGCGTTTACCGGTATTTCTTTCCCATTTTCATCAACAATTTTCCCATTGTTTCTACGTATGGTTGAACCTTGATAGGAATTACAGTTTGTTTCATCTGGATTATTAGGAAACCAATCATAATCAAGTTGTGTTTGATTCTGCTGATATGCATACGTATCGTCCAAATATCCCTTGACAAAATCCAACATATTATTTGCTTCTATATCACCTATTTTAGATGTTTTTCCAGGTGCATCAGTAGCATCATTAGCTCTTACATCCAATGAGGTATCAAACGGAACCCAAGAATTTGATTTTTCAAAACCGCTGACTGTCGCATAATAATTTCCTTTAGCATCAGTAAGCAATTGCCCCGTATTTGAATCTCTTGCAAAATAGGATTGTTGTCTAGTTGTCAATGTTCCATATTCACTCGCAGTGACCGCCAGCCTTGAAGATGTATGTGTAAATGCGCCTAGAGTATTTTGAACACTCCTACCATATAGAGCTGCTTCTGCCAACCCAAAAATATCTAAACCATAAGTAGGCACACAAGCATAGAAGTGTTGATTAACGCCGTCGGGGTAACCGGCGGGGTCGGCAGTACGCCAATGGGCGGTGAACGCATCGTAATTGCGAAAGGGGAAGACGTAGGCTTGTAAGTCTTCATCGTAAGGTTTGCCGGTAAAGCGCGCCGAACGATCATGTTGGATTGAGCCCTCGCCGAAAATTGTTGTATCCTGGTAATCTTTTACAACTTTACCTTTGGTATCCATAGACCATAGGGTTGTACCCAAGAAGTCGTGTTCATGATAACGAACGCCCTCTTTTGTCTTGGATACTATCGGAACTCCGCCGGATATATGCGGCTCGTTAACGTAAATATCGTCGCCGCGGCGTATGAGCGCCAAGCCGTCCCAAACCCAGTTTTCTACTGTGCCGTCTGAAAGTGTTTTACTTGCAAGCATTCCAAAGCCGTCGTACGCAAATTTAGTTACCTTGCCTCTGCGGTTATAATATTAATCTGCTACGCTTTTCCCAAAATATTTTGATTTATAATATCTTTTTTTCAATATATTTTCTTTATTTTCTTCAAATATTTTTTCCCATTGATTGATTAATTCTATGCGCGTTTCGTTTGTGAAGTTTCCGGACTCTAAATACTTCATTGTGTATCCTGGATTATTTCCAACTATTTTATCCAATAAATCTATAAATATAATATCTCCCGTTAACATTATCCCGCCAATTCTTAATGCCTTAAATAATGTTGCGACATGCCGCAATGGAATCGTATCTGGATCTAATTTATCAATAAAATTACTTAATTTAGATATTTTCCAAGCATATTTTAAATCCGGTTTTTGAGGATTATCAAGTAGTCTATCCAATGCCATAAAAACAAAATCAATGCTTTCTGATTTTGAAAGCCTTACAGAAGAATGATAATCACTAATGAACTCATATTTATCTTCAGTTTTACAAAAATCTTCAACCATTCCTTCCATATCTGATGAAGATATACAATAAGCTAAAGATGCATATTTTAATAATAATATTATAATTATAATTTTTTTCATAATCATTTCTCCATAGGTGAATATATTACAGTATCCCATTCCCCATGCGGCACAAGATAGACAGGATCGTTTGTACCATCTCTTGCAGAGAAATTTGGATCATATGGACCATCCGGTGTTGAAGAAAAATAGGTTCCAGAGGTTGCACCAGTTACATTATTTCCTGTTTGTTCGCCAATTGCACTCGCAATATTATTATCACCATTTGCGGTATTACATCCCCAGAGTTTTATATTAGAATTTCCATCAAAATAACTACCATTTATATCCGATACAGAACGCGCATTAGGATCGGCACCGTTGGGTTTTGCTATATAAAGACTACTTGCAGTATTTTGCCCCATATCAAAATATATTGCATCCCTTCCGCTATGGGCAAATACCTGCATTGCATCTATCTTTCCACCATTCTGACTTGCATAGTTATTCATTGCTACAATTGCTTCCGCACCATTATTAACATTGACAATTGTATTATTTTTACCATTGGATCTTGCATAAGTATTCGCTGCCATGGAAAATAGGCTTCCATAACCAGAGCCACCTTGTCCTACTAAAATAAGATCCAATCCAAATCTATCTAATAGCACAGTAGGTACACAAGCATAGAAGTGCTGGTTAATACCGTCGGGATAGCCGGCTGGGTCGGAAGAGCGCCAACGGGCAGTGGACGCATCATAATTCCTATAAGGAAATACGTAGGCTTGTAAGTCTTCATCGTAAGGTTTGCCGGTAAAGCGCGCCGAACGATCATGTTGGATTGAGCCCTCGCCGAAAATTGTTGTATCCTGGTAATCTTTTACAACTTTACCTTTGGTATCCATAGACCATAGGGTTGTACCCAAGAAGTCGTGTTCATGATAACGAACGCCCTCTTTTGTCTTGGATACTATCGGAACTCCGCCGGATATATGCGGCTCGTTAACGTAAATATCGTCGCCGCGGCGTATGAGCGCCAAGCCGTCCCAAACCCAGTTTTCAACTGTACCGTCGCTTAATGTTTTTGTTGCAAGCATTCCGAATCCATCGTACGCAAATTTAGTGATTTTTCCTCTGCGGTTAACCTCTATTACTTTATCCAAATATCCGTAGGTATATTGGACATCGATTTCGCCGTTAAGCTTTTCCATTACTAAACGGCCTGCTTGATCGTAAAAATATTCCCGCCTACCATCGGGAGAATTTAGTTCAAGCAGTTGGTTTGCGCTGTCGTATGTGTATTTATACACTTTATCGCCAAGTTTCTTTTCAAGAATATTGCCCTGCTTATCGTAGGTGTAATATTCGTTCTTTGCGGGGGTTGCCGCGTATTCCACGCTTACGAGGCGTCCCGATTTATCGTATTTATAATAGCGTGCATCGCGCGCTTTGTCCTTGGACGCAAATATGCTTTCTTTTGGCAGCTCAAATTCGGGTATTTTGGGAGTCTTTAAGGCGTCCGCTACCGCTTTCTGCTCTTCTGCCGCATTTCTCGCGCGTTGCTCGGCAAGTGTTTCCTGCATGAACTTTGCAATTTCACCTGCGTTAACTACCCCCAAAGCCATAAAAGCAGTTAATACTGCTAAATATTTTACCATATCTATTTTCATAAAATACCCTTCGTAAAATATCAAATGCCTGAACCTGCATTAAGGTTCAATAGATAAATTCAATTTGTCAAGATTATTTTATTGATTTTTTTATAAAATATTTTCAAACTGCATTCATGGTTTGGGTTAAAATATTATTTATATTTTTATTTTCATATTTAACAGCATTAGCCACGCCGTCGTGGGAATCGCCGACTTTGCACAACGACCAATTGAGAATAGACGGCCAACTTTACAAGCGATTCGGCCTCGGAATGCTCGGAGGTTCTCCGGAATTCAAATTTCCCATTTACCTTGAGCACAACATTTCAAAATATCCTTACGGCGAACTTGAACGCTTCTCGCAATGGAGCGTACCCCAGTTGACTTCCTATGTAGCCCCGATGAACGGCGGTATTTTCTGGCTGTCGCCAGGGGGAGAAGAATATTTCTTCAAAGCAAAAGACCCAGTTTATAAAATTGTCTCAGTACGCCCAACTAAAATAAAATCCCCATATATAGCCGTTCGCAGCAACACAAAGAAAGATCCCGACAGGATATACATAATTTCCAAGGACAAATTCATATATAGCTACGACAAGGGCGTACTAAAAACACTGGAAGCTCCGTCTGGTCGCAAGCTGTTCTTCAAAGCAAACGGCATACGAATTACCGGCATTGAACAGCGTACGGATACCGCGACCTACGAACTTCTTTCAGCAAAATACGACAACTTAAACAGGCTCGTATCCCTCAAAATCGGCGCTATATGGCACAACTTTTCATATGAAGCCGATTCCGAAATATTAACCGCTTGGAAGCCTTTTAATCTTCGCGAGCGGGAAGTAAATTTCGCATACAAAAACGGACTTATAGAGTCAATTGGCTACCCCAATACCGACAAAGAGCGTTTTGTCTGGATAACGACATTGAAAGACTTTGAGGAGAGCGGAAAGCATTATTTGGACAACGTAAAATTCAAACCCGTCTTGATGTCAGACTCCGACAATGTGTATTCCTTCGGGCAGGAAAAAGCCGGAATTGTCATGCAAAAGGCAAACCTGTTAGGCAACGCAGACAAAATCATTTTCAATCCGCTTACAAACCGTCTTACAACCATAGACAAAGGCGGAGTTTCAAGTTCCGTCCAATGGGGGCGCGGCTTTCAAAACGAAGCGACAAACAAACTCAGCGAAATAATATCACCCAAAGGCGAAGCCATCGTTAAGCTTGAATACGACGACGAAGGCCGCATATCGCAAATGACCAAGCGCGGCGAAAAACCTACCAAATATAAATATGACGAGCAGGACAGAATTGTCGAAATTACGATAGGCGACTGCCGCCCCACTAAGTACGAATACGACAGCGATTCAATGCGCCCCAAAAAGATTGTAAATCCGCTCGGGCACACGACCGAATTCGCCTACGGCAGTGACAAACAGATTGTTTCCTATAAAAACGCCGACAATGCAAGCCAATACTATCATTACGATGCGCTTGGCAGAATCACGCGCCGCAATTATCCAATGGGCGTATGGATAGCATGGGATTACGACATCTTCGGCAGAATCGTAAAACGCGAATATTCCAACGGGAACTCAATAAAATTTGAATACGACGAATTTTCGCAACTAAAGACCGTTGTGGAAAACGATAAAGTCGTCTGGGAATACTCCTATTATCCGTCGGGGCAACTAAAGTTACTGACACGCAATAAAAAGAAATGGCTTGAGGTGGATAGGGAAATCAAAGACGAAAAAGAATATCTATCGATAATCAACAACAAGGGCGCCGAATCGCAACAAACCTATTCTTTGGACGGAAAATTGTTGGAGGAGGTAAATCCGCTAAAAGACACGATTCAGTACAAATACAATCCAATCGGCGAGCTTACGGGCTGGATAGCCCCCGACGGCAGCAATGTAAAATTTGAATACGACGCCCGCGGCAAAATGGTATTCCACGAAAACCATATAGGACAAACAATAGAAAACAAGTACGACAAATATGGGAATCTAGCGGAGAAGAAAACCAAAGAGCAGACCATTAAAATAGAATACGACGATTTCGACAGAATCACAAAACGCGATTTTTCAAACGGTCAGATAACCGACATTGTTTACGACGATTACGACAGGATAAAATCCATAGTTTCTGCCGATGTAAAAATAATCATTCAATACGACGAGCTCGGACAGCAAGTTAAGCGTTTGGCGGAATTTCCAAACGGAACAAAAAGCGTTACAATTTTCGACTATACAAATTCCGGCGCGCGCAAAAGAGTGCTAAATGCAGTACAAAAGCCCGACAAAAGCGAAGCCGAACGCTCGGAAATCACATATGCGTACGATGCATTAAACCGTCCTACCGAAGTATCTATAAACAATACCGGTAAAATTAGATATTACTACGACAAAAAGAGTCAAATGCTATTAAGCAAAATATTTCCAAACGGCAACAAAAGCATCTACTCGTACGACAAGAATTTCCGTCTCAAAACGATTCAAAATTACGATGCCTCGGACACCCCTATAGGCGGCATTCAATACGACTGGGCAACCGACGGTACTTTAAACGGCAAGAAAGTGTGGTAAACAAGATGGATATTGCTTTTGAGCTTACCTAAAACATTTTATAGGACAATTCCTTTCAGATTCGTCCATACTTGCCATTCATAAGTTTTATTCTTTAGAGTACCGCCGAATTTAGCGTCTCTCCTTTGTAGAATTTCATTTAAGGCATCTTTCGATGAAAGCATTGAAAAAAATGAAGCGCAGTCAAAACGAGCATTGTCCCTTAATTTCGTTTTGTCTTCACGAAAAGCTCTTTATTATTAACTATATTTTCCATTTCGATAGACTTAAAATGTCAAATTTATAATAAAAAAATGACATTTTACACAACAAACAATACAATATTTTTTTCACAACCAACCCAAATAAAGCATTTCAAATTCTCCCTTTAAACCATTTCAATGAATGCATATCCGGAGTTAGATATGTCTTTCCGGCCAAATTCCTACTCTGAAAGAAGTTAATTTGCCGCGCATGCGCGCAACCTTGAAGGCTCTTTCTATGGCGCCGCATCCGCTTCGCCAGCCTGATTTTCGTCGAGCACTCCGGCAAATATTTTCAAATTGCGGACAATCCCCTTGAATTTGAAAACCGGATTTCCGGCATCTTCGTATGTCCCCACTTTCAATGGCACCGCAGAATCCTTCGGAGAATCGCCCAGAAGAACGTCGTTTGTGAGCTTTCCGTCCACAAATATCCTGACCCGCACCCCGTCGAATACCGCGCGCACGCGGTAGAACTTCCCTATTTCCGGGCGAATGCCGGTATTTATGTTTTTCCCGAGCGAAACATGCAAAGCCCCGCCCATGACCTGTATGTACCAGCCGTCGGAATTGTGCCGCCCGTTTGAGGCTATCACTGGCATCCCCTCCGTGCTGTCGGCCCTGAACTCAAGGCTCACGGTGAAGCCTTTTTTAAACGATGAGCGGAAATCCGACTCAATATATCCGTATGAAAAATCTGCGCCGCCTGAACCGTACTCAACGTCGCCCGCCTGCGCAAACCCCTCAGGCTTTTCTGTCAAAGGCAGCGACAAGGCCAGAGGCGCTTTACGGGGCTCGTGCCTAACCTTAAAAAACGCGTCTTTTTTCGACTCAAAATCGCATGCGTTCAGAAAGACCAGACGGTATTCGTATTCGCCGTATGCAACCTTATCCAGAAAGACAAGCTCCGTTGAGTCGTCTACGGGCACTTCTCCCACCCGCTCATACTTGGAATAGTCCTTGGACTTGTTGATATGCTCGAAAACCTGGTCGGCATTTTTGCCCGTCTCAAAGGGCCTGCCTTTGCGGAAAATTGCGCATTTTGAGACTCCGGAATCGGACGGGGCGGCACCCCTTATAAAGACTCCCGCATCGTTTCGCGACTCCGCTTCGGCCTTTGGCGCCTCGCTTATCGGGGTGTTGGGCATCTCGACTTTTATTTTGCCGGAGGAGGCCGCAACCCTGCCGTCTGCAATCGCCTCGACCTGGTATGTGCATTCGGCCTTGTTTATGGCGTCGGGCAGGTAGTTGAAGGCCGTCGCGCAAAGGGACTTTCCATCGCGCAGAACCCGGTAGTAGTCCGCGCCGGGCACTTCGGTCCAGTTCAGTTCAACGGGCGTGTTTTTGCCGGCCCGGGAATTCAGGGATATGGACTTTTTCCCCGCCCTGGCCTGCGCCTTCTCACGCTTTTGGGCGGCCGCTTTCGGCAGTACGGGAACCACCTGGACGGGGAAGTCCGAGGCCCCGGGTTTGCCGTCCAGAGAGAAGGTGAACATAAGCGGGAGGTTTTTAATCTCGTCCGCCCCGATGACAGCCCTGCGCACCCATCCCCTGGTCTTTTCAAGCTTCTTTGATTTCCATGACTTCTCCCCTACATTTTTGTAAAGCAGAAAGGCGTCGCCGCCCCCCAGTATTACCGGGTTCAGCTCAAGCGGGGAATTTTCTTCGATGGTTGCAAAGCGGCGGGGAAGCACGATTTTCCTTTCCGGAAAATCCCATTCCCGCATGTGTGGGTCCGAAGGCCCGGCCTTTGAGTTTTGGGCGCAGAGCCTGTAGCTTTCAAGCCACCAATGGTAGGCCTTTGTGATTACGGTTGCGAGCACCCCGTACTCGCCCCTGGTAGAAAGCCTCGCCGCATAAGACCTGAAGCCGTTTTCAAAGGCCGGGGATTCAAGGACTTTCAAGGCGGAGTCAAAATCCTTTCCGGCAATCAGCTCTTCCGCCGAATTTGCCTGGACTGTCATCTCCCTGTATGCCAGCACCCAGTCAATGCGGGAGTTGAGCCAGTCGAGGTTGGCCTGGGCGCTTTCGTTTTCAAAGCGGAAGCCCTTGAGCTCCTCCCTGATTTGCAGAAGCTCGTCCCGGTATTTGACGTCCCCCACTCCGCCCCATCTGAATATGGCGCACTCGACCTGCCCGTCCCCGCCTACCCAGCGATACGGCATTGCGTCGAGCTTTCTGTGGATTTCCGCGAGCTCTGCGGCTTTTTCGTCCCCGTAGAGCCCGCGCGCGTATTGGAGATAGAAATCCCGGAGGGAAACGGAGGGGTTCCACGCCCTTTCGCAGAGGTACTGGAAATTCTCGCCGATGCAGCGCGTGCGCCAGTGTATGCCGAGAACCCCCTGGCTTCCGCCCGCGATGAGCCTGTCCATGAGACCCTCGTATATTTTGACATAGGGCTGCGGCTGCCACTGGTCGCCGTCGTTTTCAAGCCACGGGATGGGCCAGCGCTCGCGGTCCGCAGGAAGCTCGTTATAGATTTCATCGACGCGCGGAATCGGGCCTATGACGTCGAGCGAGGAGAATATGACGTCTTTTGGAAGGAGCTTGTCAAGCCCCTCGTAATATTCCGCGCTGGCGAGCCTCCTGTCGCCGCCCCATCCGGATATCACCAGCCTGGGAGGGTTTTTATAGCGCGACAGGACCTTGCGGGCTACCAGCGCGTACTGCGCAAGCCTTACGCCCTCCATCGCCCTCGCCTGCCGCCCGAGCTCGCCTCCGGGGTCGAATTCAGGCAGGAGATTTTTATGCTCCACTATCCGCTTAAAGATATCGCGCATGTCGCGCGCATAATATTTGAGCGACTTCGTGTACGGCCCCGCCTCGTGCTCAGTGTGGCCGAAGCCCGTGGCGCCCCACACTTCCGGCTGCCAAAGCCAGATGTAATCTGCGGCCGGATAGCTTTCCAAGACATTTTCGAGGCGCCTTATAAATATCCCGATTTCCCCCTCGTCAAAGGGGTTGCGCCTGACTTCAAAGCCTATGCAGGTTTTTACGCCGCGCGACCTGGCATAGTCGAATGCGTCGCGCACCATCTTCTGCTCCGCAAGAATCGCCTCCCTGTCATCGGGAATTTCAGATGTCACGGTGGTTCCGAAATACTCGCGGTCATACAAGAGGCCCGTGCCGAATCCGAACTCTTCCGTTTTCATCGGATGGGTTCCCCAGAGGCGCCCACTGGTTGAAAGGAGCCTTTGGCCCAAAACCATTTTTCCGTCTTTTCCCTCGAAGGCCCCTAGCGGCTCGGCGTCGTAGGTGTGAAAGCCTATGAAGTTTGCGCCTATGCGTATGGCGTCGTCCACAAAGGCCCTGTGGTCGGCTAAATCCCATGTGGTGGGGCTGTTTAGAAAATTGTACCACGGGAGAAATCCGCGAATTTTGAGGGCTGGGGACTCCGAAAAGCTTTTCGGGGCTTTCAGCCTGCCGGGCATGTAGCTTGCGCCGAGGTTGAGCCCAACGCCCATTTCCTTCAAAAGCGCATAGGCCCCGTTTGCGACGCCCTCGTCGCTGTTTGACAACACCAGCGTGCACTTGGCGCCGGATACGGCGAGGCTTTCAATGGCGAAACCGTCGTTTTTGAGGGGCGAAGTTTTTTCCAGAAACCCCTCAAGCATGTTCCCCCGCCGTGGTATTCCGAAAATGACGGCGGGCCGCCTGCCCCATTCGGACTCGGGGACGATTTCCGGATACTTCCCCTGCACGGCGCCGCTCAGGGCTGCAAAGTCCAAGACGGCGTTTTTGCCGGGGGCCGAAAGCCCCACGCAAACCAGCCTATCTATGTCGGCAAACAGGGGCCCGAAGGCGAAAACGCCGACGAGAAGAAGGGACAGGATTCTCATTTTGTCTTTGCATGCAAACATGGCGTTGCCTCCGGTAATTTTTCTTCATGGCGCCCCTGCGGCGCGGGAGATGGTTTTTTCAGGCTAATTCCGCGGCCAGACCTTTATCCTGTTTGCGCCCGGTTTGGCGGAGTCTATCGGGCCGGGGATGGCGGAGGATTTTCTCCTGGCCCCGAAATAATCCTCGTCGAACACTATTTCGCGGCCCTCGGCGTCCTCAAACGGCTCCTCCGATACCATCGGGACGGAGAACATTCCCGTTGAAACCGTATTTGCCGCGCATCCGCCAAAATCCTCGGGAAGGTTGAAGGAAAGGTACACCGCCCCGCCCTCTTCCGACAGCCTGACGCCGGCGTCGAAGTCCGGCTTGTGGAAAAAGTTCTTTTCCATATTCCAGGGCCTGGATTTTCCCAGATAGGCGTTTCCGTCCGCGAAAGGCCCCTTTTTGCCGTTTAAGTAATGGAGCCCGTAGGTCTCCAGATTCGGCTGCTCGTTTTGGGGGTTTGTCGTGGCAAAGAGGTTGTTGTAATATTGGTTGTCGTCAAGGCAGGTTGAAATCCCCTTTATGCGCGTGCTGTGCGCAAAGTGGTAGGGGGTGTAGCGCCCGTCGAAGAAATGCCTCATCATGCCGCTTATCATGTTGTTGACATAGGCCCCGCCGCCGCTGAACACGTATATGCCTATGCGCGACAGGCAGATGTTGTTGTCTATGACAAACGGGCCGTGGTTCACCTCCACATGGATGTCGTCCGTGGTGTTTTCGCAGAGCAAATTCTGCGTCACGCGGCTTCCCTGGGTCATCCAGTCGAGCCATATGCCCCGCCCGCAGTTTTGTATGCGGTTGCCCCTGATGAGCGTATCGATGGGCGCGTGGAATTTTATGCCCCCGATTTCGGCGCCGGAGAACTGGCGCTTTGTCCATATGTCGTGTATATAGTTGTTTTCGATGATTGAAAAGGCGGCGCCCTGGCTTCCGCACATCCCCGTCTGCTCGCAGTTGTAGATTTCGTTCCCCCTGACGATGTGGGAGCCTATCTTATCCCTGCTCCAGCCTTTTTCGAGGGTTTTGAAGGTCACCTCGATATACGCCACGGAACCGTCCTTTTTGGGGTTTTTCATCCAGGTGTTGTCGCCGGTGGCGCCCTCTTTTCCGAGGGTTATGCCGCTGCATTTCGTGTCGTGGATTTTGTTGTTTTCGATAATCCAGCCCTTGTTCCAGTTTGTGGAGACCATGCCGACCTGCCTCGCAGTCGGCGCCCCCCACTGGGTTGCCGCCTGCGAAAAATCGAATCCGCGCACCGTCAGGTAGTTTATCCCCTCCTCTGCGGGATAAAAGCAACTGAAACGCGCGGAGACCTCCACGAGCTCCCTGTTGGGGTCGGCGTCCCCGAAGTTCGCATAAATGACGGTGGAGTTTTCGCCGGGCTCGCAAAACCACCTGAGGGCAGAGCCTTCGGGGTCCGCCGGATTGCCGCCTTCGCGCGTGTTCAAGACCTTTTGGATGTCAGGCTGCTCGTATAGGGATTTCCCGTTCAGGTAAATGTCGCCCGTATGGTGCACCCTTCCCATGGGGTCGAACCAGTCTCCCTCAAGGACCGTCTTAAACGGGTTGTGCCCGCCGAAAAACTCGTCCGGGATTTCCTTTTTCCAAAGCCCGTTCGGCTGCCTTTCCCACCCGCTTACGACTTCGGAGCCCTTTATCTGGACCTTCTCGCCTTCGGCCGCCTGGTAGACAATCCTGCGCGTATTGCTCTCGCCGCCGAATTTGGGGTTTACCATTTCGCGGTACACCCCCTCAAAAACCGTCACCACATCGCCGGGGCGCGCGATGTCTGCGGCGGCCTGTATCGTTTTAAAAGGAGCCTCGCGCGTCCCCGGATTTTTGTCGGACCCGCTTTTCTGCGAGACGAAATAATCGGCGGCGTTCAAATTTCCCGCCGCAAGCGCAATGGCTAACGGCATCCCCCAAAGCAGGATTTTTCTTCCCATGTTTATTTGCATATTTTTGAATGTGTTGTGTGAAAGCCTGAAATTGAAAAAATATCTGGAGGGCCTAGGCCGCTGAAATTCCGGCATTCGCCGAACCGTTTTATTTTGAACACGCGGGGCAAAAAAACGCAATTTTTTTAAATTGCGTTTTCAGGCCCGCGGGCATTCAAAATGTCATTTTCCCCTTCTGCGGGCTGCGGCGCAGAGCAAGGCGGCAAGGCCCAAAACCGCCGCGAAGGCTCCCGGCTCCGGAATGACGCACCCCTCGGTATAGGCTTCCACAAAGAGTGTTTTCCCCTCCTCCACGAGCCATGCGTCGACAAAGCCGGATCTTTTCCCGAAGTAATAGGATACGTCGAAATCCTGAAGTGAGATTTGCGGATGGTAGTCGCCCTCGTAGGATATTAAGGCAAACCTGTATATGCCTTCCTCAAGGGTTAGCTCCGAGAAGTCCACCATAAACGTCGGATCGGTTTCAGCGCCGATATGGAAGCCGAAAATCATGCCCTCTGCGACATTGGCATTGCGGTTCGCAAGTTCGATGTTGATGAGGGTTCCGGCGTTCAAATACAGGGCAGACCCCGTATATAAGGCTCCGTTGTCGGCGTCTTTTATGTTTATGACAGTGTTCAGGGCCTCCTTGTTTGAGGAGCCGATGAGGGCGTCTATAAAATTCACTTTGCTGCCTGCGCCCTCGATATTGAGCTCAACGCTGGAACCCTCGCCTGAAATATTCTGCCCCAGAACCATTGATTTACCCTCAATGCTCCCGCCGCCCCTGACATTGAGAGACATTGTCGTGTATTCGGCCCCGAGTACTTCCGCGCTTCCGATATTGATACCTCCCAGGCCTTCAAGTTTGGATCCGGAATCTACGTTGAAAGACCATATTGAATCGCTCCCGGCGGCAACCCCGACAGTCACCGCCTTTCCGTTAAACTTGGCTATAGTGTTGTTTTTGAAAGTCATCTCGGCAGTTTTTTCGAGCATGCCGACATGCTGGTAGATAAAATTTGCATTCGCAGTTTTCGTATCAATATTGGCTCCGTCAAAAACCACCGCCCGGTTGCCAATGTCCCCATTAATGGCGATAAGTCCGTCGAATTCCGTATTTTTGAAAGTCAGGTTCGTATCTCCCATGCCGGAGAGCCAAATGGCCCTGTTTGCATTTGCGGCATCGCTAAAATTTGACACGCCCGAGCCTTCGCCTTCAAATATGAGGTTCACGACCCCTGTCCACTCATTCTGATTGTTAAAAAAGATGTCCCCGCTGCCTTGCGCGTCAATGGTGGAGCCCGACTGAAGGTGTATGGTTTGGGAGCTTTCGAAGATGTCCGACGACGTGCTATTGATGTTAATACTGTTTCCCCCTGCCAAATGCAGTTGCAGTTTTGAGCCGTTTTTGGCTATTATGGACGAGCTGTTTTGAAAATCCATGTTTTTTGAAAGATGGGTCAGCGTCGAGTTGTCCAAAGTCAAAACAGAGCCGTGCCACAAGTTGAAAATGGCGTCCGTGCCGCTGATTTCAATTTTCGTGTCTTTTGCAAGAAGTTTTACTTCGTCATACATGCCGAGGACGTTAATCGGGCTTATGGCGCCGTCGAGGGTCACATCCACATGCGATCCGGACATATAGGCGTAAGTCTCTTCCGGCGCGGTGTCGTTTTCACCGCCCGGGGCGTAGCCTGCGTCCCAGTTTGCCTCGTCCAGCCACCTGCCCGGGACATTCTGAATCCAATTAACCTGGTTCATCGCGCACAGCGCAGAACCCATCAAGACTCCGGCCAAAAGCCCGGCACAGTGTTTTGCATTGTTTTTCATATCTGGGGTACCTCGATTCTTCTGTGTTTTTTGTAAAAGGCTGTCGTCAATTTTTTTTCCGACAGGTTTAGCATAGCATTTGGAGGCATGGGATATTCTTGTATATTTCGTTTTTTTTAGGTAAAAAAAGAACCAATCCGAATTTTTTGCAGCGAGCTGCGCAGGGCCCGCGCCGGCCCTTTCCTCAGGCTCCCCACGGCGCCCGCACGGCCCGGACTTTTTATACCTAAGATAAGCTTAAATTTGCATGTTTTAAGCTCCGGAATATGTTATGATTGCCAAACTGAAAGCAGTAAGCATTTATAGAAACGCGAAAGAGAGACATGAATCCTGTAAAAACAATAAAAAAGGCGGGCCTTGCGGCGGCGTTATTGGCGTCCGTTGCCGCGCGGGCACAGTTTGAAGAATTCGTATCCGCAGGCAAATCGCCCGTTGAGGCAAACGCGGTCATAGACGCGCGCGCCCAGTTGGCCCGCGTTTCTGGCAAGGTGGCGGCGGTGAACAATCCGGAGGGATGGTCGGGCAAATCCGCCGTCATAGTCGGGCTCCCATCGGAAAACAAGCTCCTTTCGCAATATTCGGCCGCAGTGTCAAAGCTCGATTTCGACGGCTTCATACTGGACAGAAAAAAAATAAACGGTGCCGAATGCATTATAGTTGCGGCCGCAACCCATGCCGGGCTTGCAAACGGCATTTACGCCCTCCTTTCCCAGGCGGGGTTCGGATTCACCCTCGGCGCTGAATTCGTCCCGGAAAAGCTGAACGCCAAGGCGCTCCGGCCTGAAAGCAGAAGCCCCGGGCTAGGCGTGCGCGGATTCCTCCCCTGGCACAATTTCTACAACAGCCCCACCGTATGGGATCCGGTGGACTTCAGGGCCTTTATTGACGACGCGATACGCATGGGGGCAAATTTCATAGGCTTCCACAACTACGAGGGCGAACCCATAATAGCCCATTACGGCAAAGACGGAAAACTGGTGGCAGGCGGCAGGCTCCTTTCAACCAAAAACGAAAACTGGGGAACCCATTCCATAAAAGCCGGCGAATTCGGCTTCGGGACCTCAAAACTTTACAGCCAGGAATATTTCGGGGCAGAGACGACGGAAATGGAGGACGCCGACGCCGCAATCGCGCGCGAACAGGAAATTATCGCCGAGGCGCTGGCGTACGCAAAGTCGCGCGGCATAAAGACGTGCGTCGGCTTTGACGCCACATCCTACGCGGGAACGCCGATTCCCACAACCGAAAAGATGATACAAAAATACATAACGCGCCTGAAGTTCCTAATAGAGAAGTACCCGACCATAGACTATATCTGGATATGGCCCTGCGAGGCAAGCGCGGTCTCCGGCATCCAGGAGCCGATGATGAACGCCACATTCTCGGAGGCAAGCGCCCTGGCAAACTACGCAAAAAACCAGATGGATGTATTTGAAGACATCGCAAAATTCGACAAAACCAACCATCCCTTCCTCAAAAAAACGCCCCAGGGCGCCGAGGAGCGCGTGCAGCTTGGCGTCGCCTACGAGCACCTTGCCATCGCGGCCGAAAGGGTTTTCAAACAGTATAAAAACCCTCCCAGGCTCATCATAGCAGGATGGGGCGGAGACAGGAACCTGCTCACCGAAACATATTTCCCGGGCTGGGACAAGCTCCTGCCCTACGACGTTACATTCTCGGCCCTGGAGCACTTCTTCCCCCTTCCCCGCGTCAGCGAAAGCTACCACAAGCTCTCCCCGAAGCGCCAGCGATGGCCTATCGCGTGGCTTGAAAACGACGGCGACCAGTGGCAGCCCCAGCCCTATGTGAAAATTTTTGAGGGCCTCATGGACAAGCTCTATGAAAGCGGAAGCCAGGGGGTGCTCGGCATACACTGGCGCACGCGCTGCATCGCGGAAAACTTCCAGTACCTCTGCGACAGGGCGTGGATAAAAAGCCTGACCCGCGACCTCTTCTACCGCCGCTATGCCGCAAAGCTTTACGGCGGCGAAAACCTAACGGAAACCGCCGCAATCCACAGCGAGCTAGATATGCTTCCTTACAGGTGGCTCGGAGGCTCCGGGCAGCACGAGGCGGGCAGGTTCGCCTGGGGCACGCTCGGGGACGAATCCGACCTGCGCAAACTGGAGCAGATAAGGGCGAGGGCCGAAAAGCTGTCTTTCAAAAACCGCCATGCAAAATCCAATATGGACTGGCTGAAAGCCCGCATAGACTGGACGCTCGCATACAGGCGCATGACCGTAAAGGGCAATGAAGCCCAGGCCATGATAGACGCCAAGCAGTTTGAAAAGGCCAGGGAAATTCTTTCAGACAAAGCCTTCCCGGAGGCATTCCGCGCTTACGCAAAGCGCCTATCGACCCGCGGCGAGCACGGGGTGCTGGCAACCGCAAACACAAAGGCCTACTACGAATGGCACAGGATGTACGCCCTCTGCAACGAAGCCCTTTCAAGCGACGCCCCGCCGCCCAACATGGACTGGGAAGTAGCCCCCAGGGACAGGGAAATCCTGCTGCCGCGCAGGTTCACAAGCATAGGGGAAGGCGAGAACCTCAAGCTCGAGCCCGTCGTGCTGGGCGGGGGCGACGCATGGGTCTTCTTCCGGAAGCTTGGCGAAAAAAACTGGTCCTCGCAAAAGCTTGAACCCGTGAAGGGATGGGTTTACGAGGCTACAATCGCAAGCCGGGACATAGGCGACCGGGGCGTCGAATTCAAATTCGGCCTCTCCCCGAACCCGGATTCGGCCTCCACCCCGGCCCATGCCGCAGCGGTCATCCCCATGCCCCCCGCGACATCCAGAAACAGGGTCGGGTTCGCCCCCGCAAAGACCGCAAAAATCGCGGCCAGGGCGTTTAAAAACGAGAAATTTCCCATATCCATAAAATGGGACAAGGCCGAAAACATTGAATATTACAGGGTCCTGCGCGACGGCGAACTCCAGTGCGTAACGCAGGTGGAATACTTCTTCGACGTCGCCCAGAAGGAGAAGGGAAGCTATGTAATAGAGGGCGTTTACGAAGGCAGGGTTGTGGCGAAGTCCGACCCGGTGCCATACGTCATGCCAAACATCACAATCACGGAAAAGCCGTCCGCCTCGCTCATTTCCAACAACGGGGGGGTGGTCATAAAAATAGCCCCGCCCAAAGACCAAAACGCCGTAAAATGCCTGATATACAGGAGCGGCAAACGCCTCGCCTCCCAAAAGCTCGAAAGCGCCGCCTTTGAGCACATAGAAAAAAAGCTCAAAAACGAAAAGGGGGAATCGCTCGTTGCGGAATTCGACGTAAACCCGATTGAAAGCATCTCATTCTTCGACGAAGTTCCCGAAGGCGACTGGAAGTACAGGATATGCTTTGCAAACCAGTTCAGGGTTGAGTCGAAATCGGCGAGCGAGCATTCCGTCGAATTGAGGCGGAAAAAAATCGACCCCTTCCTGTACCTCCCGCTGACTTCAAGGCCCGAAGGCTCAAGGGAGGCCGGAAGCCCCGCTTTCACCCCCGACGGTGTGGACACCTCAAAGGGCTACCTCATACTCGGTAAGTCCGCCGCGACCGATTTCGGCGCCGGATATGCGCTGTCGTTTTCATTCCGCCCCAAATCCGTAGATCCGGACGCCGTCATAATGTCAAACGGCTCCTTCCCCGACAAGGGATGGTACCTGCAGTGCAAGAACGGCTCCTTTGCCCTGATGGGCGACGTTTACGGCGGCCTGGAACTCCCATGCGGCCCGATTGCCCCCGGGGAATGGTGCGACTTCTATTTCTCGTTCGACGGGGCGAACATCGAAGTCAGGGTTAACGGAAAGACGCTCCACAAGGTTCGCGCAAAGAGGTTTTTAAATAACCCCGACGGCTTCGACTTTGTGATAGGGAACTATTCAAGCCCCTCCGAGAAATACCAATTCAAGGGCCAGATAAAAAACCTCAAGGCCTACAAGGGCGTGCCTTCGGACTAGAAAGCCCGTTTCCCCAATAAAACAAACAAGCGCAAGCCGCCCCGCACAATCCGGGCGGCTTGCCGCATTTTAAGGCCCTCCCAAAACTGCCGCGCGCAAAATGCCGTGCGGGGCGGCGGAAGCGCTGAAAGAATGCCTGCCCGCATCCGGCCCCGAAAGCGGGACGGGCGGCGATGCATTCCGGCGCGGAAAAGCCCCCCGGAAGACTTCCGGGAGGCCCAAATGCAAATGCGGGCAAAACTACGCCGGGGGCCGCTACGTCCTTGGCCCCCTGTCGCACATTTCAACAAACTGCTGCATGTCGTGGTTTTCAAGGCTGTTTTCGGTCTTTTTAAGCCCCATCAGAAAGATGACTGCCCTTTGGTTCTCCGAAAACCTGAACTGGGTCCCGTAAAACATCTTCGGGGATGACGGATTCCGCAGGTCGTACACGGATACATATTCAAACAAAAACCTTCCGCCGGAGTTTTTCAGCGGCTTTTTGAAATGGTCCAACATTCTCATGGCTTTCGGCTTTTTCCCGACGAGCAGGCCGATGGGATGGGGCTGCATGTTTACAAAATTCATAGTTCCGAGCGGCATGTTCTCAAGCGATAGGTCCACCGTGCGCGAATGCAGCCGCCCGTCGCTCTGGAATACGGCGACGATAAAATCCGAAAGGCCGCCAGTGTCGACCCTTAAAACCGGCTCGAAGACCTCCGCCCCGTCAACGACCTTGCGCTCGCAAAAGTTTATGACTTTTGAAAGCGGCAGCACATAGTTTTTCCCGAGGGAGTTTGGGGCCGCAGTCTGCACCGGGACGTACGAATCCCCCACGGAAACATAAAACCCTCGGCGCACGCCATCGACCGAGACGAGCCTGAAATCCATGTCCCCGGAGCCTGCCATGGGCCAGGAGTAGCCGGCGTTAACCCTTGTTTTTGGCAAGTCCCGCGAGGCCGCGCCCTGCCCCGAAAGCAGGGTGCACGCCAGAAACAACGCGATTGAGAGGATGCTCTTTTTCATAATTCTACAATTCCGCCGGGGTCATCCACCTAAACGATACAACCTTGAATTTTCTGCCGAATTCCCCGGCGGGGGCCACTATGTCGTCGTCCGGGTCCACAGTCTCCGAGCCGCGCTGCACCAGCGCCTCGCAATAGGCTTTGTATGATTCCCCGCTCACGGGGTTCACGTATTCGCCGAAGGCCCTGATTGTAAAAGTGTCGCCGCGGACGGTAATGAAAGGCCCGATGCCCGCAAGCAACTGAGACTGCAAGAGCTGGGCGCCGGGCAGGCCCGCAACGCGCCTGAACGACTTGCCGTCGGGCGCCATTGCGGACTGTTCGACAAAATCCCGGGTGTTTTCGGACATGAAGCTCAAAAGGTCGTCGAGCGCCTCGGGCTTTTGCTTTGAGAAGCGGTAGTCGCTGTTGAACACGGTCGCCTTTTCCCGGTTGTAGTTTTCACCAGCCCTGGCTATTGCGGCCGCCATTGTGCCCATAAGGCTTTTGTAGGCGGCATCCTCGTCCTTTGCCTCGGAAGCCTTCATAAGCCTCCTGTTCACAAAGTCGGCAATGCTAAAAAACGGAGCGCGCCTCTTTACCTCGGCTACGATTTCCCTGGCAAGCTCGTCTATTTCGGCCTCGCTTATGTTCCTTCCGGCCGCGGCGTCCCTGTATCCGAATTCCTTTTCAGACGGGTAAGGCGCAAGGGCCGTATTCAGGTTCCCAGGGTTTGGCATGAAAAACTCCTCGGGTGCGTCCGCCGACGTCTCCTTCGGGTATTCGCCTTCTGCAAGGGCCTTCTTTTTGACTCCGAGCATCCCCCCGAGGAAGGCCCTCCAGGCCTCGTAGGATGTCGAGTTAACATTGAACGCGCCCTCCACCATTATTTTGGAAGCCGAAGTGGCGTAGGCTTTGGAAGACCCGTAAAGGTCTGAGGGGTCATCCCCGGGCGAGACAAGTATGTGGCGCGTATTCGGCATGCGCATGCCGGCAAACGGCTTTTCAAGCCCCGTCTGCGGTATCGTGCTCAAATAGAAGCGGTCCCACATGGATGCGTTTAGCATGTACGAAATGTCTATGAGCTCGTTTTCGTGGAGAACCTTGTAGTCGCTGTTTACAATTTCCTCCCGCCTCAAAAACGGGGACGCCCACGACTCCCCGAACGCAATCGCCGGCTGCCACATCATCGCCGAGAGGTTTGCGTTGGAAAAGACGCCCAGCGACATGAGGTCGTCCTGCGACCTCGCGTACTGGTAGACGGGCACCACAAATCCGTAAGGGCGCCTTTCGTTGTCCCCCCTGCCCCAGAAATTCCTGTTATTATAAACCGATCCTATGGAGTTGGTGACCAAAACTGCAGATCCGAAGCGCGTGTTGCCTTCGTCGCCGTACATCCTGGTGTAATCCCAGTCCCCGTCGTTTTCAATGTACTGGTAGCTTGAGGACCTGTTTATGGGGTGGCTCACCCAGTTGTCCCTGTGGGTCTGGGAAAAGAGGGTCTGGTTCAGCGGGAGGGACGTCCACCCCACAGACGGGGCCTGGGCCATCAGGTTGTGGCCGTGCCTGGCGTCTACCCTCACGGCGTTCCCGTTGTCGCGGATGAAATTAGAGTGCGCCATATAGGCCGGCATGTAGGCCATCCCGCCCAGCCCCGGGCCGTCCTGGCCGCTTTCAAAGCCCTTGTCCTTTGGGGGCGTGAGGGTGGGAATGGTATAAGACGCCCACTGCGCAAATCCGCCGCTGTTGAAGCTCACCTCGCAATTGTCCCCGTCTGCGATGTCGTTATGGTATGCGCCGGGGCCGCTGTTATCCGCCTTTAGAAGCAGGCGGCCCATCCCGCGTTTCCTTTCGTTGGCGCCCTCCCCCCAGGTGCTGCCCTCTATCTCGGAAACGCTGGCAAGCTCAAAGGGCAGGTACTTTATATTGGAGGAGGACTCCCTGATGTTTTTTCTAACCTGGTCTGACTGCGTCGGGTTTTTGTCGGTTCCGCCAATGGTTTCCCGGGCGTAGGTTGTTCCATAGCCGTTGTCGTTGCCCTCTATGCTCGTATTGAAAGACGACCTTGGCGACAATGCGGTGTTCCATGCGTAGCCGATTGTGAAATGGTCCGGGAAGAAAACCGAAAAAATGGCATGGTGCCAAAAATTCTTCTGCCCCAGAGACTCCATGATGGTCTTGAGCCAGGTCGTATGCAAAAAGCCCTTGTTGTTCGGGGTTGCCATGGAAAAATGGGTGCCCCCGCCGGAGGACAGCATGGTCGTGTCGAAATTGGTCAGGTATTCGTAATTTCCGCCCTCCCGCTTCCACAATTCGTAGCCGATGTATGCGTATCCGGACTTGTTGGCGTCCGTATCGCTCCCGTCTGCGGAATTGACGGGGGCGACCCTCCAGTTTCCGGCGACAGACGGGTTGTTGTCGGAGCCTTCGGGCTTTACGGCTTTGACAAACTCCCTGTTCAGTGTCTCCCTGTTTTTGAAACGCTCAAGGTTTACCGGATTCTCCCTGCTTGCAAGCTCTATGCCCGTATTTATCAGTATTCCCATTCCGGCTGAAATCATCTTTCCGGACTGCGCCGTAACCCCCGGAATCAGCTTCGGGTAATTTGAGCCGCTCGGGATTTCCGTATCGCTGCGGGGGTCGTACCTTTGCATTGTGAACCCGCCGTCGGAGGCGCAAAGCTCCAGCGTTTCGCCGGGCTTCAGCTCCAGGTTGGGAATCTGCATGTTTATGACCGGCGCCCCCTGGACAGAGCCCTTGTTTTCGCTGTGGCTGCCCTTTCCGTGCCGCATGCCCCTGCCCTTTAGAAAGTGCGAAAAGAGAATCTTGGAAGTCTTGTTCGATTGGAAATACTTTGCGCCGGAAGCCCCCACGTCGCTTGTTATCTCAAAAGTCCTGTACGGGTGGAAGCGGTACTCGATTTCCTTTCCGGAATTGTCGGCAGCCGCGACTGTAAGCGCGTCGTAGCGCGTTATGAGCGGGGATATGTAGTTGCCCGTCGTCACCCCGCCGTTGTTTAAACCGTTGGAATAGCCCTCGCAGATGACGCCCATTTCCAAAACCATGGGCATATAAAGGCGCAGAAGGTAGTCGGTGGGCTTTATGGTCACATTGTGCGGGTTCCAAATTATTATGCGCGGATAGAAGGCCAGGTGCAACCCGATGTTTTCGGCGGGATCCCCGTCATAGGCCAGGCGGTAAGTCCAGGCGACGTTTGCCACAACCGGATAGAGCCCGTGTTTGGTTTCATTTTTTTTGTTTACGTGAGGCCGCGCCTCTATCCCGTCCTCGAATTTCTCCCCGGCATCCTGGAGCATCGTTGCCCAATCCCTCAAAAGCCCCATCCTGGGGATGTTTTCATCATAGTTTTTTATGCCAAACGAGGGGCCCGTGTAATTTAAGTCGGAACTGTGCCCCCTTATTATGGGGTCCGAATCGCGCAGCCCCCTGTCGTTGCCGTCCTTTTGGAGGTACACGCTGAGGTCCTCCTTCAGGCGGCCCTGCGTCACGTCCACGGGAAGCGACATTGAGGACATTGTGAAGTCGTTTTGGTTTTCCCTGCCCCACTCCCCAAGGCCCGGGTTCAGCAGGGCCACCTCGTGGATGGAGTTCATCTTTGAAAGCATTTCCGAAGACCCCTCGTCGAATTCCGGAAGGAAGGGGTTCAGCTTAAACTCAGAAACCCTCCCGAGAAAGCTGAGGTTTGAAATCTGCGGGATGCGCCTGTCTGCGGGGGCGGAAAAGCTTTCCGGGTCGCCGGTGTCGAGCATGTCCAAATAGTGGGAAGGCCTGTGCAGGTTTATTTTGGCCTTTTGGCTCTCGTCTGAAACCCACCAGGCGTAGCAGCCCTTATCAAGCTTTATCTTTCCCGCAAAGACGTCCACCTTTTCGCCTTTCAGGACTGAATCTATCTTTTCCCCGAAACCGTCAGGGTAGTTTTGCAGCACCCTGTATGACGCCAGCCTTACCACTTCGCTGTTAAAATCCAGAACGGACTCGTTTCTGGGGTCTCCAATCTTTTTTGCGCTTGATACTAGCCAGTTCAAATTCGGGGGCCTCCCGGTTCCGTCATTTTTGAGGCTGTCTATGGGATCCCTCATCTCGTTTTGCGCGTCAATGGCGTCCACCCCGGAAAACTCCTTTGCAACGGTCATCGCCCCGGTCAGATACGGCGATTTCACCCCGTCTATCGCGATGGTCGAGGGGTCTTCGTCAAATATTGCCGAAGAGAACGTCACGGCGTTGTCCTTTCCCATCGTCCTCTGGAGTTCCGAAATCGCGACGCTCATTCCAAGCAATGCGTTGGACCTTGCCTTTCTGGCATCTTTCTGGGCGTTCAAAAGCCTGAGCTTGGACGCAACCAGCGACGACAGCGTCAGCGCGAGCAAAACCATGAAAGACATTGCGACTATGGCCAATATCAAGGCGAAAGCTTTGCGCTTGCGATTTCCCGTGTTCTTTCCCGCTTTCATAAATGCAATTCCAACTTCATGCCGTGTTTTTGGAGAGCCCGCCCAAGGGGAATGCTCCGCCCGAAAAAAGGCTTTTTTTCATCCTAGACAAAATTAGCATAATCGCGGAGCAGGAATCTTGTATTTTGAAGATTATTTAAGGTAAAAAAGTTCGCGCCCCGGAGAAAACGCGCCCTTCAAACGGCTTTGCCAAAGCCCTTCCCGAATGCGCAAAAAGGCCATTTTTAAACGCGAAAAAAAACGGCCCGATACGCGGCAAAATCCAAGTTTCAGGCCCGCAAAAAACCGCAATTTTCCCCAAAAAAAGCGCAAAGCCTTTCGGGCAAAAAATCCGCAAAGCGCCACAAAATTGCGGGGAGGCGCCCCCCGCGCGTTTTCTCCGGAGGCCGGGGCGAAAGCCGCAGTTCTTACCACGGGCGCTTTCCCCGTCCGGAGGCCGGGCCATGCCTTGCAGAAGCGTCCCGCAAAGGCCCGATTTTTCAGACTTTTCTGCGGCCCTTGGAGTTCTTGCGCTCCATTTTCTTTCTGAAGTCCGAAGTGGTGAGCTTGCTGTATTTTTTGAAGATTTTGCAGAAGTAGCTCTGGTCGGAAAAGCCGACTTCGTAGGCGATTTCCGTCGCGCTCTCCATCCCGGAAAGCATAAGCTCGCACGCCTTTGAAATCCTCATTTCGGAGAGGTTTTCAGAAAATCCCTTGCCCGTAAATTTTTTGAATAGAAGCGTCAGTTGCTTCTCGCTCAGCTTAGAATAGGCGGCGAGCTTCTGCCTCGAAAGCTGCGGGTCGGCAAAATTTTCCTTCAAATATGCGAAGGCCTGCTTGAACTTGCGCTCGTACACCGACGAGTTCTCCGACTCGATGGAGTCCATCACATCCTCAAGGAGGCTCGTCGCCAAAACGCTCATGGACTCCTTGTCCTTCGCGGCCGAAAGCTCCGAGAGTATCCGGTAGGAATTTTCAAAAACCCTTATTTCCGGGGAGCCCATCTCCAGCGAGCCCCTTATCATCATGACAGCCGTTTCAATGAGGTGCGCCTTTATGAGGTCAATCCTGTCGCCGCACTGGGCGTAAATGTATATCAGGATTTCGTCCAGATACTTTCTCGCCTGGTTGCGCTGCCCGCGCTTGATTGCCGAAAGCAGGTATTCCTCGCGGAAAATGTAGCTCCCCCTGATAGGCTGGAGCTGCATCCCCTTTTTTTCGTGGAGGATTTCAGCCGAAATCCTGGCCGAATTCATCGCCTTGTTGTTTGACTCCAGAAGATGCCTGTTTGTCAGGTTTTCCAAATCAAGCGCCTCCAAAAGCCTCTGGGAGGCTGAAAGGATAATGGTTCCCGAAAAATTTTCGGACACGCAGAAAAGCTTTTTGTCAAACAGCACCAAAGCCCCCAAAAGCTTTGAGTTTGCCATGGCGGGCGCCACAATCGCGCCGGAGTCGTCCGCCAGCTCCAGCACGTTGCACTCGCCCCAGCGCACCGCCTCCCTTATGGACATGGAAAGGATTTCAGGCGGCATTTCCGCATTCTTTGCGCCGCAAATCCAGTTTCCGCACGCATCGCAGAAAAAGAGCCTTGCGGCCTCCTTGGGATGGAAATGCGAGGCGACTCTTTCAAAGCTCGATTTGTCCAAAACCGTTTCCCATTTTTTGAAGAGCTTTTTGGCGCACGATCCCATTCCCAGTCCTTTCCTTTGCATATCCCTCAAAAATCCCGCCCGGCGGAGCCGGAGTCTTCGCCGCCGCGCATGTCCTCAAGCTTTACGCACCTGGTTTCCCCTACAAACCTCCATACGAAAACCACCGATGCGAAGGCGAAAAACGCGTATGTCGCGTAAGTGAAAGGCAGGCCCAGGCTTTCAAGCATCACCGGGAAGGTCATAGTCACTGCGAAGTTTGAGACCCACACGGTTGCCGCGCAGACCGCTATGGCCGAAGCCCTCATGGAATTGGGGAACATCTCCCCCAGAAGCACCCATACCGCAGGCCCCCAGGATGCGCAGAAACCGAACACGTAGCATATGGCAAACGCGAACGCGAGCGAGGCCATGTGTGCCGGCAAAACCATCGAGCCGTTTTCAAAATCCGCAAATGAAAATACAAACGACATGCCCGCAAGCGCCAATGCCATCATTGCGCCCCCGGCAATCAGCAGCGGCCTTCGCCCAACCCTGTCGATGAGCAGGATGGCGACTACCGTGCCCACAATGTTGACCGCGCCGCTTGCCACGTTCTGTTCGAGCGCCCTCGTTTCGTCGACGCCGACAGACCGCCACAGGACTTCGCCGTAATAGAAGATGATGTTTATCCCCGTTATCTGCTGGAATGCGGCGACGGCCATGCCTATCCACACAATCGTCCGGAAGTTGAAAGAGCCTTTTTTCAGCAGGTCCTTGAACGAGGGCTTCCGCGAATCCATGCTGTTTTTTATCTCGGCGATTTCCGCATCGGTTCCGCCCCCGAAAATTTTTGATAGCACGGACTTTGCGCGCTCCAGGCGCCCCGCCCCCACGAGGAAACGCGGGGATTCCGGTATGAGGGCAAGCCCGGCAAAAAACAGCAGGGCCGGAGGGATTCCCATCCAGAACATCCACTGCCACGCCTTGAACCCGAGCCAGGAAACGTTCTGGGCCCCGCCCGAAAGCTCGGCTATTATGTAGTTTGAAAGGAAGGCGCAAAACAGCCCGCTCACTATGGCCATCTGCTGTGCGGAAGCCAGCATGCCCCTTATCCGGGCAGGGGCGATTTCGCAAATGTAAACCGGGCAGATGGCGCTTGCCGCGCCGACGCCGAAGCCGCCGACAAGCCTGTAAAGCACGAACTCCAGGGAGCCGCCTGCAATGCCCGAGCCCCAGGCGCCGAAGAGGAACATCAGGCTCATGAGGAGCATGACGGGCTTGCGCCCGAACCTGTCGGCCATCCAGCCCGAGCATACCGCGCCGGCCACGCACCCCAAAAGCATGCTGGCGACGTTGAAGCCGGTGCCCACGGATGCCGACTTGAACTCGGCGGAAATTGCCGTCACAGCGCCGTTTATCACCCCGCTGTCGAACCCGAAAAGGAAGCCGCCCAGCGCGGCTACAACCGTGATGAAGACAATGAAGGGTATGTTCTCCCCGCCCGGATTGTTCTCGCCAGGATTCTTCATGAATTGAACTCCCTCGCCGCCTCTATGAGGGCGGCCACGTTTTCCACCGGGGTGCGGGCCTGTATGTTGTGGATGGCGTTAAAGACAAATCCGCCGTCTTTTGAAAACACTTCGAGCCTGTCGAGCGCCTGCTCCCTCACCTGGGCCGGAGTGCCGTAGGGAAGCGTCTTCTGGGTGTCCACGCCGCCGCCCCAGAATGTTATCCGGGGGCCGTATTTTTCCTTGAGCAGGCGCGCGTCCATGCCATCTGCGGAGCACTGGACGGGGTTTATGATGTCGAACCCGGACTCTATAAACGCCTCCATGAAAGTTTCGACTGCGCCGCAGGAATGCTTGAAGGTTTTCCAGTTCGTATTTTTGTGGATCCAGTCGTTGATGCGCTTGTAGCGCGGGTGCCAAAGGCTCATGTACTTGCCGACAGAGCAGAATGTGCCCGTCTGGGTTCCGAAGTCGGTCCCGCAAATGGCGGCCACATCGAGCGCGTCCCCGACAGCTCCGCTTATCTTCTCAAGGTTTTTAATGGCAATATCGCACTGGGCGTCAAAGAGGTCGGCCACAAAGCCTTCGTCGGATGCGATGAGCATATACCAGTCCGCAACCCCGCGCACGCCCTTGGGCATGTCGAGGTTCATTGCGGGGACAAAGGCGATATCCCCCAAGGCGGTGGTCGGCATGTGGGCCACGGTTGCAAACGGGTGGCCGGAGTCCTTTACGGCCTTGGCGTCGCGCCGCCAGAGGGCGAGGGCCTCGTCGTCCAAGATTGTGAATTCGGCGAGATTGTCCTGGAGGCTGAGGTTGTCCTCGTCTATTTCCCCCTGCCTGTTCAGGGCGTCGAAGAAAAATCCCCTACCGGGCATGCAGGCGCACGGCGCAAGCGATGTGTCGCCGCCGGGAAACATCAGCAGCCCGTCCCGCGATTCAGCAACATTGAATTTTCCGGGAACAAGGAGCTTCTGCCCCCACGGCGCCGTCCACTCCTTCCAGTCCTCAAGCGGAAATCCGAACATGGTGGAATGCCTTCCAAACGGCAGGGTGTCGACGCCGATTGCCGCCGCCAAATCGGGCTCGATGTCCCCAAGCATCTGGTATGGCTCGATGAGTTTCACGGGGCGCTCCTCCAAGCCGTAATGCCTTCTGAGCCCCTCCACTATCGTGCAGTGCATCCCGGTTATGGATGTCGCGCCAAAGTCCACAGGCGTCTTTCCGGCATTATGGTTTAGAGAATTTAAAACGATTTCCCGCGAATTCATATTTTATCCGTTTGCTATGGTTAATGTTCAGCGAATAGCCTGGCCCCGAATTATCGAAGGCATCGTACACATTCTAACAAATTCAGAGCGGGAATTTCTATGACAAATGGGCCTTCTTAGGTAAAAAAAGCACCTGAAACAAAACGGCAAAAAATGCGCGCGCCCCAACGCGAGCCCGCAATATGAATGTTCCCCTTCGCCCTGCATATGCCAAAATTTGAATCCGACACTTTTTTACCTAAAATGGTCCAAATATACAAGCGCATTAAATGGAAATCATGCTAATATGATAACGTTGCAATAGATATTTTCCGTTCTGCGGAAAAATGAAGGCAATTGGTGGTGTATAATAAACAAAGAGACAGGAAGCGGCGCATTTGCGCCGCTTTTTTTTCATGTCAGCAGGCCGGCCCGCCCGGGCGCGCAAAAAAAGCCGGGCAAATGTTTGCCCGGCTTTTTTTTAAATCGATTCCTCCTATTCCCTGTTCGCGTAAAATTCCGCAACCGTGGAAAAAAACTCGTCTATGTTTTCCCATTTTGAAGCAGGCGGAATGTCGCATCCCGAAGAAATGATGTGGTTTTTGTATTTCTTAGTCCTTTCCAAAAGGTCCAGCGTGGCGGCTGAAATCGACTGCCTCGTGCCGTTGCAGAACTGTCCGGCAGGGTCTATGTTTCCCATTACAACCACCTCCGGCGGGACCTTTTCAAGCATCTCAACTATGTCGATGGCGTTTCCAAAATGATACGCGTCGGCCCCTATCTCCAATATGCCGTCTATGAGCGACAGGACGCCGTTTCCGCAGTTGTGATAGATGAAGGCGAAATTTTCGCCCTTCACGGCGTCGGCGACGCGCCTCGCGTACGGCACCGAAAATTCGGCGTTAAAATCGGGGCTTAGCAGGCCTGCAAGAGGCTCTGCCATCATGACCCCAGAAGCCCCGCAGGCCTTGTATTTTTTTGCGTATTCAGTAAGAAAAGCCGCGGCCTTCTCCAATATTTTATGCACCATGCCGGGCTCTTCAAAGCAATAGACCATGGCTTCCGAAACCCCCATAAGGCGGCCGGCGAGGGAGAAGGGCCCTATGATTCCGGCAATCACCGGCCTGTCCGTTATAAGCTCCGCAGCCTGGGAGATGGCGTCTATATAAATGCCGGTTCTGCCGCTCAATACGTCCGGCACCCTGAGGGCGTCCGCGTCCGCCTCGCAGGACACAATCTGCCCGACAACCGTGGGCACCTCGTTTTCAGAAAAGCGGACGCAAGCCCCGAACGACTCCGCCTCGACGGATAAATCCATCATGCTGACCGATGCCAGCGAGTCTACCCTGTCTGCAATCATCTTCATCCCCCTCGCCTGCAGGGCGCTTTGGGAAATCATCCTTTCTACGCTGACGCCCATGAGCTGGACGGATGGAAAGGAAAGTATGGGCATCGCCTTTTTAATTTTTGAACGCCCCGCCTCCGAAAGGATTTTTTTCATGTTCTTCATATTTTCCGCCAGACAATTATTTTTTCCCATTAAAAATTTTACAAGCTGCCGCCGGCCGTCTTGCAATAAACATTAATATCAGGCGCGCCAGTCTGTTCCCGTCTTGGACTTAACTCCCAATTAATCTTTACACCAATAGTTTAGCAAAAAAGGTTCGGGTTTCGATTGGAATTTATTCCTTTTTTAGGTAAAAAAACTCCTCCCCCTCCGCGCAGCGCTCCAATAATGGAATGCGGAAACTGCAAGGGGCGCGACAAGCCCTTTTTAAAATCCGCAGGGGTTTTCCCCCGGCCCCGGCGAGAAACAAAAGCAAAAAACCTGAGGCGGCCTTCCTCCAAGCCCGCACTAATCAAGAAAAAGCGAATCCAGATACGTGTCCGCAAAAAACGGGGAGAGGTTCAAGTCTATGTTTTTAATTTTTCTGGACAGCCCGCAGGCGCCAGCCAAGGCAGAAGGGCTCAACGCGCACATGTAGGCCCCGCCGAGGGAGGAATTCCCGACATATCGCGGGGCGCGCGCAAAGCGCGGCAGAAGCCCGCATATGCAGGCGTTTTCGCAGTTTATGTTTTTCCCGAAACCTCCGGCCAGGAAAACCGCGTCCAAATCATCCGTCCCCGTCCCGGACTCCTTAAGAAGCGTCACGATTGCAGCCCTCACCGCGGCCTTGGCCTTGAGGAGGTTCTCGACGTCGCGCTCGCTGACAAAGAGTTCGTCCGAAATAAAAAAAGCCCTGACGCCGTCCACCTTTTTAACCGGGCACATTTCGGCAAACCTCCCCGATTCCCCCAAGACACCGCCGCGCCTCGCCTCCGCCAAAAAATCCAGATAGGCCGAGCCGCATATGCCGGCGGGGGCGGCGCCGCCTATTGTTTCAAGGGCGACCTCGAAGCCTCTTCCAATGCGCAGCGAAGAAACCGCCCCGCGCGAGGCGCGCATTCCGCATGCAAGCCCGTAAGCCTCAAAGGCGGGCCCGGCCGCTGCGCTTGCCGAATAGAATGAATCCCCCTTTTTCAGCACAATCTCGCCGTTTGTGCCCATGTCGACAAAAAGGCAGTTTTCGCCGGCATTTTCAATGCCCACGGCCATTAGGCCGGCGACGATGTCCGCCCCTATGAAGGCCGAAGCCGAAGGAAGGGTGCAAATCCGGAATTCGGAAAGCGATTCAAACAGGCCTTTCGATGAAAAATCTCTCGTTTCCAGAAAGGCCGGCTCAAAGGGGTATTTCCCCATTCCGGAGGCGTCTTCGCCGCAAAGGAAATGCAGCATTGCGGTGTTGCCGCTTATGGCGGCCTTTGAAAACCTGCCGTCCCATGGCAAAAGAAGCTCCTCCAGGGTCTTTAGAATCTCCTTTTGCATTGATAAGTTTGTGGGCTTCCCGTCCAGCCTTATGCGGTCCGGAACATTGTCGGCAAATTTTGCCTGTCCGTTTACCGCGCTTGCGGAATCGAGCACCCTCCCGTCGCCGTTGGAAAAAAGCGACGCTGCGACCGTCGTTGTGCCTATGTCCACCGCAACCGAGCATCCCCGGGTTTTCAGGGCCTCAAACGGGGCAAGGATTTCAAAGGACTTTTCCACACTTGCGGCCGCCTCCACGGACCTCGGCTCAACGATTACCGCAAGCGACCCGCTCAAAATTATGCTCTTGCAGGAGCGCACAGTCTCGCCGGGATGCCTCACTCGCGAGGCTTCCGCAACCCTGCCGCGCAAAAGCTTCACGGCACAGCCCCCGCACGCGCCGCGTTTGCCGCACGGGGAATGCAGGCCGACCCCCGCCTTTTCGCGAATCGCGTCAAACAGGTTTAAGCCTTCGCAGTCTTTGAGTTCAACTAGCATCCCCAAAATCCAGTATGCCTTTTCCCGCAGCGGCCCTCACCGATTTTCCCCGGGGCACAACCAGAAAGCGCCCATCCCACTCCGCGCGGAGGGCGGCCTTGAAAAATCGGTCGTCGGACTCTATTTTGCGGAATCCCCAGCCCATAAATTCCGCATGCCCCGCGCATTGGGCCTCGCACTTCGGGCATGGCAAAAACTCCGCGTAAAAATATGTGTCATACTCCTTGAACTGCTCAAAGAAGGCGTCGGAAAGCTCTTCCAGGATTTCCGGGTCGCCCGAGTATTTCTTCGAGTAGGACTCCATGTGGCTGTCATGCAAAGCCTTCGATGCCAGGAGGCCCCCGTCTATCCATCCAGGGCTAGCAAAATACGCGCGGGGGCAGTCCCTTTTCAGCTTTTCATAGGCTTCGGCCCCGCCCAAAAACATTGAGAGGCAGTCGTGCATGCGCGGAAGGACCAGGGCGCATGACGGCGACGAAAGCCCCAAAACCGCGTTCCCGCACAATCCGCACAGTAAAAGTATGCTCTCCGGAGCAGTTTTGGAGGCGGTGTCGTCTATCATTTTTTGAAGCTGCGCCCTCATCTTCAACGGCTCAAGGTGGAGGCCTATTTCAAAAAAATCCACGCTGAGCGGCGGACGCTCAAGGTCCGGCAGATACGCTTCAATCTCGCGCCTGAAAACGGAGCAGGAGATTATGCTGAAACCTGGCGCATGCGGGCGCATCGCATTCAAGCCACGAGTTTTTTCGCAAGCTCGACGGCCGAGGATGCGTCCGCCGAATACCCGTCGGCGCCGATTTCATCGGCGTACTCCTGCGTGATTGGCGCCCCGCCTACCATTATCTTGACGGGAAGGCCGCGCTTTCTGACTTCATCGATGACAACTTTCATATAATCCATGGTGGTGGTCAGAAGCGAGGACAGGCAGAGTATGTCCGCATCGTTATCCGCCACCGCATCCGCGAACGCCTGCGCCGAAACGTTTACGCCGAGGTCCACAACTTTGAAATTGGCGCCCTTTAGCATCATCGCCACAAGGTTCTTGCCTATGTCGTGCAGGTCGCCCTCGACCGTGCCGATAACGATGCTGCTGTCCGGCGCTATGCCCGCGGCCACCAATTCCGGCTCAAGTATTTCCATCGACGCCTTCATCGCCCTTGCCGCGATAAGCACTTCGGGGACAAAAATCTCGTTCGCCTTGAACCTGCGCCCGATATTGTCCATCGCCCCTATGAGGGATTCCAATATCCTGCCGGGCGCAGCGACACCCAAAAGCGATGCGGTAATCGCAGCCGCGTCCTTTCGTTTTCCGGATATTACCGAGAGCTCCAGTTGTTCCAGTTCCTTTTCCATGTTTGTCTCCGTTTTCCGCGTCATGCGGCGCATGTTTGCATGTTTTTTATATGTGTTCCAAGTTTTTCCGGGCGGGCCGGGGCGGGGTGCCGCTTCCGGCGGCCGCGGGCGAAAACCCGGCGGCGCTTGCTGCGGCCCCCCTCCGCCCACGGAGCGCAAAGCCGCAAAAGAAGCTGCGGAATCGCACTCCAGCCCGGCAAGCGGCGGGCCCGCGCTTCAAGCGCGCCTTTTTTCGTCCGAACTTAACTAAACTTAACTTATATAATGTCAAGCGTTTTTTCCCGAAAAAATCCGCCGCAAACTTAATGCGTTGACATTGAATAAAATTACCCAAATATACTGAAACTGTGCGATAAAGAATTTTATATCCACACAAAATGGACTTCAAAACAGAAAAACTTTTTAAGGCGCTCGACGCCAGAATCGTAAAAACCCAAGCATCAAAATCCGCCGAAATAGCGTCTTTTTACATCGACACGATAAATTCCGGAACCCTCCAAAAAGGCGAAAAGCTGCCCTCCATAAACGAAACGGCGCACTCCTGCAACATTGCCTGCGAGACGGTCAGGCGCGCCTATGCCGAGCTCAAGGCCAAGGGCCTCCTCACAGCCAGGCAGGGGAAGGCATTTTTCGTGGCGAAGTCGGCTTACAGGGAGAAGCCGAACGTATTCCTCATGTTCGACTCCGTCCACAACCCCTACAAAAGCCTCATATACCGCGGGATTCTGGACGGCGTGGGAAACGGGGCCACCCTTTATTTCTGCGCGCACGGCAGAAACGAAAACCTCTTCAAAACCCTGCTCAAAAACGCGCTCGGCAAATACGAATACTATGTGGTAATCCCGATGCGCGACAAGGCGCCGGTTGAAGCTCTCCGGAAGTTGAACCAAAAAAAGCTCATGCTTCTTGATATAGACGTCGATTTCAAGGCGAAGGCGTGCTCCAAAATAGTCCAAAACTTCGACGCGAACCTGATGCGAGCCCTCGACGGGCTGAAGCTTGAAAAGTACGAAGGCTGGGACTTCAGGTTTGTAAACGCCAGAAAAAACGGGCACCCGTCCGAAATCGGGCCAACCCTTGAGGCGTTTTGCACAAAAAGGCGCCTGAATTTCCTCAAATGCGGCGAAGTGCTGGAAGGCGACATACGGCGCAACACCGTTTGGTTTGTCATAGAAGACTCAGACCTGGTAAAACTGATGAAAGCCTCCAAAAGAAAGGGCCTGAAGCTCAAGAGAGACTATTCCGTACTTACCTATAACGACACCGACATGAAGCACATCATCGAAGGCGGCGTTTCAACAGTGTCCATAGACTTTTACGAAATGGGCTTAAAGACCGCAAAGCAAATTTTGAAATGGGACCCCGCCCTATCCGAAGTAATGGAAACCAGGCTCATCCCCGGAAACACAATATAAGCCCCTTCCCGAACATCCGCAGGCCGCATGCATAAAGGGGGCATGCCATACGCCCCACCCCGGCGCAGGGAGGAGCGCGGCAGTCTGAACCGTGCGGCCGGACCCCTGCCAGGCGGGGGCGGCGCGCAAACGGCGTCAGCGTTTCGCGCCAAGAACCTCGTTCAGGAAAGGCTTGCGCTCCAGATTTCTGTCAAACAGAAGCGGATAGTCGGTGCGGCCGCGCACCGGCCAGTTGTTCAGCCACGAATCGCCGTCGGACACGCCCCAGGCGGTCACCCGCGTTATCTTGTCCGAATGCTTCAAAAAGAGCCTGAAGAAGTCCGCCATGCGGGCGTTCCATTTCCCGGACACTTCCGCCGGAAGAGATTCCGCATACGGGTTGAGCTCCTCGCGGTAGGCGGCGTTTGTAGATATTTCGGCCCCCGAAGCCACGAACGGAAGCACCGACATGTCCCACTCGGTTATCATGACCTTCACGCCTGCGGCGGCAAACGCCTCTATGCTCTTTTCAAACTCCCCTATATCGGGATGCCCCATGCCCATGTGGGACTGCATGCCCACGGCGTCGATTCGCAATCCCCGGGATTTGAGGTTTTTAATTATCTCAACCACCCTTTCGCGCTTCGCCTTCCCGTCCATGCCGTAGTCGTTATAGTAAAGCTCTGCGGACGGGTCGGCCTCGCGCGCATAGCGGAAAGCCAGATACAGGAACTCCTCGCCCAGTATCTCGTAGAATTTGCTCTTGCGCCAGGAGCCGTCCCACTCGATAGCTTCGTTTACGACATCCCACCCCTTGACTGCGCCCCTGTAGCGCCCCATGACAGTCCGGATATGGTCGCGCATGCGCTTTTTGAGGGTCTGGGCGGAAACGTTGCGCCCCTCGGAATCCACGCAAAACCATTCGGGAAGTTGCGAATGCCAAATCAGGGTGTGCCCGATTATCTTCATCCGCCCCTTCCTTCCGAGCTCGACAAACGCGTCGGCCGGGCCGAAATTGTAGCGGTTCTCCTCCGGGTGTATGGACGCGGCCTTCATGCAGTTTTCCGCGACAACCGTGTTGAATTCGCGCATGGCAAGCTCCGCCGCCCGGCGGTCCGGCCCCGACACCTGCGCCTCGTTGAGGGCGGCGCCCACGAGGAACCTTCCCCTCAGCGCGTCCTTGAGCGGAATTTCGCGGGGCGCCGAAAACGCGCACCCGAAAGCCGACGCCGCAAGCAGCGCAAGCGTTATTTTCTTTCGACATGTTTTCATATGCTGCATTTTAATCCCCTTTCCACGGCCGCCCGCGGCAGGCGTCCGGGCGCGCATGTAAGCCGCAGATGCGGCCGCCGCGCAAAAATTTTCTGGCTCTCCCAATCAAATGTATGCCCGCAGCGAACGCCGCCGCATACGAAAGCCAAACCGGGGCGCCGCCGCGCGGGACTTTGCACGGAGCGCAGATAAAAATAGCGCACCCGCCGTGCCGCCGTCAAGGCATCGCCCCGCATTCCCCGAAACGGGGCCGTTTTTTCATAGGATTTACGCATCGGCCTGGCCCGTTATCACGGCGCCGCCGTCCGGAAGCATCCTGAGGCGCACTTCGCCGGACTGCGGAACGCGGATTTCCGCCCTTTCGCACTCGCCATCCTTTCCGTCCCTGAAAACCGCGGCGGCCTTGCCCGCCAGCATGGGGAGCCTCACGGTTATTTCAAGCGTCTCCCGCCCCGCGTTGACGGCCGCCACATACCATTTTTCGCCGTGCCTGCGCGCGATTACGGCATACTTTCCGGGGTAGCCCGCCACAAACTGCGTATCGTCCCAAAGGGTGGGTATGCCCTTAAGGAAATCCATGCAGATTTTCGGCGCGTCTGAAAGGTTGTTGGGCGCGATTGCCACCGCCTGAAAGGGGGACTGGAAAAGTATCGGAACGGCGAGTTCAAAGGCGTCCGTAGTGCGGCGCACGCTGCCCCCGTCGTTGCCCCGATTGAGGCGCCTGTTCATGAAGCCCCCGCCGAACTCCATGGAGCCGAGCGAATTTCTTATAAACGGGTGGAGGGCGGCGAAGCGGGACATCTCGTCGCAGGCCCACTGGCCGAAAACCAGGGCCTCGGACGCCACTACCGCCTCGCTTCCGACGTAATTCGGATACATGCGCTCCCATCCGCGCGGCATCGTGCACCCGTGGAAGTCCACCATCAGGCCGAAGTCGTCGGCGTCGCTCAGGATGGCCTCGTAGAGACGCATCGTCTCCTGCTTGTCCCCCCCGAAGAAGTCGACCTTTATGCCTTTGACCCCGATTTTGCCGAGCCAGCGCATCTCGCGCTTGCGCTCCACCGGGTCTGACATGATGCCGGTCGGGCTCTGCGTTATGTCGTTCCACCAGCCGGAGGAGCTGTACCACAAAAAGAGCCCCACGTTTTTCTTGGCCGCGTATCCGGCGAGCTCCTCCATCCTTTCGCGGCCGATATTCCTGTCCCAGTAGTTGTCGATGAGAACGTACTCGTAGCCCATTTCCGAAGCCAGGTCTATGAACTTCACCTGGTCTTTGAAATTGATGCTCGAATCCTGCCAGAGTATCCAGCTCCATGTGGAGCGGCCGGGGCGGTAGCTGTGAGCAGAGCTGAAGCGCGGACGGACGAGGTCCCAGGCGACCGTTGTCTCGACAATCGGCTTGAGGGTGTCGCCGACAGTTACGGTGCGCCACGGGGTCCGGGCCGGAAGCGCCATTGCAGGCTCTGCCGTGCCGTTTGAATTGTTTTCCGATGGGAGCGGGAATTCTATCTTAAAGAGGCCGTCCTTCCCCCCCTCGCCCAGCCGGGAGCCGCAATAGCCGCCCCCCACGCCCGTCTCGCCCACGAGCGCCCAGCCGCCGCCCACCCTGAATAGCGCCGGGAATACGAATCCGGCCCCGTTCGCAGACGGGGTTCCAAGCGGGCGGTCCGTCCAGTACGGGGTTTCGTAGCTCGGGGCCGTCCGCTTCCATCCCGTCATGGGGGCCATTTGGGACGAGAGGAATGTGGTTGTCCCTTCGGGGAAGTCAAATCCGGTGGCCTCGCTTTTTATGCGGATGCACGCCCTGTCTTCGGGGCGTGGAATGGCGTAGCAAAGCCCCAAGTCGTTGTCCCCGGCGCGAAGAACAACGTCCATGAGCCGCCCGTCCGCGTTTGCGAATGTGCATGTGAGCTCGTTTGCCCGGTGCCGGACTTTCGAGCGCTTTATGCGGTCCAGAGTGTAGGTCTCATCAATCTCGGAAGTTTTCGCCCCCTTGAAAACCAGGCCGGACGAGAAGTCGCCCATGTCGGAGTCGAAGCCAAGCGGCGACTTTTCGAGCATGGTCCTGCCCCCGTATGTCAGGCTGTAAAACGGCCTCCCCTCCTCCAGCCATACGGCCGCCTTAAGCTTCCCGTCGGGGCCCGAGACCTCGGCCTCCGCCCCGTGCATGCATGGCATAAGAAATGCCGCGACGGCTGCGGCAAAGAGCGCCCGGGCGCGGTTAAAGGGCGCCGCAAGCGGCTTTAATATGCAGTTTTCCATGCGAATTCCTCCTGTGTGATGCGTGTGTAAAAATTGAAAAGAAAGGGAATTTGACGGCGCCGGAACGCGCTCGCAAAACGCGCCAAATTCCCGCCAACCCGCGCTCGCCGGAAGTCCAAAGCGGCGCAGGGGGCGGAAAGGGGCGCCGAATGCAGAGCGCGGCCGGAAGCCGCCTTTCACCCTTTTCCCAACGTCCCCGGGACGCCTCCGGCAGGCGGATGCGCACCCGGGAAGAAAGCTGAAAATTTCCCTTAAAAATACTGGCGAGCCCACACAGCCCCGGAATCCGAAAAGCTCCAGAATCCCGCCCCCCGCGCGATGCGGCTCGCAGGATGCGGGGGGCAAAACTTTTAAGGCGGTGTCGCGGGAGGGCAGCCATATTCATATTTTCCGAATTTCCATGAAAAGCGCGCCATGCCGAAAGCCTGCGCCTGCAAAGCCTAGCGGCCTGCGGAGGCCCTGCTGCGGCCGCGCAATGCCGCAAGCAAGAGAGCAAGCGCGCCGAACGCTGCGGCAACCGCCGCCGGTTCGGGAACATAGGCATAGGTAAGCATGAGCTTCTTGGCCTCCTCGTCCACATAGACGTTGAAGAATTCGCCGTCCCCCTCGCCGAGCGTCCCGTTTTGCACAACCGACCCGTCGTGCATCACGGCATAGACGCGGCTTGTATCGAGGGATATGGACGCCCATCCGAGTTCCGTCGAAATCAGGCAGATATCGGCTGAAAAGCTGTCGGTTACATTGCGGAAGTCCAGAAGGACGAACCCGTCGATTTTAACCTCCTGCATTATATTTAGCCTGGACACGCCGCCGTCATCCAAATCGAAGCGCAAGAGCGACCCGGCCTTCACCGTATCGGAGGCCGCATCGTACACGTCGCTGAATGCGAGGCCCTCGGGGGAGTGGGTGTAAAAATGGTATGAATTGAAAACGCTGCCGCTTCCCTTTACGTGGAAAAGCCCGGCGGTCCCGCCTTTTACGACGCTGCCGACATTTACCTGCCCGCCGTAAGTCACGGTGTTTCCGCTGCCTGAAAATACGAAGGACGCAGTTCCGCCCCTCGACTGCTTCTCCGCCGGGGCGAGCTGCGTCAGGACATTTCCGTCGCCGTCAAGCACGGGATTGCCGTCCCCATCGACGACCTCCTCCATAGCCGTGTAGGTGCCTATGTTGAAATTTTTGTCCCACCAGGCCCCGTTTATGAGGACCTGGTTGTTGCTTCCGGCCACCTCGACGGAGAAGTCCCCGCCCGCCACGGCGCTTTGGGCTACGTTCAGGCTGCGAATCCACACCTTGTTGCCGTCGCCGCCGAACACCGCAGAGGCGGTCCCGCCCTGTATGTCCCTGACGCATCCGACTTGAAGCGAGTCGATATACACTTCGTTGCCGGAACCCGCGACCTCGAAGAGGGCCTCCCCTCCCGAGGGCGTGCGGTCGCCGTTTATCGAATAGCTCCCGTCGGGATTTTCGACCCTCTCGTAATGGTATCCGGCGTCGTCTTGCCAAAAGTTGCCGATGCCGACGCGCAGGTTGAAGGCGCCATGCTCCGTGCCGTCGTCGTAGGCCGCTAGGGAAGTCCCTTCCGCGATGGTGTTGCCGCCGATTAAAACGTGGCTTTTGTAGGTCGATTCGGAAACCAGGACATGGTTGTCGCGAATCCAGTTGCCTTCTGAATCGAACTGCGGCTCGCCGTCGTCCGCATAGCGGTTGTCGCCGAGGCCGAGGGTAATATTCCCTGCGGTCAGGACTGCCTTGCTGTCGGCGCTCTCGCTTTTTATGTGGAAGTAGTTGGTCCCGCCGTAAACGTAGCCGTTACCAAGCGTCCTGCCGAGAGAAAGATTGTACGCCACGTTGAACGCATTTCCCGTGCCCTCTATGACGGCCCCGAAATCCCCGCCGGAATGGTAGTCCTCAAAGCTCCACATGCCCGCTCCGCCAAAAGTTGCGTCATTCTTTACATAAAAAATGTTGTCGGAGCCCGACATGTGTATTTTTGCGGAGCCTCCCGCGACGCGGGTCTGCGCATAGATATTGCCGACAGCAGCCTCGCCCCTGAAGCCCGAAATGGCAAACACGGCCTCGCCTGCCTGGGAGGGCGCCCACCAGTCATTGAAAAACACCAGGTTTTTGTAGCCGTCCGAGGAGTTCCCGAGGTTAAATATTGCGTAGTCCCCGAGGGTGAGCGTCTTTTTCTGGAGAAGGTGCCCGGGATTGTCGGATGTGCCGATTGTGAGGTTGCCGGAGAGGTCTGCCACGGCGTTTTCAAAGAGGTAGCTTTGCATTCCGCCGCCGCCCATATTCAAGACGCCGGCAAATTCCGCATACTCGTACTCGTCGCCAACCACGTTCAGCTCCCTCACCCGTATGCCGGAAGCCGCAGTGTGCCCTTCAGGAGCCGCCTCGCCGAGGACCTCAAGCTTGCCGCCGGCTGCGACATTCAAAACCCCGCCTCCGCCATCCTCCAGCTCTCCCGAAGTGTCCTGGGTTACGCCCGTTGCGACTGACAAAACCCCGCCGCTTTTCACATTTATTGTAGAATTCCAAAGGCCGGCAATTTCCCATACCGACACTTCCCCGTCCACAAAGGCGGAAGAATCGTCCATCTTCAGGCGGGCGTGCCCGAAACTTTCCCACGGGAGCTCGGAGAGGGAGACATCCTTCCATGCGTCCCACTGGCCCAGTTCGGCTTCCGCCCTCCACTGCGTCCACTGGGAAAAATCGGAGAAGTCGGCATCCTGCTTTCCGATTATCCTCACCTGATCGTAGTCGGAAAAAACAGGCTCCTGGGAGTCCTGGCCCAAAGACGCAGCCGGGGGCAAAAGCAGCGCGGCGCAACCGAGGTTGACAAACAGTGTATTAAGCGGAGTTTTCATGATTGGTATTTTTTACTGGGTTTAATGTTTGCGGACGCGGAAAGGGGTGTTCCGGGCCGGCGCAGGTCAGAAAAAATCGGGGAGAAAAACGGCGGGCAAAGCCGCATACTGCAACCGGCCGCACAAAACGCCGGCACATGACGGAAGGGAAAAAACAAAAATACACCCGCTGCTGCGGGAAGCTTCCCGAAGGCCGATTCTAATTGGGGCATGTGCAGGCTTTTGTCCATCCGTCCTTAAAACGCGTTCTTTTTGAAAACTACCTCAGGATTCTATTGGGCTGCGGACGACATGCAAGACGTGGTTTTTCAAAAGCCCCGTTTTGCGGCGCCTTTAAAATTTATAATTTACTTATTTTTAGGAAGTTTTATGCGTAGTACAGTCAAGTAAATTACAAGAACCCGTCCCCCAGTCCGCGCTGCGGGATGCAATTAAAATCCGCACAAAAAACGCCCCTTAAACTTTCACTCAAGGCGTGAAAAATACATTAAATGCGCTCGAATAACCCTATGCTTATTTGCGGAAAAATTCCGCGCTAAAAGAGCGGGCGAAAAAAAAGCCCCCCCGAAATCGGGAGGGCCTTGAAAGGCTAAACGCGCATCAGGACGCGCGGTTTTTCCGGCGCGATGCCGCAAGCAAGAGAGCGAGCGCGCCGAACGCCGCGGCAACCGCCGCCGGTTCGGGAACGGCGGAATATCCGTATTCCGAGAAGTGGGAGGCCATGAACGAGAGCGTCTCGCCGTCATAGGTTGCGCCGGTTATATCGGACGCCTCGGCCCACTCACCGCCTTCCGACTTGTGGTAAATCGTAAAGTCGGAAAGCTTCAGAGAGGAGTCGTTTATAAAGAAGCTCAAGACCACGGTGTCGCCGTCCGACATGGCGATGTCGAAGGCGTACGCCTCAACCCTGTTGAAATCGGAGCCTATGGCCTCCTTGAGGGCGTCGGTAGTCGTGGTCACGGAGCTGACTGTCGCAAGGCCGCTGTTGAAAGCCATTGCAATCTTCGTATCGCCGGAGGCCCCGGCCAGATGCACGCGGCCGTTTTCCGCAACCGTTATGGCCTCGCCGGGAACGTCGATAGCCATCGACTGCGCCTCCGAAACGGTAAAGACGTTTCCGGAGAGCGAACCGCCGTAGGTCTTGGTCGCCCCGTAGTCGGTTATCCCGGCCGCCGAAACGGAATATTCCCCGGCGGCGAGCCCGCTTTTTGCGGCAAGGTTTATCGTGCCCGAGTTTGATAGGACAAGCCCGGCATTGGAGAGCGCGTTGTCGCCTGAAATCGTGAGGCCGAGCGCAGCGCCCGCAGCCACGTCGATTGCAGAAGCGCCGAGCGTGCCGTTTGCGTTCATCGTTCCCGCGCCCACGCTGAGCGAGCCGGTGAAGGCTGCCATTGAGGAGTTCACGGTGAGGATGCCGCCGCCCGACTTCGAGATTGAGGCGGTTGAGTCGCCGGAGGCGATGGAGTCGTACCCGGCCCGGCCGTCGCCTATCGTAAGCGAGGCGCCGTCTGAGACGTTGAACGAGGCGGACGCGGCCCTCGTGCCGCCGTAGTTTTCCAGATAGAGGAAGCCGCCGCGCGCGTCGGAAAGCCCGCCGGAGGCGTCTGAAGCGGAGTTACCCGAGACCAGGATGTCCCCGGTTGCGTTTATGGATATTCCGCTGCCCTCGACAAACACCGCGCCGCCCATGCCGTTTTTGACCGAATTGCCGGTGAACGACACGTCGGTCAGGGTGGTGGAGGCGCCGTCATTGTAGTTTCTCGCGTAGAGCGCGCCGCCCTGGGCCATGTTTTCAACTGCGGATTCCGCGCTGTTTCCGACAAACGAGACGTTTTCAATCACCATGGCGCCGTGGTAGTTTGCGACCGCCCCGCCGCGCGCCTTGTAGCCTTCGGCATAGGCCGAATTGCCCTCGAAAGACGAGCCGGATATCCGCACGTCGCCTCCGGAAATCGCGTATATCAGGCCGCCGCTCACGCCTTCGGAGGCGCGCGAGGAGTTGTTCAGAAACCTCGTGGAATCCACCGAAATGGAAACGCCGCCGCCTGCGTATGCGATGCCGCCGTAGATGTTGTGCCCGGAGGCCCCGGACGATACCTGGCGCGCCTCGTTGCCGGAGAATTCGCTGTTTGATATGCTGATTTTTCCTCCGCCTACGAGGCCGCTGTAAAGGGAGGTTCCCTCGCCCTCGACGCCGCTTGCCGATTCCGCGACGTTGTTTAGGAAGCGGGCGTTGTCAATGTTTACAACCGAAGCCGAGACGAGGCCGTTTTGCAGGCCCGTTGCGGCGTTGTCGGCCGTCTTGAGGTTGGAGGCCGTATTGCCGGAAAACGACACGTCCTTCAGGTTGAGGGTGGAAGACCCGGAAATCCCCGACCACACGCGGCCGTTTATGATGACGGCCCCGGCGCCGGAGAGGCTTATGCCGTCAAAGGACGACGACTCTACGGTGAATGTTGAGTTGTCAGAGAAGTTTATGAGGGATGTCGCAAACGGCTTGCCCTCGCCGTAAACCGGGCTTGAGACGTCGAACGTCCCGGAGATTCCCGAATAGTCAGCGTTGGTGAGCCTTATGTTTGAGGTGGAGTCGCCGGTGTATCCGCGCAGAATCTGCATGTTCGCATCCGCCGTCCCGACTATGCCGTCCAGAACGGCTTCAGATTTGAATATCTTTATCTTGTCGAATCCGGACACCTTCACGGGCGATGCGGCTGCATGCGTCCCGCCCGAGCTTCCCAGCACGAATGTGCGCTCGCCCGAGACCGTCGCGCCGTTTGCGCCGCCGCCGTATATTGTTCCCGCCACGGAGGCGCCGTCCTTGAGGACGACGGTCGTGCCGCCCTCCAGGGAGGAGTCCGCGCCGTTGCCGCCCCCATAGACGTCGCCGCCAACCGAGGCCCCGCCGGAAATCACGATTTTTGAGCCGCCCTTTACGAAGCTTGAAACAGAAAGGCCATCCGTCCCGGTCACGCGCTCGGTCAGGCCGCCGCCGTAAACGTTTGCGACCTCGCCGCCCGTTATGGAAATGTTCGTGCCGCCCATGACTCCGCCGCTTGCGCTACCGTAGCCGAAGGCCTCGTTCACGTAGGCGCCGCCATACACGTTCGTCACGCTGCCGCCGCTTATCTCGACGTTCGCGGAGCCGTAAACGTTGGAGATGGAGCCGTGCGAGGCGTCGTTGCCGTCGGAGGAATACCCCCCGCCGAACACGTAGCCCGCGTTTTCATCGGAGTTGAATATCCTGCCGCCGTCCACCTTTACGAGCGTGCTGCCGTAGATGTCCGAAGACTTCGCGCCGTCGCCCCACGAATGGTAGGCACCGCCGAACACGTAGCCGCCGCGGATGTCGGCGTTTTCTGAAATGGAGACAGACGAGACCACAGAGGAGAAGTCCGCCGCGTTCTTGTCGCCCACGTACGCGCTGCCGGTGGGTCCGGCATGCGAGCCGCCGACAACCACACCGTTTACCACCGCGCCGCCCGAAACCGCCACGCTTGTCGAGCCGAGTATCTGGGTTCCGGAGCCGGCCGTGTAGCCGCCGCCGTAAACGCTGTTGAATATCACGTCGTTATTTTCGCTCTTCTGCTTGGCGCTTGACACGGTTTCGCCGATTACAGCGTCGCCCGAGACGGTTATGCTCGAAGAGCCTGTCTCGGAGACGGCGTGGCCCTTGATTGTACCGTTATTGTCGTAAGTGAGGATGCTCCCGCCGAGGACGGAATTGCGCACCAGGCCGCCCGATATGCTTATTTCGGAAGAGCCGATTGAAACGCTCCCCTTTTCGGTGGCAAAGCTTCCGGCAACGATGTTATTCATGTCGCCGCCGGACATGTTTATCACGACCCTGTCGGCGGAAAACGATGTGTTTTCGTTCCCGAATTCGGACGCCCCGCCGTAAACGCCGTCCCTCCAGTAAACATTTTCCCCGGAGCCGGCTGAAACCGAGCCCCCCGTTATATCCACGCTGACGGTACCGTAGGACGCGGTTTCGTCGGAGAGGAGCTTTCCGCCGGCATAAAGGCTTCCCTGCACGTCGGTTTCACCTGTTATCGGGAGGTTGACATCCCCGGCCCAAACGGCTCCCGCAAACAGAGACGAGACGCCGCCAAGCATTATGGCTTTGTGTATTGTGGTATTTTTCATGGCTTTGAGGCCCCGCTATTGGCGAGACTCCAAGACTTATCCGCCGGAAGATAAGGCGTGTCAATAAATATCGTACTGCCTTGCATACAATCTGTTGCGCCCCCCGAGCCTCCCCGGATGCCGCCGGCTTCCGGCCCCGGTTCAAGGGGATTTGCAAAAGCTTGCGCAGGCGGGGGCAGTCCGCGGCGCGCCGGGCTAAAAAAAAGCCTTCCGGGGGATTTCCGGAAGGCCTTGCGGGGGAAGTATCCCCCATCCATTACCTATACCATTTACACAAATGCGCAAAAACGAGGGCCAGGGCCGAGAAAAACGCGGCGACTGCCATTGGCTCCGGGACGGCGACGCCCACGATGTGCCAGTTTTCGTCCAGAATCACGTCCCAGTCGGGGCGGCTGCCGTTCATGTCCTGAAACATGTCGAGAAATGCGTTTTTGATGTCGTCGGGGGAATCGTATCCCTCCATCACAATCGTTGAGTTTGCCCCGAGCTTCATGTAGTCCTCAAACGAGCCAATCCCATCCGAGCCAAGCATGATTGTGACGCCGGAATCCTTCGCAAACGTGAGCGAAGTGTTGTCGGCAATCTCCAGGATTCCGCCGTTTTCAAGCCCGATTGAGCCTCCGTGCAGCGTGGAATCCACACTCAGTTTTGCGGAAACGCCGCTTGAGCCGCCGTCCACCACAAAGCTCTCCCCCGCATCCAAGATAAGCCCCCCGTTTTGGGCGAAGTCTTCAACCGCGCCCCACTGGGCTTCAGCCCCGGTGAAATCCGCAGAGTATATGGTGCCGTCCCCCAGCATGATATTTTTGAGGACGGAGCTGGAGCTGTCAGACCTTATCAGGCTTACGCGGATGTCCGAGGCGCCAAAGCTTTCCCCGTTGAATGTGCTGCCGCGGAAGTCCAGCGAGTTTATCGAGTTGGAGTCGTTTCGCAGCATCTCTATATACAGGCCGCAAACGCCCGTTCCCGAAGCCTCGATTTTAAGATTCGTGAAATCGGCGCCGCTTATTTGCGCGTTCCTTATGGAAATGCCCGCAACCATCGAGAGGAAGCTTGAATTCTCGACCGATATGGCCGTCCCCGAAAAGTCCACATTTTCAAGCACGGAGGAATTTATTGACAGGCCGTATATATTCCCCAGGGAATTTGCGCTCACGCTTATTTGCATGTCCTCAAATGAAGTGCCGGAGACATGCGCCGTCCCCCTGCCGCCGCCTATTTGAAACCCCGATTCATTTGAGGCATTTATTAACAAAGAGTCAAAACTGCCGTTATTTACAGAATAGCCGGCGCCGACTGAAACGTGCGTGAACGAACCGGAAACCTCAATGTCGGAGGCCGCATAGTTTCCGTGGAATACCAGAGATTCGCCGCCGTCGCCGCGAATCGTTTCCGATTCGATGTCTTTATTTACCTCGTAGGCAAACAGGGCGCCCGGCAACAAGGCCGCTATCGGCAATAACTTTATTTTCATACGGCAAAACATAAAAACTAAAAAACACCTCTTTTAACGGAGGGCTAACCTAGTATTAGGAATACGGCGCCTGTTTTTATTTTTGCAAAATACTAATTATAAGCATATTGCCCGCAACAAGGCAAAGTGTTTGCAAAAGCCGCCGCCTGCGCGCCCCTCCGCCGTCCGGGCTTTCGGAATGCGCAAGGCGCGCATTTTTAACAAGTTTTAATAGAATCTTCAGTTTTGTCCTTGACATGTGTATTCCTAATACCATGGCAGACGAAAAAATATTACCGGAACACGCCCTCCTTGCCGGAACGGGGATTTCCCCGCTGGACGCGGCGCGGCTTGTCAGAAACATATTGGACATGCGCGGCGAAAACGCCTCCATGACGCCCATGCAGTTTTGCCGCAGGGTAATCGAGACGGGCGGGCGGCACCTGCGCGCGATGGAGGTTTCGCCCGAAGCCGGATTCCAGGCATATCTAAACTCCAAGTCCCACCTGCGCCCGGAGTCTTTCAGAGACGTGAGATACCTCGGGAAACGCCTGCTGAAATCCCGCCCCGACCTGGCCGGGAGGAACTTTTCCGAATTGTCCGTTTCAGACTGCGAAGCCTGGCTTTCGGCGGCCTTTCAGACCCCGCCGCAGTTCAACAAGGGCAGGACGATGCTCCACGGCATGTTTGAATTCGCCCTAAGGCGCGAGTGGTGCGACAGAAACCCGGTCAGGCTAGTGGAGCGCAAGAGGGTCGCCGAAGCGGAAATAAGGCCGCTCAGCCTGGAAGAGGCCAGGCGCATTCTGAATACGGCAAAGGCCCCCGAACACAGTGCCTGCGCGGCAGGGGCGGCGATTCTTGCCCTGGCCGGAGTGAGGCCCGGGGAGGTCCGACGCATGCGCTGGGGGGACATCGACCTTGAGGAGGAGTCCATAACGGTGCGCTCGCCGTGCTCAAAGACGGGGGGCGTGCGCCATGTCGAAATATGCCCCGCCCTGAAGCCTTTTCTGGAGGCGGGGCGCGCCATGCCGGACTCCCCCGTCTGCCCCCCGGGCTGGCGCAAGCGCTGGAAAAGCATACGCGACGAATCCGGATTCAAGGGCGCCTGGGTGCAGGACGTCCTCCGCCACACCTACGCGAGCCACCACGCAAAGCACTTTCGGGACCTCCCCCGACTCCAGCTCAACATGGGCCACCGCGACCAGACCCTTCTGCGCTCGCGCTACGTCAATATGTCCGGCATCTCCAAAGCCGACGCAAAACAGTTCTTCCACATGCGCCCCTCCCCGGCCGACGGATAAAAAAGAGCCCTCCGGAAAAATCTCCGGAAGGCGATAAAAAGAAGCCCCCGCAATTGAGTGCGCAGTCCGCGCAAGCCAGCCGGAGCATGGGCCAGTGCGCTAATTGCGCCTGCGCCGCGCGGCAAATGCGAGCGCGAGCGCGCCAAACGCCGCCGCGCAATGCGCAGGTTCCGGAACGGCGGCCCCGACAAAACCGGCCACGGATTCGGGAGACCATCCGGCCGCATTGCCGTCGGAATCTTTGAAGAGCTTCACAAACGCCTCACGGGCCTCCGAGTCGGTTGAATATCCCGACATGGCTATCGTCGCGCCGCTCCCAAGCGAAAACAGGTCCCCGGCGCCTTCCACGCCGCCTGAGGCGTCGAACACGATGCTTACGGCGTCCGAGAGGGTGAGGACTGAGCCGCTTTCAATTTCGATGACGGCCCCGTCCAGCAACTCTATCGTCCCCGCAAGGATTTCGGAATCCCCGGCAATTTTTGCGTTCACGCCGTTGACAGCCCCCCTTACGGTGAGCAGGTCGCCGCTCGAACGCATTGAAAGCCCGGCGATTGTTCCGTCCTGCATTATGACGTTTTTGGCGATGAAATCCCCATTCTTCCCGGACAGGTCCGCCCCGCGCAAATCGGCGTTTTCAAACGTTGCCGCCATTATATCCCCGAGCGAAAACTGGGACCCGGAAAAATCGGCATTCGCAAAATTCACGTTTTTGAAGGTCGAATTTCTGAACTGGGAATTTGCGAGAGACGCGTTGGAAAAATCGCTGTTTTCCACGGTCGCATTCTCGAAAAACGCGGCTTCGCTGCCGCCGTTTTCGGAGGAGAACCTCGCGCCGGAAAAGTCGGAGCCGGAAATTTTTGCCCCGTTGAAATTCCCGCCCATCTGTATCCCCGAGAAAGTCGCATTCCTGAAATTTACATTGTCTAGGACGGCATCCTGAAAGCTCGCGCTGACGCCGTAGGTATATTGGGTCTTGTAAAAGTTCGCGCCCTCGAAGCTCACGCCGGAAATGTTTGCGCCATAAAACTCGCAGTCGCCGAGCCCCATCCCGGCAAACGACCAGGACGGCCCCATTTCCAGATAGGAGAAGACGACTGCTTCGAGAGCCCCGTCCTTGTAGGATTTTGTCGAATAAATCTGCTCCGCAGAGAGGTTTTTTGCGGAGCTGAAGTTTACGCCCGTAATTTCGGCGTCCGTAAAAACGGCGCCCGCCAAATCTTTTCCGGACAAGTTTTCTCCGAACAGGTTTGCGCCCGTGTAATCCTGGGCGGCGGCGGTCAGCGCGAGGGAAAGAGACGACAGAGCGAACAAGCCGCCCACATATCCCAATTTCTTAAAGGCAAGTTTCATGATACTTATACTTAAAAAAAAAAAAAAATGGGCGCATCTCATTCAAGAAAAATCAGTTGCAGCCGGCGCAGCATCCGGCAGGCAGGCAGACAAACCGCCTCCCCCCGTCAAAAGCCGGGACGCGCAAGCGGGATTTGCGCAGGCCCCATAACCCCGGCGCAAATCCATGCGCGCAATCCGCCCGAAGCTCCCCCGCGCGCAAGCCCGAAAAAAGCCCCGCGCGCGGCACCGAGGCGCGGCGGGCCGCAGTCAAAATCCCCTTAAATGAAGCCCCCCCAAAAAAAAGCTCAGCCGCAGTGGCAGTCGTGCCCCCCGCAGCCGCCCTCATGGTGGTGGTGCCCGCATGCGAAGTCGGGGTCGGTAGCAAGCCTTCCGCAGGCGAAGTCCTCCGCAACCTTCCGGACATCGCCGGACGCGCCGCCTATCACCGATATGCCGAAAGAAGACAGGGCGTTCACAGCCCCTGCGCCGATGCCGCCGCATATGAGCGTCTCCACCCCGCTTTCGGCAAGGATGCCCGCGAGAGCCCCGTGGCCAGAACCACCGCTTGAAATGAGGGATTCCGACGCAACTTTGCCGTCCGCCACCTCGAATACGGCAAATTCCGGAGTGCGCCCGAAATGCTGAAATACCTGCCCGTTTTCCGATGTTATTGCAATTTTCATAATCAGTTTATCCAGATACCCGAGTACGCACATGCCGTCAAACCAAAAACGCCCGCCGGATTTTGCCGCGGGCGAACCCGGCTGCGGCATCCCCGCCTGCTTTCGCAGGGCCCCGCAAAAAACATCCGGACGGCGATGAAACGCGGGCAGCCTTCAGTCCGAGACCCTGGAATTTTGCGTCACAACGCCGTTATTCTGGCCCTTGAAATTTGCAACATCCAGACGGCCCACATCCACTTTTATTTTCTGGAACGCTTCGCAATGCTGGCACCTGACATAAAAAAGCGCGGTATGCGCAATGAAGGCTGAAATGTTTCCTGAAAAGATGCGGTCGGCCTCATCGGCAATCATTTTATCCACGTAATGCGACAAATTAATGTTTCTACGCACATATTTCTTTTCATTTTCCATGCAGCCCACTTATCCCTAAAAGTCTCAAATTTGCAACGAAAGAATTAAAAAATATTATAATATATGTATATATTGAGCATGCGAGGCACAATATATACACAAAAATTCCCGACGCCGCCAAAAACGCTGAAAGACGCCACCCAAAAGCCCCGCTCAGACGCGCCATTGCCCCCGCGCGGGAAGCGACATACACGGATTTTTTTCGATAGAATCCGAATTGAAAAACCGTCGGCAGGCGGGGGAAATTCCCGTTTGCAAATCCGCTCTGTCTGACGCACTTCCTGCCAGTCTTATACCCATAAATTTTCAAACTCCAAATAGCGCCCGCAAACTCCTCACCCCTCCTGCAGCCCTCTGAATCTGAATGCGCGAACTTACCCGCGAATATCCGCCCCCTTCGCAAAATCCGCGCCCCTTTCGCGGAGTTCGATTTTCAACATGCGGTTATTCAAGTAAAAACCATCGCAAGATGCGCATGACACCCGCCTTCCTCCTCCGCAAAGCCGACAAGACAGATGCGAAAAACCCGATACGAAACGGCAATAATCCAAGCACGCGCAATTTGCCCGTTTATCAATTTGCATTGCCCCGAAAAATACACGCTACCCTGTAAAAACAGGCAATCAAGAAAGCGCAGTCCACCCCGCCCATGCGGCGCGGAGCCATGCCGCCATGCATGGCCGCTTCGCCTTCCCCCGGAGGGTATGTGCCTAAGTTCTAAGAGCCCAAAACCGCCTGAAAAGCCCACGCATAGCCCGGAAATGGAACGTTTTTTTAGGAGACGGATGAGGCTCTCGGCTCCCTCCCGAGCGGTTTATAGTATAATAAAACCCAGGCGGTGTGGCGAGGCTTGAAATGCGCGGGCAAACTTTCGGCCAAAGCTGCGGAGCCCCCCTTTCAAAACCGCCAACCGCGCAAAAACAATGCAGGGGCTCTTCCGCCGCCCCACTTGAAATGGGCCTGAATTTTCCGACAGGCAACGCGAATCCCCGCAAAGGATTTGGCGGTAAAAAACGCCTTTTTCATGGGCCTTCGCGCGCGGCCGCAGGGGCAAAGACAGTGCGCGGGGAGGATGGGGCATCTTTTTTTATTTTTTTCTTGTCAAATGCGATTTGTTCCGTAGGTTTTCAAACTTTAACAATCGGCTGTGTCCCTATCGTCTAGCCCGGTTAGGACATAAGATTTTCATTCTTACGACCGGGGTTCGAATCCCCGTGGGGACGCCAGCCGATTATTCTTTTTAAGACCGCCCAAACATGGGCGGTCTTTCTTTCTACCCCCTTCCCCCACTGGCGCGGCTCGCCAATATGGCGAAAACAAGGCATTAAAAACCGGCTGCAAAAATTCCCGTATAGAAAAAAGAATAACCGCAAATGCCACCGCAAACATCGCAAACCTTGCCATGTTAGAGCTTGCGGAATATTCGGAGCATCCCATCCCCCCCCTGCGGCGGCTGCATCCGCGCCGCGCGGAAAAGATGGCGCTGCAACCCTTTTTCAAAGCCCTTGCAAGTCCGTCGCAGGGGCTTTTTTTTCAACCCGTCGCGCAATCGCGGGCGCAGAATTTTCCAGGCAGAAAAGAGATGCTTCACCCAGGAGCGTAAGACGGTTCTTTCCCAAACGTTCGGCTTTCTGGCAGACTGCCGCCCCGAGTGGCGATTTTTCCTCAAAGCAATCCCGTAAGTCTTCAACTGCCCGCAGCCTCCCCGTTTTGGCGACTTTCTGCGGCCCTCACGCTTCCTCAAGCCTCTTTTGTAAAATCGCGGACTTTCAGACGAATAGGTTGCAAACCCGCCCGAGCCGCCCTCTGCCGGAAAAGGCCGAAGCCGAACAGTTTCAGGATGCCATGCGCGCTTCTTTATATAAATAAAAACCTCGCAGACCTCCGAGGCGCGAAAGGCGCGGCGGCCTGACTTTTGGAGCCTTCCTCTTTTTAACGGCAGGGATTGGAATGGCGGGCGCGGAAAACAGAAAGGCCGAGGCGTTATTTTTGCCACAATGCGCGGGCGGTTTTCCGGAAACCCCGGGCAAAATCCGCATCGGCAAAACTCCCCATGCAGCGAAGCTACGAGCCTTCGCCGTCCCACATTTTCGCGGAATATTTTGCGGCGGAACCGTCAAATTGCCTTCGCAAACCATTGAGAAAACAAAGCGCATGAAATCGGGCAAGTCCTCAATTTCTACGCATTTACGGCTTGAATTTTCCGAACAAATACGCTTTCATATGTTTTATATTACAAACTACATTTCTTAAAACAAACACAAAAAAGATGGGGAAACGAAATATGTGGAGGACAATTCTATTGGGAATCCTCGCCGGCATTGCGCCCTGCCTGCGCGCGGCGCCCACGGCCGACGAGGCGGCGGCTTCGCGCGAGGCGGAAAAGATATATTCAAAAGAAAAGACGTTTGCCAACAGCGTCTCTTCTACATTTGCAAAATACGAGGCGTGGCGCGCGGAGGAAATTAAATTTTTGAACTCTTCCGGAATACGCTTCGGGGCATGGAGCGAGGGAAAGACTCCGGAGGGCTTTCCCAAATTCTCCTGCGAAATAGAGTCGCCCAAGGACGCGGCAATAGGGATAACGCTCTACCTTCCGGAGTTTTCCGAAATCCGCCTGAACGGGGAAAAAGTCGGCGAGAACACTTCAAACAGGCGCACGCCGGATCCGCGCATAGCGTCGCTCGCCCTCAAAGCCGGCAAAAACGACCTTTCAATATGCCTCACAAGACGCGTTGACGGGTTCCACTACGGCCCCTACTGCTCGCCCTACGCAGACCCCATAATCCGCCTCCGCGAACTTTTCCGCCGCGACTATCCCGAATACACGCGGCTGCTTGCAGGCGACACGAACCTGTATTTGAGCAACAATTACAGGGGCGAGCTTGAGCGCACCCTGGGGGAGCTGATTGAGCGATCCCTCTTTTCCGCGGGGAAGTTCGAGGAGAAGTGGAAGCGGATGGCCGAAGAAAACGTCCCGTCAAATTCCTCGGAATGGCTGGAGCTTTACTCGGAGATAATAGAAACCCGCGCCCTGGAGCTCGCGCTGAAGTTCGACGTGAAAAACCTCGGGGACGCCATCGGGCACCTCTCGAAAAAGTACCCGCGCAAATACCCTGAAAAGTACGCAAAAGAACTGGCGGACTGGGAGAAGGCCATGCCATCAATCATCGAAGCCCTGAAAGGCGGGGACGCAACCGGCGGCGGGAAGCTCGCAGCCTACCACGCCTTCGCGCGCGAGGCGCTGCTTGCTAACCCCCTTCTTGAAAAATACCGCAAAATCGTTTACGTTGTGCGCAAGCCAGGAACCCCCGAGGACGGCATGCCCACCAACTGGCAGACCCAGCAGATAATAAAGGAGCGTGAAAAATGGGGCGACGAAATATGGATAATGGACATAGCCGACCCCGAAGGCGCGCGCCTGCTTTTCAAATCGCCCGAAACGCCCGCCGTCACCGACCTGCGCATCGACTGGGACGCGAAGAAGCTGATGTTTTCCTCCATCGACTCCAAAAACCGCTGGCAGCTTTTTGAAATATCAAGCGACGGGACGGGGCTTAAAATGCTGACCCCGGGAATACACGACGGGGTCGACGCCTACGACGGCGCCTACCTGCCGAACGGCAAGATTGTGTTCTGCTACACGGCCTGCCACGCCGGTGTCCCCTGCAACATGGGCGTCGAGGACGTCTGCAACCTCTATGTAATGGATCCGGACGCGGGCTCGCCGGAAGCCGTCGACAAGTCCATACGCCAGCTCACCTTCGAGCAGGACGCCGACTGGCACCCGGCGGTTACAAACGACGGCCGAATAATGTACACCCGCTGGGAATACACCGACAACTCCCACTACTTCTCGCGCATACTCTTTACGATGAACCCCGACGGCACCGGGCAGAGCGCCCTCTACGGCTCGACAAGCTACTGGCCGAATTCCCTGTTCTTTTCAAAGCCCATCCCCGGGAGCAGCTCCAAGTTCCTCTCCCTCGTATCCGGGCACCACGGCGTCCGCAGGTCGGGCGAAATCCACCTCTTCGACACTTCGGCGGGGACCACCGGCGACGAGGGCCGGATACACAAGTTCCCGTCTTACGGGCGCAAATACGTCGCAAAAATAAAGGACGAGCTGGTCGATTCGTCATGGCCCCAGTTCCTCCACCCCTATCCGCTGAGCGAGGACTTCGTGATAGCCAGCGCCAGGACGCCCGAGCACGGCTGGAGGCTCTACCTCATAGACAAGTTCGACAACATGCTCGAGATTCAAAAGAGCGACAGGGGCGCGATATTTGAAGCCTCGCCTCTCGCCCCGCGCAAGAGGCCGCCCGTAATACCCGACAGGGTCGCGCCAAAGCTGAAGGAAAACCCCAGGCTCGACACCGGCTACGTGTTTTTGAACGACATCTACCAGGGCCCCGGCCTGGCCGGAGTGCCGCACGGCGAAGTCAAGTCGCTGCGCGTATTTGAATACAACTACGGGTACAGGCTTCTGGCCTCCCACGAGGCCGTCGGGCAGGAAGCCTCCTGGGACATGAAGCGCATACGCGGCACGGTTCCCGTTGAAAAGGACGGCTCGGCCATGTTTGAAGTCCCGGCGAACCGCCCGATTGCAATCCAGCCGCTTGACAAGGACGGCAAGGCCCTGGCCCTCATGCGCTCGTGGTTCGTCGTGATGCCCGGCGAAACCCAGAGCTGCGTCGGCTGCCACGAAACGCAGGGGACCGCCCCCGTCCAGGCGTCGGCCATGGCCTCCCGCAAGGCGCCCTCCAAAATCGCCGAATTCATGGGCCCCGTGCGCGGATTCTCTTTCGCCCGCGACGTGCAGCCGGTTCTCGACAAATACTGCGTCGGCTGCCACGACGGCTCAAAGGAAGGCGCCCCCAACCTTTCGCGCAGCCCCAAACCCGCCTGGAAAAACTTCTCCCGCGCCTACATGGCCCTCCATCCGCTGGTGCGCCGCTCGGGCCCCGAAAGCAACCAGAACATGCTTGTCCCGTCGGAGTTTTCGGCGAACACAAGCGAGCTTGTCCAAATGCTGAAGAAGGGCCACCACGGCGTGAATATGGACGCCGACGCATGGCGGATGCTCTACACGTGGATAGATTTGAACGTCCCCTACAACGGCACATGGAAGGAAATCCGCCCCGACGTTCCAAACGGCGGCGACCGGGAGCGCATGAAATTCCTCGCCCTCTACGCGAACCGCTTCGACGACCCCGAGAAGATAGAATGGGATCCGGGCCCGCAGAAGTTTGAAGCCCCCAAACCGCCCAAGACGCACCCGCAGCGCAAAGTCCTGGCAAAGGGATGGCCCTTCGGCCCCGAAGCCGCCGCGGAGATGGCAGGGCGCGAAAAGCTGCCGAAGGAAATATCCGTGGACCTCGGCAACGGGCAAAGCATGCGCTTTGCGCTCGTCCCCGCAGGCTCATTTGTGATGGGCTCCAACTCGCGCTTCTACGACGAGGGGCCGGCCGCCGCAGTGAAAGTCGAAAAGCCCTTCTACATGGCGGTGTTTGAGACGACAAACGCCCAATACGCGGCCTTCGACAAATCCCACAATTCGGGCTTCCTCGACCGCCACTGGAAAGACCACATAAACCAGGGCTACCCCGCCAACCTCCCCGAACAGCCCGTCGTGCGCGTCTCGTGGAAGGAGGCCAAGTCGTTCGCCGACTGGCTCTCCAAAAAGCACGGCATATCCGCCTCGCTCCCCACCGAAAGGCAGTGGGAATGGGCCGCGCGCGCCGGCTCCGACAGGGATTTCTGGTACGGCAACATCGGCGACGACTTTTCAAAATTTGAAAACCTCTCCGACCTCACCACCAAAAAATTCGCCGTAATGGGAGTGGACCCCCAGCCCATACACAACCCGTCCCCCGAAATGGCCTTCGTCCCCGCCGACCTGAATTTCGACGACGGGTCGCTGGTTTCGGCAAAGGTTGGCTCCTACGCCCCGAACGCATTCGGGCTTTACGACATGGGCGGCAACGTCGCCGAATGGAGCCTCGACGATTACAGCGAATCCCTCGGCGGCAAAAGGATTCCCGGCCGCAAAGTCGCAAGGGGCGGAAGCTGGCGCGACAGGCCCAAATTCGCGCCCGCAACCCTGCGCAGGGAATACCCCGAATGGCAGAAAGTCTATAACGTAGGCGTGCGCCTCGTCATAAACGACGCCGAAAAGGCGGCCGCCATATTCGGCGCAAAAGGCGAATAAAAACGCCTGAAAAGCGGCGGCCCCGGATTGCAGCATCCGGGGCCGCATTGTTTTTATGCAAGCTGCCGCGCAAAAATTCCTGCGCCCGGGATTTTCATGCCGGATGAAATCCAACGACCGCCCCACAAATTTCCCCAGAGCCTGCGGACGGCTTTAAGCAGCATATCAAAAAGGGCGGCGCAAATCCGCATCCCCCCTGCTGAAAAATCCAAAAAGCCGCCCATGCGTTTTCAAATGCAAAAACGGGATGCCCTTTACGGTTTCCCAAAAAGGGCGGATTTATTGGGCCGGGCGCCATTGCAGGCAATGCCATAAATCGGGGCTTCTTAAAAAATCATTCCCCGGTTTCCAAGAACCGAAGTTCGCAATAACCCCATCGGCAAGGCGTCCCGCCAGCGCCGGGCAAACACGCAAAGTGCACTTGACTCTTGAAAAGCGAAATTCCGTCTGCAATAATATCAACATGAAAACACTTGCAATAATCGCCCTCGCAATTTTCGCCGCTTTTGCCTGCATGATTGCCCTCTCTGGCAGGTATGAAATCGAAGTTTTGGGAAAATCCAGGGACGCCTGCCTGAGGCTGGACAAATGGACGGGGAAAGTAGAACTCCTCCCCATAGATTCGACAGTTTACAGGAAATGGGCCGAAACGGAAGGCCCGCGCGCTCGCCAAACTGCGGGCGAGTGAGACGGCGGCGGGAGGCGCAAGGGGGCTGGAAAAGCGTCCGGGGGCCCAACATTTGCGCAAAAAAAGCTCCAAGAGCCGCAGGATAGCGGCATGCGGGAGGCGAATGTAAATCCCCCCGCCTGATGCTCAAACCCGGCGGCTTATGCGCCGCTTGCAGCGCGTGCGGCCCCTATTTTATCTCGCCGTCCGGCCCCGCCTTGGTTCCCTTCTGGACGACGTTTCCGCGCGCGTCGGCGGGCCAGCCGAAGGCGCGGCATACGGCCTCCGCAAGCGCATCCGCCGACGCCGGGGCGCCCAACCCCGCCGGAAGGTCCGCCACGCCGAGGCCCTTCTCGCGCGCAAGGGCGCCGATGAAGGCGTTTTCAGAGCCGCCGTGCGCCCTGCAAAGAATCAGCTTGGGGCGCGCGGCGGAAGCCGAGATTCGCCCCACGGCCTCCCGGTAGGCTGCCCGCCATTCAGCCTCCCCGCCGGGTCTGGGCGGCGGCGGGGCGAACACCACCGCAGAGGGCGGAAGAAGGCTCAGGGCGTACCCGGAAATCCGCGCATAGTCCGGGTCGCAAACGGGCGTTGAAGTGTCGCAGTAGGATATGTTGGCCACGCTCGCAAGGCGTTCGCGGACGGCCTCCGCGGCATGCCTGGTTTCGCCCCCCAAAAACACTATGCGCTCGCCCTCCTCGGACTTCGTGTTGAAGCCGCGAAACAGTATGTATCCGGCCCCGCCCCATCCCGCAGCGTCCGGAGGGAATCCGGCCGGGGCTTTGCGCCCTCCGGGCATTCCCAGAGCCTCCAGGGCGGCCTTCGCCACGGCGTCGCCCTGAAACCTCTTTCCAGGCTCCCGGAAATGCACGCCGTCCCCGGCCCAGTTTTCCCCGGGATCCATGCCCTCCATGAGGCTTATGAAATCGACTATCGGGATGCCGCGCTCGCGCGAGATTTCAAAGAGGGCTTCGTCTGCGATTTTGCGCCCGTCCTTGAGCGGAGTGCGGGAAATGAGGAAGAGCTTCGCGCGCGGGAGCTTTGCGGAGATGAAGTCCAGCGCGTTTTCTATGTGCGCCTTGCGGGCGCGCCAGTCGGGCATATGGAGGTGGCCGCCGTTGTGAAACCCGACAGCGTCCCAGCGCCCCTGCTCGATGGCGAGGTTGAGGGCGAATATGTAGTCGGGGTCGCTTGCGCACATCGAAGACGACCACGCGGAGACGTTCACGCCGCTTGCGCCGAGCCTGGCGGCGGCGGCCTCCTTGAAGCCGTTTACGATAGAATCCCCCACGAGGAGCACGCGCGGGGACTTTTCGTCGCGGGCGTTGAAGGAGACGAACTCATTCCAGTCTATGTTTTCCTGCGGCCGTGGGGTCGGGTCGGCGGGCTCGAATTTTTTGTAAAGGGCGTCGGCTCCCTGCGAGGAGCAGACGGCTGCAAGCGACACCGCTGCGGCCAGAATCCGTGGCATAAATTTCATGCCCGAATCATCGCGCAGGCGCAGGCGCGTGTCAACCGGTTTGAGCCCATGCCGGAGGATTTTTTAAAAGGCTCGCCGAAAGGCCGGCGCGCCGGGGACCCGCGCCGGGCGGAAAGCGGCGCCCGGCTCAGGAGCCAGATTTTGCCATCTGGCGCTCGTAGAGGCCGCGGAAATATTCGCACCTTTCCATGAGCTCGGCGTGCGTGCCGAAATCTATTATGCGCCCCTCGCGGAACACTATGATTTTGTCGGCGTTTTTTATGGTGCTGAAGCGGTGGGCGATTATGAACACGGTCCTGCCGCGCATCAGGGTGTCGAGGGCCTGCTGGATGTAGGCCTCGCTGTTGGAGTCGAGCGCGGAAGTCGCCTCGTCGAGGAAGATTATCGGGGCGTCCTTGAGGAATACGCGGGCTATCGCAATCCTCTGCTTCTGGCCCCCGGAGAGCCTGTCGCCCCGCTCGCCGACTACCGTGTCGTAGCCGTTTTCCAGCTCGCGCACGAACTCGTCGGCGTAGGCCTTGCGCGCGGCCTCGAAAACTTCCGCGTCGGAGGCGCCGGGGCGGGCGAGGCGGATGTTTTCAAATATGGTGTCGTTGAAGAGGACGGGGTACTGGGGGACGGAGCCTATGTTGGCGTAGAGGTCCGCGAGGGCGACGTCGCGCAGGGGAATGCCGTCGAGGCGGATTTCGCCGGAGCACGGGTCGTAGAAGCGCATTGCAAGCTTTGCGAAGGTGCTCTTTCCCGCGCCGCTTTCCCCGACGAGCGCGCAGCTTGTGCCTGCGGGAATGCGGATTGAGGCGTCGGTAAGCACAGGCTTGTCCTTGTAGGAAAAATTCACATTCCGGAATTCGTAGGCGCCCGCAGCCCTGCCGAGCGCGACGGGGGAGGCGGCCTCGGGAACCGTCGTCTCGTAGTCGAGCACCTCGTTTATGCGGTCGATGAGCGGCATCGACTTTATGAAGTCGGAAGCCATGCGCATAATGCGCTTTATCGGGTCTATTATGAGGTAGAGGGTTATGCCGACTTCCGCAAACACCGCAAAGCCGATTTCAAGCTTGTAGATATACACGAACATCCCGGCTATCAGCACGGAGGCCAGAATCTCCATAAAAGGCTGCTGCATCAGCTCGTACTTGACGACCTTCAGGTTCAGCCTCTGGTAGTCCATGTTCATGCGCTCGAACTTTGAAATCTGCTGCCGCTGGAGGTTAAACACCCTCACCTCGTGCACGGCGTCGAGGTTTTCGTTGAAAAGCTGGGCGATTGAGCTCAGCTCTATCTGGGCCTGGCGGGAGTTGCGCTTGAGGCGCTTCCTTATGACCTGGACCGGCAGCACGCAGAACGGGGCCGCCAGTATGAACACCCCCAAAAACATGACCTTGCCCGTCGAATACGAAATCCAGACGAGGGCGCCTATGCCCCCCATGAGCTGGAAGAACTGCTTGAAAAATTCGGAGGAGAAGGTGAGGAATATCGCCTGCACCGAGGCGGTGTCGCCGCTAAGGCGCACAAGGAGGTCGCCCGTCGTGAACCTGTCGAAGAAGGCGACGGGGTAGCTTTGCACGCGCGCGAAGATGTCCTGCTTCATGCGCCGGAGGGAGTCTATGGAACAGTAGCTCATAAGGTACCCGCTTATGACACCTGCCAGGCCCCTGAACACGAATACGGCCGGCAGCAGCGCGGCAATCCCCAGCACCTGGGCTGTAGTGTAAACGGCGCCGTCCTCCGGCTCGAACACCGTCCTCAGCACCACCTTGACGATGTACGGCATAAGCCCGCTGGAAGCGCCGAATATGATTCCGAAAAATATGGCGACAACCAGATACCAGACGACCGGCCTGAAATACTTGAAATACCTTGTGAATTTTTCCATGTCAAAAAAACGTTATTCTTCAGCCCGCCAGAGCCCCCCACAGCACGACGCCCCAGACGAGGGCCGCGAACGCCAGGGCGAGGAATACGGCGGCGCTTGCCATGTCCTTGGCGCGCTTCGCCAGGGGGTGGAGGCCGGGGCTTGCGAGGTTTACGCACTCCTCGACGGCCGAGTTCAAAAGCTCGACTATCCAAAGCGCAAAGACCGAGCCAGCCAGCGCGCACTTCTCGATTGCGGGCACGTCCAAAAAAAGCGCAAGTATTAAAAGCGGGATTCCGGCTGCGACCTCCTGCCTGAAGGCCGCCTCCCCCCTGAATGCAGCGGCGAGGCCGTCAATGGAATACATGAACGCCCCCGCAAGGCGGCGGACGCCCCTGGACTTCTTTATTTCCGGAGGTCTGAACATGGCCCAATCCTAGCGCATGCGCACGGCGCCCGATTCCAGTTCGCGCAAAAAAGACGCGTACGCGTGGGCGACGCCGCTTTTTATGTCGTATTTCGGCCTCCAGCCGAACGAACGCAAAAGCGACGTGTCGGAGAGCTTTCGCGGCGTGCCGTCGGGCTTCGACTCGTCGCGGACTATGCGGCCGCGGTAGCCGACGGTTTCTGCCACTATTTCGGCAAGACGAGCTATCGAAACCTCCTCGCCGCTGCCGAGGTTCACCAGGTCCGGCGGGTTTTCCATGTTCAGGAGCGCAAGGCATGCGGAGGCGAGGTCGTCGACATGCAGGAACTCGCGCAGCGGCGAGCCGGTCCCCCACAGCACGACTTCGGAAGCCCCGGATTCCGCAGCCTCGTGAAACCTGCGGATGAGGGCGGGCAGGACGTGGGAGTTCTTCTCGTGGTAGTTGTCGCCCGGGCCGTAGAGGTTCGTCGGCATGGCGCTGTGGTAGCACAGGCCGTGCTGGCGCCTGTAAAATTCGCACATCTTAAGGCCCGCAATCTTCGCCACGGCGTAGGCTTCGTTCGTCTTTTCAAGCGGGCCCGAAAGGAGGGCGGACTCTGGGATGGGCTGGGGCGCCATCCGGGGGTAGATGCAGGTGCTGCCAAGGTAAAGAAGGCGCCCCACCCCTGCGCGGCGGGCCGCGCGTATGGTGTTGAGGGCTATTGCCAGGTTCACTTCGATGAAGTCCGCCGGATAGGCGTCGTTTGCGTATATTCCGCCGACCTTGGCGGCGGCGATGACGGCGACGTCCGGGCGCTCGGAGGAGAAAAAGTCCTCGACACGCCCCTGGTCTGTGAGGTCTAGTTCGGAATGCGGCCTCAGGGCGAGGTTTTCAAAGCCTCCGGCGCGGAGGGCGCGGACTATCGCCCCCCCGACCATGCCTTGGTGCCCCGCAACGTAAATTTTATCGCTCTTTTTCATATTTGAAAGCCGGGGCGCGCAACGCCAACGAGTGCGCGGACGCTTACGGCGGAATTTTGAAAAGGTATTTTCCGGGCGCGCCAAGTCAACCGTTTTCGCCCCGCCGCCGTCAGCGGTAGTTCTTGGGCAGCATCGCCACGAGCCCCTTTACGGATTCCGCGCAGTCCCTGCGGCATATGAGCGTCGCGTCCGGGGCGTGGACCACGATGAGGTCGCGGACTCCGACGAGGGCGGTCGCCCTGCCCGATTCGTCGAACACCACGCAGTCCTCGGAATCCTTCGCAAAGAGCTCCCCGCGCGCGACGTTTCCGTTTTCGTCCCTGGCGTAGTGGCGCTCCACGGCGCTCCACGAGCCAACGTCGTCCCAGGCGAAGCCGGCGGGCACCACCCAGGCGTTGTCGGCCTTTTCCATCACAGAAAAATCTATGCTTATCCGCTCCACGTCCGGATAGCACCGCGCCATGGCGCCCGCAAAATCCCCGCCATTTTCCGCGTCCGCGCGCATTTGCTCAAAAGCGGCCCCTATCGCCGGGGCGAAGCGGGAGACGGCGGAGACCACGCTTGAGACCTTCCACACGAATATTCCGGAATTCCAGTAAAATCCGCCGGACTCCAGATAGTAGGCGGCGCGAACGGCGCTGGGCTTTTCAAAAAACCGCGCCACCCTGCACGACGGCCTGCCCCCCCCGCCCAGCGGTTCGCCGCGCTTTATATAGCCGTATCCGGTGGAGGGGAAAGACGGCTCCACGCCGATTGTAACGAGCCTGTCGCCGCCCTCGGCAAGCTCGAATGCCTCAAGCACCGTCGCAGCGAAGGCGTCCTCGTCCGGAACCACATGGTCGGACGGGAGGACCGCGAAAGACGCGTCGCGCCCGGCCTCCCTCAGCGATATCCACGCGGCCCCGGCGGAGACGGCGGCGGTGGTGTCCCTCGGCAGGGGCTCGGAAATTATCCTGTCCGGAGGAAAATCCGGGCACGCCGCGCGGATTCCCTCCACCTGCTCGCGGTTTGTGACGATAAATATGTTGTCCTGCGGGACGACCCTTGCCGCGCGCCGCAGGGCCTGCTCCAGCAAACATCCGCCGGAGCCTGCAACGCTCCAGAGGTGTTTTGGCTTCGCGACGCGGCTGAGGGGCCAGAACCGCTCCCCGGCGCCGCCGGCCATTATCATCACATACCGATTCATGCAATCCATGCTGCAAAAATTCCCCGGCATGTCGAGCATTAAGCGCCCCACGCAGGCGAGGCGCGACCCGTGAGCAATCCCTGCAATTTATATTTGAATGAAAACGCCCCCGCAGGCGTCAAAACATACAATACGGCAACAGCCTTAAAAAATACATATCGATGAAAAACAACGCGCCCCGAGGCGCCCTCCCTGGAATTCCGGCAAAAACGGCGCTATTTGCCATATCGCTTGCGATGCGCCTGCTGTACATGACCCTGCGGGTAAAATCCTGCGACTGCTCAAAAAGCGCCCTGCGCGGCGGCGGGCGCACGGTGCTTCTCATATGGCACAACCGCATTTCCATAACCCCGTATATAAAGATGAAGTACCGCTTTTCAAAGCCCATATACGGCCTTGTCAGCGCGAGCAGAGACGGCGGGCTGCTGGCCCAGTTCTTCCGGTTTTTCGGCATTCCAAGCGAGCGGGGTTCGAGCTCCGAAAGCGGCGCGCGGGCTGCAATCGGCCTTATAAGGCGGCTCCGCGAAGGCTCCGACATCTGCATAACGCCCGACGGCCCTCGGGGGCCGAGATACCGGGCAAAGGACGGAGCGTTTTCAATATGCGACAAAGCGGGCGCAAAAATGGTGTTCATGCGCGCCGAATACAAGAGCTTCTGGAGCCTGAAGTCCTGGGACGGCTTCATGATTCCAAAACCGTTTTCGCGGGTCGAGCTCAGGGCCGAGGCGATACCTTCTTTTGCAGAATTTTCGAGGCTCGCCGAAAACCGAGGCATCAGCCGCGCGGAATACGCCTTTGAGCTTCTTGGCGGAGAAGCCTAGCCAAAAGACAGGCAAAAACGGCAATGCGCGGAGTTTTTACGCTCTGAAAAGCCCCGAGCGACGCCGGAACCACGCGCGGCAGGCTCCCTTCGGACGGAGCCCCGGTTCTCCGCATCGCCGGGGCGCAAAATTGCGCCTGCCCTGGGGGCATTCCCGCAGCAGGGCTCCATAAAACGCGGACGCCCCCGAGACGCCCCGCGCGGAAGTCAGCGCCCGCCGTCCGGCTCCGGATTTTCAGAAACGGCGTCCCCGCCGCTTTCTGAGGCGCAATCCTCCGGAAATTCCGGCCCTTTCACGGCGCGCCAGTAGGCCAGCGCGATATAGCCGTTCATGGCCTTGCGCGCCTCCTCGGGGCAGCTTTTGATTTTCGGATTGTAAAGCCTGCCCCGGTAGTAGATTGCGTAAGGGTTGGCGGGGGGAGCCGCGCGCGAGGCGGCGGCGAGGCTGTCGCCCCATGCCTTGTATTTGAAACCCCTGTCCGCCAGAAGCTCCACGAGCGTGGGCAGGATGTCCATGTGCGAGGCCGGCCCCGCGTCGCGCGCAAGGCCCGCCTCCTCTATCGGCTTTCCGGCAAATATGAGCGGGACGCACATGCGGTTTTCAAACTCCTCCCCGAGGTAGGGGGGATTGAGGCGCGCGGCATGGTCGCCTGTTATGATGAAGAGGGAGTCGGGGTGGCGGGCGCGCATGCGCGAGACGAAATCCCCTATGCGGCTGTCGGCGTACCACATGTGCTGGACGCAGTTTTCAAGCGGGGAATCTATCGGGTTCGGGCACCCCTCCGCCTTCAGGTCGACGTCGTAGGGCGGGTGGTTTGAGACGGTGAGAATCACGTTGAACGAAGGCTCGTCGAAGTCCCGACCGAGGATGTAGTTGAAAAACTCCCTGTCCGGAACGCCCCATTCGTGCTGGAAAAACTCGTCGCTTATTGCGTTTCCGCCGAGGCTTTCGGCAAACCCCATGCGGCGCGTGAATTTGCCGATATTGCACCAGTCGAGGGAGCTGGCCACAAAGAACCGGCTTTTGTAGCCCAGCCGCGAGAGCGCGTTGGCGATGGAAAAGTCCGCCGGGTAGTCCTCTATGCAGCCTGCCGAGAGCATCGCAAATGGGATGCCGCCCAGAATGCTCGTCACGCTGTCGACCGTGCATATCCCGGCCGAGAGCGCGTGCGAGGAGCGGAGGGAATTTCCAGCTATTTTCGCGGTCTGAGGCATGAGGTTGCGGCTGCGGTATTTTTCGTAGAGCGGCCAGGCGGAATGGCTTTCGGCAATTATCAGGAATATGTGGCGGGGCCTCGTCTTGAGCGGGCTGCCGGAAGCCTCGCGCTCGAGCGCGGAATCGAGGCTTTCAAAGTCTCCGCGAAATATGGTGTCTGCGAGCGACTTTATCTCGGAGCGGCTGGTGTCGAAAAAGTCGAGGGAATCGTCGAACGAAAGGAATTCAAAGTGGGTCTTCAGCTCGTGGCGCAGGCAGTAGGCCGAGTTCGGGACGAGGTTGTTCAGAAAAGCCGAATCCGAAACGACGGTCTCGCGCGAGGAGAGCGTATCGCCCTCTATCGCCGCCCCGCGCATGCAGAACGCAAAAAACGGGACGCAGACCGCAAGCGCCGCAACCCTCGCGCCCCAGTCCATGCGCACGCCCATCAGGCTGGTTTTCCTGAACACGTAATGGGTTGCGAAGTGCGAAAAGACGACAATCGCGAATATCCCAAGAAGTATCAGGAATATGGGGTACGTCTTTATTATCGTCATCATTATCGCGGAGAAATCGTCGTAGAATATCCCGAGAATCCACTGGTTGAACTGGCTTTTGTATTCCGCAAAAAACACCACGTTTGTGATGGCAAAAAACAGCGACAGGGCCAGTATGAAGGAAAAATACACGCCCTTCAGGACTTCAAAAATCTTGCGGTCCCCGAAAAACATCGCCGCAAACGAAAGCGCCGCCGCCGGCAGGGTGAGATAGGCTGCCGTCATCAGGTCGAACCTAAGCGAAAGCAGGGCCCATTCCGGGGTCACAAGGTGCAGCTTGTCCATCCCGAAAAATACGAGTATGGCCAGGCGCCCTAGAATATATATTAAGACCAGGGCTGCAAACAGTATGATGTCCCTTAAGAAATTCTTCATTTCGCGCGAGTTGTTTTTCAGTCCGTAAATTTTGTGCGGATGGGGCCCCGGAACGCCGCGGCTTTCCGGCAAAAGGATTACATAATTATAACTTTGAAGCTCCCGACAAGAATATTTGTCCGAAAAGACGCGCCTTCGCGCGCGGCCGCAGGAGTGAAGACAGTGCGCGGGGAGTGTGGGCCATCTTTTTTTATTTTTTTCTTGTCAAATGCGATTTGTTCCGTAGGTTTTCAAACTTTAACAATCGGCTGTGTCCCTATCGTCTAGCCCGGTTAGGACATAAGATTTTCATTCTTACGACCGGGGTTCGAATCCCCGTGGGGACGCCAGCCGATTATTCTTTTTAAGACCGCCCAAACATGGGCGGTCTTTCTTTCTACCCCCTTCCCCCACTGGCGCGGCTCGCCAATATGGCGGAAAACAAGTTATTGGGGGACTGGCGTAAATTAGAGTTACCCCCAAAAAATGAAAATGCGGATGGCGTTTCACGGGGCGGACATCTCTTTATAATACAAATTTTACAATAAAACCCGTTCCCACCAATTCCAATCAATGCGTTAGATTCTTTCCTCGGCATCAAAACACATGCAAATCCAGCGCGGCATTTTAAGTTCCGCCTGACAAATCCGCTTCGGAAAACAATCATGCCGCTTAGGGAAAAACGCGGGGCCGACATAGGTTGGAATGCCCCGGAAAAATTCCCAAAGCGCAAAACGCTGCCCCCTCCCCCAAAAGTTGCAAAGAAGCCTTTTCCCGCTTTTTAAAATATCGGGCAGGCCGACAATCCACCCGCGAGGCATCCCCAAAAAATAGCCTCCACCATACCGCCCTTTCGTATGATGCCCCCGCCCCCATTCAGCGGGCAAGCCGGGCAGCAAGCATTTGGCTAAATTTTCCAGTTTGGGAGGCCCCCGGCCAAAACGCCGGCATATTTTAAACTGCGCCCGCAAACGCCTTTTGCGTTTTTGGAATTACTCTCCCCCCTGCGGACGGCATGAGATTGCGCGCGCCCCTTGCGGACGGCAGGATGCGCAGGCAATGCAAAATAAAAAACCGCCGCCGAATGCCGGATTTTCCATTTATGAAAGGCAAAATCCGGCGCGGCTGCGGCATTTGGAACGGCGGGCGGCAAACAGCATTGCAGCCCGTCGGGAGAGGCGTTTAGGCCCTCCTTGATTTCCTGTAAAAAAGCGCCGCAAACAGGGCGAGGCACCCGAAAACAGCCGCGCATGACGAAGCTTCGGGGACGGTGCTCGTTATCCAAATCTGGTCCCCGCCTTCCCCGTGCCTGAGCTCCCAGGCCCAGCCGGAAAGTTCGGCGCCGGAAGAGTCGGATACGGTCAAATCCATATTGGCCAATGTAGCGGTAATAGTGCTGTCGGTTTCAAGAACCATGTATTCGTCGAGGCCGGAGAGGTCGCCTAAAAGTATGTTCAGGATGGAGCCGTCCGCAAAGACGACATTGCCGCCTGAAATGCTGAGGCTGCCGCTCCAGGACAGGGAGCCGGAAAACGTCATGGAGCTGCCGAGCGCAATGGATGCCTCCTCAAGTTTGAAGTTCCCGTCAAGCGCAAGCTCGCCCTTTGAATATATGACGCCCTTGAGCGTGTGCACTGTCGAGTCGCCCGAAATCGTAAGGCGGTTTGCGCTCTCGTTTGATATGGAGTACGCTTTGCCCGAAGCGGATTCCGCAGAGATGACGGACGAATTTTCCAGCCTTATGACAGTCGCAGGGTTATAGTAGGCGAGGCAGATTCCGGCGGCATAGCCGTTTCCGGAAGCCGATATTTTGACGTTTGAGAGGGTGCCGAAAACGCCTTCGTCGCTGAATATTCCTATCGTGTCGGTTCCGCCTGAAACTTCTATGGAGCTGTCGCTGATGCCGCCAATCTCTGCGTAGGAAAGGTTTATCCCGTAAACTGTTTTAGAGCCCGACACATTCATCGAGACGTTCTTCAGGTCTCCCATAGTGGAGTCGAAGGCGCTTATCCCATAGACCCTGGAAGTGTCCGCTCCGGACGCGCTTATTTTAACGCCGTCGAGATTCCCTATCTTGGAGCCATCGTTCATTATCGCCGCGACGGTGGACTTGGCGCCGGAGGAAACAATGCTGAGCTGCGATATGTTTCCGATTGTTCCGCCGGTCTGGTTCCAGATGCCGTAAGAGTGGTTCCCCTCGCTCTCCGCCCTTATTTCCGAAGATTCGCTGAGGCCCGAAATATTGCCGATAGACGAAGTCCAGTTGTTTATCCCCATCGAAGTTGTAGATGCGCCGCCGCCTGAATATACGCTGATTTTATCGACAAACACCGACTTCCCCTCCGCCTGCGATGCGGACCTCAAAAAGAGCCCCGAAACAGCCGCACTTGAGGATGTAAAATTCATGCTTATATCCGCATAAATGTCGCCAACGCCGGATATTGTTGTGCTTTTCTTATAAATGCGTATTCCGTTTACTTCGTTAAGGCTGTCGCTGCCGGAATAATCGATAACCACGCCGTCGCCTATGCCGGAAGTCATTCCGTATTCGTCCAGGATGACGCCCAGATTGGTTCTCCCGTCGTCATAGAGTTCGTCATAAGTTCCGGGCGCAACTACCGAAGTCTTCCCGGTGGAATGAAAGGATGCCGCAAATATCGTCGCTGCGGATGCGAACATCGAGGATGATATTGCAAATTTTTTAATGACATTCATAATCAAATCCTAACTAAGCTTAAAAAACGAATAAGGCGGACGCTACCCCCCCTGTCTCTTATACACATCTCCGAGCCCACGAGACGGAGCTACATCTCGTA
>ERZ1026946.30-NODE-30-length-91359-cov-36.258959_pt1 | contig 91359 bp, 77 predicted proteins | sample MGYA00519460_ERZ1026946 | MGnify/ENA primary metagenome ERZ1026946 (study PRJEB26926, sample SAMN06164620) | human gut metagenome | biome: ENVO:00009003; feature: ENVO:2100002; material: ENVO:00002003 | host: Homo sapiens | place: USA | collected 2012 ...
CAGGGGGCCTTGCCCCCTCGGGATGCGAAAGCATCGCACATGCAAGGCTTTGCCTATTGAGGGGTTTCTTTGTGAAGTGCTTTAGGCTTTAGAGGGGGAGCGGAGGAGATTATTTGCGGATGCAAATTCCTCCGCAGGGGGCCTTGCCCCCTCGGGATGCGAAAGCATCGCACATGCAAGGCTTTGCCTTGCCCTCGGGATGCGAAAGCATCGCACATGCAAGGCTTTGCCTTGCCCCTCGGGATGCGGGAGCGTCCCACATGCAAGGCTTCGCCTTGCCTTGCCTAGGGGGAAAGGCGGTCTATTTGCCAGGAGGAATCCTTAAGGAGTTTGTAGCGGAAACGGTCGTGGAGGCGAGATGGGCGCCCCTGCCAGAATTCAAAAAGAGAGGGCTTTATGCGGTATCCGCCCCAGAACGACGGGAGCGGGATTTCGCCGTTTGAGAATTTGCGCTTCATTTCGTCGAATTTGATTTCGAGGAGCGAACGCGAGGTTATCACCTTGCTTTGGTGCGACACCCATGCGCCGAGCCTGCTGTCGGAAGGGCGCGAAACGAAGTAGCGCAGAGATTCGATTGCGCTTATCTTTTCGGCCCTGCCCAAAATTTTGAGCTGGCGTTCGAGGCCGAGCCAGAGAAAGTGCGCGGCTATGTTGGGGTTTGAGGCGAGGTCGGCGGCCTTGGATGATTCGTAGTTTGTAAAGAACACGAACCCGCGCTCGTCCCACGACTTTAGCAGAACGGTCCGTATGTCGGGCGCGCCGTCCCCGCCGACGGTGGCGATGGTCATTGCGTTCGGCTCTTCGAGGCCGCAGTGCATCGCCTCGTCGAACCACTTTTTGAACTGTGCGAACGGGTTGTCGTTCAGGTCCTGGCGGTCGAGGCGGCCCTTTTTGTATTCGTTTCTCAATTCGAATATGTCCATATTCTCAGCTCAGAAGCTCCCTTATCGTTTTTTTTGCGTACTCGCCGCTGGCGTAGCGCGAGAATGACTCGACGGCGTGAGCGGCGGTCGCGTTGCGGCAGGCTATGTCGCGCTCTATTATTTCGTCGCCGTCGTTTTCGCCCATGGTTTTGAAAAAGTCCGAAAGCGTCAGCGAGTCGGGAGAGTGCGAGGGCTTGTACGAGGGTTCGCTCATTTCGTCCTCCTCAACCGAGCATATCAGCCCCTTGTCTTCGAGGGCGAGTATGCCGGCTTTTGCGATTTCCTTGGGAATGTTCAGGGAGTCGCAGAGCCTGCGCAGGGTGGGCGAGGGGGCGTCGCCGTAGAAGGCCTTCGCGATTTCGGAGTATATGGCGAGGGCTATCAGCTCGCGCACCTTGAAGCCCGTCCGCTTCCACATCTGGCTGCTTGCAAGAAAGTCTATATTTTGGACCGCATAGGTTATCTGGGCCCCGGTCAGGATGAAGAGCCAGAATATGTAGAGGCTGAACATCGCAACGGGAACTATCGCGAGGTATCCGTAGAAATTCTGGTGCTGCATCACCTTGCCGATGTAAAGGAAGGAGAGCTTGTTGTTTGCCAGAAGCAGGCATGTCACCGCCGCCGCGCCGACGAGTGCGGGAACCAGGCGCACGTGGGTGTTTGGCATGAACTTGTAAAACATGGCAAGCGCCACGACCAGGGCGCCCATGCCTATGAGCTGCGTCCCCCAGCTTGAGTACTCTGAAATTACGGGGATGTTTTTGAAAATCCCGCCGAGCTGCGATCCCGTCAGGAATGTCATGCCCGACAGGCCCAGAACTACGCCGAGTGTTATGAGCATCCAGTAGAAAGTAAAGCGCATCACCCACTTGCGCCCCTTGCTGACGCCCCACACCGTGTTGAAGGCGGACTCCATGTTGACGCACAAAAGCAGGCACGTCAGCACGACCGTGAGCGTGCCCACGATTCCAAGCGACGTGCTGCCCTTTGAAATTTTTTCGATTAGCGCCAGTATTTCGGGGTTTATGCGGCTCATCTCCGCCGCCTCCTCCCGCGCCTGCTCTTCCGGGGACTGCCCTTCAAAGCCGGGAACCGGCTCAACGACCTCGTTTACGGCCGGCATCACGAACACCATGGCCTCCACTATCTTGTCATAGACGAACCTGTCGCCCTTTTCGCGGAACACCATCCCCGAGAATATCACCACCACTGCGACTATCGGCCCGAGCGCGAGCAGGGTGGTGTAGGAAAGCGACGCCGCCTGTATCGGGATTCGGTTTTTCATTATCCCCGTGACGGTGGTCACGGCCGCCCTCAGCAGGGCGTAGCATGCCGCCATGAACTTCGGCATGCTGCGTATGTCGGACGTCCATATGCCGAAAGTTAAAAATTCCACGGCACGGGATATTTTTTTTGAAAGCGGCTCTTTGTGCGGTGCCGCCCCGTCTTTTATTTCCGGCATGTCATGCGCCTTTGTTGATGATTAAGTATGCCATATACATGAATACCGCCTCCGAGGCCAGAAGCGCCAGCACCGTTATTTTCGACTTCATCCTGACCGTCATGAGCGCCCCGAGAATCCAGTATGAAAGGTTTGCCGCAGCCGCCGGCTCAAGGGAGGCGTTGTAGAGCCTGTACGAGTAAAAGCCCGCGAAAAACGCGGCCGCCGCGCGGGCCGCCCCGAAAGGCGTCCGGTAGAATAGCGAGGAAAGCATCATGGCCCCCAATACCGCGACCGCCGGGCCCGAGCAGCCGGGCTGCGGAAGGAGGGCGAATCCGGCCGCGCTCAAAAGCATGAAAAGAAAGAGGCAGGCAGCCGACGTCCTGCGCTCGCGCGCCTCCAGCTCGGCGTCTTCGAGCAGGCGTTTCACAAGCGCGGCCGCAGCCCTCTCCCTGGCGCCGCCCGCGTTTCCGGATTTCTTTTTGTCCTCTGGCATGTGGAGATTTTTCAGTTTGGCGTCAGCGCGCCCCCTTGCGCGGGTTTTCGCTCCATCCGAGCTTCGTGCGGAGTATTGAAAAGTGGGAATGCCCCTCGGGCTTGAGGAACTTTACCGCCTCTTCGGGCACCCTTATAAAGAGCGGCTCTTCGGGACTCCAGCCGGGGCAGGGCGCGCCGTCTGCGATTAAGACGGCGTCTCCGCCCCTGCGCAGGACCTCGATTTCCATGTCTGCGCCGAACACTATGCTGCGGTTCGAGAGCGTGTGCGGGCATATGCTTGTCAGGGCGAACGCCTTCGCCCTCGGGTATATCAGGGGACCGCCCGCCGAAAGGTTGTAGGCGGAGCTGCCGGTCGGCGTGGAAAGGATTATGCCGTCGCCTTCAAAGTTTGCGACGAACTCCCCGTTTGCGCGCACGGCGAGCGAGAGAATGCCGGAGGCCCCGGGGCTTTTAACCGCGAACTCGTTGAGGGCGATGCGCCTTTCGCCGCCCCAGCGCGCCTCCAGGAGCGACCTTGGCTTTATCCTGCCGCCGCCCCCGAGTATTTCCAGAAATTCGGCGTCCGATATCCCGTCGGTGAATGTGGCCATGAATCCGAGCTTCCCGAGGTTTATCCCGAAAATCGGGACGCCGTGTTTCACCGCCCCCTCGACGCACGCCAGTATCGTCCCGTCGCCGCCTATTACGCAGCAGAAGTCCGCCCCCGCGAACGCGTCGGGCGGAAGCGCGTGCCCGCTTTTGACTTCAGTTTCCGCCCCGGCGCCGCGCGCGGCCGCGTCGAGCCTTTCGGAAAGCGCCCCGGCGTCTCGTTTTCCGTAGTTTACGACAAACAGAATCTTTTTGCCCGATAAGTCCACGCCCCAAAAGAGTGGCCCTCTCCGCGCTTTTCGCAATATTATTTTGCCCCCTTGCGCGGCGCGGCAGCAAATTTGTGTTGAAAGACGGGCCGGGCTCGTTTCTATTTTAACATTTCCAAAATTATGGGCAGAACTCAGAAATTTTCAAAAGAAGACATCCGCTCGGTCATGCCGCAGCAGCCGCCTTTCCTTTTTCTGGATTCGGCGGAGCTGGCGGACGACTGCGCCACGGGCTCTTACCTCATAACGGGCCGGGAAGACTTCCTTGCCGGGCATTTCCCGGGGAATCCGGTCTTTCCGGCGTCCATAATGCTCGAGGCCCTGGGGCAGCTTGCCATATTTTACCTTATAAAATACGACCTGGCCGGGGGGGAGACCCGCATAAATTCATCGAGGATATTCTTCACCTCAACCGACGGGGTGCGCTGCACGCGCATATGCCGCCCCGGCGACAGGCTCGACTTCAGCGTGAAGCTGAAGCGCATCCGCCACCCCCTTGGCATGTTTGAGGGGCGGGTGGAAGTCGGGGGCCAGCCGGCCGCGTTCGCCGAAAAAATTTCCCTAACTTTCGACTATCTCAATTCAAAGGACTGACAAATGGGCTCCGGAAAAGTTGTCATAACCGGCCTCGGTTTTATAACGAGCATCGGCAATTCAAAGGCGAGCGTGCTGGAAAGCCTCAAGTGGCTTGTGTCCGGCATCGAGCTTTACCCGCCATTCGCGGATCCGAAAATACCGGTCAAGTGCGCGGGAACCGTCAAGGGCTTCTCCGTCGCCGGCTCTGATCCGGAGGACTGGACGTTCCCCGGGGAATACTCCGTCCGCAGGGACGTGCTGCGGGGATTTTCGCCGCACTGCCTGTACGCATACTGCGCCATGAGGCAGGCCGTCGCCGACGCCGGCCTTTCCGAAGGCGAAGTGTCAAACGACGACACCGGCATGTACACGGCCTCCGCAGGCTCCACTTCAATGCTTTACAGCAACATGCAGCGCATGGACAGAATCGGCGTGTCGCGCTGCCCGCCTATGGGGGTGGTTTCGTCGGTTGTGGGTACGCTCTCTTTCAATCTCGTTTCAGCCTTCAAAATAAAGGGGGCAAGCTGCGGGTTCGCGTCCGCCTGCGCAAGCTCGTCGCACGCGATGGGGTTCGCATTTGACGAGATTGCCTCCGGACGCCAGAAGCGCATGTTCGTGGTGGGCGGCGAGGACGGCGACGAGCGGACTATACTCCCGTTTGCGGGCATGAGGGCCCTCTCTTCAAACCCCGATCCCGCGAAGGCTTCAAGGCCGTACGACAAGGCCAGGGACGGATTTGTGGGTACCGGCGGCGCGGTCGTCGCAGTCCTTGAGGACGAGGAGGAGGCGAAGTCGCGCGGGGCGAGGATTTACGCAAGGATGCTCGGCTGGGGCCAGGGCAGCGACGGATACAACGTCGCGATACCGCACCCCGGAGGCGACGGCCTGGCGCTTGCAGTCAGAAACGCATTCAGGGCTTCCGGGCTCACCCCGGGGGACGTCGGCTACATAAACACCCACGCGACATCGACGCCTATCGGGGACGTCGCGGAGCTGCGCGCAATCGAAAAGGAATTCGGGGCGTCGCCCTCCGTGCCGCTCAGCAGCACCAAGGCCCTGACTGGCCACGGGCTGTCGCTTGCGGGCGTCATGGAGGCGGGCTTCTGCGCCCTCGCCCTCGAAGGCGGCTTCATCCCGGGGTCTGCGAACATCTCGGAGCTGGACGAGGCCGCGAAACCTTTCAACATCCCGACCGAAACTCGGGATGCGGACCTGGGGGTCGCGATGTCGCTTAGCAGCGGCTTCGGCGGCGCAAACACGGCGCTTCTCTTCGGGAAGGCTTGACGGCCCCATGATTTGGCTTTACAGGCTCGCCTTCCTGCCCGCGATGGCGCTCGCCATGCCGTATTACGCCGCCCGGATGCTCAGGCGCGGGGGCTACGGAAGGGACTTTTCCCACCGCTTCGGCCTAATCGGCCGCCTCCCGCCTCCGGCCGCCGGCAAGGTGAGGGTTTGGATACAGGCCGTCAGCGTCGGCGAGGTTGAGGCGTGCGCCGCGCTTTTGAAGCTCATGGCGGCCTCCGGGCGCTACGAGGCGGTCGTCACCACGACGACAAGCACCGGCTATGCGGTGCTGTGCAAAAAGTACGCGGGCCTGTGCGCGCATGTTGGCATATTCCCATTCGACTTCGCCCCGTTCAGCTCTTCGGCATGGGACCGGATAAGGCCGGACCTGTGTGTGCTGATGGAGGGCGAGCTTTGGCCGGAGCACATCCATCAGGCGCGTTCCAGGGGCGTGCCCGTCGCGCTTTTGAACGCGCGCCTTTCAGACAGGAGCTTTTCCAGGTATTCAAAGGTTCCGGGCATAGCCCGCAGGATTTTTTCGGGGATTGATTTCATCGCGTGCGGGAGCGGGCAGGACATGGAGCGTTTCGCCGCCCTCGGGGCCGACCCCGCAAGGCTTGCGTGCACGGGCAACATAAAGTTCGACTCCGGCCCGGAACGGCTGCTGTCGCGGGAAGAAAGGCTGGAACTGCGGCGCGGCATGGGCTTTGCCGACTCATCCCTCGTGCTTTTGGGCTCTTCGACATGGGAGGGCGAGGAGGAGATGCTGGTGAAAATCGCGCAGTCGATTTCCTCGGAAGGGGGGGGCGACGTGCGCCTTTTGATTGTACCGCGCCACGCCGAGCGTCGCGGGGCCGTGCGCGAAACCCTCGAAAGGCTCGGGGTCCGCTTCCATTTCAGAAGCGGGTCTGCCGCCGCCCCGGAGGGGACTTTCGCCTATGTGGGCGACACCACGGGGGAGCTGCGCACCCTCACGCAGGCGGCGGACTTCGCGTTTATCGGAAAGTCGATGCCGCCGAATTCCGGAGGCCAGTCCCCGCTCGACTGCGCGGCGGCCGGGGTGCCTTTTGTGTGCGGGCCCAACATGACCAATTTCAGGCAGATGTGCGCTTCGCTTCGCGATGCGGGGGCCTTCATGGAGGCGTCTGACGAGGCGTGCGTGCGCGCGGCCCTTGCGGAGCTTGCGGGCAGCCCCGGGCGGCGCGCCGAACTTTCAAAGGCCGCCAGGGCGTGGCACGCGTCAAATTCGGGCGCATCAAAGAGGAGCCTCGAAATTCTCGACGCCCTTTCGCGGAGGGCGGGGAATGCCTGACGCCCCGGCCCCGCGCCGCGGGAAAGCGCGCAGGGTGCTGCGTCTTGCCCTGGCGGCGGCCGCGCTTTTTGCCTTTGCGGACGCGTTCGTGTACGAGCCTTACTTTGCGCTGCATTCGGAGCGCACTCAAATTGTCTCGAAGAACTGGCCCGAATCCCTCGGCGGGCTTCGCATCGCGGTTGTAAGCGACATTCACGCCGGCGGGATGCCGTTTGAAAAGTGGCGCGTGGGTAGGGTCGTGGAGGAGGTTAACTCGCTCTCCCCCGACATCGTGCTCCTCCTCGGGGACTTTGTAAACGGCGGCTTTAACCTGACGTCCATGCCGCCTGAGGAGCTTGCGGGCATCCTCTCCGGCCTCCGCGCGCCGCTCGGCAAATTTGCGGTGACAGGAAACCACGACGAGTACGCCGGGGCCGCCGGTCTGACGCGCGCCTTGGAGGGCGTCGGAATACGCTTTCTTGACAGCTCAAGCATCAGGGTGGATTCCCCCCTCGGAACCTTTTTTGTCGCGGGCATTCCGGACATGGCAACTTCCCGATTCAGCCTGAAAAAGGCGTTTGAAAACGTCCCTCCGGGCGCGCCGTGCCTGTTTCTCACGCACGAGCCTGAGCTATTCCCGGCCCTGCCCAGGAAGGCTTCGGCGGTTTTTGCGGGGCATACGCACGGGGGGCAGGTGCGCCTTCCGCTCGTCGGCTCCCCACTGGGGATGGGAGCTGCGGCGGGGCAGGGCAGGGCGGACGGATTGTTTGTGAATTACCTTGGAATTCCAATGTTTGTGACAAGGGGCGTGGGCACCTCGACGATACCCGCGAGGTTTTTTTGCACGCCGAGGGTCGAGCTTATCACGATAACCGGCGGGGGCGGCTAGGGCTCCGCCCGCGCCCGGGGCTCGGTGCGCGCATCTGCGTTTTTCTTATGCCCGCCCGGCGCCGGACGGCGGCTGGAGCGCTTCCGCAATCCGGGCATTTCAGGCTTCAAATGCCGAAGACGCTTTTAAATTTTGCGGCGAGCTTTGTGCGGGAGGGGGCGTTTGCAACTGCCGCCTCGTAGCTGACCTCGCCGCTGCGGACCAGGGCCGCTATGCTGTCTTCCATGGATATCATGCCCTGTTTTGAAGCCGTCTGGAGGATGTTGTCCACCTGGTATATCTTTTGCTCGCGGATGTTGTTTTTTACGGCGTCGTTATTTAGCAGAAGCTCAAACGCCGCGACCCTGCCGCCCTCCCGCCTCGGGAAGAGGGCCTGGGCCAGTACGCCTATGAGGTTGTCCGCAAGCATCATGCGCACCTGCTGCTGGTCGTCGGGCGGGAATGCGCCTATGAGGCGGTCGATGGAGGACGGGGCGCTGCGCGTGTGCAGGGTCGTCAGCACAAGGTGGCCGGTTTCTGCAAGCTGTATCGCCGCGCGCATCGATTCGATGTCGCGCAGCTCGCCTATTACCACCACGTTCGGGTCTTCGCGCATCATGCTTTTCAGGCCGCTTGCGAAACTCTGGACGTGCCTGCCTATCTCGCGCTGGTTTACGATGCAGGACTTTGAGGGCATGATGTATTCTATGGGGTCTTCGAGCGTTATTATGTGCCCCCTGCGCTCCCGGTTTATCCTGTCCACCATGCAGGCGAGTGTTGTGGATTTCCCGGAGCCTGTCGATCCTGTTACTATGAACATGCCTCGGTTTGCAGAGCAGACCTCCATCGCAGCCGGCGGGATTTTAAGGCATTCTGCGTCCCGAGGCTCGGCCGGGATTATGCGCATTGCCGCGCACATGCCGTTTTCGTCCCGGTAAAATGTTGCGCGGACGCGCATCCCGCCAGGTGTGCCGAAAGATACGGACACGTCGTGGAGCGCAGCGAAATCGGCCTCCGCCCGGGCGCGGGCCTCAGGAGTGCAGGCGGCCATTGTTTCCTCGAAAATTTTGCGCATGTCCGGTGGCGGGGAGTCTGAAGCGAACACATTGCCGTCTATACGTGCGCGCACGGGGGCGCCCTCGCACATGTGTATGTCCGACGCGTTTTGGGAAATGGCCGCAGCCAAGTAGGACTCTAGAAATGCCATGCGCGCATGCTATGCCGCCCGGGGGCGCGTTCAAGCGCAAAAATGCGATTCTTGCGCCGAATTTTTTGGAGGCGCGCGGGGCTGAAAATGCTTGTCAACGCCCGGCGTTTTGCAAAAATGGGCCGCTTATGGACAAAAATGCACCGATTGACATTTCGTATGTCGCAGGCTTGGCGCGCATAGAGCTCACGGAGGCCGAAAAGGAGAAATTTTCGGCCCAGCTCGGCCAGATATTGGGATATTTTGAAAAGCTTTCAAAGGTGGACGTCGAGGGCGTGGAGCCTTGCGCGCACGCCCATGCGGTTTACAACGTGTGGCGCGGCGACGAGGAGGGCCCGACCCTCACCGTGGAGCAGGCGCTCATGAACGCCCCCGAGAGCCGCGACGGCCAGATAGTTGTCCCCAAAGTCGTTGACGACGCATAGCCGGGAAAAACCGAACAAGACGCACAGCAATGGAAATTTTCTACAAAACAGCGGCGGAGCTTTCCGCCATGCTATCGTCCGGCGAAATCTCCGCGGTGGAGCTGGCAAAGGCGTTCATAGAGCGCACGAAATCGGTGGACCCCTCGGTCGGGGCCTTCCTGAGCTACGACGAGGCCGCGACCCTCGCCATGGCGGAAGCCTCGGACAGGCGGCGCGCCGCCGGGCAGACCCTCGGCGAGCTGGACGGCATCCCCGTCTCCCTGAAGGACATAGTGGCCGTCGAAAACGAGCCCCTTACATGCGCAAGCAGGATGCTTGAAAACTACGTCAGCCCCTACACGGCAACGAGCGTCTCAAACCTGCTCGCGGCAGGCGCGGTGCTTTGGGGGAGGCTCAATATGGACGAGTTTGCCATGGGCTCCTCGTGCGAGAACAGCGCATTCAAGTCAACCCGCAACCCGTGGGACCTCTCCAGGGTTCCGGGCGGCTCGAGCGGCGGGAGCGCGGCGGCGGTCTCGGCGGGCGAGTGCGTGATAGCCCTCGGCTCGGATACGGGCGGCTCGATACGCCAGCCGGCTGCCTTCTGCGGGGTTGTCGGCATAAAGCCGACGTACGGCCTCGTGAGCCGCTACGGCCTGGCCGCCTTCGCGTCGTCGCTGGACCAGATAGGCTCATTTTCAAGGTGCGTGCGCGACGGGGCGCTCTTCCTGAAGGCGGCGGCCTCGCACGACAGGCTGGACTCCACAAGCGTAAAGGCCGAGATTCCCGACTACGCCGCGTGCCTTGACGCAGGCTCTCTCAAGGGGCGGCGGATAGGCGTGCCGCGCGAGTATTTCGTGGACGGCATGGACGCCGAGGTGCGCTCGGCCGTGGAGGGCGCCATACGCCATTGCGCCGGGCTCGGGGCTGAAATCGTGGAGATTTCGCTGCCGCACACCGAGCTTGCCATCCCGGTCTATTACATCATCGCGACAGCCGAGGCGTCGTCGAACCTGGCCCGCTACGACGGCATACGCTACACGCGCCGCGCAAAGTCGGCCTCCGACGTCGTGGACCTGTATTTCAAAAGCCGCGCGGAGGGCTTCGGCGAGGAGGTCAAGCGCCGCATAATCCTCGGAAGCTACGTCTTAAGTTCCGGGTATTACGACGCCTACTACCTGCGCGCCCAGAAGGTGCGCACGCTCATCCGCCGGGACTTCGAGGAGGCCTTTGGGAAAGTCGACGTCATAATGACGCCCACCGCGCCGGGAACCGCCTTCAAGGCCGGAGAAAAGTCCTCCGACCCGCTCTCGATGTATCTGAACGACATTTTCACCATAAATGTGAACCTTGCGGGGCTTCCGGGCCTCTCGCTCCCGTGCGGCTTCAGCTCCTCCGGCCTGCCCATAGGCCTCCAGATGATAGGGGCCGCCTTCGACGAGCGCAACCTCCTCTCCTACGCCTACGCGTACGAGCAGTCCGCCGGGTTCGCCGGGCGCAACCCAAACATCACCCTTTAAGACAATGGAATACGAACCGGTAATAGGGCTGGAAGTCCACGTCCAGCTCAACACTAAGACTAAGATGTTCACGGCCGCGCCGTACAGGTTCGGCGAGGAGCCCAACACGCTCACAGACCCGGTGGTCATGGCGCTTCCCGGCGTCCTGCCCGTCCTCAATTTCGCCGCGATACGCGACACAATAAAAGTCGGGCTGATGTTCGGCTGCGAAATCCCCGAAATCACAAAGTGGGACCGCAAAAACTACTTCTACCCCGACAGCCCCAAAAACTACCAGCTTTCGCAGTACGACCAGCCCCTCTGCGCGGGCGGCGGCGTTGAAATAGAGCTGCCCGGGGCGTCCAGGGGAGAGATGGGCCCGCACCGCACGGTAAGGCTCACCAGGATACACCTCGAAGAGGACGTCGGAAAGCTTACGCATTTCGCCCACGACTCGCTGGTCGACTACAACCGCGCCGGCACCCCCCTTATGGAGATAGTATCGGAGCCCGACATGTTCAGCGCCGAGGAGGCATTCGCATACTTGAACTCCCTCAAGCAGAGCATATCTGGCCTGGGCGTTTCCGAGTGCGACATGGAAAAGGGGCAGATGCGCTGCGACGTCAACGTCTCCATACGCCCCAAGGGCGAAACCGGCCTCGGCGTGAAGGTGGAGCTTAAAAACCTCAACTCCGTCTCGGGCGTCAAAAACGCGATAGAGTACGAGATACGCAGGCAGACCGACGCGGCCAGAAAGGGCCTGCCAATCGTCCAGGAAACGCGCCGCTGGGACGCCCAGGCGAACGTCTCCCAGTCCATGCGCGGCAAGGAGAACGCGCACGACTACCGCTACTTCCCCGAGCCCGACCTCATGCCCGTCAAGATTTCCCGGGAGCTGATAGAGGAAATACGCGCGGAAATTCCGGAACAGCCGTTCGAGCGCCAGCGCAGGTACATTTCCGAATTCGGCCTCCCGTATTCGGCCACCTCCGTCATTTGCCCCGACCGCGGGATGTGCGAATACTTTGAGGCCGCAGTCGCGGCCGGAGGAAGCCCGAAGGCAGTCGCAAACCTCATAACAAACGACATACTCAGGGAACTGTCGGCAGCGGCGGACTTCGGCGAGGCGCGCCCGCCGATTTCCGAGTGCCGCATCTCGCCGGAGCATCTCGCCGGCCTTGTGGAAATAACGGAAAGCGGCAAGATTTCAAAGTCCCAGGCCAAGGAGGTCTTTGCTGAAATGTTCAGGACGGGACGGCCTGCCGCGGATGTGGTGGCCGAAAAGGGGCTTGCCCAGAACAGCGACGCCGGGGAGCTTGAACGCTTCTGCATGGACGCCGTAGCCGCCAACCCCAAGGCCGTGGCCGAATTCAGGGCCGGGAACGAGAAGGCGGTAAACGCCCTCGTGGGGCCCGTCATGAAGGCTTCAAAGGGCAAGGCCAACCCGGGCATGGTGATGTCAATATTGAAAAAGCTCGTCTCGCAATGATACTGACCCCCGCAGTGTTCGCCGCAACCGCGCTCATACTTGCGAAGTTTGCGGCGTCGGCATGGCTGGACTCCCTGAACGCGGCGAACGTGCGCGCCAATTCGCGCGCCGTCCCCCCCGCGTTTTCCGGAATTGTCGAGGAGGCCGACTATTTTAAAAGCGTGAGGTACACCCTCGACAAAATCCGCTTCGGCCTGTTTGAAGGCGGCTATTCGTCGGCGGTGCTTGTCCTGTTTCTCGTGTTCGGGGCGTATCCGGCGCTGTTTTGCTCGATTTCCCAGGCCCTCGGCGGGGGCATTTGGGCGCAGGCCGCCGCGCTCTGCCTGGCGAGCGCCGTAGCCGGGCTTCCGGAGCTTCCGGCCGAGTGGTATTCGCAGTTCGTGCTGGAGCAGCGGTACGGCTTCAACAAGAGCACCCTGGCACTCTGGATAAGCGACAAGCTGAAGGAGCTGGCCCTCTCCCTCGCGCTCGGAATCCCGCTTCTTTCGCTCATCCTGTGGCTGTTTGGCGTATTTGAAAACACGTGGTGGATATGGGGGTTCTGCGCCGTTGCCGTCTTCCAGATAGCCATGCTCATCGTATATCCCCGCCTTATAATGCCGCTTTTTAACAAGGTTTCCCCGCTTGAGGCCGGGGAGCTCCGCGACAGGCTGCTTTCCATGGCCGACCGCGCCGGCTTCAGGGCCGACTCGATTTTTGTTATGGACGGAAGCAGGCGCAGCAGCCATTCCAACGCCTTTTTTACCGGCTTTGGAAAGTTCAGGCGCATAGTGCTTTTCGACACCCTCCTGACTCAGCTTTCCCCCCTCGAAATAGAGGCGGTGCTCGCCCACGAGATAGGGCATTACAAGCGCGGGCACGTGCCCAAGATGATAGCGTCGGCGTTTGCCATGCTCTTTGCGGGGTTTGCCGCAGTGGCGTGGCTCGCGAAAAGCCCGCGCTTCTACGAGGGCTTCGGCTTTGAAATTTCCGACGGCATGGCCCCGGCGCTCCTGCTTTTCACGGTTCTTGCGCCGCTTGTTACCTTCTGGCTCACGCCCGTGTCAAACATGCTCAGCCGCCGCTACGAATACCAGGCGGACGCCTTCGCCAAAAAGGTGTGCGGGGGCGAGGGCGCGCTGGTTTCCGCGCTGCGCAAGCTCCATACCAAAAACCTCGGCAACCTCACGCCGCACCGCATTTACAGCGCCTTCCACTATTCGCACCCGACGCTGCTCGAGCGCGAGGCGGCCCTTTCCGCAAAATGACCCCGCAAACTTCCGCCTTACCATGAAAATAGCCTTGATACAGATGAAAAGCGAGGGTGAAAAATCCCGCAACCTCGAGCGCCAGATTTCAAAGATACGCGAGGCCGCCGCAATGGGCGTGAACGTGGTCTGCACGCAGGAGCTTTTTTTGAGCGACTACTTCTGCCTCGTTCAGGACGCCGAAAACTTCTCATTGGCGGAAAAGATTCCCGGAAAGACCACCGGCATCCTCTGCGGGCTTTGCGCGGAGCTGGGCATAGTGCTTGTCGCGTCGCTTTTCGAGGACAGGGGCGGGGAGGTGTTCCACAATACGAGCGTCGTAATAGACGCGGACGGGACAATGCTCGGCTCTTACCGCAAGATGCACATTCCGCAGGACCCCTGTTTCGAGGAGAAGTTTTACTTCACCCCCGGCGACCTCGGCTACCGCGCCTGGGACACCCGCTTCGGCAGGATAGGGGTGCTCATATGCTGGGACCAGTGGTACCCGGAGGCCGCCCGCCTGACGGCGCTGGACGGCGCGCGCGTCATATTCTATCCGACCGCAATCGGTACGCTCCCCTCCGAAAGCCCGGAGGAGCTTGAGCGTTTCCGCACCGCATGGCAGACCGTGCAGCGCGGGCATGCTGTCGCAAACGGGGTGTTCGTAGCCGCCGTAAACCGGGTCGGCACCGAGGGGGCCGGGGACCGCTCCGTGAAATTCTGGGGGCACAGCTTCGTCTCGAACCCTTACGGGCAGGTCGTGGCGCAGGCTTCCGGCGATTCGGAGGAGATACTTTTCGCCGACATAGACATTTCTGAAACCGCTGAGTTCAGGCGCACGTGGCCGTTTTTCCGCGACAGGCGCATAGACTCGTATTCGGACATCTTAAAGCGCATGCGCCGATAATCGCCCTTTTTTAAGGGCGTCATGCGCCCCCGTTTGCCGCCTGGCGCTCCGCTCCCGCGGGAGGGCGGCGCCGCAGGCGGCTAAAACCCGGCCCTCTTCCGGCCGCCTTTTGCGCGGGCTTTGTTAGGGACGCGCGCAGGTGCTGTTTGCTCTGAAATTGCGCGGGCGTTTCCGTTTCCTTGCATGGATTCCATGTTGGGCGGCGGATGCCGGGGCCGCTTTGGCTTTAATTTGCGGCTTGATTGCCGCGCGGTTTTCGGCTTGATTTTCAGAAAGTGCACGAATGCGCGCCGCATAAATCTTTAAAGGAGGCCGAAATGGCAAAACTCGCACATATTGTTGATTTTTTGAATGCGCGCATGCGCGTGAAGGACTTTGCCGATTTTCCAGGCTCGTTCAACGGCCTTCAGTTTGAAAATTCCGGCAGGGTCACGAAAATTGCCGCCGCCGTAGACTGCGGGGTGGCGGAGGCCAAGGCCGCCCGCAGAATGGGCGCGGACCTCCTCCTGGTCCACCACGGAATGTTTTGGACGCCGCCCGTCCCGGTCGTGGGAGGCGCGTACGAAAAGGTGAAGACGCTCGCCGACGGGGACATTGCGGTCTATTCCTGCCATCTGCCGCTGGACGCCCACAGGGAGATTGGCAATTCCGCAATAATCGCCGGCCGCCTCGGCCTTGAGGTCGCCGGGGGGTGTTTCAACTTTGGCGGCGAGGATATAGGCATTGTGGCAAATCCGCCGGCCGGGGGAAGGGCGGAGCTTTCAAGGGCCCTCAAAAAGCTTTTTCCAAAGACCTACAAGGGGTTTGAATTCGGGCCGAAGAGGCCGAAAAAAATCGTGATATGCTCCGGCTCCGGATCGTCGAGCCTCGCGGAGCTGGTAAAGGAGGGGTTTGACACCATGGTGTGCGGGGAGCTGAAGCAGGGCCAGTACGTATTCTGCCAGGAAAACCGCCTGAACGTCTATCCTTGCGGGCACTACGCCACCGAATGTTTCGGGGTTGAGGCGATGGCGAAGATGGCGGCGCGGGAGTTCGGGCTTCCCTGCGCGTTTATAAAGTCGGAAAACCCGCTTTGACTTCATGCGCGCCGGGCGCTGTCTGCGCCGGCCGTGGGAATCCTTCCGGAGCGCGGGCGCGCGGAGGGCGGCCTTATATGCCGCCTTTGCTCCGGGGAGGGGCATCCGGAGCTTCGCTTCCGCTGCGGGACTCCAGACGGCTTTTAAACGGGCCGTAGTTTTGGACGCCGGGAACGTCCCGCATTTTGAGGAGCGTTCCCGTGAACATTTCGGAACGGTGGGCGTCCCATCTTGTGAAGCTGTGGAGCAGCAGGAGGGCGTCGAATGCCCCGGGCCTTTCGGATAGCTCTGCAAGCCGTCCAAACCCCGCATAAAACGCATTGACAGGGCCTGATTTATCATGAATCTTTCTGGGGAAAAACAGGGCGTTCCGGGCCCGGAACACGGAGGCATGCCGATATGAAAAAAATAGCTTTGATAAACGGCCCAAATCTCGGGCGCCTGGGGCTCAGGGAGCCCGAAATCTACGGTTCGGCCACGCTGGCGGATTTGGAGGCGGCTTTTTCCGCCCTCGGCGCGGAGCTTGGGGTCGGGACGGAGTGTTTCCAGTCGAACAGCGAGGGCGAAATTATAGACAAAATCTACGCCCTCGCAGACGGCGGGTTTTCGGGGGTTGTCATGAATCCGGGCGGCCTGACGCACACGAGCGTGGCCCTGCGCGACGCCGTATCGGGGTCCGGCATGGCGTTTGTCGAAGTCCACATCTCAAACATCCACCGGCGCGAGGAGTTCCGCCACCGTTCCCTTACCGCCCCGGCGTGCGAAGCCCAGATATGCGGCATGGGTTTTGAAGGCTACATGGCAGCCCTCAGGTACCTCTCGCAAAAATTGCAGGGCGCGTGAACCGTTCCATCGACTTTTCCGCCGAGCTGAACGCGGACCAGTATGCGGCAGTGACCGCCCCCGCCGACGTTCCCGCCCTCGTGCTTGCGGGCGCCGGCTCGGGCAAGACGCGCACGCTGACGTACCGCGTCGCCCATTTCGTGAGCGCGCTGGGCATTGCGCCCCAGGAGCTGATGCTTCTGACTTTCACCAACAAGGCGTCCCGCCAGATGCTCGGCCGCGTGCAGGAGCTGACAGGCGTGGAGCCGTGGCGGTTCTGGGGCGGCACGTTCCACTCGATGGGCAACCGTTTTTTGCGCATGGAGGGCTCCGCGATAGGGATTTCGCCGGATTTCACCATCGCGGACGCGGAGGATTCGGAAAAGCTTCTGAAGCACTGCGTCGCTGAGACCGCACCTCGGTTTTTCTCGAACAAGGACAATCCGCGCGCCGCGCTCTTAAAGGAGATAATCAGCTATTCCCGCAACACCTGCCGGCCCGTGGCCCGGGCGATGATGGACCGCTTCTCGTGGCTTGAGACGGATCCCGCCGACATCGAAAAAATCGCGCTCGCCTACCGGGAAAAAAAGCGGGCAGACAACATCTGCGACTTTGACGACCTTCTGGAGCTGTGGCACAGGCTCCTGCTTGAGGACGATGCGGTGCGCGCGCGCTACGCCTCGCGCTTCAAGAACGTGCTTGTCGACGAATACCAGGATACGAACACCCTTCAGTGCCGCGTGCTGGACCTGTTGTGCTCGTCCGGGCGCATAAGCGCCGTGGGCGACGACGCCCAGTGCATATACTCCTGGCGCGGCGCCAACATCGAAAACATCCTGAAATTCCGCGAGCGCTATCCGGGTGCGTCGATATACAAGGTCGGGCGCAACTACCGAAGCTCGCCCGAAATCCTCGCGTTTGCAAACGGAATCCTGGAGGGTTTCGAGGCGTCCGAAGACTTCCGCAAAACCCTCGTAGCCTCCCGCCCCAACAGCCGCCGCCCGATTGTAATGAGGGCCGTGGACTCCCAGAGCCAGTCCAAAATGGTGGCCGACTTCATAGAGGAGCTGACCTACGGCCCGTCCGCGCCGTACCGCCGCTCCGACATTGCCGTTTTGTACCGCGCCCACTTCCAGGCCATGGACGTGCAGCTTCAGATGCAGTACCGCAACATCCCGTTTGCAATCACAAGCGGCCTGAAATTTTTCGAGCAGGCCCACATAAAGGACGTCGTTTCCCAGATGAAGTTCGCGGCAAACCCGCGCGACTTCGTGTCGTTTGCAAGGTTTGCGACCTTCCTGCCGAAAGTGGGGGAAAAGACCGCGCTTAAAATATACGAGCGCGCGCTTTCCGCCTCGGAAAAGAGGGGGATTTCGATAATTTCTGCCCTCGCTTCCGAGGAGGTCTCCAAAAAGGTTCCGGAAGCGGCAAGGGCGGCCTACTCTTCGATGTGCGCGACGCTTCTTACCCTGGAATCGGCGGTTTCGGCCTCCAGGGCGGGCGAGGGCGCCGGGCAGGACCTCTTTGAAAAGCCTGCGGCGATGGCCCCGGGCGAGATGGTGCGCGCCGCCTGCGACACATGGTATCTCGACTGCATGAAGTCCGCATACGAGGACTGGCGCGACCGCTGCGCGGACTTCGACTCGCTGTACGAATACGCCTCGCGCTTCCGGGACCTGGTGCAGTTCCTCTCCAGCGCGTCGCTTGAAATATCCGAAGGCGCCGGCGCCGATTCGGAGGCTTTCGGCGAGCGCGTGAGCCTCATGACGGTCCACCAGGCAAAGGGCCTGGAATTTCCCGTGGTGTTTGTCATCGGGGCGGCGGAGGGGCTCTTCCCGCTCGAAAGGTGCGTGGAGGAGGGTGACGTGGACGAGGAGAGGCGCCTCTTTTATGTGGCAAGCACCCGCGCAAAAGACCTGCTTGTCATAACCTTCCCGCGCATAACCTTCGGCAGGGGGCGCTCCGACATGCGCGAGCCCAGCCGCTTCTGGTCGGGCGTCGATCCGGATTTATATGAAAGAAATTATTGACGCGGCCCCCCTTTCCGCTAGATAATCGGCGCGAACTTTTTCAGAAAGCATTTATCCAATATGTCATTAATAAACAGACTCTCGGCCCGCCTTCAAAACCACCCCAAGCGCGTCGTATTCCCCGAAGGGGAGGACATCCGCATACTCAAGGCGGCCCGCCAGTTCGCCACCCGCAAGCTCGGCGTCCCCATCCTCATCGGCTCGCGCCAGGCGATTGAGCAGAAGGCTGCCGAACGCGACATGCCGCTCGACGGCATCCGCATTCTTGAAATAGAAAAAAGCGACGACTTTCCGGAGCTTTTTACGGTTCTGAAGGGGCTTCCGAAATTCCGCTCCATGGAGCCTGCCGACGTCGAGCAGTTCCTGAAAAATCCGGGGTATTTTGCGACGATGATGCTCGCCACGGGACGCGCCGACGCCATGGTTTCCGGCGCAACCAAGCTCTCCGCCAGCTCCCTCAGGCCCGTTTTCCAGATAATCTCCCTCCAGAAGGGCTTTAAGACGGCGTCTTCGATGACGATAGTCGAAACCCAGAACCCCGACATGGGAAGCGACGGCGTCCTTTTCCTCGCGGACTGCGGCGTCATCCCGGAGCCTACGGAAGTTCAGCTTTCGGAAATCGCCATAACGACCGCGAAGCTCGCAAACCACCTGACGGGCGACCCGTCGCGCGTGGCGATGCTAAGCTTCGTCTCAAAGCTCCAGGTCGCCAAGACTTACAGCGTCCTCAAGGTGAAGTCCGCCACGGCCCTCGCGCACAAGATGGCCCGCGCGGAAAACCTCGACATAGAAATCGACGGCGAGCTGCAAGTTGACTCCGCCCTGGTGCCGGAAGCGGCCAAGATACGCGGCATAAACAGCTCCGTCGCAGGCAAGGCAAACGTCCTCATCTTCCCCGACCTGAATTCCGGCAACATCGCCTCCAAGTTCATAAGCGTCATAGGGTGCGCGCGCACCTACGGCCAGATACTTACGGGCCTTGTGAAGCCCGTCGCGGAAATTCCGCGCGGCGCGATGACTGAAGACATTTTCGGCGCAGCCGTGATTGTTGCGGCGCAGGCTGTCGATAAAAAATACCTCTATCCTTCCGAATAGCCGGGGAGCTTTCCGCCTCCCGCGCGGGCGCGGGATGTGCGGGCGCGTTTCTCGCTGGCGGTTTTGGGCGGGCCCATGCGGCTCCGCCCTTTTTTGCGCATGGGCAGACGGCGGTTTCCGGCTTGCGCGGGAGAAACTGGGGGAACCCAATGCCTGCAAAAAAGTCCGGCTTTGCGCAGACGGCGGAATCGGCTTTTCGCCTGAGCCCGGCCTTTTGCAAAAACCTGAAAAAGTTGCGCAGATTCCGAAGCGGAACCTTTGGGCGTTTATGGATGTTTATTTTAGAAAAAATGTGCGCCGTGAAGGGTTATGGGAAACATGCTTTTAAAGGATGCCTCGCGTTTGCCTCCCATTTTTTTTGAGGGCGGTATATTTTGCGTAAGACCTTTCCGGGCGGGGTGCGGTTCGGGAGCCGCCTTCGATAGCTAAGGCAGCTCCCGCAAAGGCGGCGGAACGAGAGGGGGGAGGCGCAGTTTTGGCAGTTTTTTTGGGGGGATGCTGTTTAACTTCTCAAAAAAACCCCCGCCGTTAGTGCGGCGGAGGCGACCTCACTAAAATGAGGTGATATTATCGCTGATTCTGTCAAGCTAAGATTTTGACCGCGGGTCTTCTCAGCTCATACTCTTTTCTGCGTTTAAAAGCTGCATGCAACAGATAAAAGCAGAAAAAATATGATAGAGAATATGGGAAGTATCCTTGAATAAGTCAAAAAAAAGATAGCCATTTTTTATGCAACAGTTTGTTTGCGCAAGGGTTTGCCTCCGGCTGGATTGAACACGGCTGCGGCTGCCTGAAAAGTAAACGGGCGTGCGCCTCTCCGGCATCCTGCGCCGCGTAAAATTCGTTGACTATGCCGGGGCTCTTTTAAAGATATGCCGCTTGCATGGATAACAGCATTCTCAAATCGCACTTTCCCGACGCTGAACTCTTTGAAAAATACGCGGCAGCGCGGGATATGCTGCGCGAATTCAATTCCCTCCCGTACCGCGATTTCAAGCGCAAGGGTGAAATCATAAGGAGCCTTTTCGGCGGCGCAAAGGGGGGATTCAGGATAGAGGCGCCGTTTTGCTGCGATTTCGGCTCAAACATATTTATTGGGGAAAATGTGTTCATCAATTTCAACTGCACCATTTTGGACGGCGACCGGGTTGAAATCGGGGACGACACCATAATAGCCCCGAATGTCCAGATATATGCCACGGGGCACCCGGTCTCCCCGTCGGGGCGCTGGGAAAGCGTTTGCGGCTCGAAGGTTCTTGCCTTGGAAACCGCGCCGGTATGCATCGGGCGCAACTGCTGGATAGGAGGGGGCGTAATTATAACTCCGGGTGTCAGCATAGGCGAAAATTGCGTGATAGGTGCTGGAAGCGTCGTTACAAAGGACATCCCGGCAGGGTCTCTGGCTGTGGGCGCGCCCTGCCGCCGGATTCGCTCGGTCTGAATCCTGGAGGCTGGCGACGCGTTTTATGCCCTGCAATTTTGTTCCGAGGGTTTTTCCCCAGATTTTCGCGCGGATTTTCCCGTTTTGATTTATCCCCCCGCACGGGGAATGTTTCACGGATATTTGCGCCTTTTCTCCTTGGGCGGCGGTCGCGGAATCCCAGAGGGCATGGGGCGGGGGCATTGAGGGGCCTCTTTCGGATTTTTTCAGCCGGGCGGGAGAGGGGATGAATCCCTGGACGCACTCGTTTTCCGGTTTTGTTTGCGGACATTTCTTGGCGGTTTAAGCCGGTTTGCAGGGGGGATGACTCCGGCCTTTTTGCAGGCGGGACGATTCTTCTCAGGCTGCCGGAGGATTTTAAAGCGCATTTCATTTGGCTTGTACGCCTTACAAAAAAGTGCGGCTCGTAGAATTCCGCATATCGGATGAATGTTGCCTGGGGAAGGCAGGCTGCGGCTGTCCGGTGCGATGGATTGGATGAGCCTGCCGGGGTTCGCCTGCCGTTTTTTTAACTTGTGGCAGGGTTTCGGAGGCGGCTTGGTTCGCATCTTTTTTTGCGTTTGTGAGGGTGCAGTTGTGCTTCCGTTTCAGGCGTCCCTCGGATTCGGGAATTGGCCTTCGCTTTTTTTTGCCGAACAGGGTATAGCCGGGTAGAGCTGGGGCGCTGCCATGCCTTTGGCGTTTGCGATTCCCGCCTCCCGGGCGGCCCGCCTTGCATAAAGTCGAAAAAAAAACGGCGCGGATGAAAATCCGCGCCGCAGTGTTTTTGAATGTCTTTTTCAGTATATGAAGAGGAGCTCGGAATACTTCGGAAGCGGCCAGATGGAATCCTCCACTTCGCATTCCGCGCCGTCAACCGCCTTGCGGAGCGCGGCCATGGCATTGAGCACGGCATCTTCGTTTCCTGCGGGCTTTGCAAACTCCCTTTCAAGGGCGTCAACCGCCTTTGAAACTGCGGAGATGCTGTCGGCCGCCCTCTTGCCTATGGAGTCGATTTCCGCATTCTTCCATGGGGAGTTTGCGGCGGCGGCAAGCTTGGACAGGTGCGAGGCGAGCGCCGGGATTATCATCGTCTTTGCAATGTTGAGCGATACTCCCGCTTCGATGTGGATTTTGCTCTGGTACTCCTCGATGAACACCTCGTAGCGCGAGTGAAGCTCCGCCCTGTTGAACACGCCGTACTTTTCAAAGAGGGCGATGTTCTTCGGGTCCAGCAGGGGCTTGAGGGCTTCGGGGGTCGTGCGCAGGTTGGGGAGGCCGCGCTTTTCAGCCTCCTTAACCCATGAGGCGTCGTAGCCGTTGCCGTTGAAGATGACACGCTTGTGCTTTTTCACAATTTCGTGGAGCTTCTTTTGCAGGCCGGAGTTGAAGTCCTTTGCCGGGAGGCTTTCGAGGTAGGTCGAAATTTCGTCGAAGGATTCGGCTACGATTGTGTTGAGGATTATGTTCGGGCTTGCGCAGGACTGCGAGGAGCCCACCGCGCGGAATTCAAACTTGTTCCCGGTGAAGGCGAACGGGCTCGTGCGGTTGCGGTCGGTGACGTCTGCGGGCAGGGGCGGCAGCGTGTCCACGCCTACCTTTATCTGCCTGCTCTTCTTGCTGGACTTCGGCTCGCCCTTTTCGAGCTGGTCGATTATGTCGGAGAGCTGGTCGCCGAGGAACATGGATATTATCGCCGGAGGGGCTTCGTTGGCGCCCAGGCGGTGGTCGTTTCCGGCCCCGGCCGCGGAGGAGCGGAGGAGGTCGGCGTGCCTGTCGACAGCCTGGATTATGGCGCAGAGCGTCGTCAGGAATATGGCGTTTTGGTGCGGGTCGGTGCCCGGGTTCAGGAGGTTTCGGTTTCCGACGGAAATCGACCAGTTGTTGTGCTTGCCGGAGCCGTTTACGCCCGCGAAGGGCTTTTCGTGCAGCAGGCAGACGAACCCGTGCCTTTCGGCGACCTCTTGGAGGACTTCCATCATGACCGTGTTGTGGTCCACCGCCGCGTTCAGCTCCTCGAATACGGGGGCGATTTCAAACTGGGCGGGGGCGACTTCGTTGTGGCGCGTCTTGGCGGGGATGCCCATGCGCCACAGCTCGTGGTCGACTTCGTTCATGAAGTTCAGGATGCGCGGCTTTATGGCGCCGAAATAGTGGTCCTCAAGCTGCTGGTGCTTCTGGGGGGCTGCGCCGAACAGGGTGCGGCCCGTCTGGATGAGGTCTGGGCGCAGCATGCAAAGCGACCTGTCGACGAGGAAGTATTCCTGCTCGGCGCCGAGAGTTACCGAGACGCGGCCGCTGCGGTTTTCGCCGAAGCACTTCAAAAGCCTCTTTGCCTGCGCGCCGAGTATCTGCATCGAGCGCAGAAGCGGCGTCTTCTTGTCTAGCACTTCGCCCGTATAGGAGCAGAAGGCCGTCGGGATGCAGAGGGTGGCCACGGAGCCGGTGCGCTTGATGAAAGCCGGGCTCGTGGGGTCCCAGGCGGTGTAGCCGCGCGCCTCAAAGGTGGAGCGCAGGCCGCCCGAGGGGAAGGATGAGGCGTCGGGCTCGCCGACTATGAGGTTTTTGCCGGAAAAGCGGGTGATGGCGCCGCCGAGCTCGTCGGAGGGGTCGAGGAAGGCGTCGTGCTTTTCGGCGCTGGAGCCTGTCAGCGGCAGGAACCAGTGGGTGTAGTGCGTGACTCCGCGCTCCATCGCCCACGCCTTCATCGCATGTGCGACGTCGTCTGCTATGGACGGGTCTATGGGCATGCCGGAGTTCACGGTTTCCATCAGTTTGTTGTATGCCGGGCGCGGGAGGTAGCGCTCCATCGCCTTCAGCCCGAATACGTCCCTGCCGTATTCCTTTTCCACGTCGTACGGGGGCGGAACCGTTTCCTCGGCCTTCGGGCGGTTTGCGATTTCGGCGATTGCTGACTTTCTGCTGTTCATATTTTCCTTTGCTGGATTTTATAAAATGTCTGCAAAATTCATAATAGCACGCGGCGTGCCAGTTTTTTTAAGCGGTCAATTTAGACGGGGCAAAAAAGATTTTGCAACTTATATAAGGGGCTTTGGGGTTTTTTAAAGAAGAAATTCTCAGGACGCGCGTTTTCAAATTTCAAACTTGAACGACAAATTTGTCGTTTTGAGGATGCGCGGCGACAAATTTGTCGCTTTTTACGTTTTTGTATTTTACCTTCCGGCGGGGCGGACAATTTCGTGTTTTTTGTATGTTGCTTTTCCCTATGGTGTTATCGCTTTTGATGCCGTTCTGGCACGCAATGTGCTGTATGGGGTTGCAAAGGAATCATACATTTATGCAAAACAATACGGATTCAAACTCCAACTATCCCGGGCCGCAGGGACTCTACAGCCCGGAAAATGAACACGACGCCTGCGGCGTCGGCCTCGTGGTTGATACCGGCGGCACGGCAAAGTGCGAAATTGTCGCCCAGGGCATCGAAGTTTTAAACAGGCTCATGCACAGGGGCGCGGTCGGGAGCGACTCCCAGACCGGCGACGGCGCGGGCATTCTCGTGCAGACGCCCGACGAATTTTTCAGGCGGGAGGTCGCAAACCTTCCTGAGCGCGGCTCCTACGGGGTCGGCATGGTCTTTCTGCCCCGGGACGGGATGTTGCGGGAAGAGTGCAGGAAGGTGTGCGAATCTACAATTTTGTCGGAGGGCTTCGAGCTTGTGGCATGGCGCGACGTCCCGACGGATTTGGGGGCGATAGGGGGCGTTGCCCTGAGTACCTGCCCGAATATAGCGCAGTTCTTCGTCCGCCCCGTCTCCGCCCCCGGGGATTCCGACGCGCTCGAAAGGCGGCTTTACATACTGCGCCGCCAGATTGAAAACTCTGTCGCCTCCCGCACGGATGCCGGGGACTCGTTTTACATCTGCTCGCTATCCTCGCGGACGGTGGTTTACAAGGGCCTGCTGAACGCCCCGCAGCTCCGCCGCTTTTTCCCGGACCTTTCCGATCCGGCGTTCAAGTCGGCCATAGCCCTCGTCCACCAGCGGTACAGCACAAACACCTTCCCTTCGTGGCCCCTGGCGCAGCCTTTCAGGTATCTGGCCCACAACGGCGAAATAAACACGCTGCGGGGCAACCTGAACCAGATGAGGGCGCGCGAATCCCACTTCTCCTCGCCGCTTTTCGGGGAGGACATTTCAAAGCTCATCCCCGTGGTCCGCGGGGGGCAGAGCGACTCCGCCTGCCTCGATAACGCGGTTGAGTTCTACACCCGCGCGGGCCGCACGCTCGCCCACACCATGCTCATGCTCGTCCCGCAGGCGTGGGGCAGGGATTTCTACCTGAGCCGCGACATCCTGGGCTTTTTTGAATACCACTCGGGCCTCTCCGAGCCGTGGGACGGCCCCGCCGCGCTCGCATTTACAGACGGCGTCCACGCCGGCGCCCTCCTGGACCGAAACGGCCTGCGCCCGGCGCGCTACACCATAACGCGGGACGGGCTCTTCGTCCTCGCCTCCGAGGCGGGCGTCCTCGACATCCCCGAGGGCGACATTGTCCGCAAGGGCCGCCTGCGCCCCGGGGAGATGATTTACATAGACACCGAAAAGGGGCGCATCTTAAACGATATGGAGATAAAGACGCTCATCGCGCGCTCCAAGCCGTACCGCCGCTGGGTCGATGAAAATAGGATAACGCTCCCCGGCATATTTGAATCCGTGTCAAACCCGGGCGTGGGCGAAAACCTGGTGCTTCGCCAGAAGCTCTTCGGCTATACCCGCGAGGACATCGACCTCATTCTAAAGCCCATGGCAGAAACCGCCCGCGAGCCCGTCGGCTCCATGGGAAACGACGCCTCCCTCGCCGTCCTGAGCGAAAAGCCCCAGCTTTTGTACGACTACTTCAAGCAGCTCTTCGCCCAGGTCACAAACCCGCCGATAGACCCAATCCGCGAAGAGCTTGTGATGAGTCTGATGACCTACATCGGAAACCAGGGCAACTCCCTTGAGGAGCTTCCGCGCCACGCGCACCTTCTGAAGCTCCCGACCCCCATACTGACGGGCAGGGACATGGAGTGCCTGCGCTCCTCGCGGATACCCACCTTCCAGTCAAAGACCATAAAGGCGCAGTTTTCCGCCGCAGCCGGGGCGGAGGGCATGCGCTCCGCCCTGGAGGCCCTTTGCCGGGAGGCCGAGGAGGCCGTCGCCGCAGGAAGCTCCGTCATAATAATAAGCGACCGAGGCCTCGACTACGGCCATGCCCCGATTCCCATGCTTCTGGCGGCCGCCGCCGTCAACGGGAGGCTGGTTGAAAAGAGCATGCGCACGAGCGCTGGAATCGTCGTCGAGACCGGGGAGGCGCGGGAGATAATGCACTTCGCGCTCCTGCTGGGCTACGGCGCCACGGCCGTAAACCCCTACCTTGCGATAGAGAGCGTCGCCGACATGGCCTCCTCGGGGCGCATCGCAGGCATGGACGCCGCCCGCGCAGTGGAAAACTACATACGGGCCGTGTGCAAGGGCATTTTGAAGTGCATGTCGAAGATGGGCATATCGACTTTGCGCAGCTACCGGCAGGCGCAGCTTTTCGAGGCCGTGGGGCTAAACAGGGAAGTCGTCGACAGGTACTTTTCGGGAACCGCTTCGCGCATAGGCGGCCTCGGGCTTCCGGAAATAGCGGAAGAGGCCCTCATGCGCTACCACGGGGCGTACTATCCCAAGCCGGGCGAGGAGGGCCTTCTGGAAAATACCGGAAAGTACAAGTTCAGAAAGGGCGGCGAGCACCGCCTGTTCACCCCCGCCAGCATATCGCTCCTCCAGGGCGCCGTGCGCGAAAACAATCCGGAAAAGTACGCCGCATACGCGAAGCTCATAAACGAGCAGTCCGAGCATCTGTGCACGCTGAGGGGGCTTTTCAAGTTCAAAAAGGCCCAGCCTGTGCCGCTCGATGAGGTCGAGAGCGCCGAGAGCATAATGAAGAGGTTTGTATCCGGCGCGATGAGCCTCGGCGCGATAAGCCCGGAGGCGCACGAGACAATAGCGGTTGCGATGAACCGCATAGGCGCCATGTCCAACTGCGGCGAGGGCGGGGAGGACCCTGCGCGCGGCGCTTCGGAGGGGGCGGCCGAAAACAGGGCGAGCTCCATAAGGCAGATTGCAAGCGGCCGCTTCGGCGTAACCGCGGAGTATCTGGCAAACGCAAAGGAGCTTCAGATAAAGGTGGCCCAGGGGGCGAAGCCCGGCGAGGGCGGCCAGCTTCCGGGGCACAAGGTGGACGCCGACATCGCGCGGATACGCCACTCCACCCCGGGGGTCTCCCTCATTTCGCCGCCGCCGCACCATGACATATACTCAATCGAGGATTTGGCGCAGCTCATATACGATTTGAGAAACGCCAACGAGGCCGCCCGCGTCTCTGTAAAGCTGGTTTCCGAGGCGGGCGTGGGCACCGTCGCCGCAGGCGTCGCGAAGGGGCGGGCCGACATGGTGCTTATAAGCGGGCACGACGGCGGCACGGGCGCCTCCCCGCTTACGAGCATAAAGCACGCGGGCCTTCCGTGGGAGCTTGGCCTTGCCGAAACCCAGCAGACCCTGCGCCTCAACGGCTTAAGGGACAGGATAAGAATCCAGGTTGACGGCCAGATGAAGACCGGGCGCGACGTCGTAATCGGCGCGCTTCTGGGCGCGGAGGAGTTCGGCTTTGCCACTGCGATACTGGTTTCGATGGGGTGCGTCATGATGAGGAAGTGCCACGAAAATTCGTGTCCTGTGGGAATCGCAACGCAGGACCCCCGCCTGCGCAAATGCTTCAGGGGAACCCCGGAAAACGTGGTGAACTTCCTGCGCTTTGTGGCGGAGGAGGCACGCGGCATACTCGCCTCCCTGGGCCTGCGCTCGATAGACGAGGCCGTCGGCAGGTGCGACCTTCTCGAAAAGGACGCGGCGATAGGCTTTTGGAAGGCAAGGAGGCTCGACTTTTCCGCGATATTCGACGACCCCTGCGACCCGTCGGTCCCGCGCAAGTCGGCCGGTCTCTCGCCCCGCGAGCTTAAGGACGCCTACGACAAGCGGCTCCTGAAAATATTTGAGCCTGCCATAAGCCGCGGCGAGAGGATGTCGGCCGACATGCCCATACGGAACGCCGACAGGAGCGTCGGGGCGATGCTGAGCTCCCGCATAGCCTCCGCCTACGGGCACGCCGGCCTGCCGGACTCGACGATTACCGTAAACTTCCGAGGCACGGCCGGCCAGAGCTTCGGCGCGTTCCTCGCCGCAGGGGTTACGTTCAACCTCGAAGGCGACGCAAACGACTATGTAGGCAAGGGGCTTTCCGGCGGCAGGATTGTCATCCGCACGCCGCGCGGGGCCCCGTACAAGAGCTTTGGCAACGCGGCCGCAGGAAACGTCATAGCCTACGGCGCGACTTCGGGCGAAATATTCATAAACGGGCGCGCCGGCGAGCGGTTCGCCATAAGAAACAGCGGCGCCACGCTGGTCGTCGAGGGCGTGGGGGACCACTGCTGCGAATACATGACAGGCGGCGTGGCGGTCGTGCTCGGCCGCACGGGCTTCAACTTCGCAGCCGGCATGACCGGGGGCATCGCATACGTCTATGACGAGTCCGGGGATTTCGACAGGCGATGCAACCTGGCCTCGGTCGACCTGGAGTGCGTCCGCCCCGGAAGCGCCGACGACGCGCGCCTGCGGGAGCTTGTCGGGCGCCATTTGGAGCTCACGGGCTCCGAGCGGGCGAGGGAGCTTATCGACTGCTGGGACGAGACCCTGCTTAAGTTTGTGAAGGTGTTTCCTGTTGAGTACCGCAAGGCGCTGGGCGCCGCTGCGGGGGAAAATCCGGCAGGCCGCGAAGGAGGGGCGGTTTCGTAGAAATTATGGCTACAGAATTCATGGACATTCCGCGGAGCAATCCGCGCTACAGGCCCGGGCGCGAACGGGACTTCCGCGACGTTGAAATCCGCCTTGGGCCCGAGGGGGCGCGCAGGCAGGCTTCCAGGTGCATGGGGTGCGGAGTCCCGTTTTGCCACGGGTACGGCTGCCCGCTTTCAAACGCGATTCCGGACGCTATGGCCGCAGTCGCGGAGGGCAGGATGAGGGACGCCTACGAGATTTTCCGGGCCACGTCGCCTTTCCCGGAATTCACCTCGAGGGTATGCCCGGCGCTCTGCGAGTCGGCATGCTGCGCGGGAATATCGTTTTCGCCCGTCACGGTGAAGCAGGTCGAGTACGAGGTGGCGGAGGCCGCGTTTGAAAACGGCTGGGCCGTCCCCGCAGGGCGCGCGCCGCGCACGGGGCGCCGCGTGGCAGTAATCGGCTCCGGCCCGGCTGGCCTTGCCGCTGCGGGCGCGCTCAACCGCTCGGGGCACGAGGTTGTGGTCTTTGAAAAGGCCGCGTCTGCGGGCGGGCTGCTCCGCTACGGGATTCCCGATTTCAAGCTCGAAAAGCGCGTTGTGGACAGGAGGATAGGCCTGCTTTGCGCGGAGGGCGTCATGTTCGAGTACGGCGTGGAGGTCGGCAGGGACGTGTCTGCCGCATACCTCATGCGCAAGTTCGACGCCGTGTGCCTCTGCACGGGCTGCCCTGTCCCGCGAGACCTGGCGGTGCCGGGCAGGAATCTGGATGGCATATTTTTCGCCCTGGAATTCCTGGCCGGGCAGAACCGGGCGATTTCCGGCGAGCTGGACGGCGTTCCCGTCAGCGCAAAGGGAAAGAAGGTCCTCGTCATAGGCGGGGGCGACACCGGCAGCGACTGCGTCGGCACGGCGATACGCCAGGGCGCAAAAAGCGTTGTGCAGATAGAGATAATGCCCGAGCCGCCGGAAGGCAGGCACCCGTCGACCCCGTGGCCCATGTGGGAGTACAAAAAGCGGACTTCAAGCTCGCACCTGGAGGGCGGGACGCGCATGTGGGGCGTCGTCGCCAAATCTTTCGGGGGCGCCCGGGGGCGCGTGAAGTCGCTCAAGGCTGGGCTTGCCGACTGGGAATTTTCGCCCGAAGGCCGGCCGTCCAAATTCTCGGAGCGCCCTGGCGGCGATTTTGAAATTGACGCGGACCTCGTCCTCATCAGCATGGGATTTACCGGAGCGGAACGCGGGCCGATGGCCGGGGAGCTCGGCCTGGATTTCTCGGAGAGGGGAACCTTCGCCTCGCTTCGCCCCTCAAAGGCGTTTCCCGGCGTGTTTGCCGCCGGAGACTGCGTGGGTGGGCCGTCGCTCGTCGTGCGGGCTGCGGCTTCCGGCCTCGCAGCGGCGGCTTCGGTTTCGGAATACCTGAAATCTGTTCCGCAGCATAACAACCTCAAAAAATGAGCCTCAACGTCGATATCACGATCCTGAACCGCATAAGCCACGTAATCGCGCAGCGCGCGTCCGTCCCGGTGATGCTGCGCGAAGTCCTGAGCATACTCCACTCCGAAATGGGCCTCCTGCGCGGGACGTTTGCGCTCCGCGAGGGCGACATGCTCGTAATCGAGGCATCCGAGGGCCTAAGCACCGCCGAGGAGGAGCGGGGCATGTACAGGATAGGCGAGGGCGTCACTGGAAAGGTTGCTGCCGACGGCCGCCCGCGCGTCATCCCCGACATATCCGAGGCGGGGGGGGAGTTCCTCAACCGCACACGGGCGCGCGACGGGGAGAAGGGCGTGGCCTTCATATGCGTCCCCGTAGTTTACAAGGGAGACGTGATAGGGACGATTTCCATCGACAGGAAGGTCGAAGAAGGCACAGACCTCGCAGGCGACATGCACCTCCTTGAGCTGATAGCAAACATTTCAGCCGAGGCCATATTCGCAACCTACACCGAATTCGAGGAGCGCGAAAAGCTGATTTCGGAAAACCGGCGCCTGCAGCTTGAGCTGGACAACAGGCTGAGGCCCGCCGACATGATAGGCAATTCGGCGGTGATGAAGAAGGTGTATTCGATGGTGGCGAAGGTGTCGGAGTCCAACGCCACGGTGCTGATAAGGGGCGAGTCGGGCACGGGCAAGGAGCTTGTCGCAAAGGCCATACAGCGCGCGTCTTCGAGAAGCGGCGGGCCGTTTGTGGCGGTCAACTGCGCGGCCCTTCCGGAGGGGCTTGTGGAAAGCGAGCTTTTCGGGCACGAGAAGGGCGCGTTTACCGGGGCCGTCAACCGCAAGGAGGGCCTTGTTGAAGCCGCAGACGGAGGCACGCTCTTTTTGGACGAGATAGGCGACCTCAGCCAGGCGATGCAGCTCAAGCTCCTCCGCTTTCTCCAGGAGCGCTCGTTCTTCCGCGTGGGCGGCGGGCGGGAGATGAGGGTTGACGTCCGCATAATCGCGGCGACGAGCCGGAACCTTGAGGAAATGATGAAGTCGGGCTCGTTCCGCGAGGACCTCTATTACCGGCTGAACGTGTTCCCCATCTACATGCCGGCCCTGCGCAACCGCAAAAGCGACATAATGCTCCTTGCCGGATACTTCCTCGAAAAGTACAACAAGGTCCACGGCAAGTCTGTGGCCCGCATATCGACCCCCGCCATAAACATGATTTCCTCGTACTGCTGGCCGGGCAACGTGCGCGAGCTTGAAAACTGCATGGAGTACGCGGTGCTCAGCACCTCCGACAGCGTGGTGAGCGCCTACAACCTTCCGCCCGCCCTCCAGACCGTCCACACCGAGCAGTCCGCCGCAATGAGGGAGAGCGACGGGGGCGCGGACTACTCCGCGCTGGTGGCGAACTTTGAGCGCGAAATAATCGTGGAGGCCCTCAAGCTCAAAAAGGGAAACGCCGCCTCCGCCGCGCGGCATTTGCGGACCACATCCCGCATAATCCTGTACAAGATGAAAAAGCTCGGCATAACGCCCGAAATGTACAAGTAGGGCGGTGCCTTTCAAAAAGCGGAACCGGTGCTTGGTTCCGCTTTTTTTTGCGGCCGCAGCCCGTGGGGCATCTCCTGCCGCCGTCCGGGGGGAATTTCGGAAGCGCACGGGCGGATTGGGTCTGCGCGGATTTTTGTCGGCGTTTTTCTGCGGCGTTTTTGTAGCGCGGGCAGCGCAAACTTCATTATTGTCGTTTTTTTAACGCGCGCCTTTTGTGCGGCGGCGCATTCGCACGCGGTTTCGGCGCTTTTTTGGGGGGAGATGTGCTGAATTATGCCCCGCCTTTCTTTGCGCAATTTTTGCGGCGTACAATTTTGTATTTTTTGGGGCTCGGGTGCGGGAGGAGGATGCACAAATTTGTGCCGCGCATTTTGGGGCGGATTTTGGCTGTTATTTTAAGAGTATGAATATTACGTTGTTATGGATTTGATTCCCCCTGCGCTTTTGCTGGCATGGCGCGTGCTTTACATAGGGGCATCTTCCAGTTCAAAGAAGGACAATGCAATGAAGTTGATAATAGCATACATAAAGCCCGAACAGCTCGGCGCGGTGAAGAGGGAACTCTTTAAGAGGGAAATCTTCAAAATGTCCGTCACAAACGCGCTGGGCTGCGGACGGCAGCGGGGCTACACCGAAAACTACCGGGGCAACGAAATAGAGGTGCATCTTTTAAAGAAGATGCGCCTTGAAATCGGGGTCAACGACGAATACCTCGACACGACCGTCGAAGCCATAATGAAGGGCGCCCAGACGGGGAGCATCGGCGACGGGAAAATATTCATTCTCGACCTCGCGGGATGCATCCGCATCCGCACCGAGGAGACGGGAAGGGAAGCGATAGGTTAGAAAGTCTGTTTTATGTTTGGAAAGACCGTTTTATTTTTGATGTCTTTTGCCGCGCCGGGTTTGGCCCTCGCGCAGGAAGCCGCTGCGGAGGCCGCCGCGCCCGCGCCTGCGGTGTCGGAAGAGATGTTTGTTGTAAACAACCTCTGGATTCTGCTCGGCGCCATACTGGTGTTTGCGATGCACCCGGGGTTCGCCCTCGTCGAAACGGGGCTGACGCGCGCAAAAAACAGCGTGAACATACTGACGAAGAACATCGTCACCGTGGCCATTGGCCTCGTTACGTATGTCGCAATAGGCTTCAGCCTCATGTATCCCGGCGGGGACTGGCTGATACCGGGAGTCCTCGCCATGCCGTCTTTCGGCGTGGCCTCGCCGGAGGGCGCTGCGGGCGCCATCGGGTATAACGGCGGACTCTATTCGTACTGGACTGATTTCATCTTCCAGGCCATGTTTGCCGCCACGTGCGTCACAATAGTTTCCGGCGCGGTGGCGGGAAGAACCAAGTTTTCCGCCTACCTAATATTCGGCTTCATTTACGCGGCCTTCGGCTACACCGTGATAGGCTCGTGGGGATGGGGCGGCGGCTGGCTCAAGGAGCTTGGCTTCTACGACCTGGCGGGTTCGACGTTCGTGCATTCGGTTGGCGGGTGGGCGGCCCTGATGGGCGCTGTAATCGTCGGGCCGCGCATCGGAAAGTACGTAAACGGCAGGACGCACGCCATGATGGGAAGCAACATGGCCCTCGCGACCCTCGGCGTATTCCTGCTGTGGTTCGGATGGTTCGGCTTCAACGGTGCGTCGGTCTTTTCTGCCGATCCCGTGATGGTGGCCTACGTCTTTGTCACGACCGCCCTTGCCGCCGCGTTCGGGCTGACCGCCGCGATGCTGACCTCGTGGATAGTGCAGGGCAAGCCCGACCTTTCCATGATTCTTAACGGGTGCCTCGCGGGCCTCGTTGGGATTACGGCCGGAGCCGACTGCGTAAGCATAGCGTCTGCCTGCCTCATAGGGGCTGTGGCCGGGGTGATAGTGGTGTTTTCCGTGTACTTTTTCGACAGGCTCCGCATCGACGACCCCGTGGGCGCTCTTTCGGTTCACCTAGTCTGCGGGCTGTGGGGAACCCTCGCGGTGGGCATATTCTCGCCCGCCCACACACTGGCGCCGCAGATTGTGGGCATGGCGGCTGTCGGGATTGCGTCGTGCGCATTTTCGGGGGCTGTGTTTTACGCCCTGAAGAAGACTGTCGGCCTGAGGGTCTCGGAAGGCGATGAAATCCGCGGCATGGACATCAGCGAACACGGCATGGAAGCCTACGGCGGATTCCAGATATTCTCAAGCGAATAGCCCTTTTTAAATGGGGGCTTCAGGGCCCGCCGGACAGGCGATTTTGATTGACTTCGGCGGGCCTTTTTAATGGATTTAACAACACAATCCCTACAAACAAGGACAAACTATGAATAACATGCTAAAGACTACGATAATTGCGGGCTTTGCGGCGGCTCTCTGCTCCGCGTCATATGCGGCGGAAGCTGCGGCTGAAGCGGCCCCGGCAAACCCCGTCAGCCCCTACTTCACGGGCGTGACCCAGCCTTCGATGGACAGGCTCTCCGCCTCCGTCTCGTTCGGCTTTGAAAGCGAATACGTCTTCCGCGGAAAGAAGGAGGCTTCCGACTCCTTCCAGCCGGAAGTCGCCGTCTCCTACGCCATGGGCGAAAACTGGGGCGTCTACACCAGCGTCTGGAACAACTCCCCGCTCAAGAATTCCGATTTCAACGAAACCGACATCAACATCGGCGCGACGTACTCCATCGCCGCCTTCACGATTGACGCCGGCTACACCTACTACTGGTATAACGACGTTAAAAACGGCGGTTTCGCAGCCACCAACGAGCTCAAGGCCGGGCTGAACTACGACTCGACCGAGCTTCTCGGCAGGGTTTCCTCGGTTCTCGCCGACCTTTCCATAACCCCCAGCGTCTACTATTACTACGACTTCGACAGGATGGCCAACACCGTCGAGCTCGCCGTGTTCTCCTCCGTCCCGGTCACAAAGTGGATGTTCGGCGAAGACAAGGATTTCCTGTCGGTTGACACTTCTGTGTTCTACGGCTGGACCTCCTCCGACCGCTCGAAGTCTGGCGGCGTGATTTCCCGCAGCACCAACAGCTACAGCTACGGCGGCGTCACGGCCGACCTCGTCTGGAAGGTCAACAGCATCTGCCGCGCAGCCGTCGGCATCCGCTGGGCGATGAATAACGACGACGCCTGGGGCAATGACGAGCAGCTCCTCTGGTACGGGGCTTCTGTCTCCCTCGGCTTCTAATTGCAAAATATTGGCTTTCTCTGCGCGGCCCTTTCGGCCGCGCTTTTTTTTGCGCCCCGCGCAGGCGGATTTTAGCGGGCCGCATTGTATCTTGCCAAAAGGTTTGATATAGTGTGCCAAATGTTTGATCTTTTTTATATGCAACCCTTGTTCTGTATCTTTCCTGCAAGGGGATAAAAAAGGCTCTGCAAGACGTTCGCAGGTATATTCGGGTCTTGGTTTGGCATAATATCCTTTTGCATCGTTAGTTTGCTGATGATTACGGATTTTTTTTTGATAATATCGAACCAAAGGCCATAGGATGAATTGTCAAGCGGCAGAGAACTTGCCGCGCAAAAATGGCATCGAAATTACCGCTTCGCGAATAGTTGCAAAGATTCGGATTCGCGGGCACAAGCCCGCTATGTTCTGCCGGGCCCAATAGCATTGGGCTTTCCCGCCACTTTTTCAAATCTACGACGGGTATAAGGCATGGAAGCGGCGGATTGGCAAATTTGATTTTGAATATTCTGAATCAATAACAAAAACAAAGGATTGAAAAAACGTCTAAAAAAGCCAAAAAGTATATAGACAAATTTTACGCTTGCCTATTTTTCATACGCACAAAAAATAACTGTTTAAAATTTTTCCGAAATAAAAGCAAAAAGATGAAAAATGTTTAATCAAGAAGTCACAGAAAAACTTATCCATTGGTTTGTTTCCTCGCAAAAGGGGCATAAGATGGATAAATTGGCTCTTTTGAAACTCGTATTTTTTGCCGACCGCTACCATCTTAGGAATTTTTCGCGGACGATTACCGGAGACGTTTATTTTGCAAAACAGCACGGGCCGGTAGCCAACAATACTTACGATTTGCTGACGCAAATTTGCGGTGGCAAAGGCTCACGATGGGCAAAAGCGCATATTATAATGCCGAACACGGACAAGATTTTAGCCAAGGGCAAAGGCAATATTTCCGATTTTTCCGAAAGTGAAATGGAAGCCATTAAATTTGTGGAAAGAAACTTTGGAGGTTTTTCCATGAAGAAATTGGAAGACCTTACGCATCAATATCCGGAATGGAAAAAGTTTGAAACACTGATTGATTCAAAGGAAACAAAATCAGTGGAAATGAATCTTGCGGATATGCTTTCCGATTCCGAAGAATCTAAAGAATATTATCCGGAATTGCCGAAGTCCGAACGCGACGCAAAAGAAGAATGGATTGAATGCGGCCTAATTTAAAGGACATTCAGACTTTCTCCAAAAGTCTGAAATACGGCGATGTTTTTATTTTGCAGGCGCGTGAAATGAAAACGGTAAAGGAACATTTTCTTGTTATCGTTGGCGGCGATAAAAGCGAAAAAATGATTTTCTTTGCTGCAATTTCTTCGAATTTAAATACTTTGAAAAGTCTGACGCCTCGCGCCGCTGACAATACTTATGTAGAAATCAAAAAAGAGGAATACGAAGAGCTTGACCATACAAGTTATGTAAATTGCAACTTGATTCCCCAAAGAACAATGGAGGATTTATTCACAACGGCCAGACAATTTAAAGCCCAACGGAAACCGATTGAACAAAAAATTGTAAACCGTATTTTAAATGCGATACATCAAAGCAAGTCCGTAACAAAATCCGTTTTGGCCAAGCTTCCGATGGCGATTGATAAAAGAGGAAACCAAAAGGTGATGTGACAAAGAAAGCTCGTTGTTGAAAGGGTTTTTTTTACGGTTTTGCTATGCCGCCGACAAACGGCACGAATTTTGATGTATCGCGTCGCAAGGTTTGAGGAGAAAAGCTTGATATTGGGTGATGGACGGGAGTAGTTTTTAGCCAACCCCAGCCGATCATGGAACTTGTAAAGGTTGCTCTGTTTTTGGACACCGAAACGATGGATTTCTATGGGAGGACGGCTACGGAGGTCGGGGTTTTCTTTGAAGAGTTTGTCTCCGATATGCTGATTGGCCACTTTGAAATTTGCTCATTTGGGGACAATGTCTGCCCGGCAATCGATCCCTCTTTGAACTGATGTCCACTGCAAGGCATTTGCAGTTTAAAAGCGGTTCCATTTATTCGCGGGGGGGCCTCGCGGACGGTCATTTTGTAAATGCCGGTAACGCTCGTTGCGGATAACCTCCGGAGGGGTAAATCTACTAGTCGCCAGCTAGCACGCACGCCTTCCACTCGACGTGGGAGGACTTGGAGCATCGGCTGATTTTGTCGGCCTAGTTGCCCGCCTCCATCATCGGAACTTCGACGTCGGGCGGAGTAGGTCCCGGTATGGCGGCTGTCTCCCCTTGGGCCATTTCGGCCGGGCGCGCCCCGCGCTGCGCCTGCCGGAGGGGAGGGGCTTTTCCGTCGGGAAGGAGCCGATTAAAAAAAATCTACTAAAATGGTTGAGATTTTTTCTTGACTTCCGAATGGGATTGTAAAGGCTACCTGTATGGTAGATTTAAAATCGGTTGCAATAAATCCGATAATTGTGGAAATTTAAGACAGGGAATTTTGATATGAAAATCAGGGAAAACATGGCCGAACTCATAGGCGGCACCCCGCTTGTGAGGCTCAACAGAATAAACGGCGGCGTCGCGGACGTCCTTGCGAAGGTTGAATTTTTCAACCCTTCCGGCTCTGTCAAGGACAGGGCCAGCGCCGCCATGGTGGAGGACGCCGAAAAAAGCGGCGCGCTGAAGCCGGGCGCGCTCATCATAGAGCCGACAAGCGGGAACACCGGCATAGGGCTTGCGCTCGTTGCGGCCCTGAAGGGCTACCGCCTGATACTCACAATGCCCGACACGATGAGCGTCGAGCGGCGCAAGGCTGTGCAGGCCTACGGGGCCGAGGTCGTCCTCACCCCCGGGGCGCTCGGCATGAGGGGGGCGATTGACGAGGCCCTGCGCCTGCGCGACGCAAACCCTGGCTCGTTCATCCCCCAGCAGTTTGAAAACCCATCGAACGTCCGCGCCCATGCGGAGGGCACGGGGGTTGAGATATGGAACGACACGGACGGCAAGGTTGACATGTTTGTCGCGGGCGTTGGCACGGGCGGCACGGTAACCGGGGTCGCAAAGGCCCTGAAGGCGCGCAAGCCCGGCGTCGAGATAGTGGCGGTTGAGCCTTCCGATTCGGCCGTGCTCTCCGGGGGGAAGCCGGGGCCGCACAAAATCCAGGGCATCGGGGCCGGGTTCATCCCGAAGATATACGACGCGTCGCTGGTGGACGAGGTGGTTTCCGTATCGGCGGAAGACGCCGGAAAGGCGGCCAGGGAGCTCGCCCGCAGGGAGGGGATATTGGCTGGAATATCGGCGGGGGCCGCCGTGCATGCCGCCCTCGAAAAATCGCGCCTGCCAGAAAACAAGGGAAAGACAATCGTAGTCCTAATCCCCGACACGGGAACGCGCTACCTTTCCACATGGCTTTTTGAGGGGTAGCCCGGCACGCTTTTCCGGCGCGCCGGATTTTAGAAGGAGACACCGCATGGAAGAAAAAAAATACAGGCCGGAGACCCTCGCGCTGCACGCGGGGCAGGTTCCGGATCCGACAACTCTCGCCCGCGCAGTTCCGGTGTACCGGACCACGGCGTTCAATTTCAAAAGCGCAAAACACGGCGCCGACCTGTTCGCCCTGCGCGAAAGCGGAAACATATACGCGCGGCTGATGAACCCTACAAACGACGTCCTCGAAAAGCGCATCGCGGCCCTCGAAGGCGGCGCTGCGGCGCTGGCGCTGTCGTCCGGCACGGCGGCGATAGCTTTCAGCGTCATGAACATCATGGGGCGGGGCGACGAGCTGGTCGCGGCAAACAATCTGTACGGCGGCACGTACACGCAGTTCGACGCGATTCTTCCGCAGTTCGGCGTTTCGGCAAGATTTACCGGCGTGAACGACTTCGACGCGGTGGAGCGCGCCATAACCCCGCGCACCCGCGCCCTGTACGTTGAGTCGGTGGGAAACCCCGCCCTGGACGTCGCCGACATCGGGGAGTATTCAAAAATCGCAAAGAGCCGCGGCCTCCCGCTCATTGTGGATTCGACTTTCACGCCGCCGCCGCTTTTGAGGCCGATAGAGCACGGGGCCGACATCGTCGTCCACTCGCTTTCAAAGTGGATTGGCGGCCACGGCACGGCAATCGGCGGGATAGTTGTGGATTCGGGGAAGTTCGACTGGTCCGACCCTAAGTTCAGCCTATACAACACCCCCGACGCGGGCTACCACGGCCTGCGCTTCGCCCGCGACCTGGGGGACATGAACCGCCTCGCCTTCATCGTGCGCCTGCGCACCGTCGGCCTGAGGAACATGGGGCCGACGCTCTCGCCAGACGCCGCCTGGATTTTCCTCCAGGGCGCGGAGACGCTTCCGCTTAGGATTCGCAAGCACAGCGAAAACGCGCTCGAAGTGGCTAAGTTTCTAAAGGGGCATCCGGATGTCGCATGGGTGCGCTATCCGGGGCTGGACGGCGACCCGTCAAAGCCTTTGGCCGACAGGTACCTCCCCGATGGGGCTGGCGGCATGGTAGTCTTCGGGCCGAAGGGCGGATACGCCTCCGCTGTGAAAATCGTGGACGGCATAAGGCTTTTCAGCAACCTCGCAAACGTGGGCGACGCAAAGAGCCTCATCCTGCATCCGGCGAGCACTTCGCATTCGCAGCTCGACGAGGCAGCGCAGCGGGCGGGCGGAATCACTCCCGAACTTCTCCGGCTTTCGATTGGCCTTGAGAATATCGAGGACATAAAGGAGGCGCTTGACGACGCCCTCAGGGCGGCGCGCTGACCCAACCCGCCTCCGTGCCGCGCAATCCGCCGGGGGATGGTTTCCCCCGGCTGGCTGCGGGGCGAGCGGCAGGCTTTATACCATCCCGTCTTCTGCGCGGGTATGTTCGGGCGGGGCGTGCCTCCCGCCTGCGGGGCGAGCGGCTGGGGCGCGTTTCCCGCGTTTTTTGCGGAAAGCATGGGAGGGGAGGACTTTTCGGAGGCTCTTGCGGGAGCCTTCCCGGGTGCGGGTATTTGCGGAGTATTTCAGGGGGCTGGCCGGGTTCTGCGCGGGGTTATGGGATGTTTTAGCTTTCAAATCCCTTTGGGGACAGCATCTGCGCCTCATTTTTCCCCTCTCCTTCGTCTCTTTTATCCCCGTTTGGAAATCCTGCGGCAACCCGGTATGCGGCGGGGCTTGCGGGGCATTTCGCCTTGCCTTCCGAATTGTCCGCCGCGCGAAAAAATTGCTGCGCGTAAAAACGGAGGGCCTTCCTTTTAACTCCCATTGAATCCGATTCTGCTTTTTAATTTCCAATCCGCAGCACGCCGGAGAGGGCGCGATATTTTGTGCGAAACGGTGCCAGGGCGTTTCCAAATCCCGCTTTATTGCGGCAGAGGGCGGTTGGGGATTTTTTCAAGCTAAAATCGGCAACCCAGGTGCCGTTCAAAAGCGTCTTATTTTGGGCGGCAGATTGGAATGCCCCAAAAGATGTGAAAATGCGGACGGCGTTTTGCGGCAGTTTGGCCGGGATTTTATTCTATGCACAAAATTTCATTCTCGAATCCCCGTTCCGGGACTAAAGATGCCGGAATATTTAAGATGCAGGCCCAATTCAATATTTCAAATATGACGCATCCAAGGGGGGAAAAGCGTAAAAGGGCTTTGGGATGGATTTGGAAACTGAAAGCGGATTTTGCGCAAGTTTGTTTGCGATAAAGGGGGGGCTTGCAGATATTCAGGCGAGGCGGCGCTATCCGCATTTTTCGCTCTTTCGGGAAGCCGCGCGCTATGCCGGTTCCGCAAAAAAAATGCGCGGGCCGACCAGGCATGAATGCGCAAAGGCGGCTGCGCCAAAATTTCGGCTCTCTGGCTGGCGGGATTCATGGGGAGTGTTGGCGCGAGTCTTGTGCGTAATCGCCTTTTGCGCATGGGGCGCGCGTTTTTTCAGGCGGACTTTACGCGCTTTGCGCATCTTTGCGCCCGCAGACTGGGGAAAAATCGAATGCGGCGGGATTGCGCAGGGCCGGGGGGAAATCCGGGCCCTTCGGCCGCAGCGCTTCATATGCAGTATTCCGCATCCTCCGCGCCTTTTACGACGTCTTCAAGCGTCGCCCTGGCAAGCGAGTTGCGGATTGCGGAATTGACTCCCGCCCATATGCCTCGGGCCCCGCAGGATTTTGAGCGCGGGCATTTGCCGGGGCAGGCCACGCAGTCCACTATTGAGGTTTCTCCCTCCATGACTTCGATGACTTCAAGCAGGGTTATCTCGGACGGTTTTCGGGTCAGCATGTATCCGCCTTTCGCGCCGCGGACGCTCCTCAAAAATCCGGCCCTGCGCAGCTCTATGATGAGCCTTCCTGCGTATTTTTCCGAAATGTCCTGGGAGGCCGAAATCTCGCGGATGAGGCGCGGAGAGCCGTCGTCGTGCAGGGCAAGGTCTGCAAGTATCCTTAGCCCGTATCTTCCTTTTGTGGAAATTTTCATGTTGCGCCTCCCTTTCCGCTTTTTTTAAGTATCGAAAAATATCTACCGATTATGTAGTGATTTTTGGGAAAAGTTTCTGACTTGCGAGAAAAAACTGAATCTTTTCGCATTTAAAAAATGCCGCAAAACCTGCGGGAAAAGCTTTGCGGCATTTGGGATTTTCAATGCGCGGATGCGCAATGGGCGCGGGGCCATGCCCGCTCGGGCGCTTGCGGGCGCAAAAAGGGCGGAACCCTGAGGCCCCGCCCGGACTCGTTCGCCAAGCCGTTTCAGCGCGCTAGGCGTTGACCTTTTCGGCGTTGGGAATGTTGTTTGAAATGTCCACGTTCTTCACCTGCTTTGTCTTTACCTTGACAAGCCTGCGGGCGCGGCGGATTTTGCGGTCGAGCTTCTCGGCCAGCTCGTCGATGGACTTGTACATGTCGGAAGATGCGATGCTTATCACCATGTCGGGGCCGTTTATCTCAATCCTGCCCTTTGCCACAAACTCGTTTTCATGATGGCGGTTCGGGGTGTATTCCAAATCAACCCGCACCCTGATAATCTTCTCCTGGTGCTTGAAAAGCTTCTCCATCTTGGCGTGGACCTCCTGCTTGAGGGCGTCCGTCAGTTCGAGATTCTGGCCTGAGATGATGATTTCGTTGTCGTTCATGATTTCCTTTCTGTTATGGCTTGATGCCTTGAAATTTTTTTGGGAGTATAGCCGGCTGACACCATTAATATCGACCCGTCTCCCGGCATGCTAAAGATCAAATCCGCAAAGAAACGCCGCCTCGAAAAGGCCCTCCAAACCATCGCCTCCCGCCATTCCACCATCGTGGTGACCGGGGGCAGCTCGGGGATAGGCCGCGCTTTTCTTGAACTGGCAGGAACTCTACCAAAGAACATTTTGATTTGCAACCTTTCTCGCACAAAACCTGCAAATTTTTTTGACAGGGAAAATTTTGAAAATGTTCCGTGCGATGTGTCGGATAACGCCCAAATCCGCGAGGCTTTCTCGCAAGTCATGGCCCTGCGCAAAGATAGGGGGCTTGAAAAGGGAGGGGTCCTCCTTGTGAATAACGCCGGGTTCGGCGGCTACGGGCCGTTTCCAGAGCCTGATATTGAGCACAACTGCGGCATGATAGACGTGAACGTGCGCGGGCTAACCTGCCTTTCCGGCCTTTTCGTGCCGGTTTTGCGCGAGTGCGGGGGCGGCATAATAAACGTTTCAAGCACCGCGGCGTGGCAGCCGTGCCCGTTTTTGGGCGTGTATGCGGCCACGAAAGCCTATGTGATGAGCTTTTCGCTGGCCCTCGACTGGGAGCTTAGAAGGCACGGGGCGCGGTGCCTGTGCCTCTGCCCGGGCCCGACTACGACCAATTTTTTCAGGCGCGCGGGCTTCGAGGAAAGGCCGATAGGCTCCGCCTACGGCCACGAGGCTCCGGAAGTTGCCGCCGCCGCGCTGGAGGCCTACGCTGGCGGCAGGAATTTAAAGGTTGTAGGGTTTCTCAATTCTGTGCTAGCTTTCATGAATTATTTTATTCCGCGCTCGCTCATGTGCCGGATTTCGGGGCCGATTCTCGAAAGGGTGCGTTCGGGGGGCGTGAAAAAATAAAGGACACTTCCGCGCTGCGGAGGCCCCCGGGAAAGCTGGGGGCGCCGCGCAGCGGTCAACAACGGCAGGCAAACAGTTATGCAGGATTTCAAAAAAGTGGCGGTGCTCGGCGCCGGGGCATGGGGCACGTCCCTGGCCATAATTCTTTCCAAAAACGTACCGGACGTGTTCGTCTGGGCCAGGGAGCCGGAAGTGGTGGAGTCGGTATCGTCCACGCGCACGAACGCTCTCTTCCTTCCGGACATAAGGATTCCGGACGGCGTGAAGTTTACGGGCGACCCCGGCGAGGCAATCTCCGGGGCGCAGCTTCTCGTCTGGTGCGTCCCCATCCAGTATCTGGCGCGGACTGCGGAGTCGTTTGCCCCGCATGTGGCAGACGGCGCAATAATGATAAACGCGGGGAAGGGCATCGAAATCGGGACGTGGCGCAGGCCCTCCCAGGTGCTCGCCGCGTCCGTGCCGCGCGCTGGATATTTCGGCTCCATCATGGGGCCCAACATCGCATTTGAAGTCGCCCGAGGCAGCTATGCGGAGGCGGTTGTCGCAATAGAGGACATCGCGGCCGCAGGGCGGGCTGCGTCCGTCTTTACGACCGACACTTTCAGCGTACGCGCCTCAAGGGACGTGGTGGGCATCGAAGTCGACGCCGCCCTCAAAAATATCGTGGCCCTGGCCGCCGGATTCTGCGACGGCATGAACCTCGGCGCCAACACTAAGGCCATCATAATGGCCCGGGGGTTCCAGGAGATATACCGCGCCTCTGCGGTCCTCGGGGCCTGGAGCGACTCTTTTATAAAGGAGCCCGCGCTTCTGGGGGATGTGCTAACGACCTGCATGAGCCCCGATTCGCGCAACCGCCGCACCGGCGAGCAGCTCGGCAGGGGGGCCACGGTCGAGCAGGCATTGGCGGCGCTCAAGGGGCGCGTGTGCGCTGGGCTTGAAACCATCCAGATTTGCAGGATGTTTGAGGAAAAGTACGCCCTGAAACTGCCCATCATGTCCAGCCTGTGCGACCTTTCCGAAGGCAAAATCGACAGGGAGACCTGCCTCAGGCACATGCTCGGCGTCTGAGGACGCACGAGCGGGCGGGCCGCGTTTTTTTTAGCTTTCTATGGCCGCCTGGCGCGGGGGCTGCGCCGCGTCGCTTTGGCGGGGGCGCCATCGGGCTTTCGGGCCTGCGCGCCCTGCCGGGCGGGGGTAAACCGAGGCAATTTATGAAATACGAAGAGCTTGCAGAGAGGGGGGCCGCCCTCGTGGCCCTAACCGGCCCCATGGGCGGCGGAAAGAGCGCGGCCGGCAGGGCGTTTGCCAGGTTCGGCGCAAGGGTGATAGACGCGGACGCCCTCTCCAGGGAGATTCTTTTCGGGGACGCCGACGCGAAGGCCCGCATAAGGGAAATCGCAGGCGGGGAATGCTTCGGCCCGTCCGGCGTCCCAGTTCCCCGGAAAATTGCGGCGGCCGTTTTTTCGTCGCCTGAAAAGCTCGCCGCCTGCGAGGCCGTGCTGCACCCGAAGATAGAGGCCGCATGGCGCGCCAGGGTCGCCGAGAGGGGCGTGACGGTGGTCGAAATTCCGCTGCTTTTTGAAAAAAGTCTTGAAAAGGGGTTCGATATTTGCGCTACTTTGTTTTGCAGCGAGCCCATCCGTATTTCGAGGCTCGCAGGCAGGGGCTTTTCCCCGGCACAGATTGCGGCTCGCGACTCGTTCCAGATGCCGCAGGCCGAGAAGGCCGCCCGCGCGGACGCGGTATTTTTCAACGACGGGAGCGTCGAATTTTTGGAAGAGCAGATACGGATTTTTTTGTCCCGTTTCCGCAAGTAACCCCCAAGCTTATCAGGAATCCCACATGGAAGAAGAAAACATTTTGCCTCCGGAACAACCCTCCGAGCCCGCGCCTTCGGGCGCCCCGGAACCGGCCGCCCCGAAGAAGCGGCGGGGCCGTCCGCCGAAAGTGAGGCCCGAGGGCGAGGCCGCCCCCGCAAAACCGCGGCGCAGGCAGGCCAAGTCTGCGCCGGAAGAGGCCCTCCCGGCAGGCCCCGATGCCGCGCCTTCAGAAGCGTCTCCCGCCGCTGTTGCGGATTCGGGCGGGGATTTCGGGGCCGCTCCCGATGCGGGCGCATCCGCGCCTTCCGCCCCCCATGCAGGCTCCGGGGACGACGACTATGACGATGACGCCGAATTCGAGTCTTACAGCAGGCGCAACCGCGAGCGCGAGTCCAACAAGCGAAACGACGAATTTTCATTTACGGGAGGCTCGGAGTACATGGGCGGCGGGGATTCCGATTCCGGCGGGGAGGACGCGGATTCCGACATTCCGGAGAGCTTTTCGACTACCGACGAGGACTTGCTCCACGATTCCTACCGGGGCCACGCCGGCGAGCAGGAGGAATCCGAAGTCCCTTCCCGGGGCGCGGATTTCCACCGGCAGCAAGGCGATTCCGGCGACTCCGCCGCCCCGCAGGACGCCGACTGGCAGCCCGGGCGGGCGCAGAGGTTTGAAAAGTGGAGGAACTTCCGCCAGGCCGGCGCCCAGGGCCGCCTGCCCGTAAGCCGCCAGCAGAACAGGGGGCAGGCCCCGCAGGACGGCCGCGCGCGCCAGGACCGCTTCGCGCAGGGGCGCCAGAACGACCGCCAGAACCGCCAGAACATGCCCGCAGGGGCGCCGGACCGGCTCAGGCAAAACGGCCGCCAGCAGGGCGCCCAGGGCAGGCAGCAGGGCCAGCAGGGGCGCCAGGGCCAGCAGGCCGCGCGCCAGAATGCAAGGTGGCTGAAACTCGGCGACAGGCGCCCGGAGGACCAGTTCGACCCGACGCCGCTCATGGACTGGGCGGAGCTGAAAACTTCCGAGGGCATATCGGCCCTGGCGGAGGCTTCGTTCTCCCCTGAAACGGAAATTTTCAACTATGCCGACTACTGGGGCCTGGGCCAGCGCGAGCTTCAGGAAAAGCTCGCAGGCGAAGGGGTGGAATTCGACAGGTATTCCGGCTCTTCGGGCATGTTCGCCGCCTTTTTGAAGCGCGTGAGGGACGCGGGCGGGGCCATAAGGGTCTCCGGCGTTCTGGACGTCTTTGAAGGCGGGCAGGGGGGGGCTGTGTGCTTTCCCTCCGACAGCTACCGGCTCAAGAAATACTGCGTCTACGTCCCGCAGAAGCTCATCGAATCAAACGGGCTTCTGCGCGGATGCGAGGTGTCGGGTCTGGCGGTGCCGCCGAGGGCCGACGGAGGGGAGTCCTGCCCGGTGCTCCTGAAGGTCGAAACCGTCATGGGCATGTCCTCCGAAGAGGCCAGGGCGCTCACTCCGTTTAACGAGCTGGTCCCGTACTACCCCACGCGCCGCATAATCCTTGAGGCCGACGCGGACGCCTCGTGGGACAACCTTTCAATGCGCGTTGTCGACCTGCTGACGCCGCTCGGGCTGGGGCAGCGCGCCCTCATCGTGGCACCGCCCAGGACAGGCAAGACGGTGCTGATGCAGGGCATGGCAAAATCCATCCGCCGCAACGTCCCGGACGCCCACCTGATAGTCCTCATGGTGGACGAGCGCCCGGAGGAGGTGACTGACTTCCGCCGCACCGTCGACGCCGAAATAATAGCCTCAACCTTCGACGAGGACGCCTTCAGTCACGTGCACGCCGCCGAAATGGTGATAAGCAAGGCCCGCCGCATGGTCGAGGCCGGCAGGGACGTCGTGATACTTCTGGACTCCATAACGCGTCTGGCCAGGGCCTACAACACCCTAATGCCAAACTCCGGCAAGATAATGTCGGGCGGCGTGGAGGCCAACGCCCTCCAGAAGCCCAAGCGCTTTTTCGGCTCGGCCAGGAACATCGAGGGCGGCGGGTCGCTCACAATAATCGGGACCGCCCTTGTGGAGACCGGCAGCAAGATGGACGAGGTGATATTCGAGGAGTTCAAGGGGACCGGCAACCTCGAACTGCACCTCGACCGCTCCCTCGTCGACAAGCGCATATTCCCGGCTATCAACATCGAAAAGAGCGGCACGCGCAAGGAGGAGCTTCTCTACCACCCCGACGAGATGCTGAAAATCTACTCCCTCCGCAGGGCGATGAAGGGCGTCCCAAGCGCCGAATCCATGGAACTTTTGCTCCAGAGGCTAAAAAAAGTGAAAACAAATGTTGAATTTCTCATGGGAATTAATAGATAGTTTATCTTTCACCCCAAGTTTTATATTTACAGTATAGCATTCATGACATCAGCGGACGACTTCATAGTACAGTTGATCTCCGACAAGGGTCTGGTTGCTGGCGACATTATCGAGACCGCGAAGGCGCAGTTGCAAGGCGAAGGCGTCGGCCCGGCAGATATTGACTCCAAGCTCATAGACCTCTTGGTGGAAAAGAAATACATCCGTTTCGAAGAGATCACCAGGGCCTTAAGCGTTGAGTTCGGAATACCCCTAGCCGACCTCCAGGAGCTTAGAATTGAGGATGAAATCAAACAGTTGGTGCCAAAGGAGGAGGCCCTGAAATACGGGGTCTTCCCCATCGCAGTCCACGACGGGCAGTTGGAGCTTGCAATAAGCGACCCCCTCGACCTCAGTGCCGCAGACGACATAAGCCACCTCGTCGGCCTCCCCATCGACATGCGCCTCGCGACCCCCGAGGCCATTCAGAAGGCCATAGACGAGCACTACGGCGTGTCCACATACGGCGGCATGTTTGAAGGGCTCGACACCGAGGAGGAAAAGGGCCAGGCGGGCGAAATTTCGGGCCTGATGACGGGCAATGAGGAGGGCGTCAACGAGGAGGAGGCGCCCATTATAAGGTACGTCCACAAGCTCATTACCGAAGCCGTCCGCCGCAGGGCTTCCGACATACACCTCGAGCCCCTCGAAAAGCGCTTCCGCGTCCGCTACCGCATAGACGGCGTCCTTTTGGAAGTCGAAAACCCGCCGAAACGCCTCCAGCCGTCGATAATTTCGCGCCTGAAGCTCATGGCAAACATTTCGATAGCCGAAAAGCGCGTTCCGCAGGACGGCCGCATACAGATACAGTATGCCAAGAAGGACATCGACTTGCGCGTTTCCAGCCTTCCGACCGTTTACGGGGAGTCCATCGTCATGCGTATTCTCGACAAGGAGGGGCTGCGCCTCGGGCTTCCGGAGCTGGGCTTTTTCTCGGACGACCAGTCCACTTTCGAGCGCATCGTCAGCATGCCTGACGGCATCTTCCTCGTGACCGGCCCGACGGGTTCCGGCAAATCCACGACCCTTTATTCCGGCATCAACTACCTCAACCACCCGGACACGAAAATCATCACGGTTGAAGACCCCGTCGAATACCAGATGACGGGCGTGAACCAGGTCCAGGTTCGGCGCGAGGTGGGCATGACGTTTGCAGCGGCCCTGCGCTCAATGCTGCGCCAGGCCCCGAACATCATAATGGTCGGCGAAATCCGAGACCTTGAAACCGCGGAAATCGCGGTGAATGCGTCGCTCACCGGCCACATGGTGTTTTCCACCCTCCACACAAACGACGCCGCGAGCGCCATTACCCGACTCGTCGATATCGGCGTCAAGCCCTTCCTCGTCAGCGCCTCGCTCCGCGCGGCCCTGGCGCAGCGCCTCGTAAGAAAGAGCTGCACGCAGTGCAAGGAGGTTTACGCCCCCGACACCAAGGTGTTGCAGGCTCTCGGCATAAACGAGATAGAGGCGGCCGGCATGACCTTCTACAAGGGGGCCGGATGCCCCAAGTGCAACGGCATCGGCTACAAGGGCCGAATGGGCATATTTGAGATGTTTGTTGTAAACGAGGAGCTCCAGCAGATGATTTACGAGGCCAGAACCCTCGTGGAACTCCGCCAGAAGGCGAGGGAGCTGGGCATGAGAACCATGCGAGAAGACGGCATCCGAAAGGTCGGCAGCGGCCTTACGACGGCGGACGAAGTCCTCAAGGTCACGATGAACGAGGCTGACTAAACTTTTAAATAGGATTTTTGCAATGTTTGAAGATCACAACAGCACCGTTTTCGAGGTAGTCCAGTCGTCCAACCTGCTTTCCAAGGAACAGCTCGACGAACTTAACGAAACGCATCTCAGCACCGGGAACTCCCTCGCGGACACCATAATCGGGTCCGGGCTGATGGACAAGCCCACCCTTTTGAAGGCGGTGGCCGACTCGCTCGGTTTTGAATATATGGCCTCCGTCCCCATGGACGTGTCCCCGGAGCTCGCCAAGCAGATAAGGCCCCCTGTCGCCAGAATGTACGGCGTCGTCCCCGTCCGCGTGGACGACACGTCGATAGCGGTTTTGGCGATGGACCCCTTCAACAACGCCATCGTTGACGACCTCACCTTCTCGCTCAACAAGGACGTGACCGTCATCGTGGCCGACCCCGCCGGCGTGGAAATCCTCATGCGCCAGACCTACGGCGACGAGGACGCCAGCATAGACGACCTCCTTTCGGAAATTTCCGGCGTCGATTTCGGCGAGGGCGGCGACATGTCCGAAAAGGACATAAACGACATGGCAAACGAAACGCCCATCATCCGTTTCGTGAACCTCGTCCTCCAGCAGGCCATACGCGACAAGGCCTCCGACATCCACTTCGAGCCGTTTGAGGACTGCTTCCGCATCCGCTACCGAATCGACGGCGCGCTCTACGAAATGGCCCCGCCGCCGAAGAGCCTGGCCCTCCCCGTGATTTCGCGCGTGAAGGTTCTTGCGAACCTGAACATCGCCGAAACTCGAATCCCGCAGGACGGCCGAATCAAGATGTCGATTTCCGGACGCCCCGTCGATTTGCGCGTGTCCACGCTCCCGACCCAGTTCGGCGAATCGGTGGTGCTGCGTATTCTCGACAAGTCGGTAGTCAACCTCGACCTTGAAAAGCTCAGCATGGCCGACGAGGTTATGGAAAACATCCGCAGGCTCGTCAAGCTGCCGAACGGCATCTTCATCGTGACGGGGCCGACGGGTTCCGGCAAAACCACCACGCTTTACTCCGCATTGCGCGAGGTCAACACAATCGACGTGAAGATTCTCACCGCAGAAGACCCTGTCGAATACGAAATCGACGGCATCATGCAGGTGCAGATAAACCACCACGTCGGCCTCGACTTCGCGCGCGCCCTCCGCGCCTTCCTGCGCCAGGACCCCGACAAGATAATGGTCGGCGAAATCCGAGACCTCGAAACCGCGCAGATAGCCGTCCAGGCGTCGCTCACCGGCCACGTGGTTCTCGCCACCCTGCACACCAACGACTCCCCGGGCGCCGTTACGCGGCTTATGGATATGGGCCTCGAACCCTACCTTATCGCCGCTTCCCTCGAGGGCGTTCTCGGCCAGCGTCTCGTAAGGCGCATATGCACCTCGTGCAGGACTTCCTACGAGCCCGACCAGGAGCTCATCGACATGCTCGGCGTGGACCCCATCGAAATCGCCGACAAGCAGTTCTATTTCGGCAAGGGCTGCCCGGACTGCTCCAACTCGGGCTACCGCGGCCGCCAGGGCCTCTTCGAGCTTCTCCTTGTAAACGACGCGCTGCGCCAGCTCATCACCGCCCGCGCTCCGACGCTCGTTCTCAAGCAGAAGGCCATAGAGCTGGGGATGCGCACGCTCCGCGACGACGGCCTCCGCGCCATATTCGACGGCGCGACGACCGTGGACGAAGTTTTGAAATACACCTAATTTAAAAAAGGCACACTAATGGCAAAATTCAGATACATAGGCAAAGACAAGGACGGCAAAGAGGTCAATGACGTCATCGACGCCCAGAGCGAGGCAAAGGCCCGCATGCAGCTCAGCTCAAAGGGCGTGAGGGTCGCGCGCATCGCCGAGATAACCGAGAACGAGGGCGGCAAAAAGCCGAAGAAGGCCCTCTTCGGAACCGGCATCTCAAATGAAAACGTGACCGTGTTCTCGCGCCAGATGGCGACCCTTCTGAAGGCGGGCCTCCCGCTTCTGCGCTCGCTTGAAGTCATAAGCCGCCAGGAGAAGAACCCGTACTTCAAGTCCGTCCTCGAACAGGTTGCAGACAATGTCAGAACCGGCAACAAGTTCTCCGACGGCCTCTCGCAGCACCCCAAGGTTTTCGACCACCTCTATGTCAACATGGCAAGGGCGGGCGAGGCCGGCGGCGTCCTCGACGTCGTATTGGACCGCGTCGCCACCTTCCAGGAAAAGGCCCTGAAAATCAAGGGCAAGGTCAAGGGCGCCATGGTTTACCCGATAGTCATCATGGTCGTCGCGGTCTTGATAGTCAGCGTCCTCATGGTGTTCGTCGTCCCGAAGTTCCAGAAGATATTCCAGGACATGCTGAAGGGCGCCCCGATGCCGGGCATCACGCAGGTCGTCATAAACATATCGACTTTCATGCAGGAGAACATCCTTGCCACAATCGGCATAGTGGTGGCGGTTTTCGTGCTGATTAAGCTCTATTTCAGGACGAAGATAGGAAAGCGCTCTTGGGATACCGCCGTGTTGAAGCTTCCCAAGATAGGCGACCTTGCCATGAAGTCAACCGTCGCGCGCTTCACCCGCACGTTCGGCACGCTCCTCTCTTCCGGCGTTCCGATTCTCGAAGCCCTCAAAATCACGAGCGGCACCCTCAATAACGTGGTTGTAAACGACGCCCTCCAGCGCGTCCACGACCGCGTGAGGGACGGCGAAAATCTTGCCACTCCCCTCGACCAGCAGAAGCTCTTCCCGACAATGGTGACCAGCATGGTGGAAGTCGGCGAGGAAACAGGCCAGCTCTCCGAGATGCTCAACCGAATCGCCGACAACTACGACGAAGAAGTCGACAACGCCGTCGGCGCAGTCACGTCGATTATAGAGCCGATAATGATTCTTCTGATGGCGGTTGTAGTTGGCTCCATCGTTATTGCGCTCTTCCTCCCGCTCATCCAGATAATTCAGTCCCTCACCGGAGGGGCCTAGAAACGGGCGGCGGGTTCTTCCGCGCAAATTCAAAAATCCCACGGGAGGCTTCCCGCGGGATTTTTTTTGCGCCGCCATTCGGACTTTTGCGCCGCCATGCCGGCTTTGAGGCGCAAATCGCATCCTGCACGCGGGCCTTTCGCCCGCCCCTTGCGGATGGTTTTGCGGCTGGAATCGTTTGGCGGTGGCGCTGATATTTGATGAAGGGAATTGGAAACGGAAAACGGCGGAAAATAATGGTAAGTTGGAAAATGTAGGAAAGTTTTGCGGCGGATTCGGCTTCCGGATTTTGAGTTTGGGAGGGATTAAAAAAATGATGTCTGCGCAATTTCAGCAGAATCTGGCGCAAAAAATGGCGCCTCACACTTCCAAAAAAACTTTCCACATTTCCGGCCATTTTTGCCGAAAAAAGCGGCCATTGAAAATCTCCGATTCCCTGCGAAGAATCCTGAAAAATTCATTCAAAAGACGGAGTTCAATTTATGATTTTCGGCATTTTGAAAAAAATGCAGGAAATGCCAACTTGAAGAGGCTATATCCGTTCTTTCGCGGCATCTTCATCTATGCCAGTCCAAAAATATTTGGCGCGGCTGCTATTTTGCACATAATTGGCGGTACGCGCTCCATAGCCTTCAGAATTTGGGAAGTTTTGCGCCCGCAGCCTCAAAACAGGGCTAGAGGGGGAATATTTTTATCATGCCTTGCCGTTTTAGTTTGTTATTATGCGCTTCCGGATGGAAAAAAATCCCCTGCCGGCGTGGGCTAACATGGGGGAATTTCATGCGGACGAGGTGGCTGTCTGCGCTACTCATAAGGGAAAGCCCTCTCCAAATTCCAGGCGCCGGGGAGCGGTTCAGCGAAGGGGTTTTTTGCGGAAGTTTCAAGCGGGGAATGTTTTAGGTTCGGCGGCTAATGTCTTGGGGCGGTGAAAGGGAGAATTGAGCGCGAAGGCGATATTTTATAAAGGTTTGCAAGGCTTAGCACCGCCTTGTATTGTGCCTGCGAAGCTCGGGAAGTCCGGAATTCCAAAGGGGGGATGCCTTTGAATCTGCCGGATGGAAAATCAAATGGACGGCTGTTGCCGTATCGGGCAATGCACAGGGTCGCACATGGCATGCCTGTTGGGCGCAGATGTTCGCCGGATGCGGAAGGGTGCATGTGTGCGGGAATGTTAAAATGATATACGGCGGGGTTCGCGGCTTTGCAGTGCGCAGGGGAGCGGGTATCGTGGATGCCGTATCGCGCCGCAGGGTTTGAGGGGGTGGGGAGGCGAACTATTGAGGGAAAAAGGTTTGATGTTTTAATATATTCCCGCAGCTTGCGGAATGCGATTACGGGACAGTCCGCTTTATCGGGCGGCCGATATTATTTTCCCGCTAGCCCCGTTTTTTTCTCAAAGCAATCCCGAACGCTCAAACCTCCCGCAGCCCTCCTGCTTCCGCGACTTTCGGTGGGTTCGGCGGCTTTTCAAACTTTTAAAGTAAAACCAAACGCTCCGCGCTAAAGCATTCTGGCGCAAACGATGTCGGCCAAAATTTTTCCAATCAACCGAAAAAATGCTCGTAAAATTCAAGGGCAAAATGGGTTCCGGCGCGGGCGGGCGGCGGATGAAACGAATCGCAACAAAGCTTTCGGGCGTTGCATCGCCCAAGTCCGCCGTATGAAATAGGCAACCAGCTTTCCAAGTAAAAATTGACAAGGGAAAAAGTATCGGCGAGAATTGTGGCAAAATCAAAGAGCGGGGATTATGGACAGATTTGAAGAATTCGGAATACTTGAGGAGAAGAAGCGCAACTACGAGGGCATCCTCTATGTCACAAACCTCATACACGGAGTGTTGGAAAAGCGTTTCCACTCCTACTTCGCTGCGCGCGGCACAAGCGCGCCGAAGTACAACATCCTGATGGCCCTGGCCTATATAAACGGCGGCGAGGGCCTGAACCAGTCCGAGATAGGCCGCCACCTGATAACAAGCCCCGGCAACGTCACAAAGCTCGTGGATTCCCTCTGCCGGGACGGCTACGCCACGCGCAGGCAGAGCAAGTCTGATCGCCGCGAAAACATCGTGAAAATCACAAAGAAGGGCGCGGACTTTATTGAAGCCCTGTGGCCCGAATATGACGCGATGGCGCGGAAGTACGCGGACCTCATCCCGCAGAAAAAGCAGAAGGCTTTTATTGAAACCCTCAAAGCCTGGTATCTCGCAATAGAGGCGGATGCGGAATAGCTCATCCCACCCGCATTTGCCGCCTCCACCGATATTTTGCCGCATTGCAGAAGCCGTTTGAGGCTTTCCTTTTTCGCGTTTTTCGGGCCGCAACCCGCATAGCTCAGATGCGTTTTTTGTTCCGCTTTCTGCGATGGCGGCCTGTATTTATCATATAAGCTTTCACGCGCGCGTCTCCCATGCGGGATTCCGCCCGGACGCGTGGGGCGATTTGCGGGCATGTGCCGGGCGTCCGCTTTCGGGGAGTTTTTCGCGCGGCTTCCAATCGGCCGGAAGCTCCGAGCGCGGGTGCATTTTGCGCGCGGCCGCGCATTCCGCCTTCCAAGTAAATGCTTGTAAAAAAAATCCTCCCCGTCTTTACTTGCGCGCATGAGTAAAAAGAATGACGGCAAGCAGGCAAGCTGGGGCGGGAGGTTCTCGGAGGCTCCCAGCGAACTAATGTTGCGTTTCGGGGAGTCTGTCTCCTTCGACAAAAAACTAGCCTATTTCGACATACAGGGGTCGGCGGCCCAGGCGGAAATGCTCGCAAGCTGCGGGATAATCACGGAGGCCGAGTGCGCGGAAATCCTGCGGGGCCTGGACGCGGTCCTCGACAAAATCGAGGCGGGAACCTTCAAGTGGGACATCGCCCTTGAGGACGTCCACATGAATATCGAGCAGGCCCTGACCAAGATAGCCCCCGCCGCCGCAAAGCTGCATACCGGGCGCAGCCGCAACGACCAGGTTGCAACCGACATGCGCCTGTTTTTCAAAAGCGCCTGCATGCGCATATGCGACAAGCTGGAAGCCCTCCTTTCCGCCCTCGCGGGCCTGGCCGACAAAAACAGGGACGTCCTCATCCCCGGCTACACCCACCTCCAGCGCGCCCAGCCCGTGAGCGCTGCGCACCACATCCTCGCATGGGCCGAGATGTTTTCCCGCGACCTTCGCCGCTTCGCTTCGGTCCGCGAGAGCGCAAACGTCTCGCCCCTCGGCAGCGGCGCCATAGCAGGCACCACTCTGCCGATAGACCGCGAATATTCGGCCTCCCTGATGGGGTTCGTAGATTCGAGGGGAAGGCCCAGAATCACCTCGAACAGCATGGACGCCGTGGCGGACCGCGACGTGTTTTTGGAGTTCGCTTCGGCGTGCTCGATAATGGCCGTCCACTTTTCGCGCATGGCCGAGGACGTGATTGTCTGGAACTCGTCGGAATTTTCCTTCGTCCGCCTCCCCGACGCGTTCACCACGGGCTCGTCGCTCATGCCGCAGAAGAAGAACCCCGATTCCTTCGAGCTTTTGCGCGGAAAAAGCGCGCGCATAATCGGGTGCATGGAGACCCTCTTTATGCTCGTCAAGGGGCTTCCGCTCACCTACAACCGCGACCTCCAGGAGGACAAGCCCGCGGTGTTCGACGCCTACGAGCAGGCCATGATATGCCTGGACGTGGCGGCAGCGGCGGCCTCCGGGATAGAGTTCAGGAAGGACCGTTGCGCGGCCGCCGTTTCCGACCCGCTGCTGCTTGCGACGGACCTCGCGGACTACCTTGTAATGCGCGGGGTGCCGTTCCGCAAGGCCCACCACTATGTGGGCGCCCTGGTTGCCCTCTCGGAAAAATCGGGCGTGCCGATAAACGAGCTGCCGGAAAAGGAGGCTGCCGGGGTCTGCCCGGAGCTTGGCGGCGACTGGAGGTCGGTGTTCGACTTGAGGCGCGCCATGTCGATGAGGGAAAAGCCCGGCATGCCGGGCCCGAAGCAGATTGCCAGGCGGATACGCGAGCTTTGCAAGTCGCTTAAGGATTGAAAAAAGGCCCCGCATTACTGCGGGGCCTTTTCGCGCGCAAAGCCTTTGGGGCGCAAGCCGCGCCGCTCAAGCTTTTGAAAAGCGGTAGCCTATGCTGCGGACGGTCTCTATGAGCGCCGCCTTTTCGCCCAGCTTTTTTCGTATGCCGGCTATCTGGACGTCTATCGCCCTGTCCGTGATGGCGTATCCCGGGCCGTGGAGGCGGGTTATTATGTCGTCGCGGGAATAGACCCTGCCGGGGTTTGCGCAGAGCATGAAAAGGATTGTGAATTCGTTCGCCGTAAGCTGCACGGGCGCGCCGTCGATTTTAACCTCGTGGAAGTTGTTGTTCATCGTGATTCCGGCTATGGATATTTCGTCGGGCTCCTGGGCGTCGGAGGTGTCGCGCAGCCTGGTTTTTATGCGGGCCACGAGCACGCGCGGGCTGAACGGCTTTGTGATGTAGTCGTCTGCGCCGAGTTCGAGGGCGCTCACTATGTCGGCGTCCTCGGAGCGGGCGGTGAGCATTATGATGGGAATTTTTGCGTACTGGCGCTTGGAGCGCACGAGCTTGCAGAAGTCGAGGCCGTCCATGCCGGGAAGCATGACGTCGAGAAGTATCAGGTCGAAGTCGTTGCGCGACAGCATCGACAGGGCGTCTTCGGCGTTGAAGGCCGCCTTTGAGGCGTAGCCGGACTTCTTCAGGTTGAAGCAGATGAGCTCCGATATGTTTTCGTCGTCCTCCACCACGAGTATTTTTTTCTCTGACATGGCCGCAATGATGCCCTTTCGTTTTTTTAATTTTGTTAGCGGTGTGTTAGCATATCGTTAGGGCGCGGGCATGCAAGCCCAATGGGGGAATAAATGCGGGGCGAATAATATGCTTGCGCGGACGGGGGCGCGGGCTAGATTTGCATATGATGAAAACTCTTCCCAGGCGATTGCCGTCGAATCCGGCGGAGCTGCCGAACCTGTATCTGGTCGGCTTTATGGGAACCGGCAAGAGCGCGCTGGGCCGGAGGCTCGCCGCCCGCTTCGGCATGAGGTTTCTGGATTCCGATTCGGAAATCGAGAGGGGGCGCGGCATGAGCGTTAAGGACATATTCGCAAAGCTTGGCGAGGAGGAGTTCCGCAAAATGGAGCGCGAGTTCATGGAGGGCGGGCACCCGGCCACCGGCTGCGTGGTTTCTTGCGGGGGCGGCCTCGTATGCCGGGAGGGCATGCCGGAGCTCGTGAAGTCGAAGGGGGTTTCGGTAGTTCTTTTCGCCGAGCCCGAGGTGGTTTTCAAGCGCGTTTCAGGCTCCGCAAGGAGGCCGCTTTTGAATGTGGAAAACCCGCTTGAAAAAATCCGCGAGCTCATGGCCGCGCGCAGGCCGTTTTACAGCAAAAGCGGGATTTGCGTAAGCTCCGCAGGCAGGATTGGGGACATTGAAGAGCGCATCGCGCGCGTGTTTTGCGAGCATGCCATGCCACAGCGCGGGGGGCGCAGAAGGCGCTGAATCCGTCCCGGCGGGGAACGCATGGCGCATCGGGCGCCCGGGATTTTTTTGCGCATCTGGCCGCGTTTGCGTTCCGGAAGTCCCGATGCGAAGGCGCGGCAAGAACCGCCCCGCGCTTTTGAGATTGCAGGCGGGCTGAGTTTTCCGCTTTGGCGGGCGCCGGGCTGGACGCAAATGGAGCGTTTTTTTATCGGGGCGGGGGCGGATGGCGCGCAATGGATGAATTTTGCCGCCGCATTTACGATAAATATTGCATGTCTGAAAAAAATTTTACGCTGAAAAGCCCCGACTGGCAGGGGCAGGTTCCGCCCAGATGCGCGTATCGCGGATGCGTGCCGGGGGCGGAAAACCTCTCGCCTGCGCTGGAATGGATAGACCCGCCGGACGGCGCGGCAGGCTTTGCCTTGACTCTGTACGACCCCGACGCCCCGACCGGAAGCGGATGGTGGCACTGGCTTGCCTTCAATATCCCGCGAACGGCCACGTCGCTTTCGGCGGGAGCCGGCTCGCCGGGCTCGCACGCCATGTGGGAGGGCGCGGTGCAGAGTGCAAACGACTACGGGGAATTCGGCTACGGCGGCCCATGCCCCCCGAAGGGCGACAGGCCGCACAGGTACATTCTCACAGTTTACGCCCTCCCAACGGCTAAGATGGAGGGCCTGGATAGGCGCTCCAGCCCGGTGTCGGTAGGGTTTGCCCTGAATTCGGAGTCGATTGCAAGGGCTTCGCTCATCGCGTATTTCGGCGTCGTCGGCGGGGCGGGCGAAAGGTCTTGACTAGGGGCGGGGCGGGCGCATTATTGCAGGCTCATAATACCCTGAACACGGGCCGCCCCCGGGACGCATTGCGGCCGGGCTTTGGCGGTTTGGAAGCGACGTTTTTTTCATATGGCAAAGGTAGATTTGGAACTTGTAAAAGTGGTGTTGCAGCGCGCGGAACTTGACGCCCGCGACATCGCCAAGATAATAGAGGACATCAACACCGAGACGAAGCTGGCCGAATCGGAAAAGGGCGAGAAGGAGCCCCCCGTAAAAAAGCAGTTCGTATTCCTCCTGAGCGACCCCCAGGGGCGCTTCAAAGGCGATACGGATTTCGTCGGATGGGTGGTGCAGATACCCGAGGACGACAATCCCGCAACCGCCCTCGAAAAGCTCCATCTGGGCGCCTACGACTTCAACCGCTCCACAAAGGGCCGCCGCTATCCCGTCCGCACAGTGGCCGAGGCCTGCGAATTCGGCTCCGCAAAAATCTACAAGGAGCAGAAAATCTGGGTCAAGACCAAGGAGCCCGTCCTCGTGGTCCGCACCGACAACAAGATACCAACGGAGTAGGCCGACATGCGGATGAGAGTGACAAAGTACGGGGAGGCCGTGCTTTCGCAGAAGGCCGAGGAAATCGACATCTTCGACGGGGAGCTTGAGAACCTCGCAAACGACATGTTTGAAACCATGTGCGAGGAAAACGGAATCGGGCTGGCCGCGCCGCAGGTGGGGGTCTCAAAGCGGATGTTCGTAATCGACATGCGCCGCAGGGCCGACTCTGACGCCGAGTGCAATTTCACGCTCGACGGCCGCTACGTGCCCCTGGAAATCGCAATGCCGCTCGTGGCCGTGAACCCCGAGGTTGAGAACGCGGGCAGGTACGTCGAAACCGCCGAGGAGGGGTGCCTTTCGTTCCCGGGAATATACGGGGAGGTCGAGCGGTTCTACCAGGTGCGCCTCACATACTGCGACCTGCGCGGGGGCAGGCATGAAATCGTCTGCGACGGCCTCTTTGCGCGCTGCATCCAGCACGAAAACGACCACCTTGACGGAGTGACCCTTGCCGACCGCGTTTCGCCGCGCGAAATGATGAAAATTTCCACAAAGCTGAAGAAGCTGAAGCGCCAGACGCGCGACTTCCTGAAGGAGCTGAAAGAGAAAAAATGACGCCGGATGCTCCCGAAAGGCGCATATACGTCCACCCGGACGGCGCGGAGCCCGCAAGGGCCGACAAGGCCCTCTCCGCATTTCTAAGCGGCGAAATATCCCGCTCGCGCCTGGAGGCAAGCTTTGCGGGCGGCCTTGTCACGCTGGCTGGCGAGCCCATCGCCAAGAAGCGCCTGCTTGAGCCCGGGGACGAGGTGGAATTTGAGCTTCCGGAAATGCCGCCAACGGAGGTCGTCCCGGTTGACATTCCGGTCGAGGTGCTCTATGAGGACGAGGACGTAGTTGTGGTAAACAAGCCAGCCGGCATGACGGTGCATCCCGGCAGCGGGACGGGGGAGGACACGCTGTGCCACGCCATGATGCATATATGCCGAGGCAGGCTGAGCATGGCAGGCGGGGCAATGCGCCCCGGCATCGTCCACCGCCTGGACAAGGAGACTTCCGGAGTCATGATAATGGCAAAGACCGACAGGGCGTACTACGCCCTCGTCGAAGCCTTCAGCGGGCGGGAAATGGAAAAGACGTATCTGGCCCTCGTCTGCGGCGTTCCCAGCGTCCGCTCGGGCTCCGTAAAAAAGCCCATAGGCCGCCATCCGGCGTTCCGCACAAAAATGTGCGTCTGCGACGAGGCGTCCGGCCGCGACGCCCATACCGACTGGGAAATGGCGGAAAGCTTCGGAAGCGACGCGGCCCTGCTCAAGTGCCGCATCCACACCGGGCGCACGCACCAGATACGGGTCCACCTGACTTCGATAGGCTTTCCCATACTGGGGGACTACACCTACAATTTCCAGAAGAACCGCATGAAGAAAATAGAGCCGCCCGGGCGCGTCATGCTCCACGCCTATTCCCTGAGGCTGCGCCACCCCGTGGATTCGTCAAAAATCATAGACGTTTCCGCAAAGCCGCCCAGCGACTTCATAAGGCTCGTCGAAAAGCTGCGCGAGACTGCCGACATGTAGGGGCGCCTCCCGCAGGAAAACTTTCCAGAAAAAACGCAAAATGAGCGAAAACAACTACCATATCGAAACCCTCGCCGTCCAGGCGGGATACGAGCCCGGAAACGGGGAGCCGCGCGTGCTCCCCATCGCGCAGAGCACCACCTTCCGCTATACCAGTTGCGCGGAGCTGGCGAGGCTCTTTGACCTGGATACTGCGGGGTTTTTCTACACGCGCCTCGGCAACCCCACTATCGAGGCCCTCGAAAAGAAGTTTGCGGCCCTTGAGGGCGGCATCGGCGCCATCGCATTTTCGAGCGGGCAGGCGGCCTCCACTGCGCTAATCCTCAACCTTTGCAGCGCCGGGGACCACTTCGTGAGCGCCTCCACCATTTACGGCGGAACCTACAACCTCTTCGCCCACACCGTAAAGAAGCTCGGCATCGGCGTCACGTTCGTGGACCCCAAGGCTTCGGAGGACGAAATCCGCGCCGCAGTGAGGCCGGAGACGAAGTTCATATTCGGCGAAACCCTTTCAAACCCGTCCGTAAAGGTGCTGGACTTCGAGAAGTTCGCAAGGGTTGCGCGCGAATTTGAAATACCGTTTGCCGTCGACAACACCTTCCCGACCCCGGTTCTGTGCCGCCCGTTCGACTTCGGCGCGAACCTCGTCGTCCACAGCCTGTCCAAATACGCCGACGGGCACGCATGCTCAATGGGGGGGATAATTGTAGACAAGGGCGATTTCAACTACGGCTCGCCCAAGTTCCCGGACTTCTGCACGCCCGACGACAGCTACCACGGCATGGTCTATTCCGAAAAATTCGGCCCGTTTGCGTTCCTCATGAAGGCCCGCGCCCACATCATGCGCGACACGGGCGCAATCATGTCCCCGCAGAACGCGTTCCTGACCAATATGAATCTGGAAACGCTACCGCTTCGCATGGAGCGCCACAGCTCAAACGCCCTCAGGCTCGCGCAGTTTTTGCAGTCCCACCCCGGCGTGGAATGGGTTGAGTATCCCGGCCTTGAAAGCTCGCCCGAAAATGCGCTTGCCAAAAAATACCTCAGGGCGTGCAGCGGCGTGATGACATTCGGACCCAAGGGCGGGGCGAAGGCGGCTGAAAAATTCATGGATTCGCTAAAGCTGGCGGCCCAGGTGATACACGTGGCAGACACCCGCACCTGCGTGCTGCATCCGGCAAGCACAACCCACCGCCAGCTCTCCGAGGAGGCGCAGCGCGCGACGGGAATCCTGCCCGAACTCATCCGCGTGAGCGTCGGAATCGAGAATATCGACGACATCATCGCCGATTTCAGCCAGGCTCTTGCGGCGGCGAAATAGGCCGGGTGGGCGCAACCTTTCCGGGGCCGCGGTTTTCCGCGGCCTTTTTTTGCGCCCCGCTTTTTTCTGAGGGCCGATTGCAGGCCCGGACGGCGGTTTTTCCTCAAACCAATCCCGAAGGCTCAAACCTCACGCAGCCTCACTGTCTCGTCGGGTTTCGGCGGCTCCTCAAACTTTTTAAGTAAATCAAATGCCTGGAGGCTTTCCCATGAACTCTCCCTGGCCGGGGGAGCCATCAGGGCTGTCTCGGGCTGTCTTGGGGGCTAGCGCCGGAGGTCCGCCGGGGTTTCGGGCCATCCCGGCACCGGGCGCGGCTTGCGGCGGAGGTCTGGGAGTTTGTCGCCGCAAAGCAGCAGGAATTTGTCGGGTCCGCATGTTTTGACAAGCTCCGCTTCCTGGGCGAATATCGGGTAGCATTGCAGGAAGCGTATTTTCCGACCGTCGTCAAAGCTGTATTCGTTTTCGGCGTTGAAGCGGTTCTCCGGGGCCGCCACGAGGAGGGCGGACATCTCGGATTCGTTTGACACTTTCCCGCCAAGCCCGAAAACGCTGCCCGGCAAAAACGGGTCGGACTTCCCCCTTTCTGATATGGTTTCCAGCACCGCGTAGTGCCAGCGCGGGTCGAAGGTTTTTGCGGAAAAAATGAGTTCCGGCGAAAACTCGCCCCATTCCCGATGCTCGAAAAGCGAAAGCCCGAAGGTGAAAGATGTTGAAAACTCCGTTTCCGGAACGTTCCCGAATACGATTGACGAGACTTGCGGTCTGTCGGGGCTCATTGCAATTTCCCCCTGGGCTCCGCACACGTCGCGCAGGAAGGAGAAGAGGTCGTTTTGTTTTCTGTGGTAGTCCAGGGGGTCTGTCATAAAGTTCCTTTACGGGCTTTAATCGGACAAATCCGGGCAAACTTCGGCGCGCGCGGGGGCTGCCGCGCCCGGACTCCGCGCGGGGAGGCGCGCAGGGTGGCTCAGGGCAGGGCGGATAGGACTGCGAGGTAGTCTAAAACCCCGGCCGCCGTGGAAAACAGATGCCACACGGCGTGCGTGTACTGCCTGTCCTTTCTCACGTAAAAAAGTATGCCTACGCCGTCGACGGCGCCCGCAGACAGAAGAAACAGCGCCGTCTCAAGCTTGAGAAACGGGAAGAGGACCACGACTGCGAGGCTCATTGAAACGTAGAGGCCGAGCGACCACGCCTTCGTGCCGTCCGTGCCCGCCTTCAGCTTCAGCGCGGTTCCGAACGCCGCTCCCGCCCACATTGCCGCGGCAAACGGCGCTATCCATGCGCGCGGAATGTCGCTCAGGACGGCGAGGGCGGTGTACATGCCGGCTATCATGAGCAGTATGCTTATGTGGTCCAGCTTCTTGAAGGCCGCCTTCGCCCTGCCTTCAAGCCCGTGGTACAGCGCCGAGCTAAGGTATGCCAGCACCAGGAAAAACGAGAAGATTCCCGCCGCAGCCGCCGCCCCGGCGTCCCCTGTGCTTTCCGCCTTCCAGAGCATGAAGGCGGAGCCTGCAACGGCGGCCGCAGTGGCCGCCAGGTGGGTTGCAAAGTTGAGCTTTTCCTCTCTTTTTGAATATGTGTTTACCGGGTTCATGTCATGGCGCGGCCCCGCCTGGCGCCGCATTTGGGGCCCGCGGGAAATGCGCGGGCGGATTGGGATTCGCTTTTCAGACCTGCGGAAGGGCGCATGACACAAGCACCGAGAAAAAGTGGAACACCGTCCCAGCAAGCACGAATGCGTGCCATATGGCGTGCGTGTAGGCCTTCTTTTTCTGGACGTAAAAAATCACGCCGAACGTGTAGCACAGGCCGCCCAGGGCGAGAAAGAGCAGCCCGGAGGGCGGCATGCAGTAAACCAGTTTGCCCAGCAACAGCACCACGAGCCAGCCCATGCCGAGGTAAAGGGAAATCGACCACGCCTTTGTCCCGCTGCCGCCCGTGCAGAGCTTCAGGGTTGTCCCCAGAATTGCCAGCGCCCATATCACGCCGAAAATCGTCCAGCCGAGGGCGCCCTTTACGTTTACGAAAAGAAACGGGGTGTAGCTCCCGGCGATGAGGTAGTATATCGCGATATGGTCGAACTTTTTGAGGGCGCGCTTTGCCCTTTCTGAGGTGGCTGCGTGGTAGAGCGTTGAGGCGAGGTAAAGAACTATTATGGAGGCCCCGAAGATAGACGTGCCGACGACCGCCCACGCGTCCGCGTAAATTGCGGAAAATGTCGCCAGCACCGCCAGGGCGGCGACGCCGAATACTATTCCGGCGCCGTGTATCGAGGCCGACCATATCTCTTCGGAACGCGAATAGGGCCTTGTTTTTGAAAGATGCATGCGTTTTCCTGATTTGACTGCGATTTTGCCCCAAAAGGCCGCGCGCACAACATTTTTTTCGGATTTTTTCCCGCGTTAAATAAATTGACTTTTCCGCCCCGCCGCGCCAGATTTGCCTACACTTTGACGCGGGCGCATTTTCGCGGCATTTTGCCGGGGCGCGCCCGGGGAGGCCGTCTATGGAAGAAGTTTCAGAGGCAATGGGCGGGGTGATAAACGCCCGCGCGATAGGCGAAAGGCTAAAAGGGAGCCTTTCGTCGTTTATCGTGCCGTGCTTTGACGAGGAGGAGGTCCTCCCGATTTTTTACAGGGAGCTTTCGAGCGTCATGGCCGAAATCGGGAATCCCGAATACGAGATTGTGTTTGTGGAGGACGGCTCCCGGGACGGGACTCTCGACGTGCTGAAGCGGCTCGCGGAGGGGGACCGCCGCGTGCGCTACGTTTCGTTTTCCCGCAATTTCGGAAAGGAGGCCGCCATATACGCGGGCCTCAAATATGCCCGGGGCGACTATGTGGCGATAATGGACGCCGACTTGCAGGACCCTCCGTCGCTGCTGCCTGAAATGTACCAGGCGGTTCTGGACGGCGGGTTCGACTGCGTTGCGACCCAGCGCAGCACGAGGACGGGCGAGGGCGCGGTGAGGTCGTTTTTTTCAAACGCCTTCTACTACTGGATAAACGCGCTTTCGGCGGTCAAGCTCGTGCCGGGCGCGCGGGACTTCAGGCTGATGAAAAGGAGCGTCGTCGACGCAATCCTTTCTCTGCCCGAGACCGGCCGATTCACTAAGGGCATATACGAGTGGGTGGGCTTCAGGACAAAGAGGCTCGCGTTTAAAAACATGAGGCGGAGGGCCGGGCGGACAAAGTGGTCGCTCGCGCACCTTTTCTTTTACGCAGTCGACGGGATAACGGCATTTTCGACGGTTCCGCTTGCGATAGCGTCGGTGGTGGGGTTTCTGTTTTTCATGCTCTCGTCGGCTGCAATCGTGTTTCTTGTCGTCAGGAAACTCCTGTACTGGGACTCTTCGGTGTACGGATGGTCGTCCATGATGTGCGTCATATTCTTCCTGAGCGGCCTCCAGCTAATGTGCCTGGGCGTGATAGGCCAGTACCTCGCAAAAACCTACCTCGAAACCAAGAGGAGGCCGCCGTACATAGTCAGGGAGACAAACGCGGGCATATAGCGCGCCATTCTTTCAAAACGCCCTGCACCTCACGGACTTGGGCCTTTGCCGGGCAAAAAATGCGTTAAAATGGTTGAAAACTCCCGTAAGGGATGTAATCTCGGCGCATTATTTTTCTTATGGCTACTTCCGCGCAGAGTGAAAATATGGAAAACCAGGGCTTCGTCTATTCGAGGCTCGACGCCGTGATAAACTGGGTGAGGGCCAACTCCATATGGCCCCAGCCGATGGGGCTGGCATGCTGCGCCATCGAGCTCATGGGCGTCGGCGGGTCGAGGTTTGACATCGCAAGGTTCGGCGCGGAGGTTATGCGCTTTTCGCCCAGGCAGAGCGACTGCATGATAGTTGCAGGCACCGTGACATACAAGCAGGCGGGCGCGGTCAAGCGGATTTACGACCAGATGGCAAGCCCCAAGTGGGTAATCGCGATGGGCGCGTGCGCCTGCACGGGCGGCATGTTCCGCTCCTACGCGACCCTCCAGGGCCTTGACAAGGTGGTGCCGGTGGACGTGTATGTGGCAGGCTGCCCCCCGCGCCCCGAGGCGCTTCTGGACGGCCTTTTGAAGCTTCAGGAAAAGATAAGGGCCGGGCATTCCGCAAAGGGCCTCTTCAGGGCCGAATAGCCGAAAGGAAAACGGATGGATTCTGAAAACATTCTCTCAAAGGTTCCCTTCCTGAAAAGGAGGGGGAAGGGCAGGGACGGGATTGCGTCCTTCGACTGCCCCCCCGAAAGGCTCCGCGAGGCCGTGGAGGCCCTCCGGCGCGATTTCGCTTTCGACGCCCTCTGCGACATAGCCTCCCTGGATATGGGCGGGGATGCGGAGCTCCGCTTCGGCTGCGCGTACCATTTCTATTCAAATTCGCGCAAGGTTTATGCGAGGATTGTTTGCATGTGCAAAGATTCCGCAAACCCCGAGCTGGACTCCCTGTCGGCCGTCTTTGCCAACGCCGACTGGTTCGAGCGCGAGGCGTTCGACATGATGGGCATACGCTTTTCCGGCCACCCGGACCTGCGCAGGATTCTCATGTGGAAGGACTATCCGTGGCATCCGATGCGCAAGGACTTCCCCCTCGCCGGCCGCCCGGCGCCGCTGCCCGAAACCTACGAGGATTCTGTCGGCGACGACCCGATGGAGGTTGTCCCCGCCCCGATGGAGGGCGGGCCGTTCCACAGCGAGCCGGGCGCCCGGTTCGCGCCGGGGCGCGAGCCGCGCTCAAGGGCGGAAATCTGAATTTTTTTGACGGCGGATATGAAGAAGGAACAAATTATAGAGGCAAGCGACGCGGCGGCCGCCGCCGAAATTGCAGCCGCCGAAATCGGCGAGCGCATGGTTATAAACATAGGGCCGTCGCACCCGTCGACCCACGGCGTCCTGCGCATGGTGCTGGAGCTCGACGGCGACACGATTGTAAAGTGCGACCCCGTGATAGGCTACCTGCACCGCGGCGACGAAAAAATCGCCGAAAACATGACTTACAACCAGTTCGTGCCCTACACCGACAGGCTCGACTATCTGGCACCGCTTTGCAACAACGTCGCCTTCGTCCAGTGCGCGGAGATGCTGGCGGGAATCGACGTCCCGGAAAGGTGCAAGGCAATAAGGGTGCTGTGCTGCGAGCTCTCGCGCATAGCAAGCCACCTCATAGGCGTCGGCGTTTACGGCATGGACGCCGGGGCGTGGACGGTGTTCATGTACGCATTCACGCAGCGCGAAAAGCTCTATACCCTCTTTGAGCGCCTCACCGGCGCCCGCCTCACCTGCTCCTACGCGAGGGTGGGGGGCCTCGCCCGCGACATCCCCGAGGGGTGGCTGGGCGACGTGGCAAATTTCGCAAACCAGTTCCTTCCCGCCCTGGACGAGATGGACTCCCTCCTGACCCGCAACCGCATATTTCTGGACAGGACCGAGGAAATCGGCGTCATAACGGCGGAGCAGGCCCTCAACTGGGGCCTTACGGGCGCGAACCTGCGCGCAAGCGGCGTTGCAAGCGACCTCAGAAAGGACGTCCCCTACCTCGGCTACGAGGGCTACGAGTTCGACGTCCCCGTCGGCTCCCACGGCGACTGCTACGACAGGTGGCTTGTGCGCGTGGAGGAGATGCGCCAGTCCATCCGCATAATAAGGCAGGCCGTGGACAAGATGCCCAAGGGCCCCTGGCACATTGACGACCCCAAGATTTTCGCCCCGGAAAAGACGCGCGTGCTGACCCAGATGGAGGATCTTATCTCGAACTTCATGCTCGTCACCGAAGGCCCGCAGATTCCGGAGGGCGAGGCGTACTTTGAAGCCGAAAACCCGAAGGGCGCCCTCGGCTTTTACATAATAAGCGGGGGCGGCGGAGTGCCGTACAGGGTAAGGATAAAGGGGCCGTCGTTCGTGTCGCTCAGCGTGCTGCCGAGGCTTCTGCCGGGCCACCACCTCACGGACATCCCCGTGCTGCTTGGCTCCCTCGACTTCGTCCTGGGCGAGTGCGACAGGTAATTTTCAGGAAGGATTCAACGATGGAAATCACTTCGGATTTGGAAGGCGCGGTGGACGCGATAATCGCCGAATACCCGGTGAAGCGCTCCGCGGCCATGATGATAATGCACCTCATTCAGGAGCGCTTCGGATATTTTGACGACTCCGCCGTCGAGTACGCCGCAGAAAAGCTCGGCGTCCGCCCCGTAGAGGTGTTCGGAATGCTGTCCTTTTACCCGATGTTCAGCGACCGCCCCCGAGGGCGGGTGCACATAAAGGTGTGCCGCACGCTCTCGTGCGCGCTCGCAGGCTCCATAAACCTGGCCCATGAAATTTCGCGCCTCGTCGACTGCCCCGTAAACGGCACCAAGGGGGTGTACACGCTCGAGTTCGTCGAGTGCCTTGGCAACTGCGTGAAGGGCGCAAACGTCCAGGTTAACGACAGGCTCTACGACGGCCTGTCGCCGGCGGACGCGGAAAAGTTCGTCGAAATGGTGAAGCGCGGGGCGGAGTCCGGCGCGCTCGACCCGGCGCCGATGTCCGCGGACCCGCAGGGCGAAAACTTCGACTCTCCAGCCTACAAGGGATGACTTTTATGCCGGCGCAGGAAACCAGAATTTTATACAGGCACATCGGCCTTCCCGGTTGGGACGCATCGATAGGCTGCTACATGAAAGACGGGGGCTATTCGGTCCTGAAAAACACCGTTTCCCGCGACCGCGGCGAGCTGTGCGAGGAGGTGCTAAAGTCCGGAATCAAGGGGCGCGGCGGCGCGGGGTTCCCGATGGGCATGAAATGGAAGTTCCTGGACCGAAAGAGCGGGAAGCCCATATACCTCATATGCAACGCCGACGAGTCCGAGCCGGGAACCTGCGTTGACAGGGAGATAATCTACAAGGACCCGCACCAGCTCATCGAGGGCATAATGTGCGCCGCCTACGCAATCGGGGCAAAGCAGGCTTTCATTTATATAAGAGGCGAGTACATAAACGGCTACCGCGTCCTGATGAAGGCGCTTTCCGAGGCCCGCGGACTGGGGTTTGTGGGCGAAAACGTGTGCGGCAGCGGATATTCGTGCGATATAAACGTCACGAGGGGCGCGGGGTGCTACATCTGCGGCGAGGAGACGGGCCTCATATCTTCGCTCGCGGGCAAGCGCGCGTACCCGCGCATAAAGCCGCCGTATTTCCCTGCCGTCATGGGCCTCTACGACTGCCCGACCGTGGTGAACAACGTAAAGAGCCTCTGCTGGGTTCCGTTGATTTTTAAGGAAGGCGGCGAGGCCGTGTCAAAAATCGGCGTCCCGGGGGATCCCGGCACGTACGTGTGGGGCGTAAGCGGGCTAGTGCAGAGGCCGGGCAGGTACGAGATAGCGTCGGGCGGATGCACGCTCGGGGAGCTTTTGTACGACCTGTGCGGCGGCCCGCTGCCGGGGAGGACTTTCAAGGCGGTTATCCCCGGGGGCTCGTCGATGAAGATACTCCGCTGGGACGAGAAGTTTTCAATAAGGAACAAGGACGGCTCCGTCAGGGAGCTCAGGTGCGAGGACATCCCCCTGGACGGCCCGGACCTCATGGCCTGCGGCACGGCCCTCGGCTCCGCCGGGGTGATTGTCATGGACAACACCGTGGACATGGTGGAGGCCATGGCCAACCTCAACGCCTTCTACGCGCACGAAAGCTGCGGCCAGTGCACCCCGTGCCGCGAGGGCTCCCTATGGATTTCGCGCATAACAAAGCGGATATGCTCCGGGGGCGGCAGGCCCGCCGACATCGAGCTTTTGCAGAGCCTCGCCGACAACGTGTGCGGGCGCACCATATGCGCCCACGGCGAGGGCATGGCGTGGCCCGTGCAGAGCTCGGTGGCCAAGTTCCGCGAGGAATACGAGGCGAAAATAGCGCGCCAGGCGGCCGGCGAGGGCATGGCGCGGCTCGACAAAAACTCTTACAGGCTGGTGTAGCGACATGGGAGACTCGGTATCAATCAACATAGACGGGCGGAGCCTGTCGGTTCCGGCAGGAATAAACGTCATAGAGGCCGCGGAGCTCGCGGGCGTGGAAATCCCGCATTTCTGCTACCACCCGAACCTCAAGGTGGCGGGCTCTTGCAGGATGTGCCTGGTTTCGGTGGGCACTCCGGCGCGCGACCGCGCCACGGGGGCTCCGGTTTTAAACGACGACGGCACCCCGAAAATCGCCTTCATGCCCAAGCTTGCGATAGCCTGCGGCACCAGGGTTTCGGAGGGCATGCACATTGTCACGGACTCGGAACAGGTGAGGAGCGCGCGGGAGGGCGTGATAGAGTTCATACTAGCAAACCACCCGCTCGACTGCCCAATCTGCGACAAGGCCGGCGAGTGCAGGCTCCAGGAGTATTCCGCAAAGTACGGCAGCGGCGTGTGCCGGTATGTCGAGGACAAGAACGTGAAGCCCAAGAGGGTTGAAATCGGCGGGGGGCGCGTAGTCCTCGACGCCGAGCGGTGCATACTTTGCTCGCGCTGCATCAGGATATGCCGCGAGGTCGTCGGGCGGGACATCCTCCAGTTTACAAAACGCGGCTCGAAAAACGAAATCGCGGTTTACGGGGACGACGGCCGCGACTCGAACTACCTTTTAAACATAGTCGACTCGTGCCCCGTCGGCGCCCTGACGGAAACCGCATTCCGCTTCAGGATGCGCACGTGGTTCCTGCGGCCGACAGACGGCATAAGCGCCGAGTCCAGCGCCGGGGTAAACACCCGCGTGTGGTCTCGCGAGGGCGAGGTTTACAGGATAACGCCGCGCGCGAACCCCGAGGTGAACGACGCCTGGATGACCGACTCCGGTCGCTCCGAATACCGCTTCATGAACTGCGATTCCCGCTTCACCGCCATGAGGGTGGACGGCGCCCCGTGCGACGCCCACTACGCGGTGGCGCGCGCCGCCGAGATATTCGGAATGGGCGGGGGCCTCGCGATTGTCGCAAGCGGACGCCAGACGCTGGAGGAGCAGTTCATGACTTCGGAGCTGGCGAGAATTTCCGGCGCCAGGGTCTATGCGGCCGCCCACCTCGGCGAGGACGACGGCTTCCTGCTTTCCTGCGACCGGACTCCGAACATGCGCGGCCTTTTTATTTCCGGGCTCATCTCCGAGTATCCCGGCCGCGACCTGGGGGCGCTTTCCCGCGACATACGCGACGGCTCCGTCAAGAGCGTCATAAGCTTCGGCGAGGACCTCATCGCGCTCGGCCTGGAGGAGAGGGACTTCAAGCTTGCAAACATCATATACTGCGGCTCGCGCGACAACCCTACTGCCAGGCTTGCGAAAGTCGCGGTGGCCTGCCCGTCCGTGTTTGAAAAGTCGGGCCTGTTTGTGAACCGGCAGTTCAGGCTCCAGAAATTCGAGAAGGCCGTAGAGGCCCCCGAAGGCGTGGAGGACGAAATCGCGGTGCTCACCAGGCTTATAAACGCGCTGGGCACGTCGTCATATTCCGTGCCTGAAATCGGGGAGGTCAGGAAGGTGATGGCCGCCGCCTGTCCGATTCTGCCCGAAGGGTGCGCCGTGGGGCGCGGCGGCGTCCTTTTGGACCCCTCAAAGTTCTCCGGAATCGACTTCCCAGAGGCAAACGCTTTGCATTTCGACAAAAATGAATAGTATCGTACTTTTTGCTGCGGCCGGCGCCGCCGAAACGGCGGGCGGCGCGCTGGGCCCGGACGGGGCGCAGTCCGTATGGTCCTCCCCGGCCGTGTGGCTTTTGCTCAAGGTCGTGTTCGGCTTTGCCGCCATAGGCGTCGTCATGGGGTTTGCCGCCCTGAGCGTCGTGGTGGAGCGCAAGGTCTGCGGCTACATACAGGGCAGGTGGGGGCCGAACCGCACAAACATCCCCTACGTCATGCTGGTTCCGTTTCTCGGGAAGTTCCTCCAGAAAAACGGCCTCATGCAGCTTGCCGCAGACGGCCTGAAGTTCCTGCTCAAGGAGGAGCCCCTGCCGGAGCACGTGAACAAATTCTGGTACACTGTCGCCCCCGTAATGTCGCTCGCCCCCGTGCTGATAGCGGCGTGCGCGGTGCCGTTCGGGGTGTTTGTAATGGACGGGGCGGCGACTCCGCTTGCAGCGGCCGACTTCGACCTGAGCCTGCTCTTCGTCCTCGCCCTCGGCTCGCTGGGCGTTTACGGGGCTGTCATGGCGGGCTGGAGCTCAAACAACAAGTTTTCCTACCACGGCGGCATACGCGCCTCGGCCCAGATGATAAGCTACGAGCTCACGATGGCCCTGTCGCTTGCGGCGATGGTCATGTGGGCCGCGCCGAACGTGTCGAGCCCCCTCAGCCTCTTCGACCTGGGCATGTCGCAGCGCGGCGTGTGGAACTGCCTCGTGCAGCCGCTTTCGGCCCTGCTTTTCCTGGTGGCGCTCTTCGCCGAGACGAACCGCCAGCCCTTCGACATGGCCGAGAGCGAAACCGACCTCGTAAGCGGCTTCCACACCGAATACGGGAGCTTCAAGTTCGGCCTGTTTTTCGTGGGCGAATACGGGCACATGGTGGTTGGCTCGTCGGTTTTCATATGCGTGTTCATGGGGGCGTGGAGCCCGTTCCCGGGCTTTTCATGGCCGCTGGAATGGGGCTGGGTTTCGGCGGTTCTGGGAACGCTGACCTTCCTCGTAAAAATCGCCGCGATGATATTTTTCTTCGTATGGGTGCGCTGGACGCTCCCTCGGTTCAGGTACGACCATGTCATGAACCTCGGCTGGGGCAAGCTCCTGCCGCTGGCGGTGGCGAACCTGGCCTTCTACATGGTTCTGGCTTATTTCATTAGATAGGGGACTTTCATGGCAGTAGTCGTAGTCGACAGAAAAAGGCTCTCCTTCTGGGAGAGGACGTACATGCCGCAGATAATAGGCGGCCTGTGGATAACCCTGAAGAACTTCTTCCGGCGCAAGGTCACGCTCGAATATCCCGAGCAGCGGCCCGTGCTCGGCCCCCGCTATCGCGGCGCTCCGACCCTGGTGAAGGACCCCGACGGGCGCGAGAAGTGCGTGTCATGCCAGCTTTGCGAATTTGTGTGCCCGCCAAAGGCCATAAAAATCGTTCCGGGGGAAATCGCGCCTTCCAGCCGCTACGCCTTTATTGAAAAGGCCCCGAAAAGCTTTGAAATAAACATGATACGCTGCATATTCTGCGGGCTTTGCCAGGAGGTCTGCCCGGAGAAGGCGATAGTTTTGCAGAAGGAATTTTCGATAACTTCCTACGACCGCGAGTCCATGAGGCGCACCAAGCACATGCTGTACGCAAGGGGCGGCGTGCTCCCGGACCGCATAATGAAGTGGCGCAAAGTCGAGGTCGCAAAGGAATCTGCGGGGAGGGCCGAGTGATGGAACAGTTGGTTTACTGGCTTTTTTCGGCTGCGGCCGTGGGCGGGGCGATGGGCCTCGTGCTCTCGCGCGGCTATGTTAATTCCGTGATGTCGATGCTGCTTTCGATGCTGGGCATGGCGGGGATGCTCTTCATGATGGGGGCGTTCTTTCTGGCATTCGTCATGCTCGTGGTGTATGCGGGCGCAGTGATGGTGCTTTTTGTGTTCGTCGTGATGCTGGTTGGCGAGGAGCGCGACGGGGCTTCGTGGAGGCGGAGGGCCGCGACGCTCGGCCTGTGGGCTCTGCTCTGCGCTGCGGCTGCCTATTTTGCCGCATCCCTCCCGGATTCGGCGGCGGCGCCCGGGGCTTCCGAGGCGCTGGCCGGCGCGGCGGGGTACGGCAGGCTGATGTTTACGAAGTTCATGCCAATGTTTGAAATCGCCGGGGCCGTCCTGCTTGCCGCGATGGTGGGCATAATCGCCACCGCCAAGGAGCCTTCGCCGAAACGCCCAAAAAGGGACATGCTTTAGGAGAACCGCAATGGAAAACCTCAATGATTTCCTGATACCTTCGCTGATGATTTTTATGGCCGGTCTGGCCGGGGTCGTCATGAAGAAGAATCTGCTTTCCATATTCATGTGCGTGGAGCTTATGCTCTGCTCTGCAATGCTCGCCCTCGTCGCGTTCTCGTCGGCCTACGGGGACATGGACGGGGCGGTTTTCGCGTTCTTTGTAATGGCGATAGCCGCGGCGGAGGTCGCGCTGGCCCTCGCGGTCATAGTCCAGTTCTTTAAAATCCGCCGGTCGGTTTCCTCCGACGACGCGGAAAGCCTCGGAGACTAGCTTATGTTTTCCTCAATCCTTTCCACCGCTTTTTGCGACATGCGCGCAATGATTCTGGCCCCGCTCGCGGCCGCCGCGTTTTCCGCGCTCTTTTTGCGCAGGTCCAAATGGGGGGGCGCTGCGGTATCCATAGCGTCTGCGGCCTTTTCGCTCGCGCTTGCGATGTCGCTTCTTCTCTCTGCGGAGGCTCCGGCGCTCGCGGGCGGCGGCTTTGAGCTTTTCAGGCTGGGGTCGTTCGGCATGAAGTTCGGGTTCCTCTTTGACTCCATATCCGCCAACATGGCCTTTGTGGTGTGCTTTGTCGGCTTTCTCATCCATATTTTCAGCGTGGGATACATGGACGACGACCAGTCCAAGGGAAGGTTCTTCGCCGGCCTCAGCTTCTTCATGTTTTCAATGACGGGCATCGTGCTTTCGGACAACCTCTTCATGATGTTTGTCTTCTGGGAGTTCGTGGGGTTTAGCTCTTACATGCTGATTGCCCACTACGCCGGCACCGACTACTCCAAAATGGCCTCCAAGAAGGCGTTTATCGCAAACCGCGTGGGCGATTTCGGCTTCCTTGTCGGCATCATATGGTGCTACTACCATCTGGGCACTGTCAACTTCTCCGAAATGGCGGAAGCGCTGAAGGCCGACCCGTCGAAGGCTTCGACTTCTATTGCCATGCTGCTTTTGTGCGGCTTTCTGGGAAAGAGCGCGCAGTTCCCGCTCCAGGTGTGGCTCACCGACGCCATGGCTGGCCCCACTCCGGTCTCGGCCCTGATACACGCGGCCACGATGGTTGCCGCAGGCGTGTTCATGGTGGTGCGCTTGGGGGTAGCGGGGGTGATGACTCCGGAGGCTTCGTCCTTTGTCCTTTTCATTTGCGCCCTGATGGCGATGTGCGCGGGATTCTGGGCGCTCGGGCAGACGGACATAAAAAAGACGCTCGCCTATTCGACCCTGGCCCATCTGGGGCTCATGGGGGTCGCGGCCGGCATGGGCGCCTACGGGATAGCGATGATGCACCTGACGATGCACGCCTTTTTCAAGGCGGCGCTCTTCCTCGTGGCGGGCTCCGTAATCCACGCCTGCTCCCACGAGCAGAATATGTTCAGGATGGGGGGCCTTTTCAGGCGCATGCCGCTCACGGGCGCCGCTGCCCTCCTCGCCGCCTGCTCCACAATATCCGTCCCGTACTTCGCCGGCTATTACAGCAAGGAAATGATTTTGAACCTATCCTACGTCCGCATGCTGGGAGGGGCTCCGGGGGAGGGATTCTTCAGCGCGGCCGTTTTTGCCATGGTGTTTGCGGCGGCCCTTCTCACGCCGCTTTACATGGGCAGGCTGTTTTTCTCGGTGTTTCTGGGGGCTCCAAGGGGCGAGGGCGCGGCGAAGGCCCGCGAGTCGTCGCTTTGGATGACCCTGCCGCTTGCGGTTCTCGGGCTATTCTCGCTCGGGGGCGCCTGGGGCGTCGTTTACGGCCTCAAATGGCTGGGCGGCAGGTTTGGCGGCATGATGCCGGAGTCGGCCGAGGCGTTCATGTCGGGCGCTGAGGGCTGGGGGCATTTCCACGCCCTTGTCTTGCAGGATTCGACGGTGTCAATCCTTGGGTGGCTCGTCTTATGCTGTACCATAGCGATGCTTGCGCTCGCCTACCTCCTCTACGGCAGGGGGCGCGACAAAGTTGACGAGCACGCTCCGCTCCTCTACCGTGCCCTTGAGCGCCACGGGTGGTTCGACGACATTTACGACTGGTACGTCGCAAAGGTCCAGCAGCGCGCCGCGATATTTTTAAACGCCCTCGACATACTCCTCATCCAGGGATTCTGCGTCCGCGGGACGGCCGCGCTGGCGTCCCTCGCGGGCGGAATGTTCAGGGCGTGGCATTCGTCGTGGGTTTCGGCCTACGTGCTCTGGATGGCCGTCGCGGTCGTAACGGCAATAGCAATTTTCGCATACTGATACCATGGAATTTTCAAAGGCAGTTTTTGTGTCGGGGGTTTACGCCCCGCTCGCCTGTGCGGCGGTTATAGCGATAGGGGGCGGCCTCTTTGGCAGGCGTTCGGCCAAGGCGGTGGCCCTGGCGGGCTTTGCGGCCGCGCTGTTTTCGGCCCTGTGGTCCTCCGGGCGGATGCTCGCGGGATTCGAGGTTTCGGCGGCGACGGCGTGGTTCGGGGATTTCTCGCTGGGCGGGGTTTCGTCTGTCATGTATTCGCTTGCCGGAATAGTGGGCTTTTCGGCAGGGCTTTGGGCAGTTTTCGGCCCGGGCGTGGAGAGGATAAAGGCGTACCTTGCCCTGCTGCTTTTCATGCAGGGCGGGCTCATGGGCATGTTCGCCTCCGAAAACATCCTGTGGATGTACGCCTTCCACGAATTCGCGCTCGTGCCGACCTTTATAGCGATGTGCGTGTGGGGCGGCGAAAACAAGAGGGCCGCCGCGATGGAGATGGCGGTTTACCTCACCCTCGGCGCCCTCATCGCGCTGGCGGGAATAATTGCGCTCTCGTACGCATTTTCGGGCGGAGGATTATTCAACCTGAGCGACCTTTCGGAGGCGGTTTCGGCTTCATCGGCCCCCGCCGGCCGCACGTCGGCGATTTTCGGCATAACTGCGGTGGGGCTGGGCGCGCTTGTGTCGCTCTTTCCGCTGCACTCGTGGGCTCCGAAGGCCTACACTGCCGCCCCGACGCCCTTTGCGATGCTGCATGCGGGCGTGCTCAAGAAGTTCGGCCTCTATTTTATGGTGCAGGTTCTGGTGCCGCTTGCGGCATCGGGCGCTGCGGAATGGCTGTGGACTGTCGCGATGCTGGCGCTGGTGAACGTGATTGGCATCGGACTTGTCACGATGGCCCAGGGGAGCCTGAAGTCTATGGTTTCATATTCAAGCGTGTCGCACATGGGCCTGTGCTTTTTGGGGATATGCACGATGGGGGTTCTGGGCGCAGGGGGCGCGGTCCTGATAATGTTCGGGCACGGCCTGAGCGTGGCGGCGCTATTCATTTTCGCCGACATTATAAAGGGCCGTTTCGGCACCGACGACATGCGGGCGCTCGGCGGGGCCTACCGGAAAATGCCCGTGTGCGCGGCCCTGTTTGTCGCGGCTGTGCTCGCAAACATCGGCCTTCCGGGCTTTGCCAATTTCTGGGGCGAGCTTTCCGTATTTGTGTCGCTTTGGACATTCAGCCCGGCGGTGTGCGCGCTGGCTGTCTCCGGCATCGTCATCTCCGCCGTTTATGGGCTTAGGGCGGTGGCATGCGTATTCTACGGGCCCGAGTCGCCCGCAGTGGAGGCGTCGGGGGCCGGCGATATTTCTTTCCGGGAGAGGCTACCTGTCGTCGTGCTTCTTGCCGCGCTCATGGCGGTGGGCTTCTGCCCGAAGCTCGCCACTTCCGGCATTGACGCGGACCTCTCCAATATTCCCGCATTCGCAGGCGCGGTTTCAGTTTCAAAATAGAGCTTATGGAATCGAACACTTTTATGGAATACGCCCCGCTTGCGGGCGACTGGCTTTCGGTGCTGCCGGAATTCCTGCTCACGGTTTGCGGCGCCCTCCTTATGGTTTCGGGGGCCGTGTTCAAGGGGCGCAGCCGCGTTCCGTCGTGGGCGGGCGTGGCGTCGCTGGCGTTTGTGTCGGCTTTTTCGGTGTGGTTTTCGCACACTGACATCGGCGGCGGCGAGTCGTTTCTGGGGATGCTCGGCCCGGCGGGGTACACATGGTTTTTCTGCGTGTGCGCCATGCTTTCGTCGGTTATGGCGGTCAGGTGGCTGGCGCGCTCCGCGAGGCCCAGGTCCGGCGAATTCATGGGGCTTTTATGCTTCGCGGCGGCCTCCCTTTCGCTCTTTGCCCGATCCGGGCACCTCATGATGACGTTCGTCGCCCTCGAATCTTCGGCGGTGTGCTTTTACGCGCTCATCGCATGGCTCCGCAGGAGCCTCCCGAGCCTGGAGGCGTCTATACGCTACCTCGTCCTAAGCGGGGTTAGCGGGGCGTTTCTGCTCCTGGGGATAGCCTTTGTTTACGGCGCCTCGCTGCAGGACGGGTCGGGCCTAAGCATGCTTTACTATTCAAATTTCTACGAGGGCGCAGGCTCCACGCTCTTTACGGCGGGCATCGTCTTGTCGCTTTCCGCCGTGTTCTTCAAGCTCTCCGCATTCCCCTTCCAGTTCTGGGCCCCGGACGTTTACCAGGGCGCGCCGACCCCGGTTGCCGCATTTCTGGCCGTGGCATCGAAGGGTGCGGCGGCGATAGTCGCCCTTTCAATGCTGTCGGCCCTCGGCGGTTCGGAGAGGCTGGTCTTATTCCTTTCTGCCATCGCGGCCGCAGGAATCGTCGTTGGCAACCTGGGCGGCCTCGGCGAGTGCGTTACAAAGCGCATAATAGGATTTTCCGGCATCGCAAACGCCGGGTATCTGATGGTGTTTATAGCGTCCGCCGTCTGGCTTTTGAACGACCCTGCAAACGCGGGGTTTGTGGACCTCACGCTGAAGCTTTACATGCTCTCTTACATGTTCGCGGTTTACGGGGTGCTATTTGTTCAGAACCTCCGCTCGTCGGAAAGCGACAGCGACCTCGACTGCCTCGGCTTCCGGGGGCTGTGGAAGCGCATGCCGCTTTCCGCAGGCTCTGTGGCCGTTGGGCTTGCCTCGCTTGCCGGCATTCCGCCGACTGCGGGGTTCTTCGCAAAGCTTTTCGTCCTGATAATGGCGTATGCCGCCGGGCTTTACTGGCTTATGGCCGTCCTCATCGCCGGTTCGGCGGCCTCAATATTCTACTACTTCAAGTGGATGCGCGCGTGCTTCTCCGAAGGCGAGGGCGGGGAGGAGTTCGAATACGAGCTGGGTTCCGGCCCGATGATTCTGGCGCTTGCGCTGGCGTCTTTGTGCGTCGGCGTTATGGTTGCGGCCCGCGCGCTGTTTTTCTGAGCCTTCCGCGTTTTGCGGGGCCGTCCGGGCCGGGGAATTCCCGGCCCGCTTTTTTTGCGTGATTGGCGGCAGGGGGGATTTCCTACCGGAACCGTTTTTTGGGGAGGATTCGCCTGGCGGCTTGGCAGGCGGTTTGCGAGGGGGCGGTTTTAGGAGGCGGTGCTTTCCTGCGATACCTCGCGGGGCGGGAGCGCGGCGTCCCGGGCGCGGGGCGAAACGCCTTTTTACCGTGTCGCGGGGGGAGCCTTCGCGCTCCCATTGCGGGCTTTAAGGCGGCGTTTTTTCTGGATTTTGGATGGCGCCATAAAAAGCCCAATAAGGCGGAAATGTTCTTTTTTTGTTGAAAGAAGGTTTGCGTGTGTTAGCTTTAACAAGTTTTTTATACAGGTAATTCTATATTTGTAAAATATGCCTAAACGCGAGGATTTACACACCATACTCATAATCGGGTCCGGACCCATCGTAATCGGCCAGGCCTGCGAGTTTGACTACTCTGGAACCCAGGCCTGCAAGGCGCTAAAGGAGGAGGGCTACAGGGTCGTTCTGGTCAACTCGAATCCCGCGACCATAATGACCGACCCCGACTTCGCGGACGTCACCTACATTGAGCCGCTCACGCCCGAGATTCTCGAAAAGATAATAGAGAAAGAGCGTCCCGACGCCCTGCTGCCGACCCTCGGCGGCCAGACCGGCCTCAACCTTTCCCTGGAGCTTGCAAAGCGCGGCATTCTGGCCAAGTACGGCGTGGAGCTTATCGGCGCCAAGCAGGAGGCCATTGAAAAGGGCGAAGACCGCCAGAAGTTCAGGGAATGCATGCTTAAAATCGGCCTCGACATCCCCCAGAGCAAGGTTGTCCACGACTTGAAGGACGCGCTGGAATGGGTCGACGGGTACAACCAGTACCCGATAATCATACGCCCGAGCTACACCCTCGGCGGCACCGGCGGCGGCATCGCCTACAACCGCGAGGAGTATGAGAAGATGGTGGCTTTCGGCCTGAGCGCGTCCCCTGTCAACGAGGTTCTGGTGGAGGAGTGCCTCCTCGGCTGGAAGGAGTTTGAGATGGAGGTCATGCGCGACCACAAGGACCAGTGCGTCGTAATCTGCTCCATAGAGAATTTCGACCCGATGGGCGTCCATACCGGCGACTCGATTACCGTCGCGCCGGCCCTGACGCTCACAGACCGCGAATACCAGCTCATGCGCGACGCGTCTTTTGCGGTCATCCGCGAAATCGGCGTGGAGACGGGCGGCTCAAACATCCAGTTTGCAGTCAACCCCGAAAACGGGCGCATGATAGTAATCGAGATGAACCCGCGCGTCTCTCGTTCGTCCGCGCTGGCCTCGAAGGCCACGGGATTTCCCATCGCAAAAATAGCGGCGAAACTCGCCGTCGGCTATTCCCTTGACGAGCTCAAAAACGACATAACCCGCGAAACTCCCGCGAGCTTCGAGCCCACAATCGACTACGTGGTGACGAAGATACCCCGCTTCACCTTTGAAAAGTTCGTCGGCAGCGACAACACCCTGACCAGCTCCATGAAGAGCGTCGGCGAGGCGATGGCAATCGGCCGCTCTTTCAAGGAGTCGCTTCAGAAGGCCCTGCGCTCGCTTGAAATCGGCGTGCGCGGTCTCGGCGGCGGCGGCAAGTTCGGCGGCTGCGAGAAGCTTCCCGCAGAGGACATCCGCAAGGGCCTCGTGCGCCCGACGGCGGAGCGCGTGTTCTACATCCGCTACGCCATCCTTGCGGGCATGAGCGACGCGGAAATCCACGAATTCACCAAGGTTGACCCGTGGTTCCTGCGCCAGGTGCGCGAGATAGTCGAGCTCGAGCATGAAATTTCGGCGGCCGGCCTTGTTAACATGGACGCCGACCTGCTCCTGGCCGCGAAGGAGGCCGGCTTTACCGACCTTCAGATAGCCACGATTTTAAACACGAAAATCCGCAACATAAAGCAGCTCCGCGAGAAGTACGGCATAAACACCGTCTACCGCCTCGTGGACACCTGCGCTGCGGAGTTTGAAGCCTACACCCCCTACTATTATTCGACCTACGGCGTCGAAAACGAGCTCAAGCCGTCCTCCAAAAAGAAGATAATGATAATCGGCGGCGGCCCCAACAGGATAGGGCAGGGCATCGAGTTCGACTATTGCTGCGTGCACGCCTCGTTTGCGCTGCGCGAGGCCGGGTACGAGACGCTGATGATAAACTCGAACCCCGAGACCGTCTCCACTGACTACGACACTTCCGACCGCCTCTTCTTCGAGCCCCTGACTCTCGAGGACGTCCTTGAGGTTTACAACCAGGAGAAGTGCGACGGGGCCATCGTCCAGTTCGGCGGCCAGACCCCCCTGAACCTCGCAAGCGAGCTCAAGGCAAACGGCGTCAACATAATCGGCACCTCCCCCGAATCCATAGACGCCGCCGAGGACCGCGAGATTTTCAAGAAGATACTCGACAAGCTCGGCCTCAAGCAGCCCGTAAACGCCACGGCCACAAGCCCCGAACAGGCGTACGAGCTGGCGGGCCAGATAGGTTTCCCGATACTTTTGCGCCCCAGCTTCGTCCTGGGCGGCAGGGGCATGTTCATCGTATATGAGATGGACGATATGAAAAAGGTCATCCGCGAGGCTTTTGACGCCGCCCCCGGCAAGCCGGTCCTTCTCGACAAGTTCCTTGAGGACGCCATTGAGCTGGACGTCGACGCCATAAGCGACGGCGAAACCACCGTCATCGGCGCCATGCTTGAGCACATCGAGTATGCCGGCGTGCACTCCGGCGACGCCGCCATGGTGCTGCCCCCCCACACCCTTCAGGAAAACATCCTAAACGAGGTCCGCGCGGCCACCAAGGCCCTCGCAAGGGAGCTGAACGTCATCGGCCTCATGAACATACAGTTTGCCATAAAGAAGGGCGAGCTCTACCTTCTGGAGGTCAACCCGCGCGCATCGCGCACGGTGCCGTTTGTCTCAAAGGCGATAGGCGTGCCGCTTGCAAAGCTCGCCGCTCGCGTGATGGCCGGGGAGAAGCTGAAAGACCTCGGGTTTACGCAGGAGGTCGTCCCCGAATACAAGGCGGTCAAGGAGAGCGTGTTCCCGTTTGTCCGCTTCCTGGGCGCCCCCATCATCCTCACCCCCGAAATGCGTTCGACGGGCGAAGTCATGGGAATCGACAGGGATTTGGGCATGGCTTTTGCAAAGAGCCAGATTGCGGCCCAGCCCGGGCTGCCGACGAGCGGGAACGTATTCCTTTCCGTCAAGGACCACGACAAGGAGGCCGCTGCGGAAATCGCCAAGGCGTTCCACGACATGGGATTCAGCCTCTACTCCACTGCGGGCACGGCGGGCTTCCTGTCCTCGCGCGGCATTCCCGTCACAAAGACTTACAAGCTAAGCGAGGGCGCGCGCCCGAACGTAGTTGACATGGTGAAAAACGGGCAGATACAGCTCATAATCAACACCCCCTCCGGAATGTCCCCGCGCATGGATGAAAACCGCATCCGAGAAGAGGCGCTCTTAAGGAAAGTGTGCATGATTACGACTATAATGGGTGCGTATGCTGCGATTCAGGGCATAAGGGCCCTGCGTTCAAACGAGCTTACGGTCGAATCCATCCAGTCGCACAACGCGTCCATCAAGCGCGAAAAGGCGATTCACATTTAACTTATGTCCAGGCGCGATTTCCAGTGCGTCATCGAGGCGATACTTAAAGACGACCGGCGCTACGCCGTCGGCGCGTACGTCTTTGTGCGCATGGCGCTGGACTATACCGTAAAGAACGCGCACCCCGCCCCGCAGGGCTCCGCGCGGAAGGGCTCACATGTGAGCGCTGCGGAGCTTCTTGACGGCATCAGGCGCTTCGGCCTCGAAACCTTCGGGCCGATGGCCGCCGTGCTTTTCAGCGAATGGGGTGTTAAGTCGTGTTCGGACTTCGGCGAAATTGTATTCAACATGATAAAGGTGGGCGAGATGAGCAAGTCCGACGAGGACAGGCTCGAAGACTTCTCGGACGGCTACGACTTTTACGAGGCCTTTGAGCGTCCGTTTCTGCCCGCCTCCAAAGGCGGATTATGAATGACGGTCTTTTGATTGAAAACCTGGCGGTTGAGGTCGCCGGGAAGCGCATTGTGGAGGACTTGAGCCTCAGCGTGCCCCGCGGCGAAGTCCATGCCATAATGGGCCCGAACGGCACGGGGAAAAGCAGCCTCTCAAAGGCCCTCGCGGGAAACCCCGACTACAGGATTGTGTCGGGGAGCGCGAGGCTCTGCGGGGTGGATATAGTGGGCATGGCGCCGGAGGAGATAGCTCGGGAGGGCCTCTTTCTGGCATTCCAGTATCCCGTCGAAATTCCCGGCGTCAGCATCGCAAACTTCATAAGGGCCTGCATAAATGCGCGCCTTCCCGAAGGCGAGGAGGTCGACGCGCCAGCCTATTACAAGACCCTGTATTCCAAAATGCAGGAGCTTGGCATGGACAAGTCCTTCACCTCGCGCAGCGTGAACGTCGGCTTTTCGGGCGGGGAGAAAAAGAGGTGCGACATACTCCAGATGCTCATGCTAAACCCCAAGGTCGCCATCCTCGACGAGACCGACAGCGGCCTTGACATCGACGCGCTCAGGGTGGTTTCAGACGGCGTTAACGCCGCGCGCTCGCCGGATCTTGGCATACTCCTCATCACCCACTACCAGCGCCTCCTCGACCACATAAGGCCCGACAGGGTGCACGTCATGTACGGGGGCAGGATAGTGGAAAGCGGCGGCCCGGAGCTCGCCCTGGAACTTGAAAAGAGCGGCTACGAACGCTTCAGGCAGGCATGAGCGAAAAGGAAAAACCGAACGTGGGCATAGACCGCGAGGCTGGAAATTTCAGCTATGCAGAGGACTACGCCTACGACGCCGGCGTCGGCCTGAACGAGCAGACCGTGCGCTACATCTCCCGCGTAAAGGGCGAGGACGACTGGATTTTGAACTTCAGGCTCAAGGCGCTCGGCGAGTTTCTCAAGATGCCGAACCCGACCCACTGGGCCACCGGGCGGCTCGACGAGCTGGACTTCTCAAAAATACGCTACTACCTTGCAAAGGGCGCCAAAAAGACGCGCTCCTGGGAGGAGGTTCCCGACGATGTGAAAAGAACTTTCGAGCGCCTCGGCGTGCCCGAGCAGGAGAGGGCCTTCCTCGCGGGCGTGGAGGCGCAGTTCGACTCCGAGTCGGCGTATTCAAACATGAAGGAGCATCTCGCCGAACAGGGCGTGATTTTTGTGGACTCGACCGAGGGCCTCATGAAATATCCGGAAATATTCCGCAAGTATTTCGGCAAGGTTATCCCGATTACCGACAACAAGTACAGCGCCCTGAACAGCGCCGTATTTTCTGGCGGCAGCTTCATATACGTCCCCAAGGGCGTTAAGGTCAGGCAGCCCCTCCAGGCATATTTCAGGATAAATGCCGAGAGCTTCGGCCAGTTTGAGCGCACCCTGATAATCGCCGACGAGGGCGCGGAGCTGATGTACATGGAAGGATGCACCGCTCCGCGTTTTGAGACAAGCACCCTGCATTCGGCCGTAGTGGAGCTGGTCGCCCTGAAGGGGGCCAAAATCCAGTACGTCACGGTTCAAAACTGGTCCGACAACGTTTTCAACCTCGTCACCAAGCGCGGGGTCGCCGAGGAGGACGCTGAAATCAGGTGGATAGACTGCAACATCGGCTCGGGGCTCACCATGAAGTATCCGGCGGTGGTCCTCAAGGGCAGGCGCGCGCGCGGAGAGGTCGTCTCAATCGCCCTGGCAAACCGCGGCCAGCACCAGGACACCGGCGCAAAGATGATTCACATGGCAGACGACACGACTTCAAACATAATATCGAAGTCGATTTCAATTTCGGACGGCCGCGCTTCGTACCGCGGCATGGTCTATATGCCCGACTCCGTCAGCGGCTGCAAAAATAACACCGTCTGCGACGCCCTCCTCATAAACGAAAATTCGCGCACCGACACCTATCCGGCGATAGTCTGCTCCGGCGGGGACAATTTCGTCCAGCACGAGGCGAGCGTTTCAAAGCTTAGCGAAGAGCAGATTTTTTACATGCGCCAGCGCGGCCTCGGGGAAAAGGAGGCCATGAGCCTGGCGGTAAACGGGTTTGTAAACGACCTTGTAAGGCAGTTTCCGATGGAGTACTCGGTGGAGCTCAAGCGCCTCATCGAGCTTGAGATGGAAGGTTCGGTGGGATGATGGATTCCGGATTGTGCAAAAGGGCGCTGGAGCGCTTTGAATCCCTGCCTTTCCCCGGCAGGCGCGACGAGCATTGGCGTTTCTCAAACCTCGCCTTTTGGGGCGGGGAGGCTGCCGGGCTTGTCGGGGTTCCGGAATGCCGGGGCGGGGAAGCGGGCGTTCTCGGCGGGTTCCCCGCCGCGCGCAGGTTTTTTGATTCGCTCGTCTCCTCCGGAAAATTCGACGCTCTCGCGGCTGCTGCTTTCGGTCTCGCCCGCACGGTGCGTGTTCCCGACGGCGAAAAAATGGAAATCTCGGGGCCGTGGGCTTCATGCGTAAACCTCTTTGAAGTAGGGCGGGGAGCGGAGCTTGTGATACGGCGCTGCGAGGACTTTTCCTCCCCCGGGGCCCTCCGCGCCGAGGCCGCATGCTTCAGCGTGCTTTCCGGAGGAACGCTCAGGCTTGAAACGCTGTTTTCCGGGCGTGGGCCGAGGTGGTCGCGCTTCGATTTTTATGTTGAGGATGGCGCGTCGGTTTCCGACGTTTTTGTGGAGTGCGGCGCGTCCGACACCCGCACGGAGCGCAACTTCTTCATGGAGGGCGCCGGTTCGGCAGCAGAAGTTGCGGCCCTCGCGTCATGCTCCGGCTCGGCGACCCACGACATCCGCACGTCCCAGATACACAACTCCCCGGGGGCGCACAGCAACCTGCTTGTAAAAAACATACTCCGCGATTCCTCCCGTTCGGCCTTCGCCGGCCTGATACGCGTTAAAGAGGAGGCGCAGCGCACGTCCTCATACCAGAGCTGCCGCTCCCTTCTGCTCTCGCCGAAGGCGAGGGCGCAGGCTGTTCCGGTGCTTGAAATAATGGCAAACGACGTCGCTTGCTCGCACGGATGCGCGGTCGCGCAGCCGGATCCCGAGCAGATTTTTTACATGAAGGCCAGGGGGCTCGACGAGCGCGAGGCCCAGTCCCTTCTTGTGGGGGGATTTGCAAACGAAATTTTGGAAAAATTTTCGGACGCCGGGTTTGCGGATATGGCCCGCTCCAAAATCTGAAAATCTCTTCGGCATCCAGAGATTGCGGCTTGAATTTTTCCGCCTTCGCGCGCCCGCCTTTTGCGGGCGTTTTTTTGCGCGCGAATTTGCCGGTTGGATTTTTGGGGAGGAGGCGGGTGGGATTTTGATTTGCGCGAATTTCCGAATGGGTCATCTCCGCCTGAAAGGAAGGTGCGGAAATCGGGATATAAAACGGGCGGCATAGATTGGGATGCCGCAAAAGGAACGAAAAAGCGAAAGATGTCGTGCTTGTGCCCCCGCAGGCTTTTCTTCATTGCTTGAATTCTTATAAAAAACTTTCCGTTCTCCCGTTCGTACCAGCCCCACGACTGTTTTTTGCGGGATGCAGATGCGCGTTCCGCCATGCCGCATAATGGGGCGCGCCTGCCGGGAGGTTTTAAACTCCCGCTATTGACATTTGCCGGGATGCGCGGCATTATTTTAAAGGCTTTTGTTTTTAAGCCTTTTTAACTGCAAGGAATATGTTTATGAGAAAACTTCTTCATATAGGAATCCCCGCGAGCGAAAAGCGCCCCGACATGACTTATGTGCCGGGCATGAAACTCTCCATCACGAATCCCGATGCGAGCGCGCACAAAATTGAGTGGCTCTATTTTGACTTCGACTGCCCGATGCCGAAGCTCCTTCAGGAATCTACCCACATCGCATATCAGGTGGAAAATTTGGACGAGGAGCTGAAGGGGGCGAACATTCTGGTTCCCCCGTCCCCGCTTGGCGACAATATGAGGCTCGCTTTTGTGGTGGAGGAGGGCATCCCCGTCGAACTGATTGAAGTGAAGGCGTAGCGGGGCAGGGGCGTCTGCGCGCGCCTCGGCTTTTAGACGGGCCGTTTTGCCGATGTTTTGCCGGGATGCGCCGTTTGCGGCCTTTCCCGGAGATGGAGATTTGCGCGGTGTGGTGCGGCCATTGCCTTGCCATGCCGCGCGGGTTTTATTTTGCGCGATGTTTTGCCGGGATTCGCAGTTCATGGATTTCTATGGAGCCGGAGCGGCCGCGCGTTTGCCGCTATTTTTTTTGGAGGGCAGTGTTTTCATGAATGTCTGGCGGGCTTTATGCCGCCTTTGGATTTTGCCTTGTCGGCTTTTCATGGGGTAAAGGTCGTTCTGCGGTTTTCTTTAGCCGGGTGTTAGCGGGGCGGGATGGGCTGGGGTATTGTTGTGATATGGCCCTGCAAGCCGCTCTAGCCTTAAAACCGGCATTTTGCCTAAGCGCGGGTGACTGCATTTGCATGTGATGGCGTCTGCGCTTGTCCTGCAACTGATTTTCCAGGTATTTTTCGGAATTGGAGCCCCTCTGGCTCACATTGCGCCCAAGCCCGCGCGTCCGCTCCGGAGTTCTTGCAGACGCTTGCGCACTTTTATCCGATTTCGGGGCCGTTGGGGTTTATGGCAAATAAAACGTGGCAGGTGATGCCGGGTTGGAATTCCGTTTGCGCAGGGCGACGCGGCATGGTTTCATTTGTTTTTAACGGATGTTTTATGGCTCTTTTTCATCGGGGGCGTCGGCGACCGTCTGATTTCCCCGGCAGTATGTGCGGTAGGAATTTGAAATGCGGGCTGGGGAAAATTTGACGCATCCCATTTCGCATATGTTTGAGGGGGGCTTTTGAAAAAAGCATTCCGCCTTTTTGCTTTAACTTTTAAGTGCAGAAACGCCGTGGCGCGCGCCGTTTAAGCGGCGGCTTTCCGCCGTACAAATAATGCGGTTGCCATAGGTTTTGAAGAGAAAAGAAGAGCATTTTTGAATAAAAATTGCGGATGTAAAAAAACGGGCCTGCGTGAATTGAAAGGCCCCTAAAGAAATGAAAAGCGGATGGCGTTTCGCTCCGGGCCACGCAAGCTCCCCTTGTTCGCCTAAAGCTTCGCCCAAAAACTCGCTTGCCGCTTCCTCATCCATGCTGGAAAAATTCCTTCGTGCAGTCTATGGGAGCCGGGGCTTCCTGCAAAAAAAAATCCGCCCATGATGGGCGGATTCCGCATATAAGATGCGCAAAATAACTGCCTAGAATTTTACGCCGGGATTTGTAAACCTCTGGGCGTTGTTGCCGTGGAAGGCGCCGTATTCGGTTACGACCGCGCCTTCGGGGCCTGCAATCTGGCTGTGGCGCGCGAGGGTCTTATTGAGCCAAACGACGTTGCCCTTTTTCGCGCTGGAATGCGAGACCTTCTTCTGCGTCACGAAATTTTTCTGGCTTTCGGGAATCTTGAGGCCGGGGAACTTGGACATGTCCTCGCCTTCCTCGCCGAGGCAGTAGGTCTCTCCTGCGCGCGCCTGCCAGCATTCGTATTTTGCCGGGAGGCCGTCGGCTGCGACGTGCCAGTGTTCGACCAGCATCTGGTTGGGCAGAAGCAGTATTTCATGCCCGAACACCCCGTGCTTGTTTTCCTGCGCCCAGAATATGCCGCCCATGCCGACTGCGGGGAAATCCCCGAGGCCGAAGTCGGTGGCCCACATGTTTTCGCGCATATTGTCGCTTACCGGATAGCCGAGGCGCTCCATCATGTCGATGTATGCCTGCCTGCCGGCTTCCGCGTTGAATTTTCCGTCTTTGTCGTAGAACATGTCCCTTGTTAGTTTGGGCGCGGTCGCCCGGGTTGCGTTTTCTCCGCCGGCTGGCTGCACTCCGCAGCATCCGGAAAGCGCGAACGCGGAGGCGAGCGCCATAAATATATATGCAAACTTTTTCATGATTTTAGCCTTTTGTCAAATGTTGATTGATATGTTAACCGTCAGGCGTTTTTGCCGGAGGACTTTTCGTCGTTGAAAAGCTCGAAGGCGCGTTCCGGAGAAAAGCCCTCGTGGACGACGGCCCGAACCGCCTTTATCATGGCTTCGGGCGCTTCGGACTGGAATATGTTTCTTCCCATGTCGACCCCGCGCGCCCCGCTTGAAATCGCCCGGTATGCGAGCTCGAGGGCGTCGCGTTCGGGCAGCTTTTTGCCGCCGGCAATGACGATGGGGACGGGGCAGGAGGCCACGACCTTTTCAAAGCCCTCTTCGCAGTAGTAGGTCTTCACGAAGGTCGCGCCGTTTTCCGCTATTACCCGGCAGGCCAGGGCGAGGTAGCGCGCGTCGCGGACGAGGTCCTTGCCGACCGCCGTCACGCCGAGCGTCGGGATGCCGTATTTTGCGGTCATGTCGGCCGTGCGGACGAGGTTCTCCACGGTTTTAGCTTCAAAGGTGCTGCCGATTGCGACCATCGGGGCGAGCGCCGAGGCGTTGAGCTTTATGGCGTCCTCTATATCGATTACGCACTCGTTGTTGAGCTCTGTAAGCAGGGTGCTGCCGGCGCTCCAGCGCAGGGCCACCGGCTTTTCACAGCCCGCCGGAACTATCGAGCGGAGCGCCCCGCGCGTGCACATTATGCAGTCTGCGTGGGGAATGAGCGGTACGATGGAAAGGTCCATGCGCTCCAGGCCGCTTGTGGGGCCCATTATGTACCCGTGGTCGAACGCCAGCATGACGGTGTTGCCGCTCTTTTGGTTGAAGATGCGCGACATCCTGTTTTTAACGCCCCAGTCGGCGTTTTGCAGGCCCTTCAGAAAGAAGGAGTCCGTTTTTGCCGCGACATCGGCGCGGAAGTTGCTGGCCTCTATGTTGCCTTCGTTGTCTGCCATGATTTTCCTTTTTAATTTACTTTGAGAATGCCTCTGCAAACGCCGCGAATATCATTGCGTTCGAGGCCGCCCCGGCGTCGATGCTGCCGACCGACTTTTCCCCGAGGTTGCGGGCCCTCCCGAATTTCGCCCTGAGCGAGGCCGTGGATTCGGCCCCGGCCTTTGCCGCAGAGGCGGCCGCGTCGAGGGCTGACTTCGCGTCGGGCTTCCCCGCCATCGCTTCGACGGCGGGGATGAGGGCGTCCATGAGGGTCTTGTCGCCCACGGCCGCCCCGGTGTTTGATTTTACGGATTCGAGGCCGCTTTCAAAGGCCCTTGCGAGTTCCCGGGCGCCGAGGCTTTCGGCCCCGTCGTCAATCCCGTCTGAAATGCCCATGAGAAGGGCTCCGAACAGCGTGCTCGTCGAGCCGTTTGAATTGCTCATGGCGGCGAATCCCGCGTCCGAGAACGCCCCCTTTATGTCGGAGGCGGCCTGAACCGCGTCGTTTGCGGCGCTTATGGCGCCCTTCATCGCCACGCCGTGGTCGCCGTCCCCGCACACGGAGTCGAGGGCGCACAGGCGGGCCTCGTTTTCCGAAATCGCGCGCGCGGCTTCGGAAAACATTGACTTCAGCTTTTCAAGGGTGAGTTCGCTCATATTCAAAATGGTCAGCCGATGCAGGTCCAGTACGGGGCGTCGGATTTTGCGTTTATGTACTTTTCGGATTCGGCGTCCAGGACGCAGAGTATCATCTGGAAGCCCGCCATCTCCTGCACAGTCAGTATCTCGTCCACTATTCCCCCCGCAAGTTCGGCTCCGGCGCCCTTTGCAAGCAGCCCCGCCGCGCGGAAAACTATGGCAAGCTCCATCGGCGAGGTGGCTCCCGTGCCGTTTATTATTATGAAAACCTTTTCGCCGGCCTTGAGCCCGACCGCCTTGGAGAGGCGCTCAAACATGATTTTTGCGGTTTCGTCCGCCGAAAGGATTTTCGACCTGCCGCCGCCGCCTTCGCCGTGCTGGCCCATGCCTATTTCCATCTCGTCGTCGGCAAGCTCGCTTATGGGGGCGCCCGTCTGCGGGTGGGTGCAGCCAGTCATCGCAACCGCGAGCGTCGCAATCCTCGAATTGAACCTCTCAGCGATTTCGGCCACTTCGTCGAGGCTCTTGCCCTCTTCGGCGGCGGCTCCGGCGACCTTTATGAGGGGGATGCATCCCGCGAGCCCCCTGCGGTCGGCCCTGGGGGTGTCGAGGCCCGCGCTCACGTCTTCTGCAACGAGGATTGTCCTGACCCTGATGCCCTCCTTCTGGGCCATTTTGACGGCCATGTTTGAGCTCATGACATCGCCCGCATGGTTGAGGACTACGAGCAGTATGCCGGCGTCGCGCTTGAATTTCCTGAGGGCGGCAAGGACCGCGACTGCGTTGGGGGCGGCGAAGATGTCGCCGACAACGCTCGCGTCCAGCATGCCCTCACCGACAAATCCGCTCAGGGCCGGCTCGTGGCCGGCTCCGCCGAGCGTTATGACCGCCACCTTGTCCTGCGGCTTGGGGGCTGCCCTGACCATTATTTTGCCGTCATCGAGCCTGATTTTGCCGGGATAGGCCATTGCCAGCCCTTCGAGAAGCTCCGGCGCCAGGTTTTCGGGGGCGTTTATAAATTTTTTCATTTTCATGGTTTTCCTTGTCTTTTGCGGCCTTTCGGAAATCCGCGACTGCGGAAAAGGCGCGGAATGAATAAGGCGAAAAAAACTCTACAACATTTCCGGGCGGCTTTCCAGCAAAAATTAAATTGAGTTGATATTTTAAGTAATGATTTAAAAGTCAACTTTTTTGCAAAAACTTTTTTGGCCCCGTCATGCCCTGTCTCTTATACACATCTGACGCTGCCGACGACTAGTCGA
>ERZ1026946.33-NODE-33-length-86354-cov-35.741388_pt1 | contig 86354 bp, 62 predicted proteins | sample MGYA00519460_ERZ1026946 | MGnify/ENA primary metagenome ERZ1026946 (study PRJEB26926, sample SAMN06164620) | human gut metagenome | biome: ENVO:00009003; feature: ENVO:2100002; material: ENVO:00002003 | host: Homo sapiens | place: USA | collected 2012 ...
CGGACTCGGGCGGCGATTCATGCCACAAGATGCGAAAGCATCTTAGATCCAACGGCACATTGTCAAGGGTTGCACTCCGCCCCACACAGAAGATAACGCAACCCGAGCCATTGCCCGCAGCAATACGGCAAGCTCACAGAAAAGCCGCCCGGACTCGGGCGGCGATTCATGCCACAAGATGCGAAAGCATCTTAGATCCAACGGTACGTTGGCAAAGGTTATACTCCGCCCCACCCAAAAGATAACACAATCAAGCCATTGCCTGCGGCAATGCGGCAGGCTCACAGAAAAGCCGCCCGAACCCGGGCGGCGATTCGCGTCACAAGATGCGGAAGCATCTTAGATCCAACGGCACATTGTCAAGAGTTGCACTACGCCCCACACAGAAGATAACACAATCCGAGCCATTGCCTGCGGCAATGCGACAGGCTCACAGAAAAGCCGTCCGGACCCGGGCCGCGATTCGCGCCACAAGATGCGGAAGCATCTTAGATCCAACGGTACGTTGGCAAGGGTTATACTCCGCCCCACACAGAAGATAACGCAATCCGAGCCATTGCCTGCGGCAATGCGGCAGGCTCACAGAAAAGCCGCCCGGACCCGGGCGGCGATTCATGCCACAAGATGCGAAAGCATCTTAGATCCAACGGTACGTTGGTGGGCTAGGAATTTTTGGGGAAGGAATCCTTCAATGTGACGGAGCGGTTGAACACGGGGGATTCGGGTCGGCTTTCCTTTGAATCGGGAGTGAAGTAGGCCATGCGTTCAAACTGTATGGGGTCCCCTGGTTTTGCATCCTTTACGGAGGGTTCGGCAAATATGCGGCATTTGACGAGCGAATCCGGGTTCAGGAAGTCCTTGAAGTCCTCTCCTTCGGCGAGATCCGACATATCGGCCTTGGTGAAGAGCCTGTCGTAGAGGTTAGCAACGGCCTCCACGCAGTTTGATGCGTCGACCCAATGTATGGTTCCCTTTATCTTGCGGCCGTCGGGCGCATTGCCCCCCCGGCTTTCGAGGTCGGCAGAGCAGACGACTTTTACAATCCGCCCGTCCGCATCCTTTACGACGTTTACGCACTTTACGATATAGCCGTAGCGAAGGCGCACCTCGCCGCCGGGCTTCAGCCTGTGGTATTTGGCCGGCGGATTTTCCATAAAGTCGCCCCTTTCGATGTAAAGGCGCTTTGAAAACGGCACTTTTCGCGTTCCGGCTGACGGGTCTTCGGGATTGTTTACCGCGTCGAGCCAGTCGGTTTTTCCTTCGGGCCAGTTTTCGATTTCAACTTCCAGGGGGTCGAATACGGCCATGCGCCTGAGGGCCACGGCGTTCAAATCCTGGCGGAGGTGGTATTCGAGAAGGGCGAGGTCTGTCAGGCTGTTAAATTTTGTGACGCCGACTGCCTCGCAGAAATTGCGTATTGCGGCTGCGGTGTAACCCCTGCGGCGCATACCGGCGACGGTCGGCATGCGCGGGTCGTCCCAGTCGTCCACTATTTTTTCCTCGACGAGCTGCTGGAGCTTGCGCTTGCTCATCATGGTGTAGGTGAGGTTGAGGCGGGCAAACTCGTACTGGCGCGGACGGATTTCGAGCGAATTTTTTATGGAAGTATTTTCGATGAACCAGTCGTACAGCGGACGGTGCACCTCGAATTCGAGGGTGCAAAACGAATGGGTTATGCCCTCGATTGCGTCGGAGAGGCAGTGGGCGAAATCGTACATCGGATAGATGCACCATTCGGTTCCGGTGCGGTGGTGCCTGTCCTTTTTAATGCGGTAGATGGCGGGGTCGCGCATGTGCATGTTCGGGCTTGCCATGTCGATTTTTGCCCTGAGAACGTGGCTTCCCTCCTCAAATTCCCCCGCCCTCATTCTGGAGAAGAGGTCGAGGCTTTCTGCGGCGGGCCTGTCCCTGTGGGGGCTGGGGGTGCCGGGTTTTCCGGGGACGCCGCGGCATTCCTTGAACTCCTCGCTTGAAAGCGTGCATACGTATGCCTTGCCGGCCTTTATGAGTTCGACAGCCAGTGAGTAGAGGCGCTCGAAATAGTCAGAGGCGTAAAACAGGCCGCCGTTCCAGTCGAAGCCCAGCCAGCGGATGTCCTCCTGAATGGCCTCGACGAAGCGCGTGTCCTCCTTGGAGGGGTTGGTGTCGTCAAAGCGCAGGTTGCACTTGCCGCCGTACTGCATCGCCGTCCCGAAATCCAGACATATGGCCTTGGCATGGCCGATATGCAGGCATCCGTTGGGTTCGGGTGGGAAGCGGGTGTGGACATGCGACGGCTCGAAGCCGGCGGCGATATCCGACTCCACTATCTGCGCGATAAAGTGCTTGGAATCTTCGCTCATAATATTGCTAAAAGGCAGATTATTTTGGATTTCCGGGGCGGCTCGTCAATTTTTATAATCAAAAAAAGTTGCCTTTTGGGGACGCTTTGGAAAAATCCGCCGCATGAATATTGCAAGAATAGTTCTGGCGGCTCTGGCATTGGCGCTTCTGGGCGCCTGCACATCCACGGACGAGCACGGGGTTGTCGTATCCAAAAGCTTCCTCGTATGCGCCCCTGCGGCAAGCCCGGAAGCCGGAGCCTGAACCGCAAAACATCTCCATGACAAAGCTCGAAAAGGCCGACTTCATACAAAAGCGCCTGGACGCGTTGTACCCGAGCCTTGAAATTCCGCTCAAGCACGGCGACGCCTTCACGCTCCTCGTGGCGGTCGTGCTCTCCGCCCAATGCACGGACAGGCGGGTGAACGAAGTCACCCCCGCCCTGTTTGCCCTCGCCTCCACTCCGTCCGAAATGGCTGCGCTGCCCGTGGAGCGCATCAGGGAAATCATACGCCCGTGCGGGCTTTCAAACGCGAAGGCGCCAAACATTTCAAACCTTTCAAAGATAATCGCGGAGCGCTTCGGGGGCGAAGTTCCGGCGGACATGGAAGAGCTTGAGAGCCTTCCCGGAGTCGGGCACAAGACGGCGTCGGTAGTAATGATGCAGGCCTTCGGCGTGCCGACCTTCCCGGTCGATACGCATATACACAGGCTTGCGCGGCGCTGGGGGCTCTCCAGCGGAAAAAGCGTCGAGCAAACCGAAAAGGACATGAAGAAGCTCTTTCCCAAAGACAGTTGGCCGCGCCTGCACCTCCAGCTCATCCATTACGGCCGCGAACATTGCCGCGCACACCTTTGTAAGACCAGGGAGACCATGTGCCCCATGTGCCTCTCCCTCGGGGCCAAGCCCGAAAAGCCGGGGAAATAACCACGCATCAATGCCGCAGCAAGGCACATTCCGTGCAGCGGGCAAATCGGGCACTTTTCCGCCAGCCCGGTTTACCGGCGGCAAATCGGCGGCATGAAATCGGCGCCGAAAGCAAGGGAATAACACAAAAAAAGCGCCCGGCATAAAGCGCGGGCGCCAAAGTCATCCAAATCAGTTTCCGGCCGGCCGCCTGCGCCAGACGGCAAAGACGAACGCGAGAAGCCCGAAAGCCGCAGCAAACGCGGAAGGCTCCGGCACAACCGAAACTTCGGCATAAAGAATCTTGTTGTCGCCCGAGAGGAATATGCGCTCGAAATTGACGCCGTCCCCGTCTTTTGTCTGCAAAACGCTGAGCCAGTCTTCAAAGGTCGCGTCGCCGGAAAGGCCCTTGAGAAGAGACTCGGTGGAGGAAATGAGGGATACGTAATAGGTGCCTTCAGAAAGGAAGCGGGTATCGACGTTGCTGAAGTCGAGCATGAGCGTGCCTTCAAAAGTCTTTGTAAACTTGCCCGCCATAATCGCGTCGCCGAGGTTTGCCGAAATTTCGGAGCTCAAGTTGGACTCGCCTATGAGGAAGTTCACCGAACCGGACTGCGTGACCCTCACTTCCCAGGAGCTCGTGAGCGCCGAAGCGCCGGCGGCCACAAACTTCCCGGACTCGTCGAAGCCCCCGAAAGTCAGGCTAGTGGAGCTGTTCTCCGCAAGGGCGACATCGCGGTTGCCGCCAATCTGGATTGTGTTGTTGCCCTGCCCCGCAATGGTTGAACCTTCGCCGAAAACCGAAACGCGGTTCACGGCATTCGCATTGTTGCGAACTTCCATGAAATAGCTTTTGAAAACCCCGCCGTTTGAAACTACGAGCGCAGCCTCGCCTGCCGTCGCCTCAAGGCGGAAAGTCTTTCCGCCCATATCGATTGAAGAGCCCGAACCGCTCACTTCAAACGTCATCTTGCTGCCGGCGGCATTGGGATTCGTATTCCAGTCGCTCGTGGCGGTGGCTGTGGCGGTTTTGCCGTCTGAATTCTTCACGGTGAAGAACGAGCCGTCGCCGACCGTCGAACCGCGCAGTTCGCCGAACCCGCCGCTAAACGAGGCGTCCTCTACTGCAATATTGCTGTATCCGCCGCTGCCCCATGCGATGGAGGAGGCGTCCATGGCGGCCCCGTCTTTGATGTTTATGTCGAGGCGGTTCTGGTACCAGAACTGCGAATTGCCCGTCAGGGTGAGAACCGTGCCGGAGCCTGAAATGTTGAGAACAGAAGTCTCGCCCGAGTTGAGGTAGCCGATGGAGGTTATAGTGGCCGACTCCGTGAGGTCGACGACGACGCCGTTTGAAAAACGCACGGTGTCGGAGGCTCCGGGGATGTCCCCGGGATCGGTGCGGCCCCAGGTCGCCGGATCGCTCCAGTTTCCGCTTTGGGCCGCGTCGAAATTAGCGGCATAGGCCGCCGGCCATGCGGCCGCAAGAAGGCATAGTTTTGCTATATTGTTTTTCATTGGGGAAGGTATTGGTAAGGTTGTTTGGAATCGAACACCCGCAGGCGGCAGGCGTCAACTTAAAAAGGCGAAATACATATCAAAAAAGTTTTTGAAGCGCACAAGGTTAAATCTACCGCCTATCCTCCGGGCGCGCGTTTCCAAAGCTCCGAAAATTGCCGCTCAATAAAAAGGCGCAAAACGCCCGGCGCCCCCGGGTGGAGCGCAAAGCAAGCCCGAGCAAATCCGCATTGCCCCAAGCCCCGGCGCGGCTCCCCCCAAGCCGCAACGAAGCTTCCCGCCCCGCGCTCCACGGCTTGCCTGTTCAAAAAAAGGGGTATGACATGGATAAGGAAACGGAAAGCGGATTCTGAAATGGAGTTTTACGCGGATAAGCCACCCGCTAAACCTGCCGCGAAACGCTGCCTGATTTTTCGTTTCTTTCGGAGGATTCCAATCTATGCCAGCCCCCCAAAAAAAACGGCGCGGGAAAACCCGCGCCGCAATGCCCCAAGGCCGCGTCCCGCACTAGGCGGTGGTGGCCATGAGAAGCTCCATAATCTTCTTGGCGGATTCCGGTATTACGGTTCCGGGGCCGAAGATGGCGCTTGCGCCGTGCTCGTAGAGGAATTCGTAGTCCTGGGCAGGTATGACGCCGCCTATGATGACCATTATGTCCTCGCGCCCGAGCTTTTTGAGCTCCTCGACAAGGGCCGGCAGAAGCGTCTTGTGGCCAGCCGCAAGCGAGCTGAACGCGACGACGTGAACGTCGTTTTCAACGGCCATTTTCGCGGTTTCCTCGGGGGTCTGGAAGAGCGGCCCGATATCGACGTCAAAGCCCATGTCGGCATAGGCGGTCGAAACCACCTTGGCGCCGCGGTCGTGGCCGTCCTGGCCCATCTTTGCGACGAGTATGCGGGGCCTGCGGCCCTCCTTTTCCTCGAACTTTTTGATGAGGTCGGCGACCTCCTTTACGGTTTCCATATCCTTGCCACCCTTTTCGAATTCCCTTTCATAGACGCCGCTAATCGAGCGTATCGTAGCCTTGTAGCGGCCGAACACCTTCTCGCAGGCCTCGGAGATTTCGCCGAGGGAGGCGCGCGCCTGGGCGGCCTCGACGGCAAGGGCTAGCAGGTTGCCGTCGCCGGAACCCGCAACCTTCGTTATTTCGTCGAGGATGCGGCGCACCTTGGCGTTGTCGCGCGAAGAGCGGAGTGTGTTGAGCTTCTTTATCTGCGCCTCGCGGACAGCGGTGTTGTCTATCGCAAGAATGTCGAGGGGCTCCTCGTGGGCGAGCCTGTACTTGTTGAGGCCCACTATCGTCTCGCGCCCGCTGTCTATCCTCGCCTGGCGGCGCGCCGACGCCTCCTCGATGCGCAGCTTCGGGAGGCCCGCCTCGATGGCCTTTGTCATGCCGCCGTGCTTTTCGACCTCCTGGATGTGCGCCCAGGCGCGCTCGTAGAGGGCCTTGGTGAGGCTTTCGACGTAGTACGAACCGCCCCAGGGGTCGATTACGCGGCAGATGCCGGTCTCGTCCTGAAGGTAGAGCTGGGTGTTGCGGGCGATTCTTGCGGAGAAGTCCGTGGGCAGAGCTATCGCCTCGTCGAGGGCGTTTGTGTGGAGGCTCTGGGTGTGGCCGAGCGCCGCGCCCATCGCCTCGATGCACGTGCGGGCGACGTTGTTGAAGGGGTCCTGCTCGGTGAGCGACCATCCGCTCGTCTGCGAGTGCGTGCGCAGGGCCATGCTCTTGGGGTTTTTCGGGTCGAACTGCTTTACAATCTTGGCCCACAGCATGCGCGCGGCGCGCATCTTCGCCACTTCCATGAAGTAGTTTTTGCCGATTGCCCAGAAGAAGCTCAGGCGCGGGGCGAAGTCGTCAACCTTCAGCCCGGCCTTCTCGCCCTGGCGCAGGTATTCGAGGCCGTCGGCCAGCGTGTAGGCCATTTCCAGGTCCGCAGTGGCGCCCGCCTCCTGCATGTGGTAGCCCGAAATCGAGATGCTGTTGAATTTGGGCATGTTCTTTGAAGTGTAGGCGAAGATGTCGCCTATAATCTTCATGGAGGGCGTCGGCGGGTAGATGTAGGTGTTGCGCACCATGAACTCCTTGAGGATGTCGTTTTGTATGGTGCCCGTAAGCTGCTCAAGCTTGCAGCCCTGTTCGAGGCCGGCCACGATGTAGAAGGCGAGAATCGGAAGCACGGCTCCGTTCATAGTCATCGACACCGAGACCTGCGAAAGCGGAATCTGGTCGAAGAGGACCTGCATATCCAGTATCGAGTCGACTGCAACGCCCGCCTTGCCGACGTCGCCTATGACGCGCGGGTGGTCGGAGTCGTACCCGCGGTGAGTCGCGAGGTCGAATGCTATCGAAAGGCCCTTCTGGCCGGCCGCGAGGTTGCGGCGGTAGAATGCGTTCGACTCCTCGGCGGTCGAAAAGCCCGCGTACTGGCGGACGGTCCACGGACGCACGACGTACATGGTCGCATACGGGCCGCGCAGAAACGGAGCGATGCCCGCCGTGAAGCCGAGGTGCTCCATACCCTTGTAGGCATCCTCGGTATAGAGCGGGTCGACGTCGACCTGCTCCATGGTTTCGGTTATGAGGTGCTCCAGCGTCTTGCCGGTGCGTGCCTCAATGTCCCTGCGCCATTCCTCCATCGTCATGCCCTTCTGCGAAGACGGGTTGAAGGCGATTTTTGAAAAATCCGGATTCTTACTCATTTTACAAATCCTCCTGCTGTTATATTACGCCGAGATCCGCGAGAAATGCCTTCAGGGTCTCGTAGTTGTTGCTCTTTATGCTTATGTCGCCGTCGAGGCCCGCCTGCCTGTACGCCTCGGCAAACTCGGGGGCTGGAACGCCCGCAAGCATCACCCTGGCGTCCGCGCGCGCGGCCTTGAGGGCCTTGGTCACGGGGGCGACGAGTTCGGGGTACGTGGCGTCCGTCGAGCATATCACCGCATACTTGGCGCCGCTTTCGGCGAAGGCCGCCGCAGCCGAATCCGCGTCGCCGAAGCCCTTGGGGTAGACGACGTCGAAGCCGCCCACCTGGAAGAAGCCGCGAATGAAGTCGGCGCGCGCCTTGTGCTGGACGAGGGGGCCCATGGTGGCAAGGAACACCTTGGGGCCTTCGCCGCGCTCGGCCTTGTAGGCCGCGCTCGCGTTTCTGAGCGCCTCAAAATGCTCGGCCGCCCTGCGGATTTCAAGCGCAGGGGCGGAGGGCTTTCCGCAGGAGCAGGAGCACATCTCCTCGCAAATGGCCTGCACGCTCGCGCCGGCGCCCGCCGCTAAAATCATGGCGTCCATGAGTTCGGAGCCCTTCTTTCCCTTGAACTTCATATCGATGATTCTGCGCGCGTCCGAGACTTCGCGCATGCGCCGTTCCGCCACCTCCTTGCAGCGGCAGGGCTGCTTTTCAAGGGGCTTTTCCGAGAGGTTCGCGTAGGAGTTTGTGCCGACAATCACGCTCCTGCGCGAATCGTACAGCTTCCTCCGCCCGGCCGCAGTCGCCGCGACAGCCTTCTGGACCATGCCGTCCATTACGGCCTTTTCCATTCCCCCGGCCGCCTCGATTTCCGAGAAGAAGCCCCACGCCCTGGCGGCGATTTCCCCCGTCAGGCTCTCCACGAAGAACGAGCCGCCCGCAGGGTCGACTACGTCGCAGAGGTTGCACTCCTCCTGGAGGACTATCTGCTGGTTGCGGGCTATCCTCATGGAGAATTCGTCCGGGCGGCGGACTATCTCGTCAAAGGGAGCCACTGTCATGGACTCCACGCCGCCTATGACGCCCGAGAAAGCCTCGGTGGTGGTGCGCAGCATGTTGACGTACGGGTCGAACACGGTCTTATTGTAGAGCGCGGTGCGGGCCGAAATGCGCATTTTGCGCGCCTCGTCCCCTCCGCCGAACTCCCCGACTATCCTGCTCCACACAGAGCGGGCGGCGCGGAACTTGGCGATTTCCGTAAAGAAGTTCGAGCCTATCGAGAGCCTGAAGCGCACGAGCGGCGCGGCCTCGTCTATAGACATGCCGCGGGCGAGCATTTCGCGCAGGTATTTGACGGCGGCAGCAAACGCCGCCCCGAGCTCCTCGACGGCGCTGGCGCCCGCGGACGAGTAAGGGAGGGTGTCTACGCCAATCGCGCCCATGGAGGGCATGTTCTTTGCGTTGTAGGAAGCCACGGCGAAAATGCGGTCGTAGGCGCACTCCATGGAACACGGCAGAGTCCCGGCGGCCGCGAGCTCCGAAATCGGGTCGAAATAGAAGCCGCCCGACAGCTTTTTGCCGGGGAAGGCCGAATAGAGCATTGCGGCGACTGCCGGTGTCGCAGGGCCCGCCCAGACGTTCAGGCTCACGGATTCCGCATCCACGCCCGCCAGGGCCGCCTCGAGGTCCGACTTAAGCGACGCGGAAAGCCCGCGGCAGCCCACCTTCGGGCCGCCCACCGCGTCGGCGTCCAGCCCGGCGCGCGTGCGCTCGTCGAGCACGAGCTCCACGGAAGTCTGGCCCTTTGAAATCGCGTCCTTCACCTTCCTGTTGAACTCGGCCGGCTCGGCCGCGTAAAGCTCCTGGGAAATGAGCCAGGGGCGCGCGCGGTATCCGGACGCGTCGATGCCGCGAACGTAGTCGCCGGAACCCGGAAGGGCGGGCGCGGGGCCCGCGTCTGAAGCGTTGTATATCGGCTGCAAAACTATGCCTTCTGGCGTTTTCGTCAGCATTTTTTTGTCGAAGGGCGCGCCCTTTAGCAGGGCTTCCGCCTCTTTCTTCCACTCCTCGTAAGTCGGGGCGCGGAACTCTCCGAATAGCTTGTCTTCTTTCATTCTTTGGCTGTATTGTTTTTTAGGATTAAATCCAGTTCGTCCGCCCTGCCCTTGAAGGCGGGGGGCCTCTTTTCAAAAAAGGCGCGGATGCCCTCCTCGTAGTCGTCCCCGTCGTACACGGCGCGCCGCCACGCCTGCATTCGCTCGAACCGCTCGGCCGAAAGCGAGGCGCGGGCCTTCATTATCAGGGAAAACTGGCGCTTTATGGCGCTCATCGCCAGGACGGAGTTGCCGCGCATCTTGTCGAGGAGCTTTTCATTCAAAACCTCCATCAGCTTCCCGGAGGGGGCGACGTAATTTACAAAGCCCATGTTGTAGGCGTCCTGCGCGGTTATCGGGGAGGCCGTGAAAAACATCTCCTTGGCCTTGTTGAGGCTCATGGCGTTTACAAAGTGCATTAGCCCCGAAGCGTTGTAGGGGATTCCGATTTTGGCGGGGGTTATGGCAAAGGTCGCGTTTTCGTCGGCCACTATCATGTCGCAAACCGTGCACAGGTCGCAGGCCCCGCCCCACACGCCGCCCTCCACCAGGGCGATGACCGGCACGCGGGCGTCCTCAACGGCCCTCAGCAGATGCTCCATCGGGACCGAGTACGACAGCGGGTCGCGGCTGCGCTTGGGAAGCTCCGAAATGTCGTGGCCCGCGCTCCACACCCTGGAGCCCTCGGGCGCCCTCAGCACTATCGCAAAAATATCCTCGGAGGCGAGGGACGCGAAAGCGTCCACCATCTCGCGGCAAAGGCGCCCGCTCAGGCAGTTAAGCTTAGAACCGCGCATCTCCAAAAATGCGACGCGCCCGTCCACGCGGCAATCGACAAGTTCCATAAGGCAAAAAACGGCGCCCCCGCCGCCCCTCTCACCAGGCAACAGAAACGCATCGAAATCCAAATATCCCACATTCCCCCCCCTTCGTCAAACCTTTTTAAACGTTTCCCCAAAACCCGCCGAAACGCAGAAAACGCGCCGGGCTGCCGGGATGCCGGATGCGCGCCGTCCGCTGCGGCCCGTCCCCCTCCAAGGCCCCTTCGCGCAAGAAACGCCCCCTGCCCGGCGTGCCGCAGACGCCACGCCACGGAGGCGCCCCGGCGGCAAAAACCTTCCAAAAACCGCCCCAATATAAAAATTAGATTGAAAAAAAGCCGAAAACCTGAAAAAGTTGACCGCGTTTTAAGTCTGCATGCCTCAAACGGCCTTCTTGGCATATGAACTTATTTGTAAACAGGGCCGAGGGAACTTGGAAACGCAAAGTTTAGGCGCAATGCAGACGGCGGCCGGACACCTCGTGCGCGGGGATGGAGCGAGGCCGCGGACAAGCCGGCGGCGCCCGCCCCGCAGACGGGCGAACGGGCGCGCAAGACCGGGCTTAACATACAGCAACCATGCAAGAGAATCCCCGCGCGCACCGCAAAACACATCATGGAAGAAAATACCGAAAAGAACGAGACGCAGACGCCCGCACAGGAAATAACGGAAGTCGAAAGCGTCTCGGTTGAAGTTGTCACGGCCGAATGCGAACAGACAAAGGCCGCCGAAGCCGAATGCCCCTGCGAAAAATCCGAAAGCCCCGCAGAAGCCTGCGCCCAGACGGAAAGGCAGAAGCCGCGCAAGAACCGCCGCAACAAGGGCGGGGCGTCAAAATCCTCGTCAGCCTCCTCCGCCGCCACGTGCGGGGAAATAGAAGACCCCTCCGCATTCAAGGAAAAGCTCAGCGGAAGCCATCTGGAAGGCTATGAAGGCGGCGAAGGCTCGCCCGAGGAAGATTTTGAACGCAGGGGCGAACGCAGGCCCCGCCGCGAGCGCGGGGAGCGCGGGGAAAGGGGCGAACGCCGGGAACGCAGGGGCGGACGCTTTGAAAGGGACCGCAGGTTTTCCAACGAAAGCCGCGAAGATGAGGCTCCGGCCGGAGCTCCGGCGGAAGGCGAGGCCGCCCCGGAGGCTGCGGATGCGCCGTCCGAAGAGGGGGAATCCCGCTCCGGGCCCGCTTTTGAAAAGCCCGAATTCAAGCCCCGCGCAGTCGAGGTTTCGCTCGACAAGCGCCCGAGCACGAGGAGGGAGCAGCCCAAGGCCGACTTCATTTCCTACTCGAGCGTAGAGGAGCCGAAAATCGGCATCCTCAACCGCATAAGGCGCCTCTTTGCCTCAATTTTCAAGAAGGAGAAGCCGGGCGGCGCCAGCTTCCGCAAAAACCGCAAGGGCGACTACAAGGGGCGCAAGGGCGGCGACCGCGGGCAGCGCAAGTTCAGCAACTCCAAGGGCGACTTCAAGAAGGGCGGCCAGCGCGGGGGCAGAAACTTCCGCCCCAACGGCAGGCGCCCCGAAAGGGGTTCGCAGAGGCAGGGACGCCCCGAAGGGGGAGCCCCGAAGCAGCCGTAAAGCGCAGCAGCCCGACGCCCCTAAATGGACGCGATGCGAATAAAGGGCGGCGCGCGCCTCCGCGGCACGGTATCCGTGTCGGGGGCAAAAAACGCGTGCCTGCCAATGTTTGCCGCGGCGCTTCTGACAGACCAGAAGTGCGTCATAAAAAACGTGCCCGATTTGAGCGACGTGCGCTTCATGGCGCAAATCGTCGCCTCGCTCGGGGCGTCGGTTTCAAACCCGAGGCCGGGCGTGTGGGAGATAGAGGCAAAGAACGTCTCCCCCCGCGCGCCCTACGACCTCGTGAGGAAGATGCGCGCCAGCATCTGCCTGCTCGGCCCGCTTGCGGCCAGAATGAAAAAGGCAGAAGTTTCCATGCCCGGAGGCTGCGTCATAGGCGCGCGGCCGATAGACCTGCACATAAAGGGCCTGCGCGCCCTCGGATGTTCGGTTGAAATATCCGGCGGCTACCTGAACGTCGACGCGCGCCGTATGCGCGGAACGCACATATTCCTCGGCGGCCGCTACGGGAGCACCGTCACCGGGACGGCGAACATACTGATGGCGTCCGTCTCGGCCCCCGGCTCAACCACAATCGAAAACGCCGCATGCGAGCCGGAAATCGCCGACCTGTGCCGGATGCTTGTGAAGATGGGCGCGATAATAGACGGCATCGGCTCGCCCACTCTTGAAATTACCGGCGTCCCGCGCCTGGGGGGCGCGGAGCATTCCGTCCTCCCAGACAGGATAGAGGCAGGAACCTGGCTCATGGCGGCCCTTGCCACCAGGGGAGCGGTCTCCGTAAAGGGCGCCGTAAAGAAGGACCTGGCCGCCATGCTCGACATTCTCGAATCCGCCGGGGCGGTTTTTGAATACAAGTCAAAAAGCGAGATAGCCGTGAGCGGCGAGGGCCTGAAGCTCAGGCCGGTAGAAGCCATAACGATGCCCCACCCGGGATTTCCGACTGACCTTCAGGCGCAGCTTACGACGCTCATGACGCAGGTTCCGGGAATCTCGATTGTAACCGAGAGGATTTATCCGGAACGCTTCATGCACGTCTCAGAGCTCATGCGCATGGGGGCCGACATAGCCCGCGAGGGCGCAAGCGCGATAGTGCGCGGCAAGACGCCTCTTTCCGGCGCGCCCATAATGGCCTCCGACCTGCGCGCCTCCGCCGCCCTGCTCATAGCCGCGCTGTGCGCCAGGGGCGAGACTTTCATACAGCGCATATACCATCTGGACAGGGGCTACGAAAATATCGACAAAAAACTCGCCCTGCTCGGGGCGTCCGTCGAGAGGATAAAGGACACCGACCTGCCCGAGCTATGAATTCCCCGCGGGGGCCGGGCCGCCTGACGCGCGCAAAAGGCGGCGGCAGTCAAAGCCCGCGAAATGCCCGCGCGCATTGCAGCCTCGCCGCACCGCCCGCCTCTTACGGAAAATTTTGCAGTATGAGAATAAGGAAAACCGTTTTCGCAATCCTCGCATCGCCCGCTGCAACCCTGTGCGCAGCCGCGCTCTTTGCCGGCATATCCTCCGCCCGGGGCGCTCCGGCGGCGGGCGGGGCGCAGGGGATAGTCGAGAATATCGCGTCCGCTTCCGGCGCGTCCGTCGCAGTGGCGGCAGTCTGCGAAGGGGAAACCGTTGCCTCCCTGAACGCCGGAATGCGCGTCCCGCTCATGAGCGTATTCAAGTTCCACACGGCGCTGGCATACCTCGACATGCTGTCGGAGCGGGGGGAGGACGCCCTCGGGAAAATCAGGGTGGAACCCGGCGACCTCCACAAAAACACCCACAGCCCGATGCGCGACAAAATGCCGCCGGACGGGTTTGAAATTTCCAGGGCTGACCTGCTCCGCTTCATGATATCGGAAAGCGACAACAACGCCTGCGACATCATAATAAGGGAGTGCGGCGGAACCGGCGAAATAATGCGCAGGCTCGAACGCCTCGGCGACTGCGGGGACGCGCGCATATCGGCCGACGAAAACTCCATGCAGCTCGATGTCGAAAACCAGCGCCTAAACACCGCGACGGCGGAGGGCTGCGCGCGCCTGCTCGGCCGCTTTCTAAAAGGGGAGATACTGCCGCCCCGCTACGCCGGAATACTGAAAAAGGCCCTTGAGGATTGCGCGACAGGAAAGGACAAAATCCCGGCGGGCCTGCCCGAAACCGCCCCATCCGGACACAAGACCGGCTCATCGTCCCGCCTGCCATCCGGAGTGAAAATAGCCGACAACGACCTCGGATTTGCCGAGCTTCCCGACGGGAGAATCCTCTGCATCGCAGTTTTTGTGACAGATTCCAGACAAAGCGACGCGAAAAATGCGGCGACAATCGCAGAAATCACCCGCGCAGCCTGGGCGGACGCCTCACAAAACATGAAAGGCGCAACTCCCGGTGCGGCGCAGAATTCAGGCGCCGCGCGGGATTGAACACACTCCGGATTGCCCTCTTAAAAAGCCCGGCAAATAGGCCCTGAAAAAACGCCTGCCCGCACTATGGCAGCCCGCAACCTTTCGCATTGCGCGCCCCGCTACGCGCATAAACTGCATTTGCGCCCCAGCCTGCGCCCGCATTCAAGACGCGCATTTGCGCAATGCGTCCCCAAAGCCGAACCTGCCGCAGGGGAATCTGAAGCGGCCATGCCAATCTTTCGGACGCGGACGGGCCCGCCTACCCTTCCCCCCAATCCAGCCTTGCGGATGCAAAAAAACAAAGAATTAAAACCCGGACGCCCAAGGCCGTGGCTGGCAGGCGGCAGACCGTCGTTTTCCATTTACCGCCCCCTGCCCGAAAAATAATCCCCCCACCCTATCGTGGCGTGGAGCGAAAACCACAGATTAAAATCTGAAAAACCCAATATAATTCATTAAAAATCATCAACATACAACCCTTGTATTATATTTTTTCTTTTTGGATTTTAAAATATCTGTATAATTTTTAATCTAAAATTTGAGAAAAAAAATGTTCGGTTTTTTACGCATATATGGATGACATAGATAAAGATATACTTTACATATTTATTGATGAGGCGGGAAATTTTGACTTCAGCGCGAATGGAAGTAAATATTTTATGATTGGCTCACTGGCAAAGCGACGACCCTTTGCCGCATATAACGAGCTGGTTAAATTGAAATACGATATAATCGAATCTGGGCTGGAAATCGAATATTTTCACGCAACCGAAGATAAACAAAATACGCGTGACAAGGTTTATGAAATAATAAAAAGAAATCTGATTGGATGTAAAATTGTCGCAACAATTATTTCAAAAAATAAGACAAATCCAATCATGCGCCCTCCCGAAAAAATCTATTCAGAACTGTTGGGGCACAGTATAAGAAAGACGCTTGAATTAGAGAAGGTAGAAACCATAAAAGAGGTGATTATCTTTACGGACAGCATTCCGGCAAAACGACAAATGATGAAGAAGGCAATAAAGACGACGCTCTCAAGAATGTTGCCAGACACTGTACGATACCGTATATATCATCATGCATCAAAATCTAATTTGGACCTTCAGATTGCCGACTACTTCACATGGGCAATTCAAAGAAAATGGGAACGAAACGACGCGCGCTCTTACGCGCTTATAAAAGATGCAATACGCTCTGAAACGGATTTGCTTCAACATGAGCTCACAACATACTACTAAAAAAATGACCTCCCCTGCTATCCTTTCGGAAGAACTCCATGAGTTCTTATCACAGGGGAGGAACCTTTTTTAAATTTTATTTGTTGGCAACAGAGAAATCGGAAAATTTTGAAAAATTCAATAAGAAAATTAATAAAAAACAGCAATCTTTAATCCCGCCCCCAAACGCTTCGGGCGGCATGTCTGATTGGGCGTCCGCAGAATAATTTCGGATTAAGCCCGGCATTTCCAAGCAAAATCGGCCCCCCAAAAAAACGTCCGCGCAAAGTGCGGGCGGCAAAAAAGCCGAGACGGAAACGCAGCCGGCGCGCCCCATCCGCGGCCTTAAAAACATGCGCCATGCAACCGGCGTCTCAAAGGGCGGAAAGGCCCCTTTCGCCTGTGCGGATTCTTACGACTTCGTCGACAGACCAGACGAAGATTTTTCCGTCCCCTATCTTTCCCGTCTGCGCAGACTTCATTATGGTCGCGACAACCTTCTCAGCCAGGTCGTCCGGGACGCATATGTCCAGCACGAGCTTCGGCAGCAGCTCGCTCGTGTATTCGCTGCCGCGGTAAATTTCGGAATGCCCCTTCTGGCGGCCGAACCCCTTGACTTCCGTTACAGTCATGCCTTCCACGCCGATTTCCGCGAGGCCGGATTTGACTTCTTCCAGCTTGAAGGGCTTTATCACAGCTTTTACCATCTTCATATGCGAAATATTGTTTGACCTTCGCGCCCAAAGTGCAAGTTTTTTTGAGAAATACCCGCCATGCGGACGGCAAATGACATAAAGGGCGAACTGAAGGCGCAGGCGGGACGGCTGGGCTTCGACTCCATGCGCGTCGCCCGCGCCGAGAGGGTTGACGAAAGCGTCGCAGAAGTTTTCCGAGGATGGCTCAGGCGCGGCATGGCAGACGAAATGGGCTACCTTTCGCGCAATGTGGAAAAGCGCCTCGACCCCGGGCTTCTGCTGGAAGGCGCGCGCTCGGCGCTGGTCTTTGCCGCTGGATTTTTCAGACCGTCAGGCGAGCGCAGGGTCGCGCTTTTCGCCCAGTCCGAGGACTACCACGCAGTGCTGAAGCGCAGGCTTTTCCGCGCGGCAGAACCCCTGGAAAGGCTCGGCTTCAGGCAGAAAGTGTGCGTGGATACGGCCCCACTCATGGAGAAGTACCTCGCGATAAAAAGCGGCGTCGGCTGGCTCGGGAAAAGCTCGCTTGTGATAACGCGCGAAAACGGGCCATGGCAGTTTCTGGGCGTGATACTCACCACCGCCGAAATCGAGCCGGACCCGCCGGTAAAAAACAGGTGCGGAACCTGCCGCAGGTGCGTGGACGCGTGCCCGACGGGCGCCCTTTCCGCAGTCCCGCCGCATGTCGTCGATGCGCGAATATGCATTTCAAACCTGACGATAGAGCGCAAGGGCCCGCTTTCAAAAGCCGAGATGGAAATGGCAGGCGGCAGGATTTTCGGCTGCGACGAGTGCCTGCGGGCCTGCCCTTACGGCAGATTTGCAAAAACGCCGAAAATCGGGGAATTCCGAAGCACGCTGTCGCTTCCGGAAAACGCCTCACCCGAGGAATGCGCGAGGCTCATCGCCTCTGAAAGAGCGCAAAATTTGATCCGCCGTCCGAAATAATCCGGCACGGGATTCCGTAGGTTTCCCCGAGTAAGCCCGCGTCCATAGCCTCCCGGGCAGGGGCGCAAGCCGTCACCCGGCCGGACTTCATAAGCGCGATTCTGTCCGCGTAGGCGGCCGCCAGGTTCGGGTCGTGGAGGACAGCGACGACGGCGCAGCCGCGCGACGCGAGCGAACGGGCAGCCGCAAGGATGAGGTGGGCGTGGGCGGGGTCGAGGCCGGCGGAGGGCTCGTCGAGAAGCAGGAGCTTGCCGGAGCATTCCGGCCCTATCTGGGCGAGGGCGCGGGCGAGCTGCACCCGGCGCTTTTCGCCGCCTGAAAGGCGCGTGTAGAGCCTGCCCTCAAATCCGGAAAGCCCGGCCAGGGCCAGGCATTGGCGCGCGATTTCGACATCGGCGCAGGAGGCTGAAAAGCCGCCGTAAACGTACCTTCCAAGGAGCGCCGTCTCAAGGACGGTCGAATCGAAGCAGAATTCCGGCTCCTGTTCGAGGACTGCCCTTATCTTTGCAAGGCCGCGCGGCGAGTATGAGCCGACATCCCGCCCGGAGATTGCAACCGAGCCCGACGACGGCCTCTCAAGGCCGCTTGCCACCTTTAAAAGCGTGCTCTTTCCGGCCCCGTTTGCCCCCAGAACCGCAGTGAACTCCCCTGAGGCCACGGAAAGCGACGCCCCGTCCAGCACCCGGCGCGAGCCGTAAGAAAACGATGCGTCGCGAATTTCAAGCATTCCTCGCCCTCCGGAGCAAAAACATGAAAAACGGCGCGCCTATCAGGGCGGTTACCACGCCTATCGGAACGTTGTCCCCGGGTGTGAGCAGGCGCGAGGCCAAATCTGAAAAAGTGACGAGACAGGCCCCGCCCAGGGCGCAAAGCGGAAGCAGCCTGCGGTTGTCGGGGCCAGAGGCGAGGCGCGCCATGTGCGGAACCACCAGGCCGACAAAGCCTATTATGCCGCAGATTGAAACGGACGCCGCAGTGAGCGCGGCCGCGCAAAACATGGCGAGAAACTGAAGCCTGTCCGCGTCGGCCCCGGAGTGGTAGGCGCCCTCGCGGCCGAGAAGAAGCATGTTGAGCCCGCGTGCGTTTGCCATCAGAACGCCCCACGCCGCACAAGATATGGCAGCAGAAAGGGCTATCCCGCCCCACGAGCAGTTGTCGAGAGAGCCGAGGGTCCAGAATATGAAGCCCTTCAGCCCCGCCTCGCGCGCCGAATACATCGCAAAGCCGACCAGAGCCCCGCAAAACGCGTTCACCGCTATCCCCGCAAGCAGCATTGAAAACGCGGAAACCCTGCCGTTTATGCGCCCCAGGCGCCATATCGCGGCCGCAGCCGCAATGCCGAAAACCATGGCGCCCGCCTGTATCGGCAAGAGCGCCGACGAAAATACGCAGACGGAGAGGGCCGCCCCCAAAGCCGCGCCGGAGCTTACGCCCGTTATCGAGGGGTCAGCCAGCGGATTTCTGAAAAGGCTCTGCATCGCGGCCCCCGCAGACGCCAAAGAGGCCCCCACCAGCGCCCCCGCCGCGAGCCTCGGGAGCCTTATGTGGAATACGGCGGCGGAGGCCGTCTCGCTCCCGCCCATGCCGGACAATACAGACAGCACCTCCCAAAATCCGAGTTTGAGGGACCCTGTGCACATCGAAAATGCGGCCAGTGCCGCCAGCGCGAGCGCAAGGGCAATGAAAACCGCCGAAAAGCGCAGCCTCACCCCCGGCCTCCGGCTTACCGCCTCCTCGGCCCGTAACTGCGCATCGGGGCGCGGCGCGGGGGAAGCTCGGTGTTGCGCATGCGGTAGACGATGCGCGCCTTTTCGATGTCCTGCGGGGTCATCTCCATCTTGACTCTGTCGCCGACCGTGAGCTTGATGAAATTCTTGCGGAGCTTCCCCGAAATGTGGGCTAGCACCACGTGGCCGTTCGGCAGTTCGACCCTGAACATTGTGCCGGGAAGAACCGACACCACTTTACCTTCTACTTCTACGCAGTCTGACATTTAATATATTGATATTTTTACGCTAATTCTTTCTATTTGTGTTTTTTATACCGCCCTAGTCAAGAAATTAAGCGCGATGAACGATAAAACGGTCCCCGAATGCCCATTCAGCCCCATGTACCCGTCGCAGCTCGAGCGCGGCGACGAATTTTTCATGAAGCTCGCCTACAACCGCGCGCTCAGGGCCTGGAAGCTCGGAGAGGTCCCGATAGGGGCCGTAATCGAATACGGCGGGGAGGTCGTCGCCCAGGCGCACAACATGGTGGAGACCATGGGGGACCCCACCGCGCACGCGGAGGTGCTGGCAATAACCCAGGCGGCGCGCGCAATCGGCGACTGGCGGCTCAACGGCGCCACGCTCTACGTCACAAAGGAGCCGTGCCCCATGTGTTCGGGGGCGTGCGTTATGAGCCGCGTAAGCCGCGTCGTTTTCGGCGCGCCGGACCCCAAGATGGGCTTTCTGGGAGGGGCTGCGAAATTTCATGAAATGTCCGGGCTTAACCACAGGGTGGATGTTGCCGATTGTGTTTTAAAGGACGAGTGCGCGGAACTTCTAAGGACGTTTTTCGCGCTCAAAAGGAACATAAAAAATTTAGAGAACACGGACGAGAGCGATGACATTTCAGGCTAAAACGACAATACTTGCGCTGGCCCTGTGCGCGCCCCTGTTCGCGGGAGCTCAAACACAAGGAAATACAATGAAATACGAACTTCAGCCCCTGCCCTACGCCCAGAACGCCCTGGAGCCGTACATCGACGCGGAAACCGTCATGTACCACCACGACAAGCACCAGGCGGCCTACGTGGCAAACTTAAACGCCGCCCTTGAAAAGGCGCCGGAATTCAAGGCGCCGGCCTGTCTGAGAGAGCTGGTTTCAAATCTGGACAAGGTTCCCGAAAGCATCCGCACCGCGGTTCGCAATAACGGCGGCGGAGTCTGGAACCACCAGTTTTACTGGAACGGCTTCACCCCGAAAAAGACCGAGCCCTGCGAAAAGCTGAAGAAGGCAATCGACAAGGCGTTCGGCTCGTTCGACGCCTTCAAGGAAAAGATGACGGCGGCCGGGCTCGGCAGGTTCGGCAGCGGGTGGGCGTGGCTTGTGGCCGGCCCTGACGGCGAACTGGACATAGTTTCCACCCCGAACCAGGACGCCCCGCTCATGGGCCCTGCCGCCCAGACTTGCGGGAGGACCCCGCTTCTTTGCATAGACGTCTGGGAGCACGCGTACTATCTGAAATACAAAAACCTGCGCGGCGACTACCTCAAGGCGGTCTGGAACATAGTAAACTGGGACGAAGTCTGCGCCCGCTACGACAAGGCGCTCGCAAAGTAGGGCCTTTTAAAAATTAACCCCAAAAAGGGCGCGCGGCAGGCACAGTTCTCCGCGCGCCCGACTTTTTTACGGCTGGCTCTAGCCGAAAAATCACCGCTTAGGGGAGGCCCGCAGCACGAAGCCGCCGTCCCGGGCGATTTTTATTTTCAGCCTCCGGGAGGAGTCGGACTCAAACGCCTCGCGCCTGAAATCCGACGCCTTTTTCCCCGCATTGCGCCCGTCCCTGAAAAGCTCAACATCAAGCTTTACCCCCGCCGGGAACAGCTCCGAAAAATCCACCTCCGCCTCGCGCTCCGGCGCCGAAACGGCCGCGACGTACCAGTCGTCCCCGGAGCGGCGCGCCACGACCGCGTACTCGTCAATCCGCCCCGAAAGCGGCTTTGTTTCGTCCCATACGGTCGGAATGCGCCCGATAAACGAAGCCACGTCGGGCTCCTTCTCGTAGGCCGTAGGCGAATCGCAGAGCATCTGCACCGGCGAATAGTACAGGACAAACAGGGCCATCTGGCTAGCGCGGGTGCCCAGCCCCATGCGTATTCCGCACCCCGGGCGGAACTCCTTTTCCTTTACGTTCAGCATGGCCCCGGGCGTAAAGTCCAGGGCGCCTGTCATCATGCGCGTAAACGCAACGTTCAGGTCGTGCCCGATTGTGAGGCCGCCGGACATGTTCGTATATTCGTTCCCGCGCACGCTCTCGTAGCTGAGGACGTTCGGATAGGTCCGGCTCAGCCCGTTGGGCCGGGAGCAGCCGTGGAAGAAAACCACGAGCCCGTTTTCGGCCGCAGCGCGGGCCACGGCCTCGTAATACTCGTTTGCAAGCTGGTCGTCGCGCTCTATGAAATCGACCTTCAGCCCCGCGACGCCGAGTTCCCTCATATAGCGCATGTTGTCGGCTATGTCCTTTTCAACGTCCTTTGCGGCGGCCCAAAGCAGGAGCTTTACGCCCTTTGATTTCGCATATTCGGCGGCGGCCCTTATGTCAAACGACGACTTGCAGCGGCGGAACCACTGCGGGCCGTCCGCAACTCCGCCGGTTCTTATCCAGCCGTCGTCAACCAGCGAGAACTTCAGGCCGAAGCGGGAGGCGAAATCGATGAAGTATCTGACGGTATCCATGTTCACCCCGGTCTCGAAATCCACGCCCTCCAGGAACCGCTCGTTCCACCAGTCCCAAGCGCACGTCCCGTAGGGTATCCACGATACGTCCCCTATGCGGCAGGGGCTTGCGAGCCTGTAAACGGCGTCGCAGTCCAGGAGTTTTTCGTCGGAATCCGCAAAATAGACGATGCGCCACGGAAAGTCGCGCGCGGCGGAAGTTTTTGCGATGAAGTCCTCGGTTTCCGATATTTTCCAGACCCTGCCCTCATGTTCCATTTTTTGGGGGTACTTCGACCATATCCCGCGCGCGAATCCGCCCTCCCGGTCCCAGGCGACGCGCAGGCTGGGATACGAAAACACGTCCGACTCCAGGACTGCCGCCTTGAAGCCGCCGAAATCCACCAGAAACGGCAGCGCGCTCGCGTATTTTTTTGAGAGGTCCGAAACGGCGCCCTTGATGCAGACCGCCTCGAAGTCGGAGCGCGTCCCGTCCGTGGGCTGTATCCACGCCCCGTTCCCTGCGGGGAATCTCAACTGCGAGGTCTCGCTTTTCACCTCCATCTCCCCGGGGCCGAAATCCGACCTGAAGCGGTAGGCGAAGGCGTCGTCGTAAAGGCGCAAAACCAGCGACCACCCGCCCCCCTCCGGAAGTATCTCGAATTCGCGGCACCTGTCGGCAACCTCGCGCCTGAAGTAAAACGGAGACTTTATTTTCGCGTCCACGTCGCGCCCTGCGCAAGATTTCAGCCTCCACTTTCCGCCGATTTTCCCGCGTGAGGTATCCATGCCTATCTCGCAGTTTTCCATTACGGCCGTCCCCTTGAATTCGAGCCTGTCGATTTTCAGCGCGTCGCCGTCGGAGAGCGACACGCATACGCTCCCATCGGGGGATTTTAATACAAGCGGCCTTCCGGAATCCGCGCGGGCCCCGGCAAACGGGGCGGCGGCCGCGCAAAACGCGGCGATGATTTTCAAGGTTTTAAACATATGCGGGAAAGATTCTTTTAGACTTTCTATTATCATCCCAAACATCTTGCCATGCAACAAAAAACGCATGGGCGCAACGCCCGCCATCCCCGCCCCTCAAGCCCTAGCATCAAAGCGTCCCGCAGGAGGCAAACGCATGCGCTAAGTCCGTGCAAGGATTCGCGCCTCCGCGCGTACCCCGAGTCGCGCCCCCAGGAGCCGCGCCGCCGCGCGGCAAGACCAGGCGGGGCTTCCATCCAAAATAACACCGGCTTTCGCCCGCAAAACCTGAAGCCAGCCGAAAGGCACGGCGCGCGCCCGCCCCCGGAAACTGCGGCGCGAGCATCAAAAAACGCTCCGGAGGCACGCGGGCAAAACCTTTCGAAAATCCCCTGCAAAAGGGCCTCGGGAGCGCATCCCCGCAGCCGTGTGGCGGAGGCTATTCGTAGCGCAGGGCCGTGATGGGGTCGAGGCGCGCCGCCCTTATAGACGGATATATGCCCGACACGATGCCGATAGATATGCTGAAAAGCAGGGCGTACAGCATCGCGTTGAAAGGCACTGTCATGTGGGGCGCGTCGAGCGGTATGCGCAGGATATAGACCACCGCGATGCTAAGCCCCATGCCCAGAAGCCCGCCCAAAAAGCTTATCACGACTGACTCGGCGAGAAACTGTATGAATATGTCGGACGACCTCGCGCCGAGCGCCTTCCTGACGCCGATTTCGCGTATTCGCTCGTTTATGACGGCAAGCATCACGTTCATTATCCCGATGCCGCCCACCAGCAGGGATATAAGCGCTACTCCGCCCAGCGACACCTTCATCTTTATCTCGCGCATCCTGAACTTCTCAAGCTCGGCCTCCCCGGTTTTTATGTTGAAGTCCTGAATGCCGTTATGCATCTGGTTCAGCGTGTTTTCAACCTGGGCCACGGCGTCTGAAAGGTACTTGGCGTCGCCTACTTTCATGTAGATGCTGTTCACGCCCCGGTCGCCGCGGTAGCGCATCGCGGCCGTCGTTATCGGGATATAGATTAGCCGGTTTTTGTGGCGCAGCACGTTGCGGTTGCCGACCATGCGCTCGTACTTTTTCAAAACCCCTACAATCTGGTAGAGCGACCCCCTTATGCGGACGAACTTGCCGACGGGGTCCTCACCCGGCCCGAACACGATGTCCGCATACTCCGCGCCGACGACGGCGACCGAGGCGTACGACTGCATGTCCATTTCGCACAGCGACCTGCCGCGCTCCACTTCGAGCTGGCCGATGTCTATGTTGTCCCCGAATATCGCAAACACGGGCATCCACGTGCGCCCCCTCTTGCCGCGGACGCGCTCGTGGCTGACGTAAATCTGGGGGCTTATGTACTCGATGAGGGGCACGGAGTAGCGGATGGCGTACGCGTCGTCGATAGTGAGCCCCTTTGAAAGGGATGCGATGTCGGCCTGCTCGTCCGGCACGTCCTGGCGATCGACCTGTATCAGCTCTATGCCGCCCATCTCCTCGAACGCCTTGCGCGACTCGTAAAGCATGTTTTCCACCACGCTCATCATGGCGACAAGCGCGGCGCAGCCGAGGACGATGCCGACCATCGAGAGCATCGAGCGAATCTTGTGGGACCATATTTCGCCGAGGCCGTTGGTTATCCCCACAAAGAAGTCTATTACGATTTTCACCGCGCGGCCCTCCCCTTCTCGGTCAGGGAATCCTCCACTATGCAGCCGTCGCTCATGCGTATGACGCGCCTGGCGGACTTGGCCACGTCAAGGTCGTGCGTCACCATGACTATTGTCTGGCCGTCCGCCACAAGCTCGTCGAAAAGCTCCAGCACCTTCCTGACGTTTTTTACGTCCAGCGCCCCCGTGGGCTCGTCCGCAAAAATCACGCGCGGGCGGTTGACCAGCGCGCGGGCTATCGAGACGCGCTGGCGCTCGCCGCCCGAAAGCTGGCTTGGGATGTGGTTTTCGCGGTGCAGCATCCCCACCCTGTCCAGGGCCTCCCTGGCGCGCTCAAGCTGGCCCGACACTTTCTCCCGCGAATACGAAAACGGGAGCATCACGTTTTTTATGACGCTCAGGCGCGGCAGCAGGTTGAAGGTCTGGAACACGAAGCCGATGCGGTTTGAGCGGTACCACGCCCTCCGGTTTGCGGATATGCGCGATACATCCGCGCCGTCGAAGAGTATCGTCCCGTCGGTCGGGGTGTCCATGAAGCCCAGTATGTGCATCAGGGTCGATTTGCCGGAGCCCGACGCCCCCAGAATCACGGCGTAGTCGTTCTCGCGTATCTGGAGGTCCACGCCCTTGAGGGCGTAGACGTCCTCGTCGCCCAGCCTGTATATTTTGCGGAGCTTGCGCGTTTCAAGAATTACGGGGCGGTCGTCCATTGCCGCGCTATTCGGACTTTTCATCCGGAGAAGCTCCGGAGTCCTTGAAGTCCACGATTTCCTGGAACGGGGAAAGGTTCTTTTTAGGATACGACAGCGCAATGACGTCCCCCTCTTCGAGGCCGCGCTTTATCTCGACGTAGCGGATGTCGCTTATTCCGGTTTCAACCCGCCTCTTCTCCCACATGCCTTCCGCGTTTTTGGCGAACACGTAGCGGACCTTGCCGTCGGAATAGACAGCGGAAAGTATCACGGCGCAGACGTTTTCGGCGCGGCTTACGGGAAATTCGATGTTGGCGCTTATGCCGGGCCTGACGCGGCCGCCGACGGCCTTGAAGGCCACCTTCACGGGGAACACGCGGATGTTGTTCTCGTTCTTTGCGTAGGGGGACATCGAGATTATCTCGCCGTTGAAGGAGAGGTCTTTCATCGAGTCGAAAGTGATTACCGGGGTAGAGGCCCCGCCGCTTATCTTCTCTATTTCGATTTCATTGATTTTCACCTCGACGTACAGGTTTTCGAGGGAGCTAACCTTCATGAGGAGCGTGCCGTCGTTCACCGAGCCCGCGCCGACGATGACCTGCCCGGGGTTCAGCTCCATGTCGGTGACGGTGCCGTCCTGCGGGGCGCGGATGGTGGTCTTTGAGAGGTTGTCCTTGGCCTTTTCCCACTCGGACTCCTTGACTTTTAGCTGTATTTCGGCCTTGCTCATGCGGGTTTTTGCGTCGTCGTAATCCTTGGCGATGGCAAAGCCCTTCTTCATCAGCTCCTCCTGGCGGGCGAAGTCGCGCTTTTCCTGCTCCAGCGTGAGCTTTTGGAGGTAGTATTCGTTGTTGGCCATGGACTCCTCGGACTGGGGCGAAGTCTTGTCCAGCTCAAGCAGTATGGTCTTGGCCTTCACAACGTCCCCGTTTTCCACGTATATGGCGGAGATTTTCCCGCTTATTTCGGAGCGTATCTCGGTGCTTACTATCGGCTGGACGAAGCCGGTCGCGGTGACCTTCTCCTCGATGTCGACGCGCTTGACCTCGGCGGTCGGCGTCTCGTCGCGCGCCTCCTCGGCCCTTATTTTCATCACGTACTGGGCGACGTAATAGGTCATTACGCCCACGGCCGCCAAAACCACTGCTGCTATGAAAAACTTCTTCATGAAAAAAATCCCTATTCGTTGCGCGCCATGTTTGAGGGCGGAAGCTCGTATTCGCCGAGCGCCCCCCAGTTGAATCCGTGGCGCTTGAGAATCGTCCCGTCCAGGCGCGAGAGCTTCGCCTGGGCGAGTATGACCGCGTAAACGGCGTCGAGGTAGCGCCGCTTAGACTCGTCGAGGTCGCGCTGCGACTGCAACACGTCGCGGAAAGTCGTCAGGCCGACGTCGTAGAGCGCCTTCTGCTGGTCGAACGACTCCACGTTCAGGGCCAGCGTCCTGGCGGCGCTCCGCCTCGACTCGATTCCAGATTCCAAATCCCGGTACGCCAGGCGCAGGTTCATCATCAGGTCCTGCCTGATGTTTGCGAGGTTCACGTGCGAGCGGCGCAGTCCGAGCATCGCCTTGGCCTGCCTCGCCCTCTCCTCGCGCAGCCCCCACGGCAGAATGACGTCCACCCCGGCGTTCCACGAATACCCCCTCGCGTCGGTCGCGTTTTTATACGAATCCAGATAAGTGCCGTCGCGCCCGAGCACGGAGCCGCCCGCGCGTATGTTGAGCGTGGGGTTCACGTTGTCGTCGGCCACGGCCGAGTCGATTTTGGACTGCTCGACGGCCTCAAGGGCTATCTGGAGGTCGAGGTCGAAGGCCAGCGCCCCGGAGATAACGCTGCCGAAGTCGGGCATCTCGATGTCGTCCTGCGGAAGGACGGCGACCGAAAACTTGGGGTTGTTGTCGAACTCCAGCCTGCCGAACGAGCCGAGAAGCTCGTCGTTGTTTTTTTCGATGAGCTGTTCGGCGGAAATCATCTGCTCCTCGGCCAGGGCCAGGTTCGCCTCGGCCTGGAGGACGTCCTGGCGGCGGATTATGCCCACAGCGAGCTTTGCCTTGTTCTCTTCCAGAAGCTTCTTTGCAAGCTCTAGATTGCTCTTTCGCAGGTCCCTGAAGGCGTAGGCCGCCGAGAGGTTCCAATACGCGACCTCCGAGTTCAGCACGGTATCCAGAATCTGCTTTTTAAGCTCGAGCTCGCTCTGCCTCTTATACGAGCGGGCGAGGGCTATCGGGGCGAGGTTCACCACGGTTCCGGCCCCTTTCAGGAGGGGCTGGGTGGCCTCGAGGCCTATGTTTGCGCCGAAGTCGGGGTTCAGGAGGCTGTAGGTTGAATTGGACCACGAGCGCGAAGACGAGGTGAAAAGCCTCAGCGAAGCGCCGGTTGAAATCTTCTGCTGAATGCTGAAGTCGTAGGAAAAGTTGTTGCTTTCGGGTATGGGGGAGCCGTCGAGGCTGGAGGTCGCGCGGGCGTCGCGCCTGTCCTTGTAATCGACAGAAAGGCTCAGGCGCGGCTCAAATACGGCCTCCTGCACCTCGATGTCCTGGGCCTTCATCTCCGGGTCGTAGCGCCTGTATATAAGGCTCAGGTTCCCGCGCATGGCCGAGTCTATCGCGCTTTGCAGCGAAAGCGGGGTCTTTTTTCCCGCTGCAACCTGCGGCGCGGGATTTTTTACAATGCTCGGCGGCAGAAGCCGCGCGTCGAGCACGCCAACCCCCTTCGGGTCGGCCGCGGCCTCTAGAACCTCCCTGGCCTTCTGTCTGGAAGCCTCCACAGCCGCCGCTGCCCCTTCCGCCCCCGCAGAAGCCGCATCCGCGCCCGCGCAACGCAGGCAGGCGGCAACGCATGCCGCCGATGCCAGGACAGAACGTCTGAAATTCCCCATAAACATATATAAAGAACAAGTTATATTTCAGCCCGGAAAATCCGCAAGACCTTTTTGCCAAAAGGGCGTTTTTTTTCAGAAACCCTCCCCTTTCATTCCCGCCGGGGCCGAACTAGGGCGTTGACATTCCCGCCCCTTTTTGGGAAATTCAGGGTTTTAATTCAAGAAACAGGAGACACAATGAGCAAAGAGATAGAAGAATCGTGCGATTTCAAACTGGACTTTTCCAAGCTTAAAAAAATCGCCCAATGCTCCGAAGACGTGATTCCCGCAATCGCCCAGTGCGCAGACTCCGGCGAGGTGCTGATAGTCGGCTACGCAAACCGCCTCGCCCTCGAAACCGCCCTGCGCGAAAAAATGGCGACCTTCTGGAGCACGTCGCGCAACGAGCTTTGGATAAAGGGCAAAACCAGCGGCGACTTTCTGGAAATAGTGGACATCCTCGTAAACTGCGAGCAAAACTCAATAGTTTACAAGGTCCGCATGAAGGGCAAGGGCTCCTGCCACACTAAAAACGCCGACGGCACCCCGAGGCGCGGCTGCTACTACCGCAGGCTGGTCGAAAAGGACGGGGCGCTCGCGCTGGAATTTCTCGAACAGTACCGCTGACAGCGCGCCGCGCCGTCCGGGACAGCCCAGGCGGCGCGCCCTTTTTTAAGATTAAAATCGTTGCAATTTGCGCGCGCGGGAATAAAGTGTGCCCAATATAAACAATACTTTCACTATGAAGTTCAAAATTAACAAGGAACATTTCTCGACCGGGCTGAAGCAGGTCTCGAACGTCGTAAGCTCCAAGCCGCAGATGCCGGTGCTAAACAACGTCCTGATAAAGGCCGAAAACGGCAAAGTGCTTTTGACAACGACGAACCTCGACCTCGGCATACGCTGCTCAATAACCGCCGACATTGAGGAGGACGGCGAAATCACGCTGCCGGTCAAGCGGCTGGAAAAAATCGTCGCAAGCACCCCCGAAAAGGAAATAACCGTCGAAAGCTCCGACGGCCAGACCGCGAAAATCCGCTCCGGCCGCTACGAGGCCCCGAGGTTCAACGGCCTGAAAAGCGAGGACTTCCCCCCGCTGCCGAGCTTTGTAAACCAGCATTCGTTCGAGCTCAGCGCCTCCGAACTCGCGACGATGCTGCGCTCGGTCTCCTACGCGCAGTCAAACGACGAGAACCGCTACATCCTGAACTCCGTCTATTTCAACTTCGACGGCGGCAAGCTGACCCTAGTTGCGACCGACGGGCGGCGGCTTGCCCTCATCGCCCGGGACATCCCGATGCAGGACGGCGACGAAGGCAGCATAATTCTCCCGGCCAAAACCGTTGCGGAACTTGAAAAGCTCCTCGCCCAGGGCAAGACAGTCAAGATTTCATTCAACGAGCGCCAGGTTGCGTTCGACATCGGCATGGGCGAAGACTCCGAAGGCCGTGGGCTCGTGGGCTCAATATACCTGGTCTCCAAGATTGTCGAGGGCAGCTACCCCAACTACAAGCAGGTAATCCCCAAGGAAACCGACAGGCGCATAAAGCTCGAGCGCGAGCTGGTCTCCGAAACGGTCCAGCGCGTCTCAATCATGACCAACGACAAGCAGAACTCCGTAAAGCTCAGGATTTCCGAAAACTCCCTCGAAGTTTCCGGCCAGAGCGCGGAATTCGGGGAGTCGCGCGAGACGATAGACGTGGAATACTCGGGCCCCGAAGTCCAGATAGGCTTCAACCCCGACTTCCTCTTAAGCCCCCTGCGCAACCTGACAAAGGACGAAGTATTCTTCGAGTTCAAGGATGAAATGAGCCCGGGCGTATTCAAGACCCTCGACAATTTCGTCTGCGTGGTGATGCCCCTCAGGGTGTAAACAGGACGAAAGACCAATTCGCAAATTCGCGCGGAAGGATTGGATTCCTTCCGCTTTTTTTGGCAAAATCGCCCCCATAACCCCCACCGCAAGCCGGCAAAAAATGCGAAAAAAACACGATTTCCCGCCCGCCCAAAAAAGAGTTTGTTTTAGGATAAAAAAAGAGCCGCATAAATTAGAATTTCACTGAAAAAACGAAAAACCTGCGGCATTTCGCAACAGGCCAGGCGAACGTTCCCTTTGCGCAAAAAACCATATGCATTCATGGGCGGAAAGCGGATTTCACCCTCCAATCCGCGTGCGTCCATACCCGCCCCAACCGCCCAAAGTATGCGCCATGCGCATTCCCGTTTTGGGGATGCCCCGATTCACGCCCTCCCAGACATCCGACACGCCGCTTCCTCCGCACTGCGGCCATTGCTTCAAAAGAGCGGCATTTAAAACTCAGGCGTAACATCGCATCAATCGCGCGCTATTTCTAAACTTCCATTCCGGCGCGGCCGCCTGCAAGGCTCCGCCATGCAGAGACTGTCGCCATTTGCCTTGCAAACCCGTTTGTTTCACATTCTTTGCAAAAAACGCCGCATCCTCCAACCGCCACAGGACACGCCTTCCCATTCCCGCCCTCCTTTTACAGTTGCCGCGAAAGCGCACAGCCGGAGCTTCCCGGGCGGAAGACAATCGAATGCGTTATTTACAAGACGCAATCCTCCCCTTTGGGAGAATTGGCATAAAATAGAGCGAAGCGCAAAAGGGGATAGACCGCACGCTGCGGAATCCCCGCCCAAGAGACTGATGTTTTAAATTATTTTTTAATAAAACCCGGCAAAGAGAAATTTCCCGCCCGTGCGGAATTTTAAAGCGGCAAAAAAGTCCCTAAAAACTGCATAAAAAATAAGGGGCTGGCATAGATTAAAACGCCCCGAAAGAAACGAAAGAGCGGGCGGCGTTTCGCGACAGGTTAAGCGGGATTTTTCCCATCCTCGTAAAATTTCATTTCAGAATCCGCTTTCCGTTCCCTTATCTATGCCAGGCTCAAAATTAATCCGCAATATCGCGGCAGCCTCCCGTAAAAAATGCTACAATGAATGCTTGAAACGCAAATGCGCCATCCGCGACCGCCCTGCCATATTTATTTGCGGTGCTTTCCCCTTTTATAGAATCGAAGCGTTGGAAATACGGAAGCGAATGCGCAGAATGCCAGAGGCATCACAAATCCCACAAAAAAATATCCTCAAAATGCGTATATCGGCGTATCCCAATCCATGCCCTCCCCCAAAAAAATCCGCATAGCCCGGGCGGAAGTCCCGCAATATATAAAATGTGGCCTCCGGAAATTCCGCGATAGCATATTCTAATATGGAACGTTTTTTCGCTCTCGGCATGAAAAAGCTCTCCCGGCTGCAAATGTGCGCGATTTTGCAAAACCGCAATTCTCAATATAAAATTTCGCACAGACCTCGCAAGAGCCTCCAGAACGCCCCACGCTATCCGCGAGAAGAGAGCCTCATCTGCAATAAAAATGGCGCAGGAAAAATTCCTGCGCCAAGATAAAATATTCCATCCGCATCGGGAGCGCGTCCCCCGCCCCGGAAGAACCCCTCCTTTGGCGGCCGCGCCCCGGACGCAGGGGCTTACGCCCTTCTACGCCAAAAAGCAAGGATAACCGCCGCCGCGCCGAACAGCACGGCGCATACGCCGGGTTCAGGAACGTAAGTCATGCCGAGGACGATAGAATCGTCAACCTTTCGGATGTCGGAGATGTCTGCGGCCTCCCAGTTTTCATTTCCGGCAAATTCAAATTCCATGAAGTCGGAAAGCAGCCCCTGGAGCGCGGTGTCGTCAAGAACGGAGAAGTCGTACTCGGCGCCGTTAAAGACTATCGAACTGAGGGAATCTATGAGAATAATGTCAATCGTATCTCCAGCGCTGAGCCCAGCCACCGCGCCGAGCTGGGAAGCGTCTATCGAAAACGTCTTTGCGGAGTCTGCGATGTTTACCGTGAGCTTTGATATTGAAAGCATCGCCGTGGAAGCCGCCGCCTGGATGTTGGAATCGAGGCCGAACACCACGGAATTTCCGCTGTTGGAAGTGAGGCCGTTTGCGTTTTCAACTTTGAAATTCGCCCCGCTTTGAATCCTGAGGCTGCTGGTGCTGCGCGAATCGTTTACGACATTCAGCGTGACGGCATTGGAGACGACAAGCTGGGAGCCGACATCCTTCAAGACTATGCTTGCGTCATAGCCTGTGCCGACATTTGTGGCGAAGTCGCGGGCCTTCAAGTATCCGCCGTCTGTCACATTCAAAGCAGCCTTGCCGGAGAGGCCGGAATTGAGCCCGGTGTTCCCCAGTCTGATCCACGCGCCGAAAGTCGCGGAGCCCTGGACATTCAGGGTTCCGACCGGGGCTGCGTCGCCGCGGCCACCGACGTGGAAGTCGTTGACGCCGCCGAGGGTTGCGCCCTTCATGACATTCACCGTGCCGGTTCCGCGCCTCACTTCAAAATTCATCTGGCCGTTTTCGGACTTGGAAAGCGAGCCTTCGTGAAAATTGATGACGGTATTGTTTGCAATATTGTCCGCCAGAATGAAATTCAGCCCGCCTGCCCCGGTCTTTACAACCGTGCCGTAAAAATCGACAGTGTTTACAGTTTCCGCCGAAGGGGAAGCCATTTTGAACTCGGCAGACTTGGGGTTATTAAAGGCTATGGTGGAGCCCGCTTCAACCGTCATGCCATAGTTGCCGGTTGTAATATTGCCCTCCGTAGTGAGCGTGGCGCCGTTTGTGACGGTCACGTTTTCGGTCAGCGTATATCCGGAATCAGGCCAGGTTTCATCGGCGTCGATGGTAACCGCATATGCCGATGCGGCAAAGACCGACGAGGCTGCAATGAGTTCATATACAATTGTTTTCATGGCAAAATATGTATTGGTTTAGATAAGAGACTAGGCCGACTTTCGCTTGCGTCAAGAAAAAATCTTAAACGAATGAGGAGCCTTCCGGCCGCCAGCGATAAAGCCTACATGAGAACAACAAGATGCCACACACAAGCCCCCCCCGCCCTGCTTGAAAAATTCACGCCTCCCATCAAAAGCCCCCAAAAAAAACCGCCCGCGCTCAAACATGCAATCCCCATACCCCGCACACTCATCCAACGGGGGCATTTCCCCAAAAACAAAAATATTCTGCATGGGGATGAAACGGGACCTCTTTCCAAGTTATTTTTCATTTATGAGCGAATTTCATCCCGAAGCCCGCTTTCAATTCCCGAATCTGGCCCCCCCAAAAAAATTAAATCCGGCCCCATTCCCGCGCTCCACCCCGCCCTGCTCCGCAAGGCTGCCCTTGCGCCGGAGCAAAAAAAGGCGGAATCCCCACGGATTCCGCCTCAAAAATTATCCCTGAAAAACTACCTGTTCGTCGCTTCGTCGAGGATGTCGCCGAGGGACGTGAGGTCCTGATCCTTGCGGATTTTGTCGAATGCGGCAACTTCTTCAGCGAGCTTGTCGGCGTCGTACTGGGCGGCCTTTATCGAAAGACCTATGCGGCGTTCGTCGCGGTCGATTTTGACCACGCGGGCCTTGACGGCATCGCCAACCTTGAGGACGTCCTTGATTTTTTCAACGTGATCTTCGGATATCTGGCTGATGTGGACGAGGCCGTCGATGTCGTTCTGGAGTTCGACAAACGCGCCGTAGTTCGTAATCTTCGAGACCTTGCCCTCGACGAGGTCGCCAATCTTGAAGATGGAGTCGATTTCTTCCCAGGGGTCGACGGAGAGCTGCTTGAGGCCGAGGGATATCCTCTGGTTTTCCGGATCCACGACGAGGACGATTGCGTCAACCACGTCGCCCTTCTTGAGGACTTCGGAGGGGTGGTTTACCTTGCGCGTCCAGCTCATGTCGGAGACGTGAACCATGCCGTCGATGCCCTCTTCGAGTTCGACGAACGCGCCGTAGGTCGTCAGATTGCGGACCTTGCCGGAGACGTGGGCGCCGACCGGGTAGTTGTGGACGGCCATTTCCCACGGGTTTTCCTCAAGCTGGCGCAGGCCGAGGGAAATCTTCTGCTCCTCCTTGGAGATGTTGAGGACAACCGCCTCGACTTCGTCGCCGACCTTGAGAACTTCGGAGGGCTTGGAAATGCGCTTGGTCCAGGAGAATTCGGTGATGTGCACGAGACCCTCGACGCCGTCTTCGAGCTCGACAAACGCGCCGTAGTTGACGAGGTTGACAACCTTGCCCTTGACGCGCGCGCCGACCGGGTACTTGCGCTCGATGCCTTCCCAGGGGTTCTGCATGGTCTGCTTGAGGCCCAGGGAAACGCGCTCGCGCTCGGTGTCGACTTCCACTATCATGACGTCGATTTCCTCGCCCACCTTGAGCATTTCGGAGGGGTGCGAGATGCGGCCCCAGCTCATATCGGTGATATGGAGGAGGCCGTCGAGGCCGTCGAGGTCCACGAACGCGCCGTAGTCGGTTATGTTCTTCACGACGCCCTTGCGGATGTCGCCGGCCTTGATGCTGGAAAGGAGGTTGCGGCGCTTTTCCGCGCGCTGCTCTTCGATGAGTTCGCGGCGGGAAACGACGATGTTCTTGCGCTCAAGGTTGATTTTGACGACCTTGAAATCGTAAGTCTGGCCCACGTACTGGTCGAGGTTTTTCGGGGGCTGGATGTCAATCTGCGAAGCGGGGAGGAAGGAGTCCACGCCGATTGAGACGATGAGGCCGCCCTTCACCTTGCCCTTGACGCGGCCGGAGAGGATGGCGCCTTCGGAGCAGGTTGCGAGGATGTTTTCCCAGTTCTTCTTCTGCTGGGCCTTGTCGTAGGATATTACGGGATTGCCCTCGCGGTCCTCGAGCTTTTCGAGAAGGACTTCGATTTCCTGCCCTATCTGGAGGTCGTTTACGTCCGCAAATTCGGACACGGGCACGACGCCCTCGCTCTTTCCGCCGATGTCAACTACGACTTCATTCTGGCGGATTTCGATGATTTGGCCCTTTATGATGGAGCCCTGTTTGAGATCGGCGAAGCTGCTGTTTGCAAGCAGTTCTTCCATTACGTTGCTCATTATTTTCCTTAATAAACGCCTCGCCGGACACCGTGTCCGCCGGGCGGGTTGAGGTTTTTTTTTATATTCGGCCGGGCCCGCACCGTGCGAACCCCGCGCCCTTTCCGCGCACAATCGCCCGAAAAGATAAAGGATGTTGATTTTGATGCGCCAGAGGCTGTTGGCAACAAAAAAATCTCCAAAAAAAACGCCCCCGCCTTCCCCGCCGAAGCGCCCCTATAAGGGCCGGTATCGGGCGAATGAAGACGTATGCGATGCAGACTGCGGCAAGCCCCCAAAAAAAAAGGGCGCGGATTTGCACTGCGCCCCAAAAGAGTCCAAAAACAGAAACCTAACCTCAATTCCTCGAGGATGCCCCCCTGCGGCGCGCCGCAAAGAGGAGGGCAGCAAGGCCGAATACCGCCGCGAAAGCCGCAGGTTCCGGAACGGTGCTCGTGTAGTAAACCTTCAAAGCCCAGGAGCCGTCCTCAAGCTGCTCCTTGACGAGGCTGTACTGGTCGCTTTCGTCGCGCGTAATCCAGTTTACCTTGTTGTCGAGGAAGTTCTGGTCGATGTTCCAGGCGGCGAAGTTCTTGTTAGCGGCAGATGTGATTATCGTCCAGGAAGTGTCCTGCGCGCCCACGAGGCCCGTGAAGTCTATTTCGAGGAACGAACCGCCCCAGCCGAAGTAGGTGTCAGCCCCCGTGATATTTATGGCGGAAATGCCGTCTGTATCGAACTGGAAGGCCAGGATGCCGCCGCGCATGTCGTCCAAAGAGGCGTCGCCGGGAGCCCAGGTGCGAAGCGAACCGTTTACGTTGATGGTATTGCCGCCGCCCTTGACGATTATCTTGCCGTAGCCGGCGTAGTTGGCGCCGCCGCCGCCGAACTTCAGCTCTCCGTTGAAGTTGTAGGTGTTGCCTTTGCCGCCGAGAGTCAGGACGCCGATGGGGTTGCCGACGGAATTGTCGTGGTTGCCGACGGAAGTCACGCCGTTTATGGTAATGGCGTTGTTTCTGCCCTCGAAGTCGACATAGCCTTCGCCGCCGCCGAGATTCGAATTGCCGCTGATATTGAGGGAGCTTCTGACGTTAATCGTATTGTTGGAGCCGGTTACGCTGAAATAGCCCTTGCCGCCGTCGGCGTACTTCCAGACGCCGTCGGTTTGGGCCGAACGGCCGGAGGCGACGTAGATATAGCCAGTGTCAATGACGTTATTGTCGCCGCTAAGGGAGAAGCGGCCCTCGCCGCCGTGTATATACCAGGAGGAGACAATGGAGATGCTGCCCTCCATGCGGAGCTTATTGTTGGAGCCTGTGATGTCGACCGTGGCCGTGCCGCCGTAGAGGTTGCTGACGTTTGCGATGTTGATGTCGTGCGTCCAGATGTCGTTGTTTTCCCCCTTGACAATCATTCTTGCGTCGCCCTGGGACTGGCGTTCCTGCCAGGCTTCGTCGCCGCTAATCTGCTGCAACTCAGTCCCCACGCTTATGGAGCCTATCCTGCCGTCGCCCTCCATGTCGCGGACGAGCGTGTTGCCGCCGAACACGAGCTCCGAAATGTAGGAGTCGCCATAATCGACGTTGGCGTCGCTGAAGCCGAGGTTTATGCCGGCGTTATTCGTATAGCTTATGATGTTGCCGTTTTCGTCGCGATTGGTGTTGTGGCCCAGGAGGAGTTTTGAAACGTTGTCGGCGTTCGTGCTCGACACGTGGAAATACGCCTTCCCGTTATAGACGTAGCCGTGGCCGGAATTTCTTCCTATATATATACGGCTGTCGGAGCTGTAAGTATTGCCCTCGCCTTCGACAACGATGCCGACTTCGCCGCTGTATATGCCCCTACCGTCGTCGACAAAGACATTGTATCCGTCGAGGTTGGTATTTTTCGCAGTATAAATAGAATTGTTCTTGCCGCCTATTATGATTACGGAATTGCCGGAATCCTCATTCCTGCCGTAATAGGAAGAGCAAAGGTCGCCCCCGACCTTGAAATGCGAATTTTCGCCGACAAACCTGATGGTCGAATTTGCCGTAAAGCCGCTTCTTTCATAGACGGGCATAAGGTCGATGTTGCCGGAGAAGGTGGCGTTTACGTTGTCGCCGATTGTCATGACGGCGTCCTCAAAATTCTCCGTGTTGCCGGAAAGAACTGCAGGCAGGATTTTTATCCCGCCGTTTTTGAGCTCAATATTGAGGTTCGAGACGTTCATCTTGCCGCCGAGCTCAATATTGTTCGTGTGGAGTATGAGATTGTTTAAGGGATTGCCCTCGCCGTCGAGCGCGCCGCTCATGGTGAACGTGCCGCCGCCTTTAATTGAGAGGCCGTTCCCGACGCGGGCAGTCTGCGTGACGCCGTTCTTGTCCACGTAGGTTTTGGTGTCGCCGATTATGATGTCGGAATTGGTTACCGTCATTTGCGCGGTGGTTGCGATGCGGTCGCCGCCGTCGCGGTTGAAATTGCCGCCGACACGGATGCCGCCACCCGTGGAAGTCGCCACCTGGCCCGTCCCGGATGGGTCGTCGGATATAGTTATCTGGCCCATCTTTATGGTGGAATCCGTGACGGTGAAGTCGCCGTAGTTATATATCCAGCTGTTGAGCTTGGTGAAGTTCGTGTGGTCCAGCACGAGCTTGCCGGCCTCGCGGGCCACAGTATCTCCCGAACCGTTTACGAACTCAAAAGCCCCGTAAATATTGAAGAAGGTGGTTTTATCAACCCAGTCGGTATATTCCGCGCGCGTAGTCTTGCCGTTATTTACCTCGCTTATTCCGGCGTTTATCGTCACGCGCCTGTCGGCGGTTCCCAGAAAATTCATGTCGAGGGTGCCGTGCAGGCGGCCATTGCCCGTCAGCGAGAGCGTCGCCCCGTCGTCCACGATTAGGGTTGAATTGCCGTCGGTATTGATGTCGCCCGAAAAATTCACCTTGGTGTCGGCGCCCGTTATGCGCACCGTGGCGGCAAACAGCTTGTTAAATTTATACATGTTGAAGAAGCCGTCGGAATCCAGGTAATTGGCCGGGATTTCGTAGCCTTCGCCGCCTATCTGGACGCTCGCAGCCTGCACCTTTATGCTGGCGCCTGAAAAATCCTGCGTATAGGAAGGAGGCTCAATGATGTTTCCGAGTTCGTCGCGCTTTGGCGCAATCGGGATGACGCGCAGGGATTCGTCGGTGATGTCCTGGAAGCCCCCCCCGGATTCCACGCGCGTGTAGTTCTTTGCGTCAAAGAGGCTGAGGTAGCCTTCGCCCTCCTTGAAGCTGTCCGGGGAGCCGTTTGTCGGCAGGGGGGTGGAAGTCTGGTTCCAGATGGCCCACATGCCCAAAGTTGACGGGTCGGCCGTCGACGGGTCGAAGGACGGAGCCGGTTCCTCGTCCTGTGCATTCGCCAAAACCGCGGCGGCGGAAAACGCGGCGGCGGCGGAAAGTTGCAGTAGTAGCTTTTTCATGTTATGCGCTTTGGTCAGGTGGTTTATGTCGTGCAGGAAAGAAATTTCTTCTTTACTTTTGAAATGAAAAAAACACCTCAAACGATTTCAGTCAAGCCATAAAAACGTATGGACAGGCACATACGTTCCATTGAGGACTGCCATTCAATGCCAGAACCTCCCTCCGCGCCGATAAAACAAAGCATTCCCGCCCCGCCTTCCGCGATTCGGAAAGCTTGCGGAAAAAATCCAGCAAATCCGTTTCCGCCCGGCCCGGCCGTGCGAATTGGCGCGAAAGGGAGGGGAGTTAAACGCCCCGCCCTCCCGCAGGGCCCGTCAAAAAAGCACAAAAAAGGCGCGGATTTCTCCGCGCCCTCAAAAGTTCAAATCAAAACATGTAATATCAATTTCTGGAAGAAACCCTCCTGCGGCGCGCCGCAAAGATGAGGGCCGCAAGGCCGAATACCGCCGCGAAAGCCGCAGGTTCCGGAACGGTGCTCGTGTAGTAGACCTTCAAGGCCCACGCGCCGTCGCCGAGATCCTCCTTTACGAGGCTGTACTGGTCGCTTTCATCGCGCGCAATCCAGTTCACCTTGTTGTCGAGGAAGTCCTGGTCAACGCTCCAGGCGGCGAAGTTCGTATTCGAGGCGGAAGTGATTATCGTCCAGGAAGAATCCTGCGCGCCCACGAGACCCGTGAAGTCTATTTCGAGGAACGAGCCGCTCCAGTTGAAGGTTGTTTCGGCCCCGGTTATGTTGAGGGCGGAGATGCCGTCTGAATCGAACTGGAAGGCCAGAATGCCGCCGCGCATGTCGCCCAAAGAGGCGTCGCCGGGCGACCAGGTCTGGAATGATTCGTTGACGTTGATGGTGTTGCCGCCGCCCTTGATGATAACCTTGCCGTAGCCGACGTAGTTGTCGCCGCCGCCGCCGAACTTAAGCTCGCCGTTGAAGTTGTAGGTGTTGCCCTTGCCGCCGAGGACCAGGGTGCCGATGGGGGGGGTGGCGTCGGGGTCTTCTTCGTTGAGGACCGCCCCGTCGTGGTTGCCGACAGTGGTCGTGCCGCTCACCGATATGACGTTGTTTCTGCCCTCGAACACAACGTGGCCCTCGCCGCCTGCAACATCGCCGCGCCCGTTTATATTGAGGCCGCCCATGCTGAAGGTGTTCCCGGAACCGGTCAGGTTGATATAGCCCTTGCCGCCGGTGGTGCGGGTCCAGACACCGTCATTGTTGTCATTCATGCCGGAGCCGACAAACACGCCATTTTTCACTTCTATGACGTTATTGTCGCCGCTTATATTGAGGTAGCCCTCGCCGCCGTGCATCCTGTTGGAAGATACGATGTTGATTTCGTGTTCCATGCGCAGGATGTTGTTAGAGCCTGTGATGTCGACCGTGGCCGTGCCGCCGTAGAGGTCCGCTACGTTGGCGATATGTAGGCTGTGCATCCACAGGTCGTTGTTCTGGCCTTCAACAATCATCCTTGCGTCGCCGTAGAGCTGGCGTTCGGGCTTTTCCTCATCCGAGCACTGCGCGCCGGTGCCGATAGTTATGTTGGCAATGCGTCCGACGCCTTCCATGTCGCGGACGAGCGTGTTGCCGCCGAACACGAGTTCTGTGACGTAGGAGTCGCCCCAATCGGGATCGGCGTCACTGAAGCCGAGGTTTATGCCGGCGCCGTTATTGAACTGCATGCTGCCGTCTTCGTTCGTGCCGTAAACATAGTTGCCTTCCGTGTCCGTCTGCGGGGTATTGTCTTCATTGCGCAGATAGTTGTGGCCTATGAGAATCTTTGAGACGTTTTCGGCATTCGTGCTTGAAATGTGGAAGTAGGCCTTGCCGTTCTGGCGGTAGCCGGTGCCGTCGTTGCGGCCGAGGTGTATGCGGTTGTCGGAGCTGAACACATTGCCTTCGCCAGCCACGATTACGCCCGCTTCGCCGCTGTATATGCCGGCATCCGAAGGATTCTCGTTGATTCCGATGAAGCCGTCAATATTGGTGTTGGAAGAGGTGTATATGGAGTTGTTTTTGCCGTTCATTATTATGACGGTATTGCCCGCATCATAATTCCTCCCGGTATTCGGGGTCGCGATGTCGCCGCCAAACTTGAAGTGGGAGTTCTCGCCCGTAAACTCGATGGTGGCATTTGCAGTCAGCATCGTTTTTTCGTAATCCCGCTCAAACATGGAAATGCCGCCGCTGAAATTGGCGTTCACATTGTCGCCTATCGTGAGTTTTGCATCCTCGAAGAACTGCGTCTCATCCTGCGATGAAACCGGACGCATGCGGAGTTCGCCGCCCACTTCGACGTTCAGGTTGCTAAGGCTCATGTTCCCGCCGACCTCGATGTTGCCGTTTTGCAGCTTGAGGTGGTTGAGCGCATTGCCCTCGGCATCGACTTTGCCGTTCATGATGAACGTGCCGCCGCCCTTTACGCGGACATCGTTAAACCAAGTGGAGGTGGTCTGGGTATCCCCGTTTGCGTCAACCCAGTCCTTGCTTTCGCCGATAGTGATGCTGGTATTTGTAACGACCAGCTTGGATTTGTCTGAAACGTGGTTGCCGTTATGGTCGAACATGCCGCCGACTTCGATGCGGGTTTCGTTCCCCTGGCCTATCTGGCCGCCTATCGGGTTCCCCTCGCCGTCAACTGCGTCGGAAACGACCACCTGACCCAGCTTTATTTCCGAATCGGTGACGTTCATTTCACCTGTAACAATCAGGTGCCCCGCCTTCTTCCAGAGATAGGAGCCGTTTGTGATGTTTAGCACGCCCGCATTGCGGATGGTCCCGTCGTCCTGCTCGTATTCGCCGAATACGCGCATTTCGTTGCCCTCGCTTATCCAGTTTGTGGCCGACGCATTCAGGGTGCCGTCGGAGTTTACATTGAAGGCCCAGCGTTCGTTGTAGTCGGTATAGGAGAGGTTCATGGTCTTGCCGTTATCGACCGAATTGAACCTGCCGTTGAAAGTCACCCGGTTGTCCTCAGTCCCCAGGAACGTGCAGTCTATGCCGCCGTGGAGGGACTCTTTCATGGTGAGCGTCGTCCCGTTATCCACAATCAGGCGGCTGCCGCCGTCGGACCAGATATTGTCCCCGAAATTGATTTTCACGCCGGAGAGCCTGATCGTGGAATTGTAAATCGAGTCAAACTTGTAGATGTTGAACACGCCGTTTTCGTCGAGATATTCGGAGGGGACTTCAAACCCCTCGCCGCCTATCCACACGGAGACATTCTGAAGCTTGATGCGCGCCGTTTCAAAATCCGGCGGAAGCTCGCGGGTTGCGGGATCCACATTAAAATGATCCCACTTGTAGCCGGAATCGGGATTCGACGGGTCGTTAAGCACCTGACGGCGAGTGTAATTGGCCACATCAAAAATATTCAGGTACCCCTCGCCCTCGACAAAATGCTCCGGATTCGCCCCAGAGGGCAGTTTTACGCCGGGAACACCCGGGGAGCCTTCAGGATCCTCGTCCGAGGGTTCGCGCGGATTCTCTTCCCATTCCTGATTCCAGATTGCGCGCATGAAAGGCTCCGGTGTCTTTTGGACCGGCTCCTCTGCATCCTGCGCCGAAACATAGGCCGGGGCGGAAAGTACGACCGCGGCCGCTGCGAGTTGCAACAATAGTCTTTTCATAATTCGTAGTGTGGTGTTTTAAACTTAACTGTGATTGACGGGGAGGGGTGTGTATAAAAATTTCAGGCGCATCCTCGGAAAGGCCGCCTTAAATCTTTTGAATAAAAATATCCTCCCCGCCCGCTCTTTGTCAAGCTTTAACCGCCATTCCGGGCAATCTATTTTGCTATAAATCAAAATCTTATTCCGCGCAGCCAAAATCCGGGCAAAAAATGTTTTCTCACACATTTGAGAGGTTTGATTTACATATAAAACCAGCATTCAAAAAACAAACACTTACAAAATTGACGAAAAAAATTTTTAGCACTTTTTTCAAAAAAGTTTCGGTACAGTAATAAAAAATGGGTCTGGCACAAATAAGGAAACGAAAGGCGGATTCTGAAATGGAATTTACGCAGATGAGCCCCCGCCTGACCTGCCCAAAGGGTGTCCGCTTTTTCGTTTCTTTCGGGGCGTTATAATCTATGCCCCCCGGGAGGAATGCGGGAAGTCAAAAATTTTGAGTAACTTACAAAAAACGCCCAGCCCAGCCACCCACGCCCCGCAACTCCTTGCAAAATGCTGAGCTTGCCGCAAAGGCGCCCGCCCAATGTATCGCATTGCAAGACTTGAGGGGAAGAATCGAGCGTTTGAGGGGAAAAGGCTTGATGTTTGGATATATTCCCGCGTCTTGCGGAACACGACCACGGGCAGTCCGCCTTATCAGGCAGCCGATATTGTTTTCCACGCCAGGCCCAGTTTTCTTTCAAATGTTCGATTTTTTGCAGGCTACCGGCCCTGGCGGTGATTTTTTTCTCAAAACAAATCCCGAAAACTCAAGCCGCCCGCCCCTCCCTGTTTTGGCGGATTTTGCGGCTTTCGGCGGTTCATCAAAGCTTTTTAGTAAAACCACCAAAAACCCGGAAAGCCCCCATCGCAAAAAAACTCTCAAAAAATGTCCGTCCTGCGACAAGCGCCTCCCTCCGGGGCGCATAAAAATACCCAATCCCAAAAAACGGGCAAAAAAAAGGCGCGGAACTGAATCCGCGCCCAAAAAGCCAAACCTCAAGGCTAATTCTTTGAAGCGTCAAACTTCCTGCGGCGCGCCGCAAAGAGGAGGGCCGCAAGGCCCATCAGCGCCGCGAAAGCCGCAGGTTCCGGAACGGTGCTCGTGTAGTAGGCCTTCAAAGCCCACGAGCCGTCTTCCAAGTCTTCCTTTACGATGGAAACGATGTCGCTTTCATCCCTCAGGATTTTCTGGACGAGGCTTTCGTCGAGCGCCCATTCAGTGGCGGTATCGCCCGTTATCAGCACGTATTCCTGATTCTGCACGGGGCCGACGACCTTGCTGAAGTCCACAATCAGATAGCCGTCATAGGCGAAATTGCCCGCGACATTGAGGGTCGTAACCCCGTCCATATCGACCTGCCATTCCATGATGGCGCCAACCATGTTGTTGAGGTCCTTGACGGAGTCGCTCCAACCCTGGAAGTTCTTCGTGACGTTTACGGTGTTGCCGCCGCCGCTGAAAATCAGCTTGCCGTGGCCGCCCTTGTATTCGGTGCCGCCGCCAATCATGAGCGTGCCGAAGGTGATGGTGTTGCCCTTGCCGGAGAAGGTGAGTTCGCCGATGCCGCCAGTCGAGCGGTCGTGGTTGCCCACCCTCGCATCGCCGGTTATCGTAACCTTGTTGTTCGTGCCGCCGAATGTGGCATAGCCCTCGCCGCCGTCGATGTCGCCTGCGGAATTGACCTTGAACTGGCCGGTAACGGTGAGCTCGTTATTGGAGCCGCCCATCACGAAGGTGCCGAGACCGCCCGTCGAGCGGTAGGACTCAACCACGATATCCTTGCCATCCTCGTCCTTCGCGCGGACCCAGTTGCCGGACTCGTCCTGCACCATCTTGTAGAAGTTGCCATTTCCCATGTTGCCGACAAGCAGGTCGCCGCCGACGGAGAGCTTGTTGCCCGAGCCGTCATAGGTGACGTGCGCCTCGCCGCCTGACATGCCCCAGTTGGAGGCGATGGAGAGGTTCTTTGCGATGCTGAACACATTGTCAGAGCCGGTGAAAGCCAGCGAGCCGGTGCCGGCTGCGGTGTGGTTGCCGTTGTTGACCTGGGCCTGCCCGCCGATTGTAACAGTATTGCCGGAACCTCCGAACGTGGCGTGCCCTTCGCCGCCCTGGATTGTGCTCACCCTGTCGGCGTCTTCGGAGTGGATCCGCATGTCGCCGGTGACAGTGAGGGTGCTGTTTGTGGCATTCATCACAAACGTGCCCTTGCCGCCGTCAGACTGGTAGGAGTTTTCAGTGTCGAGAATCCACTGCCCGTTTTCGTCGCGGAGTTCCTTGCCGTCCTCGCCCTTGAGGTATACGTTGTCGTTTGTAGTGTTGCCGACCTTAAAGTTTTTGGTTTGTACGGAGTTATTGGAGCCGCCATAGGTGAAGGTGGCCTCGCCGCCGTGAACCGCCTTGGCGCTCATGACGCTGATGTCATTGTTTATAAGGAGTTTGTTGTTCGAGCCCGATATATCCATCACGCCGTATGCTTCGCCGTAGAGGTAATTGCGGGAGAGGACATAGAGGTTGGTAGCCCATATGTCGTTATTGTCGCCCATGATCTTGAAAGTGGCAAGGCCGCTCGTATTCGGATCGCCGTATTCGTCCTGCGTTTTGCCGTCGATGACATCCCCGTTGCTGGAGCCTACGGCTATCGAGCCTATCGCAGCTTCGCCCGAGATGTTGCGGACGACCGTGTTGCCGCCGAAGATGAGCTCCGTCTCGTAGTGGTAGTCCGGATCCTCGTCAAAGTAGGAATTGTTGTCGAGGCCCAGGTTTATGCCCGCATTGGAGTCGTTGCCGAGGAGGATGTAGTTTTTGTTTTCGGCATTTGTGCCGGAAACGTGCATATACGCCTTGCCCGAAAGGAACACGACGTCCCTCGCCCCATCGCTTCCGCCGATATCGTTGCGGCCCAGATGGATTCGCTTTACGCTCTTAAACGTGTTGCCTTCGCCTTCGACAACGATGCCCACAGAGCCGCCGTCTACCGTAACGCCGAGGCCATTGTCGTATTTATAACCGTCGAGGTTTATATCGCCCGTAGCTTCGAGGGAATTATTCTTGCCCTGCATCACAATGGAGAAATCGCCGCCGGTGCGGTCGCTGATATTGACACCAATGCCGGCGCCAAGCTTGAGGGTGGAATTTTCTCCGCTAAAAAGCAGTTTGCCGGAGCCATCCGTCATTTGCGCATGCCCGAAGCCGATGCCGCCGGAAGCATTCCACGTGACGTTGTCCTTTATTTCGAGAACCGCATTAAATTCCCCCATCGAAGGATCGTAAACGCCGCCTGTAAAGCAGTCGATATTGATGCTGCCGCGCTTTTGCTCAATATTGATATTGTCAACAATGACCTTGGCGTCATTTCGGACATTCATATTGCCGGAAATCCAGTCCAGATTTCCCGTGGATTTGTCCAGGCTTCCCGTTATGGAAATGGTACCGCCGTTAGCGTCTACATTGACCTCGTTATATTTGACAGCCCCCGTATCGTCCTCATATTGAAGCCCCCAGACCAAGTCGGTATTGGTTATTGAAAGGCTTCCGCCGCCCTTATAATAATACCCGGAAGTAATGTCCTCAATAGAACTGCCGTTAAAGACATTCATGGTGATGTTGCCGTGCGTCTTTGTCCACGAGGAGTCCGCCAGGGAGAATACGCCGGCATTCTTATCTATAACCCTCTCGCCGTCAACCGTTTTGAGGGTAACCGCCTGGATGGTAAAGTTGCCGGTGGAATTCTTCCAGTTTACGTGGTCCATCGCGACATTTGCGTTCTGCCCGACTTCCACATTGTTAAGGCCAAGCTGGTCCCAGTCAACATAACTCCAGTTCGCAACCCCGAACTTGCCAACCTTGCCGTTAAAGGAGACACGCGCGTCTTCCGTGCCCCTAAAGTTCAGGATGAGGTTTTCAGCCGCTATGTATGCCCCCGTATTTACAATATTCACGGTCGCGCCGTTTTCGACGTTGAATTCGGCGTTATATCCGTCGGCGCTGAGGCCGTTTATGAACGTCATAACCATGTCGGGACCGGTAATGGTCACCTTCGTATTGTAAAGCCCGGACCACTGCTTGACGACAAAGCCGTCATAGGTCTTTTCGGGATCGACAGGGCTGAATCCCTCGCCCTCCGGCTTCCAGCCCGTCTGCCACAGCCCCGCAGCCTCGACGTCCGCCTTTGTAATCGGGTCCAGCCAGACATGGTCAAACTTGACATTGGTGTTCAAAAAGTCCGGCAGAATCCTTTCGTCTTCAGGGATATCATACCATGTATTATCCCCGGAAACCCTGTAACGGCACCATATGTACGGGTCGAACAGATTGGCCTCGTTGGAAGTCATCGAACCGTTTTTGTTTGCGCCCCACAGGGCCACCTTTGAGGGGTCGAAGGGCTCGGTCGGCTCTTCTTGCGCAAACAGCGGCGCTGCACCGGCAAAAAGCGCGGCGCACGCGGATAATTGCAGTAATAGACGTTTCATATCACAGTATATTGGGGGTTAGACAGATCTGGCAAATTGAAAATGCGTTTCGTATTTAAGCGCATTCAGACGTATATACCCCGCATGCATATTGTCAACCCATTTAAAAGCTTTTCCAAAAAATCCGGCACAAAATAGCCTAACTAAATTAAAACCAACAAGATAAAATTTAGAAAAACCTCCTCAAAAAAGCCGCCTCAAACGTTTAAATTAAAAATACCTGCACATAAATTACGTTTGAGAAACGGCGTTTGACATATAAAAGCAAAAAAACGTTTGCAAAAAATCTCAAACGTAACTTCAGCCTAAAAAAGCTGAAACCTCCTTTCAAAAACGGTTCGCACCCCCCCCAAAAAAAGCCGGGCGCTGCAAAGTCCGCCCGCCGCAGCCGCCCCGCATGAAAAAGACCGCATGCGCCCCGCGCAATCCATAAAAAAGCGCCCGCAGGCAAAGCCGCGGGCGCGCCGGCGGGCGCAATGGCAGGCGCCTAGGACTTGCGCATTATTATATTCTTATAGTCGCTTTCAAATTCCCCAAAGGCCTCCTCGGATATGGCGTCGGGATGGCTGAGGATTAGCATCTTCTGGTCCTCGTAGCCGGGGATGTAAATTTGGGAGATGTAAAACGGCGTGGCCTTGAAGCCCACACGCTCGTAAAAATGCAGCCGCCTTATCGAAACCTCGTCAACCGGCGGGTCGATTTCCAGAATGCACGGCTTGCCCGCCGAGCGCACGAATTCCGACAAAAGCCTGGTCCCAATCCCCCTGCCGCGCAGGTTCTGGCCCACCGCGTAGTGCTCCAGAAATATGTAGGACGGAAAAGTCCAGTAGGAGTTGAGGGCCGCGATGTCGCCGCCGAAAGTCCAGACCTCCTGCGTGTACCGAGGGTCGGAGAGCGCGATTTCGTGCAGGGCGGCGGTGCGCCGCTCGTAGGCGGGGAAGGAGGCGTCGTAAAGTTTTATGAAGTCGGCAAAGAGCCTGTCTGAAGGGGTCTTTATAACGGACTTTTGAAGTTGTGCGCTTTTCATTGGATTTATATTATCGCAAATTTTCGGAGTATTGAAAGCGGAAAAATCCGGCAAAGCCCGGACTGTCCGGGCCCTCCGCAAAAAAGCCCCCGCCTCGGCGGGAGCTCAATGCGTCCGAAAACTCACTCCCAGTCCATGCCGATGTCCATCCATGCGCTCTGGTGCACGAGGGCCCCGGAGGAGATGAAGTCCGGCCCTATCGCGCCGATGAGGGGCAGGGTCTCCAAAGTCACGCCGCCAGAAGCCTCCGTCCAGGCCCTTTCGCCCGCCATTTCAACCCCGGCCTTCAGTTCCTCCAGCGTGAAATTGTCGAACATTATCACGTCGGCCTCGGCCTCCAAAACGTAAGGCACCTGGGCGAGCGAATCGACCTCGACTTCAACCGCGCAGTCCGGATTGGCGCTTTTTGCGCGGCGCACGGCATCGGCAAGAAGCGGCCCAGAGGCAGAACCGGAGGCCGCCAGATGGTTGTCCTTGAGCATCACGCGGTCGAAGAGGCCCATGCGGTGGGTGTAGGCTCCGCCGCATGCCACGGCGTATTTTTCGAGGGCGCGAAGGCAGGGGGTGGTCTTGCGGGTGTCGAGTATTTTCGAGCGGCTGTCCCCGAGGGCCGCGACATAGCTGGCAGAGAGGGTCGCAACCCCGCAGAGGTGCTGGAGGAAATTCAGCATCACGCGCTCGGCCCTTATCATCGTGCGGGCGGGGCCGGAGATTTCGGCTATCGCATCCCCCTTCGAGACCTTTGCGGAGTCGGATGCAAGGGCCTTGACGGAGCATTCGCCCTCGCCGTCGGCGCGGGAATAGACGCCGAGGATTATGTCGAGAAGCGGAAGGCCGCAGACTGTCATGTCGCGCCGGGCGACAAGGAAGGCCCTGCCGGAGGAGTCCGGGGTGAGGGTGTCGGTCGTTATGTCGCGGCCGTCCGCGGGGCGGCTGGCCAGGCCGAGGCCGGCGATGTCCTCGTTCCTAGCAAGCCCGACGAGGGTTTCGAGGTAGCTCTTGTCGATTTCGCCCCAGGAGAGCCTGCGGACGAGGTGTTTTTTAAATCTGTCGTTTTTCATGAAAATGCAGTTCGCGTTTTTTTCAGATGAGGCGTGCGCGGGGAGGCTAAACGTAGAATTCCTCCCTGGCCGCAGCCTGGATATTGAGCGACATCGGTTTGCCCTCCAGCCCCGAATGCTCCCACTTCCACACGCCTCCGGCGGCTTCCACAAGCGCGAGTCCAGCCGCCACGTCCCAGAGGTTTATGCGCCGCTCGTCGTAGGCGTCGGCCCTTCCGCAGGCCACCCAGGCGACGGCAAGTGCCGCGCTTCCGCACATCCTGACCTTCTTGAACTTGGCCATGCGGTTTATGAAAAGGCGCAGGTTTTCCTCGGAATAGTCCGTGTTGCTAGGAAATCCCGTCATTATTACGGCCTGGGATTCCGAGCGCGCCCACGCAGGAGAGACCGGCGCGCCGTTCAGGCGCAGAGGCAGGCCCTTGCCGCCGCTGAAAAGCTCGTCCCTTGTGAAGTCGTAAACGGCCCCCGCAAGCGGGGTCATGCCGCGCATGAGCCCTATCGAGACGCACACGCCGGGGATTCCCCGCAGGAAATTGTAAGTCCCGTCAATGGGGTCCACGACCCAGTACGGCTCGTCGCGCCCCATGAGCGACGCATCTCCGCCCTTCTCCTCGCCCACAACCGCGATTCCGGTATCCTCAAGGAGTCCGCGTATGAAGACTTCGCTCTCGACGTCCTCCTGCAATTTGACGTCGTTTCCGGCGTCCGAATTCACGCGACGCCCGCCGATTCCGGCCAGCCTGCGCCCGGCGGCGAGGGCCGTCTTGGAGGCGGTTTCAAGCATTTCAGAAATTTCCATAATTCCCCTGAAGCATGCGCGGGGGCGCGCGCCTTGCAAGCATTTTTAAGGGCCTGCCGCCCCCCGGGCCCGCTCCGGGGAATTGTTAGGAACCCGTTAAATGGTCGCGCGCGTTTTTTTATTGGCTTGAAAGGGCGCTTTTACGATATTCTAATTTTCATCATGGGCAAAACAGAACAGAAGCGGCACGCGGAGCCGGAAAAATATCCGTACTTCAACAGGGAACTGAGCTGGCTGGCCTTCAACCGGCGCGTCCTGAACCTCTGCTCGAACCCGAATTTCCCGCTCCTTGAGCGCATGCGCTTCCTTTCGATAGTCAGCTCCAACCTCGACGAGTTCTTCGAGATACGCGTGGCGGGGCTCGTCCAGCAGATAGAGTCCGGCGTGACGGGCGCGGACTTCGACGGCGTGGGCCCGAGGGAGCTTATAAGGCGCATAAGGGCGCAGGCGCTCGCGATGGTCGCCGACAAGTACAGGGTTTTCTTTTCTGAAATAAAGCCCGAGCTTTCCAAAAACGGCATATTCATAAAAACCCCCTCCGAGTGCTCGCGCGCCGAGAGGGCGTGGCTTGAAAAATACTTTACGGACAACATCTACCCCGCCCTCACGCCGATGGCCGTGGACCCGGCCCACCCGTTCCCATTCCTGAAAAACAAGGGGATGTACGTGATGCTCAGCATCGCCAGGGAAGACGTGAGGCGCGCCCCGGCGGAAACCGCGATAGTCCACGTGCCGCCGATTCTCTCCAGGATAATAAGGGTCGAAAACGGCAGGGAAAACGAATACCACCTGCTGTTTTTAAGCGACGTCATAAAGCACTTTTCAGACAGGCTCTTCCCGGGGTACAAGGTGCGGAACAAAGCCATATTCCGCCTCACCCGCAACTCCGACCTCTACATCGACGAGGAGGAGACGGAAAACCTCCTCAAAACCATCGAAAACGAGCTGCACCGCCAAAAGAAGGGGGCCGCCGTGCGCCTCGAGGCGGAAAGCTCAATGTCAGAGACCAACCTCCGCCTGCTGCTCGGCGCGCTAGACCTCGAACCGGAGGACGTTTACAAGGCAGACCAAAGCCCCATGAGCATGCTGCGCCTCTGGGCCGCATACGACCTCATAGACCGCAGGGACCTGAAATTCCCCGCATTCAAGCCCCACCTTCCGGACGGGTTCCGCGAGGGGCAGAACATATTCGACACAATCGACGCTTCCGACCGCCTCCTGCACCATCCCTACGAAAGCTTCGACCCGGTGGAAGACTTCATCGCAACCGCCGCCGAGGACGAGTCCGTATTTGCCATAAAGCTCACGCTCTACCGCACAAACAGCGACTCGCGCATCCTAAAGAGCCTCAAGGAGGCCGCCCTCAAGGGCAAGCAGGTGACGGTGCTTGTAGAGCTCAAGGCGCGCGGCGACGAGGAAAAGAACATCCGCTGGGCAAGGGAGCTGGAGGAGATGGGCGTCCACGTCGTCTACGGGATAGTTGGGCTTAAGACCCACTGCAAGATATGCCTTATCGTCCGCAACTCCGGCCAGGGGGGCATGAGGCTTTACGCCCACATCGGCACGGGCAACTACAATTCAAAGACGGCGAAGGCCTACACCGACCTTTCCTACTTCACCTCCAAGCGCGAGATATGCGACGAGGTCGCAAGCGTGTTCAACACCCTGACCGGCAAGGTCGCGGCCCCGTCGTTTAGCCGCCTCATAGTGGCCCCGTTCTCCTTCCACGAAAAATTCGCGGAGCTTATAAGAAACGAAATCAAAAACGCAAAGGCCGGAAAGCCGGCGCGCATAATCGCAAAGACAAACGCCATTATCGAGCAGTCGATGATAGACCTGTTCTACGAGGCGTCCCGGGCCGGGGTGAAGGTGGACCTCATCGTGCGCGGGATATGCGGCCTTGTCCCCGGCGTCAAGGGCGTGAGCGAAAACATCACCGTGCGCAGCATAGTCGGCGTCTATCTGGAGCACAGCCGCATATACTACTTTGAAAACGGCGGAAGCCCGCTTGTGTACGCGGGCTCGGGAGACCTCATGCCGCGCAACATGTTCAGGCGCATAGAATGCATATTCCCGGTCGAGGACGAGGCCCTGAAGTCCAGGATTGTCGACGAAATCCTCGCGGGGCTTCTGCGCGACAACATGTTCGCCGACCTCCTGCACTCAAACGGTGCCTACTATAAGAGCGCGGAGATGAAGGCGCGCGAACCCTTCTCCGCCCAGCAGCACTTCATGGATTTGAGCCGGATGCGCGAGGCCGGGGAAATCTGAAGCCCCGCCCCTCAAAACGTCGCCCGCAGACGGCCCGCCGATAAGAAACGCCCGCACCTCCCGCAGACGGAAGGCGGCATCGCCTCGGCGCGGACGCGAGCGCGCAGAAAGCTTTCCGGGATGCGTCCGGCGCCCCGCCCGCACTTCGGCGCAGGCGGGGCCATCCCTCACATCCTGTGGGTCGGGTTCGGCCTTCCGGGAGTCAGGGAGACGAGCTCCGCAGGCGACATCTTAAAGCCGCCCTTCGCAGCCCCCCTGAGCGCGGCGCGGACGCACTTTTCCAAATCGCGGTCGCGCATCTGCACGCGCGCGTTCAGTATCATGAATTCGCCTGAATCGCCGCAAGGGGCGAGCTTGCGGACGCAGGTTTTGGAGCTTAGAGAAGTGAGGTTTGCGCAGTAGGCCCTCCCGCCGAAACGCGCCAGGGCCTTCACGTGGCCCACCTCGGCCCCCCTCTTTGCAAACTCCCCGCGCAGGGCGGAAAAAAGCCCCGCAACGGCGGCGCGCAGATTCTGCCGCGCGCCCTTTTCCGGCTTCAGCGCGACCTTCGCGTTGAGCCATCCGAGCACGGCCTCGCCGTGCGCGTACCGGTCGTAGTCAACCTCGATTTTCGACGCCCCCGAACGCTTTCCGGAAAGCGCAATATCAAGCCATTTTTCGACATTTTTTCCGGAGAATGCAGAGGCGCAAACAACCTCCGCCCCGCCGGAAAGCTTCCCCGCAAGCGCCGCAGCTTTGCGCATTTCACAAGCGCTGAAGGCGTCCGACTTTGCGCACACCACAAAGTCGGCCTCGCAAAGCTGCCGGCCGATTATGTAAGCGGCGTCCGGGTCCAGGCCGGACTCCCCCTCCGAAAATGCCGCTGCCGCGCGCTCCGGGTCCAGAAGCACCCCGAGCGGGGCGACATCGAAGCCCTTCATGAGCTTTTTTATCGGGCGCACCACGGTCGAGGCGAGGTCGGTGCAGGAGCCAACGGGCTCGGCCAGGATGACATCCGCCCCGGCCCCGGCGAGCGATTCCGCAGCCTCCGCAAAGCCCTGGAAATTGCAGCAGAAGCAGGAGCCCGAAACCTCGCGCGCCTCAAAGCCCGCCTCAAACAGGGCCGTGTCGACGAGGTTTGCCGCCTGGTCGTTTGAAATGAGGCCGACCTTTGCGCCCCGGGCCGAGAGTATTTCGGCGGCGCGCAGAAGCATCGTGGTTTTGCCGCTTCCAAGAAAGCCGCCCAGCAGTATTATCTTAACCTTCCTTTTCATTTTTTCCTTTCAAAATCCCGTAGGCGAACGCCCCCGCCAGCGCGCCGGCGACGGGCGAGAGGACGTACACCGCAAAAAAGCCCCCGCGCGGCCCGGGAATCGCCTCGGAACCCCAGCCGCACATCCACGCAAAAAGCCTCGGGCCGAAGTCGCGCGCCGGGTTGAATCCGGCCTGCGTGAGGGGGGAAATCACGGAAATCAATACGCCGACCCCCAGGCCTATCATAACCGGCGCGAAGGCCGAGCCCGGAGAGGCGCCGTTGCGGGAGTCGGTCAGCGCGAATATGAAAAACGCAAGAAACGCAGTGCCTATCGCCTCGCCGAACATGGCGGCCGCCATCGGCACGCTTTCGGGGCTCCACCCGAGGGCCTTCGCCATCCCCGGATTTGGGAAGTACTCCGCGTAAACCATCGCGCTCATGTGGCTGCCGGCGCCCCCCCTCACGATGGAGTTGGCGGCCTCGTACTCCGCAATCAGCCCTGAAAACATCCAGTAAAGGACGGCGGCCGCCGCAAAGGCGCCGAGAACCTGGGATGCAATGTAGGGGACCACCCTGCGCTTTTCAAACCCGCCGAATGCGGCGAACGCTATGGTTATCGCGGGGTTGAGGTGCGCGCCGGATATTGCGGCGGTGGAATATATCGCAAGCGATATGCCGAGCGACCATATGACGGCAATCTGCCAAAGGCCCGCATGGGCCCCCGCGAGCACGCCCGCATGCAGCGAGCCCAGCCCGAAAAAGCAAAGCACGAAAGTTCCTGCAAGCTCTGCAAAATATTTCCGCCCGTCCGACTTCGAGATTTTAAACGGATTCATCCCGCCCCCCGCGCTCCATAAATTCGAGGGTCTTTGAAATCTGATCCCTGTAAGACTCCAAACTCGCCCTCCAGTTTTCAAGGCACCTGCGCCCCGAAGCGGTTATCCTGCAAACCTTCCGGGCCGGGCCTTCCCCGCATTCCCTGAGGCTCGAAGAAACCCTTCCGTCCGCCTCAAGCTCCTTTATGGCGCGGTAAACCCCGCTCAAATCGACATCCCGCCCGAACACCCCGCAGGAATTCAGGGCGTGCGCGACAGCGTAGCCGTGCATCGGCTCGCGCGCGAGCATCGAAAGCAGAGCGGGCTTCAGCAGCTTCGGAAGGTTGGCCCCCTTGCACGAACATTTGACTTTGTCCATTATATGACTTGCTCCAATAGTTGTCCGAATAAATGCGGGCGGGCATGGAACCCGTCCGTTTCCGATAAAAATCCTTAAAGGCCCGCGATGCCTTAAGGCAAGATTTTTCTTAAAAAAAACGCACTCGCTTGCGGGCGACGCAAGGCGCGGGGCGACGGGCGGCAGAAGCCGGCGCACGCATTCCCGCGCGGCGCACGCAGCCAAAAAAAACGGCGCAAACCGGAAAGGGAGGCAGAGAATCTGCCCCGAATTTCGCCTTCAAAAAATGCGGTTTTCCTGCGCTTCCCGCCTCATGCAGAAACCCGCCCGCTCTTTCGCTTCCGCCGGGGCGCGCCGACACCGCCCCCCAATATATGCCGGCACAAAAAAGCCGGGCCGCCATTCGCGCCTTCCGGCGCGCCCGGCCCGGCAAACAATGCCATAGCGGGCGTGCAGCGCCCGCCGTCAGGCGTCCTTTTCAACCCAGCGGCCGCTCTCCTTTATGAGGGCGACGAGGCGGTCGATTGCCTCCGCCTGCGGTATGTTCACGGCCACGCACTTTCTGCCCTTATAAAGGTTTATCTTCCCCGGCGCGCCGCCTACGTACCCGAAATCAGCGTCCCCCATCTCGCCCGGGCCGTTTACTATGCAGCCCATTATGCCGATTGTGAGGTCCTTGAGGTGCATGGTGCGCTCCCTGATTGCGGCCGCCGTCGACTGGATGTCGTAGAGCGTGCGCCCGCAGCTCGGGCATGCGACGTACTCGGCCCTGCTTTTTCGCGCCCGCGCCCCCTGGAGGATGGCGAGGCACACGTCGGCGTCGCGCTCGGGCGAGCCGGAAACGGACGCGGAGGCGATGTCGCCGATGCCGTCTGTCATGAGGGAGCCGATGTAAATGGAAGCCTCGTTCAGCTTCGAGTTTTCGGAGGCGCCGGGGTTCACGCACTTGGAGTCGTCAAACTTCAAAAACAGCGGGCATTCGATGCCGAAATCGCGCATGAGGGCGGCGAACATGCGCGCCTCGCCCACGGCGTGCCTCCCCTCCGCAGGGGCGGGCGCAACCAGCGCGATTTTTCCGGGGGCGGCCGATTTTATGACATCTGCAAAGCCCTTGAGGCTCCCGCAGGAAATCTCCGCGGCGACCGCCCCGCCCTTTTCAAGCTCCGCCCGCAGCTCGTCCGGGCGCGAGAATTTCGCGTACCTGAAATCCCCTCCGCCGGCGGGCGAGCCGTCGGAGTTGAATGAAAATTCCGCCTTTTCAGCCGCGCCGCCGAATACCGCGACTGCGGGGGGGCGTCCCGCGCCCACTTCGACGGACGAAATCTTTACGTCGGCGCACGGCCTGCGCGTGTACGAATAAAAGTCGATGCCCTCGGCCACCTGGCAAACCGCCTTTTCGGCCCTGATTTTATCGACCAGCGAGGCGAGCTCAACAGCCACGGGAACCTCCTCGACGGGGTCCTCCGTGAGCGAAACCCTTATGGTGTCGCCTATCCCGTCGAACAACAGGCCGCCTATGCCCATGGCGCTCTTTATGCGGGCGTCCTCGCCGAAGCCGGCCTCGGTCACGCCGAGGTGCAGGGGAGCGTCGAAGCCCTCCTTCATCATCATCGACACCGCAAGGCGGTAGGTCTCGGTCATTATGCGGGTGTTGCTGGCCTTGAACGAGAACACGAAGTCGTTGAAATTCATGTCGCGGCAGATGCGGGCGAACTCGAACGCCGCCTCGACCATGCCCAGGGAGGTGTCCCCGTAGCGGCTTATTATGCGGTCGGAGAGCGACCCGTGGTTGGTGCCTATCCTCATCGCCCTGCCGAGCTCCTTGCAGCGCGCGACGAGCGGGGCGAACTTTTCGCGCACCTTTTCAAGCTCCTCGGCGTAGAGGGCGTCCGTGTATTCGACGGGGGCGGTCTTTTTCTTATCGCTGAAATTGCCGGGATTCACGCGGATTTTTTCGACGTGCTCGACCGCCTCCATGGCCGTGGCGGGCAGGAAGTGGATGTCGGCTACGAGCGGGTTTTCAAACCCGGCCGCCCTGAACTTTTTGGAGATTTCGCCGAGGGCGCGCGCGGCGTCGAGGTTCTGCGCGGTGAGCCTTATTATCTCGCAGCCGGCTTCGGCGAGCTTTATGCACTGGCCGACCGACGCGGCGACGTCGCACGTCTTGGTGTTCGTCATCGACTGGACGCGGACCGGGTTTGAGCCGCCCACGCCGACGCCGCCGACCATGACTTCGCGCGTCCTGAAGCGGACGCAGTTGAACCTTGATATGCAGTAATTGTCCATGATTTTTGTGCTATTTGAATTTTATCTCGCCGAGCGAATACGCGCCCTCGACCTTCGCGGCTGCCTCTTCGCGGCTATCCCCGCGCCAGCGCATGACGTCGAAATAGACGACGTAGAGCATGACGCCCAGAAAGAAAAGCATGAACGCCCCCTGGAGCCCCGCCACAACCGACTCCGGCACCGGGCGGCGCATGAGCTTCCCGACCGTCGCTATCAGCATGTGCCCGCCGTCGAGAACCGGGATTGGCAGTAGGTTCAGTATCGCAAGGTTTATATTTATGAGGACCACGAACGAAAGCACCAGCGATATGTCTATGAATGAAAACCCGTACATCACGCGCCCTATGCCTATCGGGCCGGTGAGGTGCCTCAGGCCGATGTCGCTCGACGGGTTTACGAGGCTTGCGAGCGCCCCCCATGTTCGCCCGACGTTTTCCACTATCTGCTCCCACACGGACGGGTGGAGGACGACGCGCTCCATGGAGACCGCGTAGCCCAGCATGTTCCTGGACGCCGGGGGGACGAGCGAAGCCGAGGCGCCTCCGGCGAGCACGACTTCGCGCACACCCATGCCGTCGGGGGTGGAAAAGAGCATTTTCACGGGGGCGTTTGCGGACGGAGCCGGGAAGAGCTCCGCAGCGTCGGAGAGGCTGGAGACGTCGCGGTCCCCGACCTTCACGAGGATGTCCCCGGGCGACAGCCTGGCAAATTCCGGGCCGCCCCCGTCAACGGAAAGGATGCGCACCGACCCGGGCGAGGAAAACGCAAGGGGGTCCGCCCCGGGCCGCGTGACGCACACGAGCCTGAGCTTCCCGCCCCCGTCTGCGGAAGACACGGCGCAAAGCGGCCTTGCAACCGCCACCCTCCTGGGCTCGGCCTCAAGCCGCATTCTCGAATCGCCGCGCAGAATCCCGAGGCTCACGGGCCGCGGGGCGCCCATTTTTTCAAGAAGGCCCGCAATCTGCATCTGCGAGTGGATTTTCTCCCCGTCCAGGGCTTCCACAACGTCGCCGGGCATGAGGCCGGCCTTTTCGGCGGGGGAGCCTTCCATAACTTCGGAAACCCTCACGGGAGACGCCGGGAATATTCCAAGCATCCTGATTTCGTCGCCGGTTTCGACATTGGTTTTCACGAGAGTCGGGGCCGCCGAAACGTCCATAACCTCTCCGCCCCTCCTTATCTTCAGGCTGGCAAGCGGCGAGCCGTCCGGGCTGCGGCCCGAGCCCATGGCGACAAGCTCTGCGATGTGCCCGAAATTCTGCGCGGGGGAGGAGTCCACCTCGAGGATTTCGTCGCCCGGCCTTATCCCGGCGGCATACGCCGGGGAGGGAATTTCCACGCCGTCCGGGGAGATTGTCTCAGGAACCCACCCGACGACGGTCGTATTCTGCGCGGCGGGCGAAGGCACCCCTGCAACCCACACGACGGCCGCGATTGCCACGGCGAAAAGCACGTTGAAAAACGCCCCGGCGGCGGAGACTATCATCTTGTCCGCATATGAAATCTTCGGCAGCGTGCGCGCCAGCCTCTCCTCCTCGCCCATGTCTTCGCCGCTGCGGCCCGAGCCGCCCTCGAGCCTCCCCATGTCGGCAAGCTGGGGCAGCGCCACATAGCCGCCGAATGGGAGCGCCGAAATCCTGTATTCGCACCCGTCCCGCCCCTTCCAGGAGAAGAGCTTAGGGCCAAATCCTATGGAAAACTTCAGGACTTTCAGCCCGCGCCACCTCGCAGCGAGGAAGTGCCCGAGCTCATGCACGAATATGGAGCCGCCGAAAAACACCACCATTACGGCCAAGCCCCAGGCGCTCTGGAAAATTTCCGTGTACGGCGGCATCAGGAGAGGCTTTCAACGGTTTCTGCGGCCCTGGCGCGCGCCTCCGCGTCGGAGTCGAGCAGCTCCTCGATAGTGGCCGCCTCGCGAGGCGAAACGGCCTCCAGCGTCCGGCCAACCACCCTTGGGATGTCGAGCCACGCTATCCTGCCCTTTATGAAGTTTGCCACGGCGACCTCGTTGGAGGCGTTGAAAACCGCAGTCGCCACCCCGCCCGCCCGCAGGGCCGAAAATGCGTGGCCGAGGCACGGGAAACGTTCCGTGTCGGGCGGCGCGAAGTCGAGGCAGAGGGCCTTGGAAAAGTCCACGGACTCCAGAATCTGGACGCCGCGCCCGGGCACGAGGAGGCTGTGCTCTATCGGGAAAGTCATAGACGGGGGCGCCATGTGCGCGAGAATCGAGCCGTCGCGGAAGCGCACCATCGAATGCACTATGCTCTGGCGGTGGACAACCACCTCTATCTGCTCGGGGGATACGCCGAACAGCCACTTGGCCTCGATAACCTCCAGCCCCTTGTTTGCGAGGGTGGAGGAATCCACGGTCACCTTCACGCCCATGTTCCAGTTGGGGTGCTTCATGGCGTCCTCCGGCCTTATGCCGCGCATCTGTTCGAGGGTGTAGTCGCGGAACATCCCGCCGGAAGCCGTTATTATGAGGTTTTGTATGTCCTCGCCGCGCTCGCCCTGGATGCATTGGAAAATCGCGTTGTGCTCGCTGTCCAGCGGGAGCATTTTCACCCCCTTGCGCCGCGCGGCCTCCATCATGAATTTCCCGGCCATGACGAGGATTTCCTTGTTTGCAAGCGCGATGTCCCTGCCGCGCTCGATTGCCGCAAGCGTCGGAATGAGGGCGTCGGTGCCGACCACGGCCGCGACGAGGGTGTCGAAGCCGTCCATGGTGGAAATTTCAAGAAGGCCCTCCGCCCCGCGGTAGAGCCTGGCGCCCCCGAACTCCCCCGCGCATCCGGCGGCTTCGGCGAATGCCCTTTCGTCGGACACGGCAACGTGCCTGACTCCGAATTCGCGGGCGATTGCAGCCAGCTTTTTCCAGTTTCTGTTCGCGGCGATGCCGACAAGCTCCAGCCTGTCGGGATTTGCCCTCACGACTTCGAGGGTGCTGTCGCCGATGGAGCCGGTGGCCCCCAAAAGGACAATCTTTCTTCTCATATCAAATCAAAGTGAAGCAGCATGGGCGCGACAAAAAGGCCAAGAAAGGCGGCGAGCGGGCCCGTGAGCAGCAGGGAGTCCGCCAAATCGAGCGCCCCGCCTATGCCGGGGATTGTGGCTCCGGAATCCTTGACGCCGGCCCTGCGCTTCAAGACCGACTCCAAGAGGTCCGACACTATTGCGGCGGCCCCCATGAGCGCCCCTCCCGCAACGCCCGAGGCCGCAAGCGCCCAAAACGGAACCTCCTGCGGGAGCAGGCCCCTGAAACCCGCAAAAATCGCAACCGAAACGGCGGCGGAAAGCATTATTCCACCCGCAGCCCCCTCCAGCGTCTTTTTGGGGCTTACGGACGGGGCGAGGCTGCGCCTGCCCATGAGCATGCCAAACAGGTATCCGCCGATGTCCGAAAACTTCGCGGCGGCGACCCCCCATACGGCGAGCGCCAGGCCCGCGTGTTCCAAACCCGGAAACGACACGGCCACGACCGCGTACCAAAGCAGCATGAACGGCACAAAGGCGGCCACACACAGGGTAGGCAGCGCCCTTTTCATCGGAAAATCCGAATACGGGTCGGCCAATACGGAAACTGCGGCGGCGGCGGCCACAAACGAAAAGGAAAGGCCGGCTGCTGCGGCGGCGGCCATGCCGAAGGCGGAGGCCGCCTCAACCGCGCAGAACATGAAAACGGCCGCCACTGAAACCGCGCAAAACGACGGCCTCAGCCCGCATTTCCTGAGCAGCATGCACGCCTCCCACGAGGCCGGTATCGAAAGCAGGAGCATCAAAAGCGAAAAGCCCGTCGGCCCCCCGAAAAAAATTACGCATACAAGTAGGGCCCAAAGGGCCAGCGTGCTGGCGGTTCTCTTTAGCATTTCCTATTTTTTCCCAAGCTGTTCCGAGGTGAGGCCGTAGCGCCGCTCGCGCCTTGCGTACTCGTCGAGGGCCTTGCCGAATTCGGCCCTGTCGAAATCGGGCCAGTAAACGTCCGTAAAGTAAAGTTCGGCGTACGCCGCCTGCAACATGAGGAAGTTGCTTAGTCTCATCTCCCCGGAAGTCCGTATGAGGAAGTCCGGGTCGGGGATTCCGGCAGTGTCGAGGCTGTCGGCGAGATCCCCCCAGGAGGGGTTCGCAACGCCCCGGGCGCACATTTTGGAAACGGCCCTGACAAGCTCGTCGCGCGAGCCGTAGTTTAAGGCAAGCACGAGGTTTCCCCTGGAAAACTGCGCGGTTTTTTCCCTCAGGTCGCCAAGGGCGCGCACGCAGTCGTGGGGGAGCTTTTCGACGTCTCCTATTGTGCGGAAGCGTATCTGCCTTTTTACGAAGTCCTCCCCGTACTTTTTCAGGGAGGACAATAGCAGGCCCATCAGCGCCCCCACCTCCTCCTTCGGTCGGTTCCAGTTTTCGGATGAAAACGCGTAAAGGGTCAGAAACTCTATCCCGCGCTCGAAGGCTTCCCCGAATATTTCGCGCACCATCTCGGCCCCGCGCCGGTGCCCCATGATGCGCGGGAGGCCGCGCTCCTTGGCCCAGCGGCCGTTGCCGTCCATTATTACGGCGACATGCCGGGGGGCGCGAGGAGTGTCCGCGGCGGCGGAAGCCGAACTTTCGCTGCGTTTTGCCATCTTTAAAACAATCCCTTCCAAGCAATACCATTCGCCCCCCTTTTGCAAAGTAATTATTATACTTTTTTCCGCCAAGAATATGGTTGATTAGCGGGGGCGCCCCTGTCAAAAATTCCCCAATGAAAAAATTTGCCATATTTGCGCTGGCGCTTGCGGCGGCGTTTGACGCCCCGGCCCGGATAACCGCATTCGGGGACCTCGCCGAGTACGGGATAAGCCCCCTCGGCACCGGAGACCCGCTGGACGTAAACCCGCACACATGGCGCGTGTTCACGGAAATGGACGGGGCGAAGATGCTTGGGATAGACGCGGAGCACACCACCCTCGTCAACGCCGAATACTACACGTCTTTCGTCCAGGAGGGCATGAAGACCGGCGAAAACCTGTTTGCGGTGTCGCTTTCAGACAGGGGGGAGTTCTTCGGGGGGGACGGCTACGTCGACCTGGCGGCGCTCATGCCGGCCGAGGGTCGCAGCGCCCAGCAGTACAAGTTCGCAGGCGGCTGGAAATACAACCTAAACGACTACGTCCACGTGGATTTGGGCGGGACTTTCACATATGCCACAAAGCGCGTGTGCGGGCCGGGCATACCGGGGGCCGGAATCACATTCTACGGCGACTTCTACGCGGGCGTTATACTCGACGTCGCCGCCACGCCATTTGTGTACTACATGTATAACCCCGACTTCGACGCCCAGAAGATAATGGCGGGCATAAACCCCGTCATCCCCCTACGGAAGGTGTTCGGGATTAAAAACCTGTCGCTTGAAATAGAGGCCTACTACGGCTACGTCGCCTCCAACCGCTGGACGGGCGACAACCGCGTAAACGGCTCCTACGTCAAAAATTCCTACGGCTTCGTCCAGGCCGAGGCATCCTTCGTATACGTCCACAACGAAACCTGGCGCTTCTCCGCAGGGGGCGGCTACTCCTACAATAACGACGGCTCCGGCCCCGCCGGCATAGACCAGGGCCCCAACCACAACTCGTGGTTCACGACCTCCGTCGGCTTCTATTTCTGAAGATGAAATCTGAAAAAAACAAACCTGGGGCAATCCTCCTCCTGGCAGCCGCGGCCATTTCCGCAGCGGCCCTCTCATGCGGGTGTTCCGGGACGGGAAGCCCGTCCGGCACCATAATGGGGGTCGACAGGAATTCCGGGGATGAAATATCATACGTGCGCACGCGCCACATCGAAGACTGGCAGACGCGCACCATAGGCGAAGCGCTGACCGGCGAGGAATTCACGCACGGCAGGCTCACACTGCGCTCTCAGCCCGACTCGCGCGAGGGGATGTACTTCTTCGTGATGATGGACTGGGGCCCCGACGACATCGCCCTGGGATGCACCATAGACTTGTATGTGGACTCATCCGCCACGGCCAAGGTGCGCAAGTACGAATTCGCAGTCCCCGAAACCTCGTCCGTCCTGCGCGAGATAGTCCTCGGCTTGACGGGTTCCGACTGGAAGGGCCGCAGCGAAAAGGTAAACGCCTGGAAAATCGTGATAAAAACCCCTTCGGGCCGCACAATAGCCCAAAAGCAGTCGTGGCTTTGGAGCATTGAAGATGGCAAGCTGGACTGAATTCCGCCCCCTGCCCGCATCGCCGCACTTCACCCCCGAGGACTTTGCCGAGACCCTGGACGGCGGCCAGTCTTTCCGCTGGACCCGCATTGACGGGGGGGCGTTCGAGGGCGTTTTTGAAAAGACTGCGGCCAGGCTCGCCCTGAGGGAAGGCAGGGTGTTCGCATCGTTTCCGGAATGCGCCGACGCCGAACGGGCCATGGAAAGCCTCGGGCTTTACCTCGACTGCGGCAGGGACTACGCCGCAATCGCCCGCGCCCAGGACGACCCGAGGGCGCTGAAAGCCGCGCGCATGTACGGGACGCTGCGCATACTCCGCCAGTCCCCCGCCGAGGCGATAATGTGCTTCATATGCTCATCCAGCAAGCGCATAGTCCAGATAAAGCAGTGCGTCGCGCTCCTTGCGCAGCTTCTGGGAGAGCCTATACCCGGGAGCGGCCACAACGCCCTCCCGTCGTTTGAAAGAATCGCCGGCGCGCCTGACGAAACCCTGAGAAGCTGCAAGATAGGCTTCCGCGCCGCCTACTTGAAAAAGACCGCGCAGAAAATTTTAAGTGACCGGTTCGAGCCGGAGTCGCTCCGCCAGATGCCCTACGCGCAGGCAAAAAAATACCTTCTTTCCCTGCACGGGGTCGGAGAAAAGGTGGCCGACTGCATCCTGCTATTCGGGGCCGCGAAATTCGAGGCGTTCCCCGTGGACACGTGGATATCCAAGACGATGGCCGAACTCTACTCCCTCGAAAACCCCAAGTCCGCCAGGGAGTTTGCCGCAAAAAGGTTCGGCCTCCACGCGGGCTACGTCCAGCAGCTTCTCTTCGCCGCCGTGCGCAAGGGGGCGGACCTCAGGTAGCGGGGGCCTTTCCCGCAGCCGGGGAAGGCCGGCCGGATGCCCAATGCAAATCCCGGGCGCCGGACGCCAAAATACGCCCGCCGCCGGCGCGCGCCCTCACGCGGAGGCGTTTTCAAGGAGCCACTCGGAGGCGTCCCGGGAATTTTTGGCGGAAAGCATCAGCCTCAGCATCTTCGCGTCCTCCCGGGTCCGGGCAACGACGTCGGGGCGGGATATGCACTCGGAAATCCTGCGGGCTATGTCGGCGGGCTTCGCGGCGCCCTGTATGAATTCCGGCCACGCGGGCCTGTCGAGCAGGATGTTTGCTATCCCGAGGTATTTGACAGACACAAGCAGCCGCCCTATCGCATACGTGAGGGGGTTTGCGATGTACACTATCGCCCCCGGTATGCCCTCCAGGCACGCCGAAAGCGAAATGGTGCCCGAGCTCATCAGCACGGCCTTGGCCCCTATCCTGCCCTCCGAGGAAATCTTCACAAGCTCCACCCTGCCGCGCAGGTCCGGGCGCCTTTCAAGCGCCCCCTCCAGCACCTCCAGCACCGCCCCGCTCGGATACGGCACGACGGCCCTCTCGCCGGGCAGGAGGGCCAGGGTTTCAAGCATCGCGGGAAATATCTTCCCCACCGCAATCCTGCGGCTTCCCGGCAGGAAAAGGAGAGGCCCCGACCTGTCGAAAAAGACCTTTGAAGAATACCTTCCCGACATGAACGGATGCCCCACGAATTCCGCCTTGAGCGAAGTGTCCGCATAGCACTTGCCCTCAAACGGGAATATGACGGCCAGAGAATCCAGAAGCTCCGCCATCTTAAACCTGCGCCTCGCCTTCCAGGCCCATATCTGGGGGCTTATGTAGTAGGCGAGCCTGACGCTGCCGCCGCCCTTGACACTGATGCCGGCCTTTCTGAGTTCCGAGGCCACATGCAGGTTGAAGCCGGGGTAGTCCACAAAGCAGACGGCCCGGGGGCGGTACTCCCCTATCCACCTGACGACGGCGGCCGAGAGCCTCTTAAAATGCGAATAGTTCTTTGCGACCTCCACAAGCCCCACGACGGAGTGCCTGGTCATGTCGTACAAAAGCTGCGCGCCCCGGCGCTTCAGGGCCCTTCCCCCGAGGGCGCACACGCGCAAATCGGGGTTCCTTTCGAGGGCCCCCTCCAGCATGCGGGCGGCCTGCTCATCGCCGGAATGCTCGCCTGCTATTATCAGCACGTCGCACTTTCCGTCCTCCGGCGGGGGGAAGTCGAAATTTTCTCGTCGGCCGGGCATCAGCGCTTCAGGAGGTTCGGGGCTATCTGCCTTGTGACTTCCAGCGCGGTTTCGAGCGCGAGGCTGCCGAGGTTGGCGCCGACCTTCGGCATTTTGTTGTTTATTACGCAGTCGGCGAAACTGTCCAGCTCGCTTTTAAGCGGCTCCTGGCGGTCGAAGGGCACCTCCACGCGCTCGATGCCACCGTCCGCCACCCGGACGAGGTGGCCGGACTGGTTCATGAAATCCAAAGACATGTATGCGCCAGGCTGGAAAACCCTTATCTCACGGATTTTCTTCTGGCTGACGCGGCTCACGTTCAGGTTTGCGACGCAGCCGCTTTTGAAGCGTATGCGGGCGTTTGCGATGTCCTCGGTGCGGCTCAGCACGTTGACGCCTACCGCCTCCACCGATTCCACCTCGGAATTCGCAAGCTTCAGCACGATGCCTATGTCGTGTATCATGAGGTCCAGCACGACGCCGACTTCGGTCCCTCGGATATTGAAGGGCGCGAGCCTGTTTGCCTCGATGAAGCGCGGGGAGGAGACGTGGGATTCCATGAAGCCCATGACGGGGTTGAAATGCTCGATGTGGCCGACCTGCACGATGAGGTTTCCGGCGCGGGCCTTTTCCATAATGAGGTGCGCGTCCTCCACGGACGTGCAGATAGGCTTTTCTATAAGCAGGTGGCAGCCGGCCTCAAGCAGCGGGAGGGCGACCTGCGTGTGCCTGTCGGTGGGCACGGCGATGCTGAGCGCGTCGGCCTCGCGCGCGAGGTCGTCTATGGATGAAAACGCGGGGCAGCCGCATTTTGCGGCGATTTCCGCCGCGCGCTCCGGATTCGCGTCATAAACCCCCACAAGCTCGGTCTTGTCGAGTTCCGAATAAATGCGCGCATGGTGCTGGCCCAGATACCCCACGCCCACGACGCCGCAGCGAAGCTTCTTACTTTTTTCCATATGCAGAAACGTTTTAGCCCGCCCCGCACAAAATACAAGGCAATTCAGGCCCCGCCGCAAAACGCCGCTTAAGGGATGGCCTCGGCCGCCTCGTCCTCAAGCCTGGCGCCGATGTTTTCGAGTATGGACTCTTCGCTGTTGAAGAAATTGAGCGGCCTCAGGGCGAAGGAGATTTTCGGGTTTTCAAAGGGGCCTGTCATGTCTATCTGCACGACGCTCGCAAGCGGGTTTACCATGCTGAAAATCTGGGAGACGATGGGGGTTTTTATCGAGGCAAACGGGGCGAAAATCAGCTTGGCGTTGAGGTCGTCTTTCATGAAGTCGTACCTCGCGCGCCCGCTTATCCTGGCCGCAGGCCCGGTTACAACGAGGTTCGGGAACTCCGCGACCCCGGAGGATATGCTGAAGTCGGAGCGCGCAAAATCCAAATCGAACGCCCCGACGGGGAGGCCGAGGGAGGAGGTTGCGCGCGATATGAGGCCGAGTATGTTGATTTCAGCAAGCTCCTCATTCTTGAGCGACGCCGAGCCGCCGCCCGCAATCGAGGCCCCGTCGTCCACAAATCCCGACAGCCTCGCAGAGCCGTCCACGACGCCCACGTCCCCGGGCTTAGGCTTCTGCGCCGGCTCTTCCGGAGCGTCCTCCCCGGAGCCCAGCGACTGGAGGAGGCGCGTAAACTTATGCTGGTCGGCCCCCGACACCGCGATGTCGGCTTCAAACCAGTCCTTCCCCTGGCGCTTTGAAAGAAAGAGCGTCCCAGACCCCTTGCCGCCGGCGCATCCGAACGACATATCGGCAAGGCTTATGTCGTCGCCCTTCATGTAGGCGCGGAAGCGGAAGTTTTCAAGGTCGAACTTGCCGGCGCGCGTTAGCCCTGACGCAAAGTAGTCGAGGTTTAGCGAGTCCGGCGCGTCGGGGTATTTGGCCGGGTTTGGCATGAACAGGGTGAGCTTCAGTTCGGGAGGGTTTTCAAAGTCCAGTATCTCCACAGCCTCCGCCGCGCGCTCTCCGCCGAGGGCCAGAAGTTCGCGCCTGTCGAGCGTGGAGACAGCATAGACGCGGTTTTCGTCGTACGAGGTTATCCGGTGGTCGCCGTAGGTCCAGTCGAGGGCGCCCGCAAGCTTTCTTGCGCCGTTTGCGACCCGGAGGTTCAAGAGCGAAATGCGCGAGGGGTTGACCCACACGTCGAGCGACGCCCTCTCAAACTCCACCCCCCTGTATATGCCCCCGTCCGCGTTCACATGGCCGAACACATACATGATTTCGGGATTCCCCCACGTGCCCTCCACGGATATGTCCGCATACGGGAACGCCCCCGGAGCGAACGAAAAATCCGAGAAGACCTCCCCCCACCACTTCTCCATGAAATGCGAAATGGCCATCGGCCTTAGCGCGCCCGCAAGGAGGAAGCGGTAGTCGTAGGTTTTCAGGTTCTGATACACGTCCCCGCCCATCGTCCACCCCTCCTTCGAGATGACGACGACGTCGCGCGCCCAAAATACGCCGCTTTTTGAATCGTACTCAAGCCCCCCCCATGCGGAATCGGTCTCGACCCCGAAAAGCGCCGCGTTTTGAACGCCGAAAAACGCCCTCGCCGAAACCGACGGCTCCGCGCCCAAAGACACTTCGACCCTACCCTGGAGCGAGAGCCCGGCGCGGAAATCGAACATTTCAAGCTCGCTTATGCGGGGGATGAGGCGGCATTTCAGGATGTCCCCCACGCTGAGGTCCGAATCAAATTCGGCGGAAAACGCCGCAGCGGAACCCGAAAGCCTGGCCTGCGCAAATCCATTCCCGACCCTCGCATACGCCAGCGCGCCGTCCACGAGGTCCGACGCTGAAAGGCGCGGCTTCGAGACTGCGGCATAGGCTATTTCGACCCCCTCGAACCCGGCCCCGGAAACCGACGCATAGGCGTCTGAAAGCGACATGTCGGAGACGTCCGCAAGGCCGCTTAAGGAAACCGCTCGGGCCCGGACGCCGAATCCGGACTCTAATCCCATCGCCCGCGCGTCCACAAAAAAGCCTGCGGGATTTTTTGCGGAGTCGTAGGCGGCAAACGCGGAAAAATCCGAAACCAAAACCCGGTCTCCCCCGTCCCCGAATGAAAGCGAATCCGCGTAGGCCCGCGCCCGCGCCCTTATCTTGCCCCCTTTTTCTATGGAAAACTCCGCAACCACGGCGGGCCGGGAGGCCGCCGACAAAGCCTTGTGGAAGCCCTCCGCGCGCATGCATATTTCATTCAAAACCCCGGCTGCGGACTTTTCCGCTCCGCCGCCGGAGGGGCGGCCGCTCCCGGCGAGCGCCGCGAGGGCGTCCAAGTCCGCCGTTCCGCGCAGCGAGGCGCAGAGGGGGCCGGAATCGAAATGCGCCGAGGCGAGGTCGAGCCTCCTGCCCTGGCGGACCGCTTCGAGGTGGAGTTTCTCAAGGACGGGCGCGGAGGCCGTCGTCGCGTATCCCGCCCCCAGGCGCCCCCCGGACAGGGAGAGGCCGGAAAATCTGAATTTGCCGCAGAGCGCGGAGAGCACGTCAAACTTTACGCAAACCCTGTCCGCCGAAAAGAAGTCGCTTTCGGAATCCTCAAAACCCGCCTCGATGCCGAATACCTCCACAAAACCGTCGAGGTCCAAAACCATGCGGTCGGCGCCGAGCCGAATCCCCCTGTCGGAGGCGGTTTTGAGAATTTCCTCCCGCAGAAAGTCCGGCGCATCCACCGACCATCCCGACGCAAGGCCGCCCGCAAGGAGCGCCAGAAGCACAAAAGAGACAAACAGCGCGCAGTTCAATGCAAACAGGCCCAAGCGGCCCGCCTTGAAAAAAAGCGCCCTAAAAAATCCGGGGACTCCCAAATGCTTCACTCTCCAAAACCTCCAAAAAAACGCGGGAGAGGGGAGGCGCCCGCGCGCGCCGGCGCTACTTCGCCCCTGCCGCCGCCTCAGGGGGAAGTACCGGCTGGGGCGGGGGCGTCTTCAGGATTATCGGCGGATCCGCCTCTATGGTAAGCTCCGATATGCTGTCCACAAGCGATTGCGGGAGCTCAAACACCACCCCCGCCGCGGCGCTTCCGCCGTACTGGAGCGAGCCGGACACCCTGTCCGAAAACACCCATGAACGCGTCTCCGACTTGTCCCCACCCGTTCCCGGCATCTCTATGTCAGCCGAGAGCCTGTATTTCCAGGGGAATTCCCGTCCGCCCGCCGAGGCGCCCTTTTCAGAAAACGCCTCTTCGAGATACCTTGCCACCACAAATTTCCTAACCGACTCCACGACCCTGAAGGCCGCTATCCTGCGCTTTTCAGGCAATGGTTGGAGGGCGCGGGCCCAGTCTCCGCCGGGCGCGGAAAGCTCAAAGAATGTCTTGCCCGTCGCGACATCCGAAAGCGCCACGCGCAGCACCTGGGCCTTTTCAGGCAAGACATTGAACATCCTGGACTTGCAGCTTAAAACGTCGCTTGGAAGGTTCTGCATGACGCTCGGCAAAATGCCGTACACCGGTGCGTCCCCAGCCATTTTGGCATAGCGCAGCCTGCCGTCCGGCCCCGCGAACTCGGCGCCGACTATGAGGGTCTGGGAGGAGCCGTTGGCCTGCCGGAGCATGATTCTGCAAGCCGGCGGGTCGAAGCCGAATTTCGCCGACTCCTCGCCGGGGGCGTCCGTGACAAATTCCCTGGCGCGTATCTGCTTCATTCGAGAAATTATGGAGTTTACGATGGCGTAGTCGGCCGTGACTGTCTCCATTGCGCCTGCGGAATTTTTCCCGATGGCGTCCCACACGCCGCTGTCGAGCTTCTTGAGCTTTACGGAGGAGGACGGGGTGGAGATGTCGATTTCAACGCAGTTTACCTCGTCGAATTTCAGGAAGGCCTTGTCGCGCAGGGAAGTCTGGAGCCGCCCGAGGTTTCTGAACATTTCAGACTCGACCAAAAACACGGTCGGGTTGTCCTCAAGGCGCGCATACTGGAGGGTTCCCCCGGGCGTAACGTTGCCAAGAAGCAGGGTCTGCATGCGGTTTGTCCCCTCCAGCTTTATGGCGGTGGGCATGCTTGTCAGCTCAAGGCCGGTGTTCCGGGCGTCGGGCGGGGCGAAAGAGCGGGCCGAGACCGAGCAGAGCCCGTTTAAAAACGCCTTGACCTCCTCCGCGTCGGCTGCGGCCACTATCGGAGTTTCAAAATTCCACGAGTCCCCGTCGCGCACCAGGCCGATGCGGCGCAGGTTCGACTTTAGCGGCGTCTTCCCGTCGCCCTGCGAAAGCCTTATCGAAAACGATGCCACCTCGAAGCGCGGGATGTCGAACACCGCCTGGCCCCGCAGAAGGTCGACTTCCGAGGACAACGTTTCGGCGAGGGTCTTGTCGGCCACTATTATGCGCTCGTTTTCCGAGTCGAGCATATAGACCCTGTCGCCCACCGGGGCGTTGCGCCCTATCTTGAGCTCGCGCATGTTTTTCCCGTCCCCGTACCTGAAGGTGAGCACGGGATCGTCAAGCCCGTAGTCGGCGATGGTCTGGCCGTGCTTTTCAATTTCCGAGACGGGGAAGCTGGTCTCGTTTGCGAGTATTTCCAACTGGTTTCGGATGCGGCTCACCGCGTAATAGTTCGCCGCCCATTCGATGGGCGAAACTATGCGCCAGCGGTTGTTTTCAAGCTTCAGCACCCGCGGCTTGTCGAGGGACTTGCCGGTGATTTCAAGGTGCGTGAGGTCCACGAAGTTTTCGGAGGCGGCCGCCTGCGGGGCCGGGGCGCGCTCGAGAATCCATATGGAAAGGAGCATTGCGACATTCGCCGCAAGAAGGAGTATTGTTAGTTTGAAGCGCATCACTGTCTCCTCAAAAGGTAGGTTATAAGCCCGGCAAACAGGACGAGCGCCGGAAGGATAAGGAACTTCAGCGCAAGGTCCGAGACCTCCCCTCGGCTTATTGTGAGCGAATAGCGGTCCACCTTGCGCGGCGGTATGTTTAGCGACTCGTTTTCATCGAACATCCAGTTTACGGTGTTCATGGCAAGCTTCGAGTTCCCGAGGCCGCCGAAACGCCCGTTTGAAACAAAATTCTCGTCCCCGAAAACCGCGATCCTGCCGCCTCGGATGTCGAGGCCCAAATCCGAGCCGCCCTTGCGGGTGGCTATCATTGCAAGCGGGAGCGGCCCGCGAATGTCCACGGCGTCGTCGTAGGCGAGCCTCCCGCCGCGCTTGTAGCCCCGGTCGGCCCAGCTTGAAGGGCTGGAGCCTATGAGCGGGTAGAGGGTTAGGTTGCCGTCTATGGGCGCGCCCATGTCCTCCCGAACCGGGCGGACGGAACCGAACTGCACCGGCAGGCCCTGGTCCACCATGTAGCGCACAACCGGATGCGGATTCGGCGGGTACATCCTCGCAATCATGTCGCCCGTGGAGGACTCGTATTCGGAGGTGTCCACCACCTGCATGTCGTCCGAGCGGAGCCCCCATTCAAACAGTATGTCGTCAAGCCCGGGTATGGGCCCCATGCCCAGAAAAAGCACTATCCGCCCGTCGCCCTTCAGCAGGTACTTCCTGATTGCGTCTAGCTCCCTCGGCAGAAACGCCGTCTCCGGGGCAGCAATTATTATCATTCCGGCGTCCGCGGGTATCTTTCCCGTCTGGCTGAAGTCAAGCTCTTCCAGCTTGTACCCCCTGAGCGACAGGGCGTTTGCAAATTCCGAAAGGCCGCGCGTGCGGTCCAGGCTTTTGTAGCTCAGCTCGCCGTGCCCGCGCAGGAAGTAGATTTTGTTCACCTTGTCGCTTGAGACCGACAAAATCGCGCTGCTTACGGCCTGCTCGCCCCTGAAATTGCTGCGCTTGTTGTCCTCTATGTCGTAGAGGTCGGTCACGGTCAGCTTTTTGTTCTTGTCCCCGCAGGCGACTATTATGCAGTTTTCGATGTCCCTGCCGAAGCGGGCGGCCAGCTCGTCCCCCTTCCGCTTGTCGAGTATCGGGTCGACCCTCGCAAAGCGCACCTTCCCGTCCGACTCGTACTCGTAGCGCGACAGGAGCCGCGAGACCTCCTTTAAAATCGCCGAAACCTCGGCCTGCGTCGCCTGGTCGGCGTCGGCGGGGGCGGAATCCCTCATCGTCATGAATATTTCGACCGGCTTTTTGAGGTTTTTTATATACGCCGCGCTCTCGGGCGAGAGCGAGTTTGACCTGTTTTCGGAGAGATCGAGTTTGTAATAGTGGCGGCTTGCGATGAAGTTGAGGCCCAGAAACAGGGTGGCCGCCAGAAATATCTGCGCCATGAGGTTCAGGGAGCGCATCCTGCGCACCACGGAAAAGTCCTGGAATTTTTTAAAGCGCGGCATGTCAGGAAGCCTTGTATTCGGTTACGAGCGAAGTCGCCGCCACGAAGGCGGCCGCAGCGCTCAGGTACAGGAAGAACGGGCGCGTGTCCATGAGGGAGTTTGTGAAGTCCTCAAGGTGCCTGAAGGACTGGACGTAAGAGGCGGTCTGCTCGAACCACGAAATCCAGGCGGAATCCGCAAACGTCATCCTGCTTATCACAGCGCTTCCTATTATGGCTATGAAAAGCATGCAAAAGCTCAGCATTCCCGCGACGAGCGTGCTGCGCGTAAGCGAGCTTGCAAACACCCCTATCGCCACGTACATCGCCCCGCTGACAAATATGAACGAATAGCCCGTGGCTATTTTTGAAACGGAAAAAATCCTGTCGTCCACAAGCGTCTGCGGGATTGTAAAGACCGTCACCACCGGGAAAAACAGCGTGAGCGCCCACATAAACACGTAGAGGATGTAGCAGGCAAGAAACTTTGAAAGCACAATCTGGAAGGCCGTGACAGGGGTAGTCATCGTGGACTGGAGGGTCCCGATGCGCCGCTCCTCGGCTATGCTGCGCATGGTTAACATCGGCACCATGAAAAGGACGGGGAGCCAGAAGAGCTGGAGAAAGAGCTCGATGGGGCTTTTGCCCCCCTCGACGGCGCTGACCTCCAGAAGGCTGAGGGTGTATATCCCCCCCATCATCAGGCAGAACAGAAACGCCGCCGCATACGTCGAGGGCGATATGAAAAGCACCATCACCTGGTACCTCAAAAGCGCGAGAAACCTCCTCATTTGCCTTCCTTTCCGCTTTCGCCCGCGTGCGGGGCGCCCGTCTGCTCCCAGCTCCTGCGGGTTGCCGCCATGAATATGTCCTCGAGGGAGGGGCGGGCGAAATGCACATCCCTAAGGCGCATCTGCGGGCACTTCGACAGCGCCGAAACTATGTGCTCGCCGACGTGCTCGCGCTGGGAGGTTTTAAGCACGTACGATGAGAATCCGTCCGAATCCGGGCCCGAGAACGAGTCTATGACAAGCCCGTGGCCGATTTCCGCGAGCTTCGGGCGCAGCTCATCGGGGGAAGCCCTGAGAGAAACCTCGTAGGTGTCGGTGGGCAGGAACTCGCGCCTGAGGCTGTCCGGCGTGCCGCTTGCAACCACCATGCCGTTATTTATTATCATCACCCTGTCGCACACAAGCTCTATTTCAGGCAGGATGTGGCTGCTTATTATTACCGACATCTTTCCGCGCAGCGAGTCTATGAGCTCGCGTATCGCGATAATCTGGTGGGGGTCCAGCCCTATCGTGGGCTCGTCCATTATGACGACGTCTGGCTTTGCAAGCAGCGCGTCCGCTATGCCGACCCTCTGCTTGAACCCCTTTGAAAGGTTCCCAATTATCTTGCGCGACGCCTTCCTGTGGAGCTGGCACACTTCCATGACCTCGTCCACTGCGCCCCTGACCTCCCTGCCGGGAACGCCCTTTATCCTCGCCCGGTAGCGCAGGTATTCCCTGACGCGGACATCCTCGGGGAGCGGGTTGTTTTCGGGCATGTACCCCAGATGCCTCTGGGCCTCCCCGGGGGAGTTTGCGACGCTCTTGCCGCATATGTAGGCCCTGCCGCTCGTCGCGGGCATGAGGCCGGAGAGTATGCGCATCGTGGTGCTTTTGCCGGCGCCGTTCGGCCCAAGAAAGCCGAGTATCTCCCCCTTTTTTATTTTGAAGGATACGTTGTCGACGGCCTTGACCATCCCGTAGGACTTGCACAGCCGCTCAGCGACAACTGAATACGGCACATCGCCTGAATTTTCCCGAATTTCAGCCATTTAAAAGAAAATGCAAAATGAAAGCGCCCGAGCCATGGAAAGAATAGACAATCCAGCCCGGGCTTTATCCCAAAAAAAATCCAAAAAGGCGGATTTTCCCAATTCCGCCCGGGGTTCCGGATTCCGGCGGGGCGGGCGCCGGCTGTAAAGAATCCGGCAGCCGCATCCCGGAAGGGTCCGGGCGGGATGCGCGAAACGCGCGGCGCTAGGCGCTGACTTTCTTTGTTATGAAAGCCTTTACGTCGCCCAGGGTGCGCAGCGACTGCACCTCCTCGTTCGAGATGGAAACGCCCGTGGCATCCTCGACGCACAGCACTATCTCCACCATTGTGAGGGAGTCCAGGTTCAGATCCTGCGCAAGGACCATCTCGTCCTTGGGATTTTCCAGAAGCTGGCGCTTATCAGTCTCGACAAAGCGTGAAATAATGCCAAGAACTACGGTGTTAATTTTAGAGATGTCCCCGCCCTTGCGGAACTCGACCGCCGCCTCAATCGTTTCGGGCGAGCAGCGCTTGAGGCTCTCCCTGAGAGCGGATTCGTCTTCAGGTGTAAAATTCTTGTTCTCCATAAGAGCTGAAAATTGCACATTTCATCCGCAAATTCAACATATTTATTTTCCCTTGAACGCCCTCATATTCAAAGACGAAAACGAAGCCTCCCTAATCCCCTTCGCCCACCCGAAGGCCGGGCACATACGCGAAACCCTCAAGGCCGCCGACGGCGATTTCATATACGCGGGGATAGCCGGCGGGCCGCTTTTCAAGGCCAGGATAGAAACCCTCCCCGGCGGCTACCGGATTTCCGGCGAGCGCATCCCCCTGCCAAACCCTCCCGCGCTCGACGCGGAGCTGTTCGCCGCATTCACGCGCCCGCAAATCGCAAAGCGCATACTGTTTGAGGCCGCATGTTTCGGGGTGCGGCGCGTGGTGTTCTATGCCGCGACAAAAGGCGAGGCAGGCTACGCGCGCTCCTCGCTCTATTCCGGAAGCGGCCCCCTGGAATGCCTAATAAGGGGCGCGGAGCAGGCCTGCGCCACTTCAATCCCCGAATTTGCGTCGGCCGCATCCCTGGGAGAGGCCGTATCCATGGCTCAGGCATCCGCCTTGAAAATCGCGCCCGACCCCTACGAGGCGACCGCCCCGCTCTCGGCCCTCATACCCGCGCCCGGGCCGGTCGCAATCCTCTTTGGCGGCGAGCGCGGATTCTCCAATCCGGACCGGGAACTGCTGCGCGAAGGCGGCTTTACGCTGGCTTCAATGGGGCCGCGCATACTGAGAACCGACTCCGCAATAATCGCGGCCCTCGCGCGATGCGCCTCCGCAGTCTGAATCCCGAACCCCGCGGCGCGCGCAGCAGGCTCCGGGATTCCACGCAAAGCGATATGCCTGAAATATGAAGCCCGTATGTGAAAATCCCCGGGCGGTACGGGAAGCACTGCGGGATTCTCAGAGGCGCCGGGGCAGGTTGTCCCGCAAGTTTGGAGAAGAGGCTTTCCCCGCAAAAGATTAAGCGGGATTCTGAAGCATCCCTCCCCTTTCAGCATTCGGCGGCGGAGCGCAGGATTTGAATAAGAACTCCCCGCAATGGGCGTTCAAAGGCTTTGAAAGGGGGTTGCGACGGCCTATTCCGCACAGTTAAACGGCGCATCTTTCTGTAAAAGGAAATACGGATGCACCACGAACACCGCCGCCGCAGGTAAAGGCACATGCAAACGGGCGGTTATCGGCCAAACAACCATCCCCGCCGCCAGAGATTTATGAATGTCCAGTCTCCCCGAATCGGCAAGCGGGATTTTTAAGCTTATATAGAGATAATCTGAAAATGGCAGGAAGCCGTTTTCAATCACTCCCAAAGTCCGGGACGCTTCCCAAATACTGCTTCGTTTTTTAAGAATAAACTCTCAAAATGCAAAATGAGGCGCAATGTAAAATACGGCTGCCCTTCCCCGGAAAATCCGGCACATAATCATCCCCGCCCGCCATGCGAGCGCCCCCATACCCCCATGTCCGCAAAGCCCGCGCAGGCAGGGACAGCCGAGCTGATGCGCCGAGAAGCATGAACTTGCATAGGTCGAAATGCCCCTAAGGAAACGAAAAATCAGGCGGTATTTCGCGGCAAAGCAGGCGGGCATTCCCTCCCCGTGCGAAATTCCGTTTGCGAATCAGGAGTCCGCTACATTATCCATGCGCGGCAAAAAGTTAACCCCTCCCCGCAGGGAAACTGGCCTCACTGTGGACCTCCAAGTGCCATGCCCCGCATCCGCATGGAGCTTCAAAATCCCGGCAGGGTTCGGCAAAAGAGCAGAGAGCAAAATTCGTCAAAAATCGGCAGCGCCATACCCCCCCCCCTTGCCCGCAAAAACGGGATTTATCCAGATTTTTGAATGCGTTTTTTCACGGAGATGTGGGATATGTCAGTAGATGTATATGAAGAACCGCCCATTTCACTTTTCGTTTAGCCCCCCAATCTGAATGATACCCAAAAGCGTTCCCGCGCAACCGGCGGCAAAGCCTGCCCGCCTGGCAAAGGGGTTGGAAAAAACGCCGCAAGCCCCCACAAAAAAAACGCGCAAAAATACTCTTCCCTTTCCCATGCATAAAAGTCGGCACAACAGCCGCCAAATGGAGGCGGCGGCATAAAACGCACAAGCCGCCCGTTTCGCCTTGAAAACGTTCCACAGAAACGGGCCTTCGCCCCAAAATCGCCCGCCCAAGTTGGATGGCAAGTCGCACAGCCGCAATAAACGGCGCATCCATCTTCCGTTTTTCAGAGGCGTTTCCATACGCGCGAAGCAAAAAAATCCCGCCCAGAAAAATTCCTCCAGGCGGGATTGAAATGCAAAAGCGCGCGCGGAAAGCCGCGCGCGCAAAAGCCATTAACGGCCGAAAACTTCGACTTCGATGTAGGCGTTGGTTTCGTTCGTGCTGTTGCCGTTCGAGTAGAGACGGACATACTTGGCCTTCACAGGCTTTTCAAGCACGATGAGCTTGCCCTCGTTGGATTCGATCCAGGCCTTGTCCTTGCCGGCGCCGAGGCCCGCGGAATTGTCGTGGTCGGCGTTGAAGATCGTCGTCACGTCCTTTTTGAATTCCGGGTCGTCCGAAAGCTGAACGACGACGTCGTTGTAGGCCCTCTCCTGGGAGTGGAAGTGCCAGACGGCGACGGCGAAGATTTCAGCCTGCTTTTCGAGGTCAACCTGAACCCACTGCACGCCGCCGAGGATTTCCACGACGGAGCCCATGCTGCCGCCCTTGTCGCCGTCGGTAACCTGCGCGAGGTCGCCAGAGAGCGGGAAGTCGTCGGAAGCCGTGACGGGCTTGTTGAGCGCGACGTTCTTGACGTCGGCGGGAACCATGGGCTGCGGGTTCACAACCTTGTTCTTGTCGAGGTTGTCGAGCTTTACGGGAACGGGAGTCCCTTCAAGCTGCGACGGGGGAACGTCGAGCTTGAGCTTCTTCATTTCGCCTTCGGCGGCGAAAACGCCAGCCGCCGCGGCGGCAATGGCTGCGATAATCGAAAACTTTTTCATGGTGAGAATCCTTTCTTTTTTCGGAATTTTTTCTAGGCCTTGAAGTCCTCGTCGGAGAAGTAGAGCATCTTCTTGGCTTCGACTGCCTCATTTACCTTGTAAACGGCGGCTTCGGCCTCAAAGGCGTGTTCGCCGTCGCAGTTGAGCTTCTCCTTGCCGCGGATGGCGTTGAAGAAGTTTTCAAGGTGCGGCATGTGGATGGGCTTGCCGATGTCGATATCAAAGCCGTATTCTTTCGGCGGCTTGCTTTCGCGGGCGTCCGCAGTCTTGACTTCCGCCTGTTCGCGTTCGACAAGCACGCCGTTTTTCACGAGGCTGCCCCACTTCTCGTCGAGGTCGGGACGGCCGTTTTCCTTGAATATCTTGGTGAGCGCCGGATTTTCAGACATCTTGACGGAGCCGTCGGTTCCGAAGAACTGCTCGAAATATCCGCCGACGCTCGTGGTGGTGAGCACCTGGTAGAATGCGCGCGCCGGGAAGCCCTGGAACGTGTCGAATTCATAGATGCACATCACGTCGTCGTACCAGTCCTTCTTGTAGAAGGAATTTCCGCCGCCTGCGAGCACGCTCTTGGGCCTGCCGCCGAACATGTAGGCGAAAATGTCTATCTGGTGCGCGCCGAGGTCCGATATGGGACCGCCCCCGAGACCCTTGTACCAGCGCCAGTTGCGGAACTGCTGCTTGTCCTTGTAGCCGTACTTGTGGAGGGTCTCCTCGGAGATTTCAAACGCCTTGCCGGCCGGGACTTCGAGGTCCTTGGTGACGGCCCTGTTCCACTGGGCGTTGGCGCCGGTGAGGCGGCCGCAGAGCTGGTTTTCGCGCAGGAGGACGTCGCGCACGAACTTGTAGCGCGGGTTGCTCTTGCGCTGGTGGCCTATCTGAAGGAGCTTGCCCGTTTCGCGGGCGGCCTGAACCATCTTGCGCGCGCCTTCCACGGTGTTGGACATCATCTTTTCGCAGTAGACGTTGACGCCCGCCTTGAGGAAGTCCACCGTCTGCGGCGAGTGCCAGAAGTCGGGAGTCGCAATGACAACGGCGTCGAGGTCCTTTTCGTTTGCGATGAGGTCCTTGTAGTCCTCGTAGAGGTGGTCCTTAAGCTCCTGCTTGACGCCGCCGAGAATGCGGCCGCGTGCGTACCTGCGGCGGCATGCCCAGATGTCGCACACCGCGCGGAAGCGGATGCCGGGAATCTTGAGAAGGCTGTTCAGCAGCACTTCGCCCTCGGCGCCCATGCCGACCAGGGCCACGTTCATCTCTTCGCTGGGATTGATCTTTTTGGCTTCCTGGGCGCGGGCGGAGGCCGAGGCCATCATGAGGCCGCCCCCTGCGAGACCCGCCACCTTGAGGAAGTCCCTTCTTGAATATTGTTCCATAATTTTATCTCCCCTTATATATTACTTGTTATTGGCGCACTTGCAAAACGGCAGTTTGCCGCAGGGCAAGAGCTCAAATTTGTTGTACTTTGCAAGGCAGAGGGCCGCGACAATCATTATCATGTGGACGCCCAGGAAGCCGATTCCGGCGGCGCTGTCCATGCCGAGGCTCTTTTCAAGGATTATGAATCCGTATGTGAGCGACACGTAGAGAAGGCCCATCAGAAAGAGGGTCATGCGGGTGCATACGCCGAGAAGCAGGGCGACGCCAAGCGCTATGAGCGCGTAGCCGAGCACCCACGCGTAGGGCTGAACCGCGAAAGACGGCATAAGCGGGCTTGCGGCAAAGCCTTCGATGCTCATCGGCCCCTTGGGGGGGAGGGCCTGGTAGAATTCAAAGCCGAGAGCGGGGGCCTTGTCGAAGGCTTCGGCGCCCATGGCGGCGATTGTGTCCGCGTCCAAATCCTTGAATTCGGGCTTCAAGGTCTGCCCCATTCCCTGAAACTTCACGAGGCCCGTGCCGATGGCCCTCGTCGCGAGCCATATGCGCAACAGCCAGAAGGCCAGCGTGTAGGTAAATGTGGATTCATTGCATTTGTTGTCTTGCATAGCGTGTATTCTTATAGATTTGAGAGTTATTCTTCCTTTTTTCGTTAAAAATTCAAGCAAAAAACGCCTGAAAGCCCGCCAGCCCCCATCGGACAGGCGGGAAAATCAAAAAAAGCAAAGCCGAACCGGCCGCCGGCGCCCTTTTTCAGGGGGCGCGGCGAAGCGGGGTCAGCCTTGCGCGGGGCAAACGGATATTACTGCTTCGACTTGTCGAAAGCCGAATCGAATACGACGTCGGAGGTGGGGAAGTCTATCTTGCGGGTGAATGCCGCAGCCTCCGTCCCGCCGTAAACGCGGTCCATGCGGCCGTCCTCCCATTCCACGGAAAGGGGGCCGGAATACTTGATGTCGTTCAGGGCAACTATGATTTCTTCAAAGTTGATGTCGCCGTGCCCGGGCGAGCGGAAGTCCCAGTAGCGGCGCGGGTCGGTGAATTCGGTGTGGCCGCCGAACACGCCGGCCTCCCCGTTGCCGTGCCCCCACCAGGCGTCCTTGACATGGACGTGGTAGATGCGGTCGGCAAACTTGCGGATGAATTTCACATAGTCCACGCCCTGGTAGCCGAAGTGGCTCGGGTCGTAGTTGAAGCCGAAGCGCTTGTGGCCGCCAACCGCAGCTAGAGCGCGCTCCGCGCTTGCGATGTCGAACGCGATTTCTGTGGGATGGACCTCAAGGGCGAAGTTGACGCCCGCCTTGTCGAATTCGTCGAGAATCGGAATCCAACGCTTTGCGAAGTCCTGGAAGCCCGCCTCGATGGCGCTCGGGGGAACAGGCGGGAAAGAATAGAGGAGGTGCCAGATGGGAGAGCCCGTAAAGCCGTTCACCGTGGGGGGAATCGGGGAGGCCGCCATGCCCTTCGGGCGCAGCGACATGAAATTGGCGCATGCCTTGGCGGTTTTCACCATCTGCTCGGCCGCGCGGCGGCGTATGCCCTCGGGATCGCCGTCGCCCCATATTTCCGGTGCGAGAATGCCCTTGTGGCGCACGTCGATATTGTCGCACACGCACTGGCCCATGAGGTGGTTGGAGATGGCAAAAGAGTTGAGGCCGTTCTTTTCGAGGATTTCCCAGCGGCCCTTGAGATACTTTTCGTCGTCGAACTTGTCCACGTCGAAGTGGTCGCCCCAGCAGGCGATTTCGACGCCGTCGTAGCCCATGGACTTTATCATGGGGGCCAACTTTTCAAACGGAATGTCCGCCCACTGGCCCGTAAATATTGTTACCGGTCTTCCCATATTGTTTTCCTCGATTTTTCCTTTTTGGTTGCTTGGTTTTAAGTAAAATTTGACGCCGCCCGGGACGGGACCGCAAAACGCGGGCCGCAAATCGGCGGGTGAAATAACAGTTTTAAGGAAATCGGCGCGCCGGCAGCCAGTCAAGAAAAATCGTCCGAACACAATAGAACAGTACGCCGGGCAGGGAGCGGCATTTCCCTCGCGCCCCGCAAGGCTGTCCCCCCCGGGGCCGCGTGCGTACGAATAAAAGCCCGCGCATGCGGGAAGCGCGGGCGGAGGGCCTATTCGTAAACCAGCCTCGTCGTGATTTTCCCGCAGGGGGCGGAAGACCTGAACCTTATCCAGTAGCCCTCAAGGGCGTCCCCGAAATCCCTTTCAAACGGCACCCCTTTTTTGAGGGAGACCGAGCCGTATTTAACCCACAGCCCGGTGCCGTCGATGTCCACTTCGATTTCCAGTTCCGTGTCGGAATCTGCCTCGGCCCTGAGGGTTTTCCGGTCGTAGCCCGTCAAAAGATACGGGTCGGAGACTTCGCCTGCGGCGACGGCGGAGTTGTGCCACGGCCCGCCCTCGCCGATGGGCTTGCCGAGCTTCCAAAGGTCGTCTATCACGCCCGCCCACAGCGCGAATTTGCCGTCTGCGGAGCGGATTATGCGGGGGTTGGCAGACGCCCCGGCGCCCTCGGATACGCCGCTTAGAATCATCATGCCACGGTAGGAGCAGAAGTCGAATATCCTGAGGTTGTGAGTGGCTATCGGGCGGATTTTTGCAAACCCCTGGGCGTTTACGGCCGGGAGCTCGTAGAATGTGCCGGCGCAGTTGAGCAGGTCCCTCTCGGTTGCGACTTCGCGCGCCAGCCTCGGCGTTCCAAAGACGCTTTTGCCGTCGTATGCGGGGTTGAGAGGCAGCCTGTACCGCCTCCCCTCCTCCACGACGAGCACCGAGGCGGAGTCGTAAACCACCCCTTCGGGCTCGCACGCCGCAGCCTTGACCTTTTCAATGTCTATGCCGCCGTCGCGGGCGAGAGACATTTCCCCGTCCAGGGAATACGCGCCGAGGGGCGAAACCTTCCCGCCGCCGCACTCCCACGCATACGCGCCGAGCTTCCCGCTTTTTCTGCCGAGAGAGCGCAGCAGGGCTGCGGAGCCCTTCGGCTCCTCCCCTGCGCGCATGAGGCCCTCAAAGATGTCCGCACCTCGCGGATCCCGGGGCGACGGGTTTGAAAGGCTGAAGTGGGCGGTGAAGCCCTCCGCGTCCGAAAGCGGGCGCACCCTGACCCATTCGGCGGCGGGAAGCTTCACGAATTTCGCCCCATTTGCGGGCATCTCAACCGTTTCAAAAACCTCGAATCCGCCCCTGCCGTCAGACTTAAGCAGCTCCACCTTGAGCGGTTCGCCGCCTGTGTGGCAGAGGGTCATGAGCCTGCGAGAAAAGCCCCCGCACAGCATCGGGTCGGAGAGCGTCCCCCCTTTCACATCCTCGCGCAGATACACGCTCCCGCGCCCATAAACGGGCCCTAACCTGTCGATTTCCCCCGGAGCCAGAAACCAGAAGTTGGAATTTGAATTCAGGGGAGAGGCGTTCTCGCCCTTGAGGGCGCGCTTGTTCATGAACTCCTTCTGGGCGGCGTCGTCGCAGCCGAATACGACGGAATCCCCCCAGCGGCAGAAGTCGCCGACGACCTTGAGATACGAGGAGCGCATGCGGATTCCGGAAAAGTCTTCCATTGAAAATTTCGGGGGGAATTTCCAGAACGCACCGTGCATCGTCATGAGAAAGTCGTCCCCGCCGATTTCGCGTATGCGCGGCCATTCCGTGTTCCAGCCGTGGGAGCCGTCGTAGGAATGGCTCGCCTTCGGCAGGCGGAAAGACGACCATTTGCCCCCGTCGTTCAGCATGAGTATTACGGATTTCGAGTCCCAGCCCAGCGCCCATACCGGGGTTTTTGACGGGTCAGGGGAGCCGAATATCCCGCCCGGCCCCGTGATTTCGGTAAACTGGCATATTCTGAGCGGAGTCCAGTCCGAATCCCCCGGCTTCCACTCGGCAAGCGCGCCCGATTTTATCGTCGGGTCTTTGGCCACGCGCGGGTCGCGCACGCCGTTATTTGCGTAAAAAGCCCTGCCGAAACCCGAATAAAACCCCTTGCCGTGGTATCCGTGAAGCCCGGACTTCCGAGCGGCGCCGGAGGGGGCGCCCGGCTTTTCGGGGAGGTCTTTGAGGTTGCCGTCCCGTATTATTTCGCGCACCGAAAGGGTGTCCACATCCACTTCGTAAAGCCCCTCCTCCATCGTGGCAAAATATATTTTCCCATCCGGATTGTCTATCGAGCGCGCGTTGCCGGTGAGCCTGCCCGGCATGGCGCCCCTAGGGATGGCGCGCACGCTGCCGTCCGAGGCGACCGCATAACACCCTATGAAAAGCTGCCCGGACTCGCCGTGGACCATCCTGTTTGCATGCGTCCCGCCGATGCTTTCCGGGCGGATTTTCATTTCAAGCCCGGGGCTTATCTCGTAGAGCCTGTCAGTGGATTCAAACGGGCAGTGCGGGCCGTAGGTGACGGCCCACAGGCTTCCGGCCCACGGCGCCACAGCGCCTATTCCGCATTCGCCCTCCCCGTTCCATACGGCAAGGTGCGGGTAAACCCCCGATATGCACGGCTTTTCGGATTTCGGAAACCCCGCAGCCGCGCCGTTTTCTCCCGCAGCGCACGCCCCGAGAAGGGAGGCTGCGAAGGCGAAGGCGGCGGTTTTTAGCGATGTCTCAAAGGTAGATTTTAAAAGCATAAATATTTTTACCAAAACAAAAAAACGAATTTAGATTAAGTTAAATTTTTAAATTTCAGCAGTCCTCAAGGCAAACAAAAAATTTCCCCGGACGCCTTGGGCGGCCCGCCATTTTCCCCGGAAAGCTGAGAAATTCAGACTCCATTTTCACCCGGACAATTCCCGGGTGAATCCCGGACGCCCCCCCAAAAAGCCCACGGAACGCCCACAAAACGCCCCCCCCCGCACCGGCCTGCGGCTGGCCAAAACCGTTTCATAGAGTACAGAAATCAGGGCTTCATTTCGCCCAGGCCCCCGAGCCGTTGCAAACTGCGGTTTTCAGAGCAAACCTGGAGCAGCCGCAAACAAAAAAGCCGCGCGCATCCACCCGCCCCCGCGCTTTGGGGCGGATGAGAAGGGGCTGCCGCGCAAGCCGGAAAGGCGCGCAAGGCGCCGAACTGCGCCCGTCCCCGCATGGTGGATGAAAAAGGCGGCGGGAGGCGGATAAAATAATATCCCGCGCCGCCGAGATGAAGTCTTGACAGGATTTCAGGGGCATATAATTTTAGGCGAATTATTTTCTGCATTTTTTAGAAAAGGAAAAATATTATGTTGAAGAAGATAGACCATCTGGGCATAGCGGTGAGCTCGATAGAATCGGCGCTCCCCTATTATGAGAAGATACTGGGACTCAAGTGCGAAGGCGTGGAAGAAGTCCCCAGCCAGAAAGTTAAAACCGCATTCTTCACCATAGGCGGCGTGCATCTCGAGCTCCTCGAACCCACAAGCCCCGACAGCCCCATCGCAAAGTATCTCGAAAAGAACCCGCGCGGCGGAATCCACCACATAGCATTTTTCACGGACTCCGTCCCCGAAGAGCTCGCAAGGGTCGAGGCCGAGGGCGCCGTGCTCATCGACAAGGCCCCTCGCCCCGGAGCGCACCACAAGGAAATCGCCTTCCTCCACCCGAAGTCGACGGCAGGCATACTCACCGAGTTCTGCCAGGACGCCGGGGGCGGTTGCTCATGCTCGTGCGGGAAATAACATTTCAAGGAAATCACAATGGCTATATCAAAAAAACTCATGGACGACCTGAAGGCCCGCCGCGAAAAGATCGCGGCCTCGGGCGGAGCGGCAAAGCTTGAAAAGCGCCGCCAGAAGGGCCTCATGTCCGCTCGCGAGCGCCTGGAAGCGCTGTTTGACGAAGGCTCCTTCCAGGAATTCGGGATGCATGTCACCCAGAACTACAACATGTTCGACGGCGTCGGCAAAGACTGCCCGGCCGACGGGCTGATATCCGGCATAGGCCGCGTAAACGGCCGCCCCGTCGCGGCGTTCGCCCAGGACTTCATGGTAAGCGGCGGCTCTCTCGGCTCCGCGCACGCCGAAAAAATCTGCAAGCTCATGAAGTTTGCGGGCGAAAACGGGATGCCCGTAATCGGCGTCAACGACTCCGGCGGCGCACGCATACAGGAGGGCGTCGAGGCCCTCGGCGGATACGGAAAGATTTTCTGGACCAACGTCAACCTCTCGGGCGTCGTCCCGCAGGTTGCGATAATCGCAGGCCCCTGCGCCGGCGGCGCGGCGTACAGCCCCGCCCTCATGGACTTCATAATCATGACGAAGTCCAATTCAAACCTCTTCATCTGCGGCCCCCAGGTGATAGCCGCCGCAACCGGCGAGAAGGCCGACCCGGAATCGTTCGCCTCCGCCGCCGCGCACGCCACAATCTCTGGCAACATCCACCTCGTCGCAAACGACGACAGGCACGCCCTCGAACTTGCGGCTAAGCTGCTCTCCTACCTGCCCTCAAACAACATGCAGGAGGCCCCGCACGACCTCGAAGTACCGCTCGAAAGCGTTTACGACGAGGCCCTGAACGAAATCGTGCCCGAATCCTCCAAGATAGCCCTCGACGTTTACAAGGTCATAGACCGCATCGCCGACGCGGGCTCCTTCTTTGAAATACAGCCGATGTGGGCCCGCAACATGGTGACGGGCTTTGCAAGGATAGAGGGCGTGGTTGTGGGCATAATCGCAAACCAGCCCGCCTTCAAGGCCGGATGCCTCGATATCGACGCCTCCGACAAGGCCGCGCGCTTCATCCGCACATGCAACGCCTACAACGTCCCGATTGTAAACCTCGTCGACGTGCCCGGCTTCATGCCCGGCCTCGCCCAGGAGCAGGGCGGCATAATACGCCACGGCGCGAAGATGCTCTTTGCCTACGCCTCGGCCACGGTGCCGAAAATCACGCTCATACTGCGCAAGGCCTACGGCGGCGCGTACATCGGCATGTGCAACGCCGAAATGGGCGCCGACATGGTGTTTGCCTGGCCCACCGCCGAAATCGCCGTCATGGGCGCGGAGGGCGCGGTAAAGGTCCTCTTCAAGAAGGAAATCGCCGAAGCCGCAGATCCGAAGGCCAAGGAGCAGGAGCTGCGCGAGTCCTACCGCGAAAAGTTCGCAAGCCCCTACCAGGCCGCTTCAAAGGGCATGATAACCGACGTCATCGAGCCAGGGGAAACCCGCGGGGTCCTCGCAAAGGCGCTGCGCTACACCCTCTCCAAGCGCCAGGCGCGCCTGCCCAAAAAGCACGGCAACATACCCCTGTAATAAATAGGATTCAGACTTATGGAAATGTTCGCAATAACACTCTACCCGGAAGTCGCAGAGACTTTCGAGTTCATGATGATAGGTTTCGTGCTGGTTGTCGGCGTGCTGTGGATAATGGCGCTTATGACCTCCTTCATAGGCCTCTTCTTCCGCAATTCCGACAAGCCCAAGACCCCCGGCGCCCCCAAGGCCCCGGCGTCCAGGCCCGCTCCGGCCTCCAAGGCGGGCGGCGGCGACTCCTCCACGCTGGCCGCGCTTATTTCCAGCGCGGTGTACGCAGCCACCGACGGGGCGCCCCACCGCATAGTGTCCGTCTCCCCGGCGGCGGCGATAGACACGCGGACGGCGGCCGTAATAGCAGCCGCGGTCGCGGCCGTCCTCGACGGGTCGGCGTTCAGGATATCCTCCGTGGCCCCGGCGGCCCCGGACTTCAACTGGGCAAACTTCGGAAGGTGCGCCATATTCGCCTCCAAGTCCCCGAGAAGGTAGTCCGCAAAAACATCTTAACAAAAAACAGAAAGTTTACACTGATATGAAAAAGCTACGCATCACCATAGAAGGCAAATCCTACGACGTCGAAGTCGAAATGCTCGGCGAAGTTTCCAAGGCTTCCGCGCCCGCCGCCCCTGCGGTTTCGGCCCCCGTCGCCGCCCCCGTCGCGGCCTGTCTCTTATACACATCTGACGCTGCCGACGAC